>Ga0213874_10000001_pt1 | contig 61759 bp, 101 predicted proteins | sample BarmaccomBMRX_R7_FD_160098 | JGI IMG/M metagenome (GOLD analysis project Ga0213874, IMG submission 160098) | Root-associated microbial communities from Barbacenia macrantha in rupestrian grasslands, the National Park of Serra do Cipo, Brazil - RX_R7 | ecosystem: Host-associated > Plants >...
CTCGTTCGGCGGACAGCGCGATTGTGTCGTCGGGTTGCTGGTTCATGGTGCGGTGCTCGGCTTGGCGATTGGGTCGGGCGGGGTGTCGCGGCGGTCTTTGGGCGGACCGAGCTGGGGGGAGCGCGGCCAGTTGGCGGGGACTCGGATGGGCGGCGGGCGATCGGCGGGGGGCGGGCGGGCGCCAAGCGCGTTGAAGGCGTCGAGAAAGCTGCGCAGTGACCAGCCGTCGTCGTTGGGCAGCGAGGCGAAGATTCGGATTCGCTCGAGGATCAGCTTGGTCGCCTTGGCGCGCGCGTTGTCCGGGATGCGGCGGTAGAAGTCGGTCGCGTCTCGGTCTGCGAAGCGTCCGGGGCTGTAGAGGCCGAGCTCGGGATGCTTGTCCGACACCTCGCGCCCCAGCACGTGAAGCAGGTTCGAGGGGCTGTCGGGCATGACCTCGGGCGCCGCCGTTTCACGTGAATCACCAGGCTGTGTTGAATCGTTAAAATCAGAAGGGGGCGGCGCGGCGATTGCTACGCGCGCGGGCGCGTCCGGATCCCCTGGTCTTGACTTGTCTGGTCTGGACTGGTCTTGACTTGACTGGTCTTGTCTGTGCGGAACGTCGCCGGAACGTGCCGGAGTTGTGCTGGCAGCGTTCTCGCACTGTTCCGGATCTGTACCGGAACAGTTCTCGCGTTCCTCGGCACAGTGCGGGCACGTCTCCGGATCGCACTCCTTCTTCTTGTGGGCGCGGAAGACGCGCACCTTGGCGGCCTTGCCTTCCATCTTGGCGATGGCGCCTCCGGTGCGCTGCATCCAATTGTGAATGCGCTTGGCGCTGGGATCGTCGTCGATGAAACCTGCCTTCACCAGGGCCTCGTAGAGCCTTCCGTCGAGCGCCGGATAGCGGACAGCCAGCTCGATCTCGCCGGCCTCCATGCCGGTGAGGTCGCCGTCTGGGGCGGAGCGGCAGGCCCAGCGCCACAGGCGAATGGGGTAGATGTCGGCCTGTGGGTCTCGCATGATCGCGCAAAGGCGGAGCGTCTTGCGATGGCCCTCGTAGCCTTCGTCGATCTCGAGGTACATCTATCTGCCCTCCGCCATCAGCTTGTCCGCCGTGAGCAGCTCGCCGTCCTCGCCGACGAAGTAGACGCGCCTGCCGGGCAGCGCCTCGTCACCGCGCTCGACGGCGTCGGCGATCTGGCGAAGCGGACCGCACATGTCGAGAAGGGCGCGCCCCTTGTCCTTGCCCTCCCACCAGATGGCCCAGACGTGCTTCTCTCGGCCACTGTCGGCGACCACGCACCCCATCGGGGCCACCTCGACCAGAAACGTCGAGGTGCCCACGGCTCGCATTCGGATGAACGCCTTGTGGCGATCGGACCAGTGGTATCGCTGGCGAGCTGCGCGCAGGTGCTGGCCGAAGCTCATCGAGCTGCCTCACCGAACAGCTTTGCGCGGTCGAGTTGCTCCGTCGCGTCGGCGACCGCGTTCAAGATGCGCTCCCAGTCGGGAGCCTTGACGATGATGGTCTCGGGTGCGATGCACTGGCCCGCGATCATGCTGGGCCTAAGCGAAGCGAGCAGGTCCTCGAGAATTTGCTGGCAGCGGGTCATGGCTGCGCTCCCGCGTTGATCGCCGCCTGCTGGGCGTCGTGCGCTGTGACGAACCACTTCAGCGCCTCGACCAGCCAGAACATGGAGGGGGCCGGGCCGGTGCCGACGCACGCGTCCTCTCTTTCCCAGTCACGCTCCGCGAGCAGCTCGTACCAGGCATTTCGATCGAACGTCCCGCAGTCGATCGCCTCTCGCACACCGTCGAGAATCTCGGCCGCCCCGGCGATATCTTGCTTGATCTGGTCCTCGAGAAAGCTGACAACGTCGCCCTCGTAGAACCAGTCCTCTTTGCCAGCGCGCACCTTGCCCAGCAGGTAGTCAGGCGAGCCCACGGCGCCTCGTAGCCATGCGAGCGAATCGGCGTCCGAGTGCTGCAGGATCCAGTCGCCAACGTCGCCGTAGACGAATACGAAGCCGGGTCGGAGGATGACTCGAAACGAGCTGATACAGCTGTGCCGACGGCCGCAGCGCCAGTCGCCGCACGGCAACTGCGAAAGCTCGTGGTTGCGAAAATCGTCGAGCGCCGAAAGCCGGACGTCATCGCGTGTCTCGTCGCACGTGTTCATGCCGCCCTCTGCGCTTGCCAGAGCGACCGGACATGCGTGACCTGCTCCGCCTCCCAGCGCTTGAGCTCGCCGGCCGGAATGGCGCCGACCCAACCACGCCGCCCGCCGACGTCGCCGTGCCGCCCCTTGTGGTGGCACCACCAGGACAGGGGGATCGCGCTGTGGTCGTCGCCGTGGATCGTATGGTGGGCCTCGGAGCGGCCCTTGCAGTCGGGGTCGCGGCCATCGCAGCGGCATGGCAGGGTGCGGACGAAGGCGAGAAAATCTTCGTCGATCACCTCGTTCCGCCGTGGTTTCGCGCGTTTGGGTTTAAGCCGCGTCTTGCGCTCGATCGGGCCGCCGCGTTTGAGGGGCGAGCGCTTCACAGTTCCACCGCCGCCCTGGCCACTGCGTACTCGATCACGTTCACCCGAAACCGCCGAGGGCACGTCCGCTTGTTGTGGCCGCGGTCCCGGCAAAGGAGGCACTTCGGCCGGCGGTCGGTGGTTCGGGTGTATCGCGCCTTGCCGTTATGCCGGCGCCGGCAGGCGTCGCACATCGTCTGGGTGACGAGGGGCGCGTTGCCGCACGCTATGCACAGCCCGGCCTCCAGCTTGCGAGTGCGCCAGGCATTTTTCGAGGCGTTCGCCTTGGCGTTGATCGCGCGCTGGCAGTGCTTGTGGTACACGCGGCCGGCCGGCACGTCCGTCTTGCATCGCGGGCAGATGCCGAGCCGCTTGAGCTCGCGGTAGTAGGCGACGTAGTCCGCCCGTTGCTCTGCGCTGGTCATCGCGACTGTGCCCTCTGTTTCGGCGTCGGCTTCTCGGGCAGCTCGCGGTCGAGCTTCGCGATCAAATCGTCCTCCAGCTTGCCCAGATCCACGATGCCGGCCTTCGGGCAAATCACCTGGCTCACGATCGCGGCGTTGAGGCAGTCTTTCTCCTCCTGGCTAAACCGCGTCTTCACCAGCTCCCAGTCGGCGACGAGAATCATCCGATAGCTCATGCCGCCCGCCCGGCCGCGACGTCGTCCCCCTTGAGCACCCCGATCTCCTGCGCGATGCGAATCGCCAGGACCTTGTTCGGGTCCTCGGGGTCCATTCGGTCGATCTGCTCGAGGCCATAGTTGCAGGACGCGTGCGAGCTGAGCCGCAGCGCCTGGGCGATGTCAGTCGACGAGACATCGCCGATGGTGAGCACCCAGATGCAGATCCATCGCGCGCGTGCGATCTTCGGGTCCTTGCGCCTGGGCGAGCGCAGGACGGAGATCTCGATGCCCGTCGCCTGGGACACGAGCCGTATGACGTTGTCGATCTCCGGCGAGAACGACTCCTCTCGCTCGGCTTGCAGCACCGCCATAAGCGCGGTTCGGATCGATTTTTTCCGGTGGAACTCCGCCACGAAGATCTGCTCGTAGCGGCCGATGGTTTCGGCGCTCAGCGGGAGACGCACGGCCACCCCTCCACCAACGCCGTCAGATCGTTCGCGAACGCGAGGATGTTCTCCGGGTGATCGCCCCGGAACAGCTTTTCTCGGTAGTGCCAGATGATCCGCATGACCTCGTCGCGGGCGACGGGGGGATTGCTGTGCGGTGGCGGCGAGGGCGAGCGAGACGGCGGACGCGACTGGGGACGGCGGCGGACGGCTAGTGCATTCATGAGAGCGCTCCTGGCAAGAGGGAGAGCAACAGAACGGCAGCGATGCCGAGGACAATTTCGAAAAGGGGGGCGAGGTCCCACAGGAAGCGGTCGAGCTTCATTACTGGGGCCCCGGGTGTTTGCGGCGCAGCTTGCCGTCGACCAGAGCCGCGATCTCGGCCTCGATTGCTGTCACCCGCGCCTTTGCGTCGGCCAACTCGTTTGCGAGCGCGAGCACCCGCTCCACCTTCTGGTTCATGTTGCGGCCCTCCTCGATCGGCCAACCGGCCTGCGCACCTCGAGCGGAGTGCTAGCGAGGATGCGGACAGTGCCCCCGTCGCGGCGCACGCGACCGGGCCATATGGCCCACGCGTAATCAGCGCTGTCGGTGCTGCCGTCGCCTGTGAACGACGGCCGGTTCGGCAGCACGTAGACATCAGGGACGCCGACGTCGCTCCACAGCCGCAAGCGCTCCTCGCTGGCCAGAAATCCGAGCCGCACCAGGAAGCAGAGGTCAGCGTACGGAAACAGCGTCTCTGCCCGCCGGACGAACGCCTCGCACAGCGCGAACGGGGGGTTGGTCATGACCGTCGTCGGCTCGACCGTGGTCGTGACCGGGGGCGGGTCCCAGGTCAGGAAGTCGTCGATCCAGACCAGCCGAGCGCCGGCCTCGTCGAGCCGGTCCCGGGTCTGCGCGCGGCACTCGACCGCGTACCAGGGGTTATCGAGGCCGAGCTGTCGGGCCGTCCGGATGATCGAGCCCGAGCCGGCAGACGGTTCGAGAATGGGCCCCGGCTGCGGGCGCCACGCCTCGAACAGGCGCGCGAGACACCACCCCGGTGTGGCGAACACGTCGTCGGGGCCTCCACGGCGCGGACCTCGGCCGGCGGCGCTCATGAGGGCAGCGACCCCTTGGGCAGCTTGAAGCGCGTCTTGATGGACTCGACGCACTCAAAGCACACAGCGATCCCCTCGTTGGTCTCGTACCGCTCGATCACGAGCTGGGCGAAGTACGACGGCCGCTGGCGCTTGGGCACCTTGTGCAGCTCGCACTCGACCTCGGTGTCCTCGGGCAGGGCCCTCACGACTTGCGGCCCTTCCGCGGGGAGGTCGCCAGCCCGAAGATCGCGAGCGCGAACATGAAGCCGTAGAACGCCCCGAGCGCGAAGCCGCCTCGGTAGGTGCCGAGCAGGCGGAGCAGGGTCATGGCCCACCTCCCACGGAGCGCAGCCAAGACGCCAAGCCTTCGATCTGGAAGAACGCCGGCATGAGGCGCGACCGCGCATAGGCGTGCTCAGCTCGCGTACCGACACTCTGCCTGGTGACCCACAGGTTGTTTTTGGCCCACCTGCGCAGAGCCGGTTGTTCGAACCAGGGCGGGTCCTTGCCGTCGATGAGCCTATGCGGCGCGTACCCCGCACGCGCGAGCTCTATCAGCCGTTCGGCCGTGACGCCGATGAGCGGGCCCGCTTCATCCGCGCTCAAGAATTGCTTGATCGTCGGATGCGGCATCAGTGACACCGTCGGTTGTGGTAGCGTGTGGGCAGTGGATCGCGGCACGACATGGGCTACGCCTCCGGCAAGGAGAGGGCTCGAACCTGACAGCCGACGCGGAATTCAGACGCGTTTCGCTGCGCTGCGGCGGCTAGTATCTAATTCGGTATCTAATTGCACCGTTTTGGCGTCCCGCGGACTGTGCCAGGCGGAACGCGATCGTGCGTTTTCGTCGAGAAAAGCACCAAAACAGTGTCAGGCGGTGCCAATCGGTTTGGTTTAGGAAACCGTTGCTCTATCCACCTGAGCTACGGGGCCTTTTGTTGTTATATCCGCTACTTACCTCCCTTCCCGCTGCCCCGCGACAGGGCCATAGTATCTAATTTAGTATCTAATTGCACCATTTTCTGACCCTGTTTCCGCGTCACAGGCGCTGCTTTCCTGGCGGGCTTGGCACGCAGACCGAAGTCTGACGCCAGCTCCTCCGGCGTGAACTGCCCGGGAGCCAGGTGCGCGTAACGCTGCGTGGTCTTGATGTCCTTGTGACCGAGGATCTGCTGTAGCCGCTCCAGGGTTTTGCCGTCCTTCACCCAGTGGCTGGCGAACGTGTGGCGGGTGCAAGAGTAGAAGTCCAGGCCGAGTGAGTTGATGGCGAGCTCCGCGAGCGCGCGCTTGATCCATTTGTCGAGCACCGCCGGCCCGAGGAACGTCGGCGGGCGCTGGCTCAGCTTGGGCCGTCCGGCGCGCAACGGCTTAAACAACATCCCGGGGCCGCACTTGAGCTTCCACGCGCGAACGATCGGCAGGAGATCATCGACGATCGGAACAACCCGCTTGCGACCGTTCTTCGGTGGCCCGAGTCGGTTTTGCCGCACGCGCTGCTCCACATGAATCAGCCGGGCGTCGATGTCGATGTGGCGCGGCTCGAGCCCGATGATCTCTCCGGTTCGCAGGCCCGCGAGCACCCCGATGGCGAAGGCGACCTTGTAGGGCTCGGGCAGCCATTCATAGATTCGCGCGATGTCTTCCTTGTCCGTCAGCCAGGCCGTAGTCAAGGGATCGTGCGCGTACCTGTAGAGCTGCCTCGTCTTCTTGGGGACAGATCGGACCGGGTTTGAACCGCACAGCCCCTCTTCGATGAGATCGGTGTACATCGACGACAGAACGCGCACGCAGTGGCCGGCGGTTGTCGATGACCTGCCCTTGGCGATCATTCCCTCGGCAAACTCGCGGATATCGGCGGTGGTGACCTCGGCGGGGCGTTTGTCGCCGAAGAACGGCCGGAGATGCAGCCGCCACCGGATCCGTTCATCACGCCACGAGCGGTGCTGTGGCTGCCCCTGGCGCGCGGTCTCTTCGGCCACCAACCTGCGCCGTTCGATCCACTCATCGCCGAGCGTGGCGAGCCGCGCGACGTCCGAAGGTTGCTCCGGCTCCAGCCCGGCGAGCCCCTGCTGCATTCGCTGCATGACCGCGACGGTTTCGTCGGCCGAATCGCAGAGCGGCGTGTAGACGGGGGCTTTCCGGCCAGAAATGTAGAACTTGCGGATGTACTTGTCGCCCCTCCGGTACAGAGAGCCGAGCCCGTACTGACCGCGCCGTCGCTTGCGCGCCATCAGCCCTTGTCCTTGTCTCGAGCCAGAATCCGGCGCGCGCCAACCCTGGCCAGTTCTTCGATGCGCAGCTCCTTGGCCACGTCGGGCGCATCGGTGATATCGACCCTGGTGAGCTTGCCGATCTTGGCCACTCTGACCTGACCGTCCCGTACAAGTCGCCACATCGTGCGTCTCGAAACGCCGTAATGCTCGGCCGCCTCGCTCACCTTCACCATCCGGCGGGGCATCGTCGCCAGGAGGCGATCGATTCTCTGCTCCAGGCGCTCGAGACGATCGGGCACCTCAGCCAATTTCTCGAACACGTCGCCGACGCCTTTGGTCTTCACCGCGGCACCGTTCACGTGAGACCCCGCCGCATGGAGCCGCTCGTCGCCGAGCCGAGTTCTTGCCAGACCAAGGACAACCACGCTTTCGCGCGGAGGCGACGGGCAGCTCTATGCGGCGCGATCGTTGGGTTTGTCATTGGTCTGGCGAACGTGACTGTAACCACTGTGTAAAACTCCCGTCAATACTTTTTTCTTGACTTTTTTCTGACTTCGGTTCCACCGATTTGACGCATGCCTGTGGAAAACCGGGATGCCCTGGTGACGTCGATCCGCGGGACCATTCAGGACCAGGCCGGATACATCGAGCGGGCCGGTACTGTAAGAATCGCGAGCCGCTCGGCACAAGACAGAACAAGTTGTGTCAAGAAAAATTGGGCGCGCGTTGTCTTCATCTGCGCCCACAGGGGTGTGCACATCGCTCCCACTCACGAGCACACCAGGCTGTACGAATCACTCCCACGCGCTCGCACACCAGTGTGTGCGCACGAGTGGTTAGCTGTCCGACGTGTCTTTGTCGTCGGCGACGAGGGTGAGCGTGGTGGCGTCCGAGGTTTTCTCCGGATCCTGCACCGGCGGCGCGATCTTCCGCGCGGATACCGGCAGCAGTTTTTCGAGCTCGATTACTCGTTTCTCGAGCCGCGCGATATGCGCATGGAGGACTCGATTCTCGTGGTCGAGCGCAGCCATGCGATCGTCCTGGGCCTGTTGATCCTCGTCGATCTCCGCGATCATCCGTTCGACGTCGCTTCGGTTGAGCAAGACCTCGTTACGTATGCGCTCGTCCTCCGCGCGCATCTCGCGCGTGTACGTCCGGAGATCATCAGCCAGCTTGTTGATTTCCGATTTCAATTTGCTCCACCAGGAGGGTGGGGCCTTCCTGCTACTTTCCTCGGCGTCGACCATGTAGGTTGACCTCCGCCCCCCGCTCTGGTCCACTGCCATCGAAGGCCCGAGCGGGTGACCGTTTGGGTGTTCCTGGCCCTCGCCGATTTCCTGGTGGCAAGCCGCGATTTCGGCGGGGGCTTGTTTTTGTGGTAATACTGTGCGCACACTGTGCCCACACGTGCAACGTCTTTCCAAGCGCCGGCATCGCGTCATACACTTGCGGTCTATGCCACGAGCGCCAGCCGATCCCTCGACGGTGAAGTCCGACAGCATAAAGATACGCGCCAATCCGGAGCGGAAAGCCCGGTGGGTGGCGGCAGCTCGAAACCAGAACCAGAACCTTTCGGAGTGGGCTTCGGCGGTCTTGGACAAAGCCGCGACAGAGATCGGGGACACGACGCCGTCACGTCCTGCTTCACGACGCACTCGACGTTGATGCTTCGATAGGCGCTCCTTTCGGCCCCCCGAGGATTTGCGCGCGCAGTGACTTAACTTACGGGGGGGGGCTGGTCAAGCTTCTGTGATCGTGCTCAGCGGCTTGAAAGTTTAGCCGTCGCCGCTCGCCGTCACGATGGGCGGCATGACACGACATGCGCTGTCCGTTCTGCTTGCCTGCTTCGCTGTGATTATCGGATTCGAGTTGGGCCTTGGGGCGGGCTGCGCCCACGTCCCGCCCAACGTCGTCACGTGGGAGCAATGCGTGGCGGATCAGGTCCCGTGGCAGGCATTGGTCGCCGACGTCGCCAAGGATCTGGCGAGTGACGACTACGCGACGCTCCTGGACGATCTCGTCTCGCGGTTCGGCGTTAAGGCGGTGCAGTGCGCGGTGCTGTCGTTCTTCCACCAGTCGCTCGCCAACAAGCAGCAGACCGACACGGAGAAGCTCCACGAATTGCGGGCTAAGATCTGGCTCGACCAGCATTCGAGCGGTGGAGGTGGCAAGTGAGAGCGCTCGGGTGGCGGCGGGCGCCGCACGATCCGCGAGACCGAAACGCGGCGCTCAAGCTCGGGCCGGTGCTCGCGCTGCCGAAGGAAGTGTCGCTCGAGCAGCACGTGGTCGAGATCCTCGACCAGGGTCAGCTTGGAAGCTGCACCGCGAACGCGACGGCCCAGGCGGTGCGGATCGCACATCACCTGCAGGGCGTCCCGAACCCGCCGTTGATGTCGCGGCTGTTCAATTATTTTTGCGCCAGGGGATGGGAGGGCACGAGCTCCGAGGATGCCGGCGCCTACATCAAGGACAACTTCAGGACCTTGATGCATATCGGGTTCTGCCCCGAATCGATCTGGCCGTACAGCGACAGCGGCGATCGGTTCAAGACGATGCCGACACCGCAGGCGTTCCACGATGCGTACGACCAGCGCAGCCTGGACGCGTACCACCGAATCATCGCGACCGGGGCGGACCGGATTCAGCAGCTCCAGCAGGCACTGCTCGCCGGCCATGCCGTCGTCTTCGGCACGGCGGTCAGCGAGGCATTCTGCGGCAATCAGCTCGCATCAGGCGCCGAGCTGCCGCCCATCGATAAGCAGATCGCCGGGGATCACGCGCTTTGCTGCATGGGCTACTGGACGAACCCCAACGACGGCGCGATCTGGTTCCGCATCGCCAACTCGTGGTCGACCGGATGGGGCGATCGCGGGTACGTCTGGTTTCACCAGGAGTACATGACCTGGGGCCCGACGGACGACTGCTGGTTTGGCGACGTGGTTCCGCCGCCGTCCATGCTCGGCTCAATCCCCGCGGAGGTGCGATCGTGAAACGCCTCGCCCTGCTGCTCTTGCTCGCCGCCTGCCCGAAGCCGACGCCCGGCCCGACGCCCGTGCCAGCCGCCACGGACGCAGCGCCAACTTGCGCATCAGTCTGCCAGCACATGGCCGAGCTCGGGTGCCCCGCAGCTCAGCCGACTCCGCATGGAGCGAGTTGCGAAGACGTCTGCGCGAACCTGCAGGCGAGCGGGTCAGCCGCGTATAACCTGCCGTGCATGCTTCGCGCGACGAGCTGCGCGGCCATCGACGGCTGTCACTGACCAGTCGGGTCGGTAGGCTCGTCGTCGATGATCTGCCACTCGCCATCGACGAGTCTGTAGCGTCCCGTGTCCGCCGTGTGCGCGACGTCCTCGCGCTCCGATTCGGCCAGAATCACCGCGATTGCCGAACGACCGAACGCGGCGCCGCTTTCGAGACGCTTGGCCTGTTCCACGTCGCCCTTGCGTCGGTACATCGCCGCGTAAGAGTCGGCCGCCCGCGCGAGATGGGACACGATGTCCGCTGCGCGCATCATGCCTCGGCCCATGCGACGAGAGTAGCCGAACCCGGGCCGCGGGTTAGGAGCCGCGGTTTCGCAGAGCTGCCTGCAGCTCCTCGACCTGGCGCTCGAGACGCGCGAAGCGATCGTTGAGCCGCTGGTCACGCTCCCCACGAACCTCGTCGATGACGGCCTGGAATGCGCGCATCTGCTCGGCATGGAAGGCGCGGCGCTCTGCGCGATCCTCTTCGCGGTTTTTCCGCAATTCGGCGAGCAGGGTGTCGCGGTTGGCGTTGACCTCGCCCTGCACCTGTTCGATGCGGACCTGGACATTGCTGACCTTGGCTTCGAGGTTTTCGAGCCGCACGTCGACGCGGTCGAAGCGTCGGTCAACCTCTTCGAATTTGCGATCGACGTCGTCAAATCGCTGCTTTACGTCATCGTCCATCGATACCTCCAATTTTACGGGGAATTCGGGCCAGGCGCATTACGGAAAGCTCGTCAGGGCAACGCGACGTCCCAGTTCCACAGCCCCAATCGGCCGCGCGCGAGCACGGGTTCATCGAGGAGATGATGATCTCGCAACCGCCAGGCCCATCGGCCAGGCGAGAAATCACCCCAGTCGCGCGCACTGCGAGGGATTATTTCGACAGGGACGCAGGACACCAGCTCGACAGTGCCGACGACGGCGCCGATTGCAGTGCTGCGCGCGTCGAACCCCTTACGCATAAGCCGCTCCGCCCAGTCGGGCCAGACGCCGTTCATCCAGTCGAATAGCTTGTCCCGATCGAGATTGACCGCGGCATGGATAGCGAGCGGGCCACGGTAGTTGGTCGACCATGTCCGCGTCTCAAAGGGCTTGAGCCCGGCGAAGATGGCGGCCACGTGAGGCTGGCGGATCGTTAGGCACTTCATCAGTACACCCGGCAGCGCCCCAGCAGGACGCGCTCGTCTTCCTCGATGCCAAACAACGTGTCGACCTCGGTCACAATGGTGCCGAGCTTAGCCCCGCAGCCGTTGCAGCGCGCGCGCACTCTATACTCCTCACGCCCGCGCTGAATGTCGCCGTCGCCGTGGAATGCGTTGCCGCCGCAGACGCAGGTCGGCCCGCCCTTTTCCATCGGGCAGTACACGAAAGCTGCATTGGCGTGAGGGCGCTTCGCTTCGCGACGTCCTGAGTCGGTCTCGAGATAGACTCTCACGAGCCCTGCTCCTCGGGATTTCCCGGGCAGGGTCCCTCTGCCAAGCCATCGGGCATCGGGACACCACAGACGTGGCAAAGATTCTGATTGTCGCGGACGTGTGCTCTCTCTCGATAGCGCAGCACACGCCACCCGTTGGGGCCGAGCCCGCCCGACGCTCGGCCGGCAGCTTCGATGGTCGGGTCCTGCATCCCGGCTTGGTCGAACGCCTTTAGCGCTGCGCGATCGAGAGCCCGCGCGCGAGTCTCGCTCCTCGAGCGCCGTTGCCAGACCGTCAGACGAACAGCCGTCCGCCCGGCCGTGACTCGACAGAGATAGCCGTCCTCCCCTGCATCGTGAATCGCGACAGTCACGCCGCCGATGTAACGCCTGGTCATGATCAAGCCGCCTTTCCGCGCCGCTGGCGCTCATCTTCGTATCGCGAATACATTTCGAGCTTGAGCTGATGCCACAGTCCCAGCACCGTGCGACGTCGCTTGTGTCGCCACGTTCGCGGATCGTCGCTCGGGGACCACAGCATCGCGCGCACCTGCCCGAAGGTCAGACCTGTCCGAAACTCTTTGTATGGAACGAGCTTCATGACCCGTCCACCAGCACGAGGCTGACCCGACCGCCTGAGTGATTCAGCCACCAGCATCCTCGCTGCGGATGCGTGTTCGCCAGTTCCAGGGCTCGCTTGGCGATCTCGCTTTGCTCTGCGGCGACCGCGATGGCGTCAAGCGCCTCTCGTGCGGTCTGGAATATCTGGGCATTTTCGATCCAGACGTTGACGCCGTCCGGACCTTCGTGGACGTGTAACTCGGCCTCGGGTTCCATCGCTCCCTTCCTTCTCGGGCTCTCGTTCGCCCGCTCCATCCCCACGCGTCGGGGACGAAGCCGGCGGGCGAGCGCCGGCCGCTGGCTAATGCTTGTGGTGGTGACCTCCGTGCCCGTGGTGATGGTGATGGGCGCCTTCGACGTGCTTTTCGACTTCGAGCTCACCGCCGCAGTCGCGTGCTAGTTCGTTGAGCAAGTCGAGAAGCTCAGCTTCCTCGCCGATCATCTCGCGAGCGTTGAGCTTGAGCGTTCCGTCCTCGAGGATTTCCACCTGCAGTTTCGACATGACTAACCCCTCCTGTTAACGAGCTGGAACTTCCGACCGTCGGTGCTCGCGATGCTGTAGCCGTTTTTCTTGGCCCACTGCCTGACGCCGATTTCGCTGTATTTGCGTTGAATGCCGTTGATGGCATTTGTGTTGATATTGAAGCTCAAGAACGCCTCGGTCGTCTGGCGTCGTGAGAATTCGATGACGTCCGTCCCCTTGACGCCGCGGACGTTGTGAGTGTCGCCGGTGACCTCGTACCCGAGGGCCTTAAGCGCCTCGGCGAGCTTCCCGGAGTCGGTCATTTTCGTGCGCGTGACGCGTGAATCGCAGGGCATGGTCAGGCCACCTTCAGCTTGCGCTGGCCAACGCCGGTCAGCTTGCGCTCGGCTGCTTTGACCGCGTCCTCGATGTCAGCGGCGAGCGTCTGTTTGATGCCCTCGAGATTCGTGATCGTCGCGTCGGGTACGCGCTGCCCCTCTTCGAGACCCCGCAGCGCGACGCGCAGGGCTTTGACTTGAGCTGCGAGCGTTTCGTCCCCCATCACGTTGACGCTGTCGACGTGGTCGAGCACCGCTAGGGCAGACTCGACGGAGCGCGGCTGCAGCTTGCCCCCCTTCTGGATGAGCTGCATGACGTCGGCAAGCTTGCCGCTTACCTCGTTGCGCAGGTCTGTCACCATGTCGCGCACGATGCTCTTGACGGCTTCGGCTTCGGTCTGGAGCGCAGCGCTAGCGCCTTCCCTCTTGGCGCCCTGGATGGCGTAAACGTTCCACTTGAGGGAGAAGCGCTCGCGCACGACGCTGGCGGGCGGGTACTCGCCCATCAAACGTTCGAGCGCTGCGCGTGCAGCCTCTGGCGTCTTGGCAGCGTCGCGGAGCGCTTGCTCGAGGATGGGCAGCATCTGGGCTTTGATGCCGTCGTAATTGGCGACGAATTCGTCCACGGCGGCGTCCCACTGCGCGCGGATTTCTCTCAGCTTGTCGGCGAGCTGTGCGAGGTTCTGCTGGGGCACGTAGCGCGCGCCTCGAATGAACCCGAAGCTCAGCGAAAAGCGATCGACGGTCTTGTGCGCGTCGACGCCAAGCGCGTTGATCTTTTCGTACGCCTCAGCGGGCGCGAGTCGATGACTGCCGAGGGTCAACGCCTTGTCGACAGCGTCAGAGTTTTCAATGCCGAGGTCGGCGGGCTTGATGTGGACGCGCCCGCGCCACTTGCTGACGGCCAGGTCGACAATCGACCCCGACAAAAACAGATCGTTCCACGTGAGTGCCATGACTAGTTCTCCTTCCCCGTCGTCGTGTTGATTGTTCGACCGCTGAGCTTGCGCGACGGGGCGGGCTCTGCAGTTGGTTTGCTGGAAGCGAAACGCGCGCGCGTCTGAGCCCACGCGCGGATTGACTCGATTTGCTCTTTTGCCGTTCGCGCGAGAGGGACAATCTCGCGGGCAGAATCGATCAGGTCGTCGGTCGTGAGCTCGCGGCCGGCGTCGAATGCGCGGAAGAGCGCCTCGTCGAGAGTCGCTTCGATCTCGCTGCCCGTGAACGTGTCGGTCACAGCGACGAGGCGAGTCAGGTCGAACGCGTCAGGTTTGCGTGCGCGCTTGCTCAAGTGAATCGAGAAAATTGCCTCCCGCTCGCGAGGGGCGGGCAGGTCGACGGCGAAGATCTCATCAAAGCGCCCTTTGCGTAGCAGCTCTGGCGGCAAGGTCGTGACATCGTTCGCTGTCGCGATCAGGAACACGGAGCGTCGACGTTCCTGCATCCACGAGATGATGCTGCCGAACACGCGTCGAGTGACGCCGCTGTCACCCGCGCCCGTGCCCGAGCTGCCCGCTAGCCCTTTGTCAATTTCATCAACCCACAGCACACAGGGCGCGAGCGCTTCGGCGAGCTTGAGCGCGTCGCGCGTTCGAGCTTCGCTCTCACCCACGAGGCTGTTAAACAGCGCGCCGATATCGAGGCGCAGCGTCGGGACGCCGAGCGCAATGCCGATCGCTTTTGCGCTGAGCGACTTGCCTGTGCCGGGCACCCCGACGAGCAAGAGGCCCTTGGGCTGCGGCAACCCGAATTGCTCTGCCTCGGGCGACCACACGCGCTTGCGTCGGCCGATCCACGTCTTGAGAGCGTCGAGTCCCCCGACAGCGTCGAGACCGCGCGGGTCAGGGTCGACGATGTCGAGCAACCCTGATTTCTTCACCGCCTTGACTTTCTCGCGATAGATGACGCTGGCGTCAAACGTCCCTTGTTCGACGACAGACAGCGCGAGGGCGTTCTCAGCTTCGGTTGTCGTGAGACCGGACAGCGCGCGTATGACGTCGTCGCTCGCGGCGATCGTCTTGCCCGCGCTCTCGGCGATCCCTTCAGCAATGCGCTTCAAGTCGGTCGGCGTGGGCAACTCGAAGTCGAGCACCACGATCATTTTTTCAATCGTCGGGTGAGGGCGAAATTCGGGGGCGAGAATGACGACGCTCGAGCCGCCCCCGGGCGCCTCGGCGATGAAGTCGCGAAACGCGCGCAGCAAGACGGGGTCACGATCGAATGGCCACGTGTGCGGGTCGCGCAGCACCCAGATCGTGTTCTCTCGACGCTTGCGACACGCTGCCATCAGATCCTCGGTGTCGGGGATCGTCTGAGCGCCGGCCGTCACGTCGATCATGCCCTCGGTCGCTGACCACGTGACGACATTGCGCTTGAGCTCCTTCGCTGCAGCGACGACGTCGGCGCATGCTCGCGCCTCTTCGGTGGTCTGAATTGCCACAGCGGGGAATGCAGCCTGAAAGTAGTTCGACAGAACAGCGCGCATTAGCGCACGCTCCGACTCGGGAGAAGCGCCCACACGAACAGGGCAGCGACGATGGCGAGCGCAACGGGACTGCCGTGCCCGTGTGCGATCTCAGCGTCGTGCGCGAAAGCGGGCAGAGGGGCGAGGGTCACGGCGAGCGTTACGAATGTGCGCATGTATCGTCTCCTTGAACGAGTTGGGCCATGGTGAAAGGGGGAAGCTGAGCTGTCGTTTGCTCATGGCGAACCCAGTGCGAAGGCGGGTAGGTGCCCCCACAGCCGCAACAGCACGTGCTCGACTTGCGAGCGCTCGCGAGCTGATGACGTGCGAGAACTTCGCGAACGGCTGAGCGCAGCGCGCCCTCGACGCCCGCGATCTCGAGATACTGACGGGCGGTCACGAGCACACCCACAGCGTGTCGATGCCGCGATTCTCAGCTTGGGCGACGGCTTTGTTGCGCGCGCGAGCGTAGGTTCCGCCGACCCAGATTATGTGATCGAGATAGTCGCCGCGATGCGGGTCAACAGTGCAGAACCCCCAATAGCCTTGGCCTCGGGGCGCGCGCCCGTGCGCTGTGACGTATTGACGATCGATGACGATGACGGCGCTCATGTTTCAGACCTCCCCTTGTTGCGTGTTGTCGTTCATCGCTGCGCGCATGACAGCGAGCGCCCCCGGATCGGGCGCTTCGCGCAGCCAGTACCCTGTCAGCCCTCGACGCAAAACGTCGTCGGCGAGCGCGTCTGCTACGTCACGCTGAGTCAGCTTCGCGATTGACGCGCGCAGCAAGAACTCTTCATGACTCAGTACAGCGCGCCCCTGGGCGTGCGCGAGCGCGAACAGTGACGCAATGCTGCGTCGCGTTCGCTTCGCTTTCGTCGTCGTCGTCTTGAGCATGACTTCATTAAACTACGCCGCACCGCGGTGTACAACTGTTTTCCAAATAATTTCCATAGCTTGGATATCCGAGCGGAATCGACAGGTTGCCCACCCGGCAACGCGTACCGTCACCAGTTTTTTCGTTGGACAGCGACTGCGGGGGCTTGTTCGGGGACGCTTTCGAGTCGAGCAAGCGCAGCGACAAGCGCTCCCAGCGAGTCCATTTCGCCCTTGACTCCCAGCCGAACGTTGCCCGCGTAAACGAGCGCCCGCGCGCGCAGAGCGCCGAGCGCCCGCCGCAGCGTCGTCGGATCGGTGATCGAAAACCACCCGCAGACGGCCAGCGGCTCAGCGTCACCGTCCGCGAGGCGGAGGAAAAACTCGAGGTCCGCACGCGCGGGTAACCCGTCGATGTCCACGCACCAGCGCAGAGCTGGCGCCGCATCCATCACCGCCATCATGATGCCGGCGCCGCTCGACACGAGGAGTCCCGAGCTCGGGCGGTCATAGTCGGTCAGCGGCACGCGAGCGAGCGCAGCCGCCTGGCGGACGCCGATCAGCGGGCGGCCCACGTCCCGAGCACCTGTTCCGCCTGGGCCCTCGGCAGCGCCGGCCCTGCATACTCGAACGATGCTGTCAGCCGCGAACTGGCACGCCGTTTGTCGATCGAGTGGTTCCCCTTGGCGGTCATCGACGGCGCGCGCGTCAGCTTCCACAGGGGCGAGCGCATGCGGTGCTTGATCTCGGCCGGGTGGCCCGTGTTCGAGAAGGCGCGATAGCCGAGACCCGCCCACATGGACGCGACGAAGGAAAAGAGCGCATTGCCGATGCCGACGCCCTGGTAATCGGGCAGACACACGGTGCGATGGCCGCGCCGGGCAGGGCGCTTGTCCTTGAGCCGCCCGAAGAAGGGCAGCCACGCGTCGAACGCCACGGGGCGGCCGCGGTAAAACGCCGCGAAGCAAACCGCCGAGGGAGCCATCGAGGCGGTCAGATAATGATGGTGTTTGAAGAGAGCCCACGCGGAGTGATGGACCCGATTGATCGTGAGCTCGATGGGCGGCCTGCGTTCAGGGGACCTCCATGCGAAGGCGCGCTCAGCCGGACGGTAGACCCAGTCCGGTTGAAGCCACGCCTCCACGTCCTCGTGGCAGGTGACGGCTACAAACCGTTGCCCGCGACGTCGGACCGTTTTCTGTAGGGCCGCGGAGCCAATCTGCGCCACGGTGCGGTCGACTAAAGAAGTGAACTCATCGACGACCGCCAGGTCGGGAGACTCGGCGAGCAGGCGCGCGAGCGTCACGCGAAATTGCTCCCCGTTCGACAGCACGCCGAACGGTCGCAGCCAGGAGGGCGGCGACGAGAACCCGACCGACGACAACAGCTCGACGATGTCCTTGATCCCCATCTCGTTCGGGAAGGCGTCGAGGATGCTCTTGTCTGGTGGCCATGCGAACCGCCGATCGATCTGTTCCGGCCAGAACTTGCGGGCTATGGTCGACTTGCCGCAGCCCGAGGGACCAACGACCAAGCCGACGTTCCAGGACTTCGCCTCGATCGGCAGCTCGACCGACCAGGTGAGCGCGGAGCGTTTGGACGGGGCTATGTCGAAGATGCCTTCTGCTTGCAAGACCCGCGCGGTGCGCGCGATCTCGGACGCGACCTCGATCTCCGCTCTCATCGGGTCAGCGCTCGCACGTTGAGGCCCTCGGCGGCCCAGCGCTCGAGGAGATCGCGCTGCTGGGCTTCGTTCGAGCATTCGACGATGATCTGGAAGGCATCCTGAAGCCCGCCGGATGCTGCATCTTCGGCAGAGTCGCTCGACGCCTCGTCCTCCACGACCGTGGCCATCAAGTCGTTGAGCCGGAGCGCCTCGAATTGGGCCTCGGTCTCGAGCTCGCGGAGCTGCAGCGCCAAATCCTCGTCGACGAACTCCCCCTGGATCTCTGTATTGTTCGCCGAGATATTCGCGAGCCGCTCCGTCGTCTCGTCCCAGTCGACGATGCGGATGCGAAACTTCTCCTTGCTCTTGGGGTGGACGATCTCGCCCTCGGCGTCCGAGACGCGCGTCCAGGTTTTCGCGCCGGCCGAGCGCAGCGTCTTCATGCGCTGATGCCCGGCGACGAGGTGGCCGGTGCGCGTGTTGTATACGATCGAGCTCAAGTCGCCGAACGTCTCGATGGACACCGCCAGGCCCTGCAGGGCGCCGTCGTCGATCTTGCGCGCGTTGCGCGGGTCTTCTTTGAGAACGTCGATCGAAAGCTTCTGGGGTTTCATCGGGTGGTCTCCTGACTTAGGACAAGCGTTTCCAGTTACGTCGTAGCTGGATCAAACGAACCGCTGTTTTGGAAACACCAAATCGACTAGCAAGCTGGGACTGTGAGACTTGTCCTCGCAGTTGCCGAATCTCAACAACTTGCTCCTCGGTGAGCTTGGTCATGTTGTTGTCGCGCCCATATCGCGGTGGAGGCGCAAAGGCTTTGCCGTATTTCGCCCGCTGCTCCGCTATGTGCTCAAGTCTGTGCGCAGAGTGGGAGGGCAGAACCTCGAGATTTTCAGGCGCATTATTCGTTCGATCGTGATCCCGGTGATGAACGACCGACCCTTTCGGCGCTTCGCATATTAGGCGATGTTCCAGCCTGTGCCCTTCTGGCGTCCATCTGAATACGTAGCCGCACGCGTCGATATATCGACCACCCTTCCAGTTGGGGTTGCGATCCCCCCTATTGTCCCTAGGACGCGACGAGCGCCTAGGAATCTGCCGACGCCTTAGAACATTGAGGATCGTCGTCTTTGATCGACCAAATGCCGCACCGATCTCCCACGCCGCTTCGCCGCCTTGATAGCGGCGTATGATCTCATCCTCGTCGCCCGCGCTCAATCGTTGCATCATTTGGGGAAATCTCGGCATTTGAGATCAGCGGGCCATTCATCCCAGTCGCCGCCCTTGGGATCGCGGAGCTTCAGACCGACCGGGCGCGCGCCGAGCTGCTTCATGAAGACCGCGACGCCGGCCTTCCCACATTGCTCGATCACCGATCGAGCCCATTCGAGGTGAAACGGCCGCGCCTTCGGCCCAGATTCACCGCCGATGATGACCCAATGGATCAGCCAACTTCGGGGCTCCTCGAACCCATGCGGTATCCATTCGAAGACGCCCGGCGGAAGTGCCACCGGGCCGAGCGCCGGCTCATAACTGCAAAAGCGGACGCGCGCTGGCACCCTCAGCAGATGCGGAATTCGCTGTTCGGCGCGTTGTTGATCCTCGATCGTCGTTCCGGCCCATACATTGAATGGCCAGCGGAACGCCCAGTCCGGGGGCACGAAACGTCGCATATTCTCGGGGCGTTTCGTAAGGAGCTGCCAGTCGAGCAAAGGAGTTTCGTTGATCAGCTCGAATAGACGCGGCCGGTATTTCTCCGCGATCGGATGATCTTCGAACACGTCGGCCATCGAGGCGCAGAACACGCGCTTGCGCTGCCCTTCGCGCAGAGCCGCTGCGTTCCATTTGCGAGGGGCATTCCAGTGCGCGTCGCTGAACTCGCGCCGCTCACCGCCTTTGCCCCATACCTCGTGGCCAACGCGCTTCGCGAACGTGCGGGCGTAGCAGTGGGTACAGCCCGGGGAAACCTCGACACATCCCCACCAGGGATTGAATGTCGCGTCGGTCCAGGCGATCTCGGTTTTCTCGCCCATCAGTCCCCAATCTCCTGACTCTCCCGTAGCAGTCCTATCGCCAGCTCGACAGCCTCAGCGTTGAGAAACACCCGTTTGCCCCTCTCAACGGCCGCCAGCTCGATTGGCGGGATGCCCAGCAAATCCGCGGCGCGCTCGAGCCCAATTCCCAGGCGGCGTCGCTCCCGAATAAACCCGGATATGTTGGGAATTTTGAACCCTGGCGGCGGAACGATGGTCAGCAATTCCAGGTTGAGGGCGGAGCTGATTGCGGGGCTCATAGCCAGGTCTCAACAATAACCGAGTCCTCGCCCGGCAAACGAGAGAGCCGGTGCAATCCAGGGGGGATTTTCGCGCGCGCAGCTTCGAGATCGTCAACGACGCCTAGGGGCTCGGCGTCGGGCTGACACTCGCCAATTCCAGCCGTCCAGCCGCGCACGACGTAGCGTCCCGGAAAATCACTCGGATTGAAGTAGATGACGTATTGGCGCATTACTTGGCCGCCTTGCCGCCGGTCCGCGCGGCTATTCTTTCGCGCACGTCACGGCCGATGTTCTTGGGAAGCTCCGTAAGCCAGGCCCACGCGAACGCCAGCGGAACGACAACGATCACAACCTCCACGAAGATGATCAGCACGCAAATCAACCAGGCATCCGGTCGCGGTTGATGATCTTGACCGTCGCGTCCCTCGCGATATTGCCAGTAGGCCCACCAGCCAACGCCTGATGCGATGCCGAGTGCGCCCTGCACGTACGCCAGAATCTCCAGCCAACGCGGCACGCTATTTGTCCCCCTCGGCTTTTGCGCGGACGGTGCAGAGGGAGCAGAGCGCGGGCCGGCCCTCATAGATCGCCGCGGACGGTATCTGGCCACAACGATACCCGCTGGTCTGTAACACCTCCCCGCATCCGGTGGCGTATGGTTTCTCGAACGTCATGCCCTTCGCGCCAAGGCGGATCAGCAGCGGCTTTTTGCACGAACCGCATAGGGGCGGGGTTCCGGGCAAAAGCGCTTGGGGCACGACTGCGCACCAGGGGCAGGGCGGAATCGCCGGCCCGTCGGCGGTGTGTCCGAGCCGCGCGATTAGTTCATCGCCCTCGCGGAATAGCTCGTCCATCTGCTCAGGCGATACGGGCGGCGGCGGGTCGTCGCCGATGCGGCCGTTTGCAACGAACTCGACCGCCCCGTCCAGCTCGTCCGCCCGCTCCCGCATCAGTCGCGCCGCCACGTCGGCCTGGACATGCCCCGGCTCTGCATAGCTGGCCTCCATGATCGCGGCAAGGCGCCTCCAATCCTCTGCGTTCATGGTGTCTCCCTGGGCGGCCCGTCGGCGGTCTGTGGCTGATTCGCGCACGGCTCCTGTGGCGGCGGTGGCGGCTCGTTCGTTCCCACGCCCCATTCCTGGCCACATCGATGGCATACCCATCCGCCGCTATCCGGGCGCCAGTCGTGAGTCAGCGGCGCACGTGGCGCCGCGTCCAGCTTGGCGTATTCGCGCCGCACGATGTCCATGACCGCCCGGGGCGGGTCGCCCTGCGCGTGGTATTCGACCGCGTCCAGCTTGGCGAGCGCGTTGCGGATTGCTTGCACGCCAGCGCATCCAAGGTCGGTCACCCCATCGGGCACATGGTGCTCTACTACGGCCCGCAGCTCCCGCAGCCGCGCCACTTCGGCCTTCAGCGCGTCGATCACATCGACGTAACCGGCCGCGCGTCCGAGCGCTTGAGCCAGCTCAACGCGCAGACCCTCGATTGTCTCGAAGTTACCCACGACGCTTCCGAGCCTTCACGGCAGCACTTCGATCGCGATCGTCACCGCGACGTTCCTGTATAGATGCCGCCCGAGGTCCTTGGCCTGCTCCGCGCTGATCGGCATGACGATCGTCGTCCATCTGGGCGACCACCCGGGCTCGTCGGACATGATGTCCACGCGCACGCCTGGGCCGCCCGTGTCGACGGCATCGCCGACCTCGTTGATCTGGGCCTTGAAGGTACGCTCGACTTTCATGCCGCCTTGGCCTTTCCAGCGAACATCGCCTTGAGACCCGGGAACGCGTCCACGAGATCCCCGTCCCGTGCCTCCGAGAACACCCACGCGATGAGAACGCCCATCTCGTCGGCCAGGGCGTTCGGGTGCTCGGTCAGGTGCTTGGCGATGCGACGCAGCCGCGCTGCCGGCGACACGCCATTTTGCTGCTTCTGGCCTCCAGCCTTTCTGCTGGCGCGTGTGGGCCGGGCCTCCTGGATCTTCTCGAGCTCGGCCGCCTGCTCGACCCTGGGAAGCTTCGCGAGCTTGACGGCGTCGGCGAGACGAACCGACCCGTCACGGACCGCCTTCTGGACCTGTGTGCTCGTCTCGAGGAGCTTGAGCCACTGGCTGATGGTATGCGCCCCGCGCCCGAACATGACGCCCACGTCCTCCTCGGAGTAGCCGAGCGTCATCGCCCGGCGTGCCAGCTCGGCCGAGGCCAGAAGATCCGGGTCCTTACGTTGGGCGTTCTCCATGATGAGGATTGCGACCGCCTCGCGCTCGTTCTCCTTGCGCTGGACGGCGGGGATCTTTTTGGGCGTCTGGCCCTCGCGCTTCAGCTCTTTGTTGGCCTGGCGGGCGGCCAGGACGCGACGCCGGCCGGCGACGACGATCGGCTTACCGGTGTCGCGGTCGCTGATGATGACGACCGGCTCGAGCACCCCCCGAAACTTGATGCCGGCGACGAGCTCGGGGTCGGGCGGCTCGAGGCCGCGCGGGTCGAATAGCGGGTGTTCGCGGTCTTCGATGATGGTCAGATCCTCGGGGTCGAACATCCACAGATTTTGCCGAGCGACGTCATACGCGTGTTTGCCGGACATGCGGGTCTCCTGGTTGGTTCGTGGGCTATCGGATCAGGACGTCGTCATCGTCGGGAGGCGGGGCAGGGCGGGGCTTGTCCGTCGTCAGCACGCATTTGGTCGCCTCGAACGAGGTGTACCAACGACCGTTGTATTCACGGCTTGCGAGCCTGCCCGAGACCCGGACGACGTGACCGACCATGATCGCATCCGCCTCGAGCTTCGCCCGGCCGTAGAAGCGCGCGGCGAGAGGCGTGCCATCGTGGTCGATGACGACGAACCGGGCGCCCTTGTCGTCGAGCACCGCCGTTACGCGACCTGTGGCTTCGATCTGCATGGCTCTACTTGATGTGGTCGTCGTCGGTCTGTGGCGCGGGCGTCTCGATCTTGATCTCCTTCTTCTTTGCGGCTGCGAGCTGGTCGAGCTTGGTGACCTTCTTTGGCTCGGAATCCGCCTCGGGTGCTTCGCCGCTCGCCGTGGTCACGACCTCCGTGGCGGTAATGTCGATGACGTTCTCGAGCTCCTGGGTGACTCCAGCGTCGACGCGTTCGTCGAGGGCGACGGCGGTCTGCAGCTCGATGGACGCCGGCAGCATCTTGCACAACCGTCGCAGGACAGTCTTCTTGGCCATCTCCGGGTAGTCCGTGGCCCATGGACCTTCGGTTGCGGCCTTGGAGCGTTCGCGGATTGCCTCGATGTCGTGCCGGCTCATGACGTCGAATTGCTTGGTGCCGTCCTTGAGCGTCGCGACTGCATACGCGGCGACGATGCCGCCCGCGTACCAATCGGGGTCGGGTCCCTCCCAGGGCGGCTCACCTTCTTTGTCGCTCTCTATCGTGACGAGCGGAGCGCGAGCCGGCCGATGCATCAGCGTCTCCGTCAACCCGAAGGTGAAGTCGAATTCGTCCTTCGAGTAGACGACGTGCGCCGAAATCGCGGCGATCTCTCCTGACTGGCGCGCGAGCTTGAGCATGCCCTTGTAGCCGACGATCAGTTGGCAGACCGTGATGCCTTTCTTGCGGTCTTTGAAAGGAATCAGGTACGCGTGCCCTAGCATCCCGTCGGGCTCGAGGCCGAGCTGGGCAGCCTGGATGATGCAGCCGAGGAGCGATTCCTGCGTGCAGCTCAGTAGCTCGGGGGTTTTCTGAACCGCGGTCAGAATGATGCGCGCGAGCCGATCGGCCTTGATGTGCTTGGGCAGCGCCAGCGCGATTTGCGGCTTGAGCTTTTCGAGCAGGCCGCGAAAATCGGCGACCTTCTTTTGAAACGGGACGATCTGACCGTTGCCGTTTCCATTGCCGTTGGGACTGCCATTCGTTGCGGTGGTCATGGTGCTTCCTTCCATTTCAGTTGACGTGACTGCGATTCCTTCACCTGGTGGGCTTTGCGCGTGACCGTCATATACGTCCAGGTCCCGCGCCCGGGGACAATGCCCGCCTGAGCCTCACCAATCGCAGCCTTTAGTTTATTCTCCGCCGCGTGCTTTAGCTCCTCGATCCGTTTGATTTCCTCGTTGATTTGCTTGATCTGAGTTTTGCAGCTCTCAATCTCATCCGTCCAAGCAACCGCTTCGGCAGAGAGCCGGACCACCTTGCCCATGGTTTCTCGGGGATAGAGTTGCTTGAGCGCCTTCGTGGTCGCCTCGGAGCCGTCAACCGGGGGCGGCGTTCCGGTCTCGACCATGCGCCAGAACCGCGCCTCCTCGTCGAGAAGTACCTTGATGAATTCATCGTTGCGCTCGACGTCGCACCACACGAATTTCTGCCCGCCGATGAGCGCCCCGAACGAGACGTAGGGCAGGCCCGTCACGGCGAGGTAATGCTGGCCCTGCACCTGGTACATGAGCGGCGGCTCCTCGGCCCATTCTTCGGCCTTGTAGAAGCCCGCCGTCTTGCACTCGAGGACGCCACGACCGCGGGAGTTGTCATTCTGGGCGAAGTCGATATTGCCCAGCATCCAAGGGATTTCCGGATGGCGCAGCATCTCGCCCACGCGCTCGACCTTGCGCCCGGTGCGCTCAGCGAAGATCTGGGCGACAACGGGCTCGAGGCGATTGCCCATCTCCATCCACTCGGGGATCGCCGAGTCGTCAACCGGGAGCATCCCGGTTTTGTCGAGCCAAAGATCGTAGAGAGACCCCCACGACTTGGGCGCAACGCCCATGATCACCGGCGCGTCGCTGCCGCCGATGCCCGAGCGCCGGGCCTGCAACCACTCTGACCGTGCCACCGCTGTGCTGCTCATTCCCGTCCTTTCGCAATGCCGGCAAACGTCCGCAGATCGCCGTGATGCACGAACCAGCGCAGACCCACGCGGCGCGATCGCACGCGCGCGGTCAGACACCAGTGCCGGATCGTCGAGACCCGAAGAATCGGGTAAAGCTCGACGGCGTCAGCAAACGTGATGTACCCCTGCAGGAACATGTCACGACTCAGCTCCGGATTGATTGCCGGCATTGCTTGTTTTGTTTGTATTGATTGCGTTGTGCGTTTGAAAGGGTTTTCGTGTTTCGATTGTTTCGTGTGTTGAATCGTCAAATCTTCAGGAGCGCGATTGGATCTGTCGCCCCAGAACTTCCGCGGCTCGGCCGTCGAACGTGCCGAGGAGCTCAGCCGCCTCGGTCTCGCTGAGCGCGAGATATTCGTCGAGCGGCATGGGGACCACGGCTCCGGTCGTGGCGTCTACTGTCCAGACGATCCGCCGGTTGACGAACGCCTCGACCATGGCTTGCAAGAGCCCGCGGTTCATAGACACGCCTCCCCCGGGCACACCGTGCGCCCGCACTCTGGGCAGCGCTGCCCATAGGCGATCTCGACGCCACAGCTTGCGCATGCGGCGCCCGGGGCCAGGCAATCGGCCTCGACGTAAGCGTGGAGCGCATGCAGCTCCAGCGCTTCGACGAACGCCGGACGCGCTGAGCTGTCGCCCGGATCGTCCCCGACGTCTTGCAGCCCGTGGCGTGGGCACTGGTAGCGGGTCATCCCGCCCGCGATTGCCTGGGCAGCCGCGACCCGACACTCGAAGCAAGAGGGGATCACGACGGATCTCCCGCGGCACTCTCGATCGCGGCCGTCACCTGCTCCGCACGGATCCAGGCTGCGGCAAAGGCGGCGTCGAGCGCGTCTTTACGATTTGGCGAGTTGCCTTTGTCCCGCCATCCCCGCTTGTCGTGCACTGCCCAATCCCAAGAGCCGTCGAGCGACAGGCGGGCGAGAGCGATGTGTATTTGCGCGGTCATGACCCGTGCCTCACGACGTCGATGAAGCCGTGGTCTTCGATGAGGTCGAGACGGCGCTTGGCGAGATGCCCGCGCAGGGCGGTCAGGTCAGCAGCGTCGAGGCTGAGCAGGCTGACGCGCCAGGAGTCGCCGTCATGCATGGCGTCCGCGGCTTCGCGCAGCTCGCCATGCTCGAGGTGCCACAGGACAGCATCGAACTCCTCGCGCTCGGTCGGATCATAGTCGTGTCGTCGGATCGCGGACTGCATGCACGCCTCCCTCTTGCGTTGGGAGAGGCAGGCGCTCTAACTTCCACGGTTGGTGGACGTGGGAAAGTCGGCTCGCCGGCTCTCTCGGGTCGCTGCCCGCTCCGGCGACTTGCACTCGTCGGGGCGGGTTTATTTCGTTGTCAGGCACTAAGCATGACGTCGTCCGGATGATGTGTCAATCCTTATCGTCATGGACTTGTCAGGCGCTAGGCCGGTCGGCTATGGTTCGGATGTGCCGCCAAAACTAGACGCGTCCGAGGAGACGGTGAAGGTCGAGATCAGAATGCCGGTGTCGCTGCGGCAGCATGCCGCGGAGCTGGCGAAGGCGGAGGGTGACGGCGATCTGTCGAGCTGGTTTCGCGGGCTCGTTCGCAAGGAGTGGAAGCGCTACAACGAGGGGCGGCGCCCTGGAAAGGGATCGCGATGATGACGCCGCCATCACCGCCCAGCGGAGCTGGGATTACGTGCCCCAGGTGCGGAGCGCGGTCGTTCAACGAGCACGACATGGAGAACCGCTACTGCGGGCGCTGCCACATGTTCCACGATCAGATGACGGCGGACGCCGGTGGGGTGATCGGTCACGTCGACGACGGAACGCCGATCGTCGACATCCGCGCCGTCGGGCCTTACATCGCGATTCCGACGGAGATCAGGAATCGGCCAGTTTACGTCCAGTGTGTGATCCGCGATCGCGGCGTCTCCTGGTGCGAGCGCCCGCGGCCCGACGGCGAGCTGTGCTTTGGTTCGCTCGAAGAAGCGGTCAATTCCTACACGAAGGGCGGCAAGGTCCTGGCCTGCGCGGAGTGCGTGGACGCGGCTATCAAGGCGCTCACCGTGTGCCGGTGGGCGGGGAGGGTGTGATGCACAGCCCGGGACCGTGGAAGTGGGAGGAGCAGCGCGACGGGACGCTACTCTTGGTCGATTCGCGCGGCGAGGACATTCTTGGTGCCGGGGTCGAGATCGCAGAAGGCTGGCTCAACGGAGCTTGCGCTCCAGACGAGGACAATGCGCGGCTTATAGCCGCCGCGCCTGACCTGCTCGCATTGGCCCGTTACGCTGTTGAGCGGGGCGAAGGCGACAGCGATATGGCCGCCGCTCTGATCGCGCGCATCGAAGGGAAGCCATGACCCGCCACCCACTCGAACCGACGGAGGAGCAGCTACGGTTTCTCGAGGATGTCGCCCCACTGAGAGCCGACGCATCCGTCAAAGTGCTATGGCCGCTGATCCGGGACATGGTCCTCGAAGCGGCGGCGCGCGCGTGCCGCGAGATTGTCGAGGCTGAAAATCGGAACGCGGGCCGCACGGATGGATACCCGCTCGCGATCGGGGCCTCGCATCGAGCCGCGGGCGCCGTTGCGTGCGAAGAACAGATCCGCGCGATGAAGGGCATGCCGTAGCGCCCAAAGTACAGCCACCCGCGATCGTCCCCCTACGATCGCCGCATGGCCAGCATCCTCGACGGTCTCAAGCGCTTCGAAGGCGACACGACGTTTCTCTACGTCGACGATCGCGGCTTCGTCACCTGCGGCATCGGTGAGAAGATCCCGAACGTCGACGCCGCCCTGACGCTCCCGTGGTTTCACAAAGACACCGACGTCCCTGCGTCCGTCGACGAGATACGCGTGGCATTTGCCACCGTCGCCGCTGCGCCTGCGGGCCACCGGGATAGCTTCTACGCGGCCCTGAGCGATCTCCGGCTGCCGGCGGCCTTCCCCGGCGCTCATGCCCAGGAGCGTCTCGACAGCGAGTTTCTGCCGGGGTTGCGCCGGCAGTTCGCCGGGTGGGATGACTACCCCGTCCAGGTCCAGGCTGCGCTTATCGATATGGCGTACAACCTCGGGATCGGTGGGATCGGGAAATTCGACGAGCTCCACAAAGCCTGCGCTGCCGGCGACTGGGAGTGGGCCGCGCGCGAGTCGCATCGGAGCACGTGCCGCCCGGAGCGCAACGACTGGACCGCAGCGCAGTTCCGCAGCGCCATCGTGACCGCGCCGGCCGCTTAGAGCGGGGTCACTTCGCCCGCCGCATGTCGGACACGGCTCGCCGCAGATCGTGCCCGAGATTGCCGATGTCCCGAAACACGTCCTCCATCTTCCACAGGAACCGAGCGCGCTTTTCGGGCTCGAGCTCCTTCGTCGCCTCGACGATGGCGTCCATGATCTTCTGGAAGCTGACATCGACGCTCATGGGAACTCCGGTTTCTTCGCTGTCAGGCCCTCGCGGAAGGTCGCGATCGCGTCGATCATTTCGGTGGATTCGGCAGCGAGCTTCGCGACGAAAAGTAGTTGATCATCGCGTCCAACGCTTCCGTGCAATCGGTAAACAGATTCGAGGCGAGCCTGAAGTGCTCCCAACTGATCTCGATGAGTGGCGATTGCTCCGATGAGGTTGACGATGAGGCGCTGATCGTTCGTCTTCGGCGCGACCATGCGGGGCTTTGAGTCGTCCGACTCGTCGCCGTTTGTGGCTCCGCACCGCTTGCAAACCCACCGCTCAGCTCGCCCATTTCCATCAGCGCCCTCCATGCTTCACCACAGCGTTACTCGTCATCGGGAAGCCGCACCTTGCAGCTCGCGACGGATTCGCCTCGAGCTGTCTGCCGAGGACACTCGACGACCGCCGCCCGCAACAGCGCGCGCGTCGCCTTACGCGTGTCGTCTCGCACCTTGGCGAGGTCGATTTTGCTGACCAGCATCGAAGCCATCGCCGTGATCTTTTCTCCGAGCTGGTCGACCGTGCTCTTGATCTGCCAGTAGCCAATGAGGACGCTGGCGGTTGCACTGACGACGAGGACGAGGATCGTGACGAACTTGATGATGGTGAATTCGAGCTTGGTCTTCTCGGGGTCGATCTTCTGAGCCTTGGCGATCGCGAACGCCGACGTAACACGTCGATGGTATTGGTCGACCGTCTCCCCGGGGACAGGCGCTGGCGTCGTGTCGTCGTCGCTCATTACTTCGGCGGCGGCGGTTTCTTGGTCTCGGGCTTGGGGGGCAGGCTGGGTGCTGGCTTGGGTGGCTCGAGATCGGGGGGCACAGCGATCCCCTGTTTCTTCAGGTCGGCGACGAGCAGCGCCTTTTCTTCGGGGGTGAGGTCTGGCCGTGGAGTTACCTTGCCGTCGGGGCCTACGGTTGCGTAGGGGAGGCGGGGGTTGATGGGAGGGACGGGAGCGGGAGCTGCTGCCGGGGCGGGCTGAGGAGCGGCAGCGATCGCGGGAGCAGCCGGCGGGGAGTTAACGGCCAGGGTGACGGTGCAGCCGAAGCAGAGCGCGACGAGCGCCAGGACGCGAATCACGAGACGGTCCCGGTCAGCGTCGCGTCGATGATCCCGTCTGCGAGCAGTTGCGTTTCGACCGCTTTGAAAGCCGCGGCCTTGCTGCCGCCGCCGCGATAGGCAGCTTCGAGCCGCGTGTATGCGCCGGCTGTCGGCGTGAACTGGTCAACGACGACCGGATCGCCGAATGCGATGGGCGTCGGGTTCTGCTTGATCCGCGAGCACTGGCCAGCATCAGCGATGGTGAGCTGATACCCCTGCGTGCGATTGGACGCCGGCGGAGATTTCACCTGCACAACAACCACAGCTTGCGACGAGGAATCGAACAGCGAAACGTCGGTGACCTGAATCCGGGTCACATTGGGAACATTTACCGGCGTAGTCAGAACGATCATTTCGTATCTCCTTATTGGGCCATCAGCCCGAGATTTTTGAGAGCCAGCACAATGTCACCAACGGTGTATGCGCTCGACCCTACGTTGCCGGTGTACGTGGAATCACTCTTGGCTCCTGTGCCGGAGCCGGCGGTAAATCCCGTCGTCGTGCCCGTGGTGGCCGGCTGGACAATCGGCGTTGCATTGTAGAAGGCAATCTTCTGAGTGGTGGCCGTTGCGAATTTCGTTCCGGTCGTCGAGTTGACGACTATGTTTTTCGCATCGGCCATCTGGAAGTCGCCGGTAGTCGTAAAGCGAGCGGCCTCTGCAAGCGCGCCGGCGCCTTTCGTGAAAATAATGAGTTGCCCCGACGACGCGCCACAGTTGATGTCTAGCTGAGTGACAAGCGTCGATCCTTGATAAAAATCGTACGTGAGGTCCGACGATGCTCCCGTGGTCTTTTTGAGGCGTATCGAGGTCGTCGCGGCGTTCGATTCAACATGCAAGCGCGCCACTGGCGTTGCGCCAATGCCGACATTTCCCGACGAATCGACACGCAGCCGCTCTGTGAGCGAGCCGCCGGTCGGGCGCGTGTAGAGCGTATATGCACCGCTGTCGGTCGCGCCGTCGCCGATAACCAGCGCCTTCGCGACCTCGGTCGTGCCGTTGAAGAAGCTGACCGTTCCCAGCGACGCGCTCGTACTTGACGTCGGCCGAGCAAGCACGAGCGTTCCGGCTGACGTCCCGTCGCCGATCTGGATCATCGGCCACGTATAGCCGCCGTTGCTGAGATCCAGCGCGCTGCTAGCCGAGATGACGCCGTCGAATCGACTGACCCCGCCCTGCACCCATAAGGAATATGCGTTCGTAATGGTCGCTGGCCCGGTGCCGTTTCCTCCGGGCTGGCCGGCGATCTCCACGGTGGCAGCATAATCGACCGTCAAAGCGCCATCGTTCGCAGTAATGTGCGGCGCGCGAAACTGAACGCCGTTAAAACCGGCGGTATTGGTGATATGCGTAGTTCCGCTAACTGTCGCGTTGGTAGTAACGTCGAAAAAGTTCCATGAAGCGTTTGCCGCCGATGCTACCGTGCTGCTCCGAAGCGCTACCTGGGAATTTGTGTTCGTACTGTCTGTGCGCAGAAACAAAATGTCGCCGTTAGCGGTTCCACCATAGACCGTCTGCCCGCCCGAGACCCCCGTCCCCACGATGTAGTCCGTCCCTGCCGCCGCAATCGACAGCACTCCCGTGCTCGTCGTGTTTTTGACGATGCCCGTGGCGAGGGATCCGAGGGCCTGGGCGTTGGGTAGCGCCGGGTTGGCCGTCTTGATGATGTACGGCGCGGTCGCAACAGCCCTGATCGTCGGCGGCCATACTGTTTGAGCGTGGGCGGAGATCGCAAAACAGAGCAGCGCAAAGAAGAACCCCTGCGCGACGAAACGACGGGCTTGCTTGATGAGTGTCATCGAAATCTCCCTACTGCGAGACCGGCCACTTGGAGGTGAGGCGATATGCGAGGAGCGAACCGTTGAGCGTCGGCGGCGTCCCACCGAAGCGAACGCGGATGCGCGTCTTGGTTCCACCGAAGCCGACAGCGATTGGCCACACGGTGTTGGCCGCTACGGCGTCGCCTGCCCCGTTGTTGTTGAGGGGCACGTAGGTGCTCGTCGCCGGCCGCCACTCCTCCACGAAAAGGGTGACGGCCTGGTCGAAAAGCACGGTTCCCCTGCAGCCGCGTGCGATGGCCAGCAGCGAAGGCATGCCGTCCGGGGGGTTGTCCGGATCGATCAACATCAGGTCGCCGTTGGCGCCGGGGAACGCCGGCAGGTTGACGATGGGGTAGTCCTGCGGCATGGCTTCCGACATGAGCGTCTCCTTCGCTCAATCGTCGCCAGACCGCGGGCGCGCCTAACTTCGGCCGGCGCTCAGATGGCCGCGTCGCGCCAGGTATTGGCCGTGAACCTGACCGCGCCTACATAGAGCGGCAGGCCAATTGTCGTCGTGGCGATTCGGCTCACGTAAAAGAGCGGGGCGGCATAGGGCGAGACTGAATGGTCGGGCAGGGTGGTCGTAATGTTGGCGACGAGCGCCCCGTCGATGAAGAACAGACACCTGGCCGTGACAGCGTCATCGATACCCGCGCCGTGGTATTCGACGCGAAATCGATGGAGGGAGGCGTCGAGAGCCACACCGGAGTCGACCGTCGTGAAGGCGCTCCCGTCGTTCGTCTGGCACCTGATGTTGGCGTTTCCGAACAGCACCTGGTCGTAATGGAACTGCGCGATGGCGGAGTTGGCGAGGGGATCGCTGCCGAAGTTGAAACCCATGGCCACCTTGCGGAGCGCATCGGCGGCGTTAACCGACGCCTCCCACTCGAGGACCACGGCACTGTCGTTGTAAAAAAGGGCCTGGGGCAGGCCCGACACGAGAGTGGAATCTCCGACGGTGTCGCCGACTTTGAGTCGCAGGCACCGGCTGCCGCTGATGCCTCCGTTGTTGGGGCCGAGAAGCTCGGCGATCGCGATGTTTCCGCCGGTGACCGTCTTGATGATATTGGCGTTCCAGTCATCGACTAGCGCGCCGCCGAAGGGCCCCGTCGTGGTACAGCTAATCGAGTTACCGCTGCGCCAGGACTCGACCCACTGGTTGAACCTGCCGGCAGGGAAGCCGAGGTGATCGATGATCGCGCGCCTGTGGAGCGCCGCGGACTTCCAGGTTTGAATCGGCGCTGCCCAGTCGGATGCCTTCGCGCGCGGGTTCATCAGCCAGGCGATGAAGTCCATCGCCTCTTTGAACGCCTGGGAAACGGAGGCGGCATTTTCCGGATCGCCGTCTGCGGGCAGCGCTGCGATCGGGATGGCGCCTGGAATCGGCTGCGGGCCGGGGGCTTGAGTCGCGGTCGGGCTGCCAGTGTAGTTACTCGGCACGTGGTTATCCTTTCGTTTACGGTCCTGTCACCACCGGCGCGCTGCCGTCCGGCGGGATGAATCGAACAGAGCTGCCGCCCCAGTTGTCGCCGTCGCCCCAGGTCTGGGTTGTCGGCCAGCCCCAAACGCGGCCGGCCAGAATCACGAACGTCCCAACGAACGTGCAGTTGCCGGGGCGCCAGATCTCCGCGGTGGCGTTCAAAATGCGCTGGCCATCGGCGCTCGAAAGATCCGACGCGTCCGAGGGGAAGAGCAGGGCGAAGCGATTCCAAAGATCGTCCCTGAAGTCGAACATCCACCCCGGTCGGCCGCGCGTCGCCATGGTCATCAAGTTGCCATAGGCGACGTTGCCGCCGGACAAGTACCAGTAGCGGCCGTTGTCCTGGACGATGTTCGGGCTCGAGTAGCCGAGAGTGGTGAGCGCGGTCAGAAGCCCGTAGGGCGAGCCGGCGTACGGCCAGGTTGCGTCCCACGCGGCCTCGAGTCGCGCGGCCAGGGCCGGGTCCAGCTCGCCCGACCCGCGCGGCATCATGCGATCCGCGGCGGTTCGATCGAGGGCATCGGTGGGCGCCTCGACAGGTTGCGTGCCCTGCTCGCGGACGACCTTGCCGGGCATGCGCGCCAGGACGCCGAGGCGCGCCCGGTCGAGCATGTCGTCCTTGGCGCCCCCGAGCTCGCCCTCCCACACGGCGCCGTTTGGGCCCTGCAGCCATCCGGGGGCCAGATTGGTCTGATAGTCCCTGTAGCTCACTTAGATCTCCTGCCAGGTGAGTTGGTTGGCCAGGAGCGGCGTCGAGGTGTTGAGGATCGCGACCTCGGTCGACGACAGCGAAACGTTGGGGGAACCGCCGGTCAGAGCAGGGCTCGTGAAATCGATCGCTCCAGCGTCCATGATGGTCCGGATCAAATCGCTCACCTGCACGATGCCCCCGATGTCGGTGCTGTTGACGTACGCCTGCCAGGCGATCTGAGCAGCGGCCTGGATCGCCGCCTTTCGCCCGCGCGGCACCACGACCGTCCCAGTCGCCGTGATCTGGTGTGTGGTCGCCGCGCGCGCGATGAGAATGCGGCCGGTCGGGGTGAGCTTGTCGACGTAGGTCTGGACCGCGGTGACGTCGCCGCCCGAGACCGCGCCAGCGACGCCAGCCAGCGTCAGGTAGAGCTTGCCGAGGTAGCTCGGATCTTCTTCCAGGCGAACCCGGGTGACGTTAGCGCTCGCCGCCTTGGCCCACTTGATGTATCGGCTCGGAGGGACCACCGACAGATCGGGCCATCGCGCGACACAGCGCCCGCTGAGCGGCACGTCCGCCTCCTGGTCCTGCCCAATCGTGGTGATTGCGGTGCCCGGAGTCGCGAACGCGAAAACATCGCCAGCAGCGAAGCTCGGGGTGCCCGCACCATTTGCGAAAGCTACCGTCGTTCCGCCGGGCAGGGCATAGCTCGCGACGATTGTTCCTGCGGACGTCCACGTGAGGCCGCCATCTGTCGAATAGCTCCAGGCCCCCGCTGTCACCTGTCCTGCAGCGTCGATTCGAAGCAGGAAGCTCGTGGGCGTCGGCGGCGTGCCCCCGGAGGTGCGCGAGGGCGTGACGGTGCCTGTGCTCGAGCCGGTGAGCACCGGTGTCGTGAAGTCCGCCGCGGCATTGCTGATCGTCACGCCGGGCAGCGGGGCCAGCAACTGAGTGATCGTGCCGGCCGCGTCCTTGTACTGCGACCCCGGCTGCTCGGCGGCGATCGAGATGGTGAGCGTGCTGCCGGTGTTGAGCGTGCCGCCGGTCTTGGCCACCCAGCGGTTGCCGGTAATCGGGGATTTCGCCCAGAACGTACCCGCCGTGATGGTGTAGGGCCCGTGCGATCCGTCGCAGGTGAGCGTCAGGTTCTGAACCGCCACCACAGCCGGGCTGCGCGTGAGGTTGTAGAGCTTCTTGGCCACGATGGTCAGCCAGTCGCGCGTAGCCGCATCCGAGCCACCATCGGCGTAAACCGCTCCGAACATTCCTGGCAGCGCGCTCTGCAGGAGATCCGAGAGCGCCACCGCCTCGAGCTCGACATAGGTTCGGGTTGTGCCGCCGACGTGCCAGTCGGTGACGGGGAAGCCTTGGATCCCGCGCAGAACCGATAGCAGCTTCTCCTTGATGTCCGCGTCCGCGGGCGGCGCCAGGATCGCGTCGGGGGTCAGAACCGGCTCGGCCGCGTTCTCCTCGGGCAGGACAATCGACGGCGTTGTGACGCTCCCGGCGATCGGCTCCCAGTTGAGCAAGGTGGCGAGACTCGTGCCGTCGGCTTGCCCCGGGACGTAGCTTGGCCCCAAGACGACATTGGGAGAACCGCCGATGCCGATGCTGGCAAAATCGATCGCCCCTGCATCCTTGAGAATCTGCTGGAGGACGGCCAGCCGCACGATGCCGCCCGTGGGGACGGAGGCGAGATAAACCGCCCATGCCGCGCTCGCGAGTGTTTGAATGTCGGCGAGCTGGTCGCGCGGCACCTGGACGGTGCCGGTCACGGAGATCGCCCACACGTCGACCGACTGGACATTGACGAATTCGCCCTGATCCATGCGCGCGGTCAGGAACTTCTGTGCCGCCACGATGGTGAGCGGCGAGCACTTGCCGGCCGAGCTGCCGATGTAGACCAGCATCCCGCCCGACTGGTTCGCGTCGGCCAGGACGCGCACGCGGGTGATCTCGGGGCTGACGAAGCGCGCCCACAGCATCGCCTTGCACGGCGTGATGTTGTCGGACAGCGAGGGCCAGCGCGCGCGACACCGGTCGCGCAGTGAGGCGTCGGCCTCGGTATCGGAGCCCTGTTGAATGATCGGGCTTGCGTCGATGAAAAAGACGTCGCCCTTGATGAAGCTGAGCGACGCATCTGCCGCACTCGTAAAGAGCAAGGTGCAGCCGTTGCCGATATCGACCGAAGTGTCGGTCAGCGCGGCTCCAATCCAGTTCTTGCCGCCGTCGATCGCCCACTCGAAGATCGCCACGCCGACCTGTCCAGACGTGAGGATCTGAATCCAGAAACCGTCGGCACTGATAACTGCGGGAGCTGGCGTGGCGGTCGGAATGATGGTCCCGCGGGAATTGCCGCCGGCTATGATCTGGGGCGCAAAGAACGCGCGCGCGTTGAGCGCGGTCACGCCGGGGAGACTGGTCACAAGCGTCGCGATGGTTCCGGGCGTATCGGCATACGCCGCGCCGGGATTCTCGGCCTGAAAGTTGAATTGTCCCGAGGCACCGGGCTTCAATTCAATCGCGTCGATGTTTTGATAGCGATTGCCGGCCGACGAGATGACCCAAACTTCGCCGGGCTGTTTGCTCACCTGTACCGCCTGGGCGCTCGCGGTGAGGGTGATGCTCTGAATGGTGTACGTCGCCTGGTTCTTGTCGAGCTGGTAGAAGCGCTTCGCCAGCATCGCCAACCAGTCGCCGCTCGCCTCGTCGAGAAACCCGCCCGCTATGCCCGCCACCACGTTGGCGGCCGCGAGGTCGGACAGGCTCTGGCTCGACATGTCGACGAGCGCACTTTCAAGGCCGCCCTTGGCGGTCGCTGCCCAGTCGGATACCGGCAGGCCGCCGTTTTTCATGCCGGTTAAAATGCGCTGTCGAATCAGAGCACTCGTCTGGACGGTCAGCAGATCCGAAAGCGCGCGGGTCATGCAGACAGCGCCTCCACCTGAAGCAGATCAACGGTCAGCGCCGTCACGGCCAGGATCAGCTTGAACGGCCCGGCCGCTGTGTCGATGTCGATGCTGATCTTCATGGTTGCGGCGGCGATGTTGGTGTCGACTACCACTGTCGCATTTTGCACGCGCGGATCAGCTTCAACCTGTCCGCGTATCACGCCGTCGAGTTCTGCCAGCTTCGCCTGGTCCATCCCCGCGCTCAGCCACCGGCGGACGTCCACCCCGTAGGACTGGTCGTAAAAGAGGCCGTCGGTGGTGAGCCTTCTGACGATTGCGTTGCCGAGATTATCAAGCCCCGCGACCAGCTTGAGACTCCGCCCGACGTCGATCACGGTCGGCATCAGTTGCTCCCCGCGATTACGGCGATGTCCACGCCGAGGGTGGACTCGTTCTGATTCGCCGTCGGATTGGGAGCGGGCGCCGTCTGCAGGACGGAAGGAGAGCCCGCGGACGGCGCGCTCGGGCCGACCATCGGGCCGCACAGGATATCGACGCCGAGCTCGGAGGGCGCCTCGGTGGGCGCGAGGGCTTCGCCGATGCCCGGAGGCTGGTCACAACCGCATGCGCTCGAGGCGGTGTAAGCGACCACCTGGGTGCTCGGGGTTGTTTCGGCGGCGTCCGTCGTCCCCCCGGCTACATAAAAGCGCGTCGTCGAGTCTAGGCAAAACAGTGCCGCGCCCGGCACGCGCACCGCCACAGGGAGCGTGTCGAAGTTCGACCATGTCTCAGTGCCGGCGTTGAACTTTTCGATCTGCGCGATCAGCGTAGTTCCGCTGACCTCGTCGACGCCGCCAATCAGATAGGCTTCGCCCGCGCACGAGCCGCATCCCGCATATCCCTCGCGATACTGAGCTGGCGATGGGACGGAATGCCATGCATCGGCGTCGCCGTTGTAGACGAACGGGCGAATCGGAACGTCCACACCTAGACCCGCGTTGTACCCGGCTCGATTGCAGAGCAGTGCTTTTTTGGAACCGACGGAAACGAGCAGGGAGACATCCTGGTTATAGGTCGCGTCCGGAACGCCAGTATGAAACACCTGATACGCGTTCCATCCGCCGCCTTCGGTAAATCGGGACCAGGCAAACTCGTGAGATTCGTTGTCGTCGTTCAATGCGACGGCGAGAATGCTTCCGTCGGACAATGTGCAACACGTGACGGCCGCCACGTTTTCGCTGGAGACTCCAGCATAAGTCGCAATCGGGAACGTGACCGTCGACCAAGAGTTTCCGAGAGCGCTCCATCGGAAACATCGCGGTGGATTGCTGGGGTAGCCATCTCCGACCACGAGCAAAATGTCGCCATTGCTGAGCAGAAACGGCTGATAGTAAGCATCGGTGGGACCAGCCGGCGGCGCCGTAAATGTGGTCCAGGTCTGCGAGGCTGCTATAAGGCGATGACTGGCAGTGCCTGCTTGGCAACCGATGATCACCATGTCCCCGTTTGCCATCGTGACTGTGCCGCCGGCCAAGTTAGGCGTGTTGCCGCCGAAGTCTCCGGCCGACAAGCTCACCTGAGGCCGATCGGGCAAGTCCGTATGCGTTCCGTCGAGATGAAAGGCGCGAGTTTTCCCGGTACCCGTCCCTCCCGCTAAAAAGCCGCCCGTTACGATGATATGGGGTTGCCCGCCCCAACGAGCGAGGCCGATTACGGACTGCGACACCGCGGTCGCGAGAGAATCTGTTACGACCGGAGGCACGTCACCTCACATAGGCGTTCTTGGCAGTGGCTAGACCGCCGTCGAGGACGATTTCGAGCGCTTTTTCCGCTGCGTCGACCGCTGCCTTGGCTGGCCCGGGCATCGACGGGTCCGCCGCGACGGCCGCCGCAACGGCTTTTGCCCAGACCTCGAACGGCGTCAGAAACGTCGGCGCTTTGATTGGGGGCTGTGCGCCGAGCTCGCCGCCGACGAAGACCTGGGCCGCGTTGAACGTCATCTTGTCCACGGTTTCGCCGCCCGCCCAAAGTGCGACGAATGGCTTCGCCGGATCGCGGTTTTCGAAGCCGATCAGCATTCGCGCGCCGGGCCGAAAACCAACGACTGTTCCGGGGAGTCCTACCTGCAGATTGACGCCCGACATCCCCGGCAGATTTGGATCGTCGAGCTTGACGTCAACGTGCGTATCGTCGGTTTGACTGACGACTTCGGCCCGGAAAAGACCGGCGTAAACGGCGCGCGGATCTGCGGCGCCGACGAGCGCGAAAAGGCTCGCCTTGATTCGGTCCAGGATCACGGCTTGAGCGTATGTGGCCCCGAAACCGCGGTGAACTTCGGGCCCGAGCGCCGGCTGTGCATGCGTTCAGATTGACGGAAGGACTGTACGCACGAACACTCATTGAATGCGATGGTTGATGGTTTGCGCGGTCGTGATTGGTTGCGGTGGCGGCTCGGGTTCTGTCCGATCCGATCAGCCCGACGGTGGCGGAGTCGATTCGTCGTCGCCTCCTACCGACGTCGCATTGAAGGCATCGGCTCAAACACCCGAAGCGAGCTCGTCAGACGTTCAATCGCCGATGAGCATGAGCGATGCCGGATCGTCGAATTCGATGGACGCCTCGCCCGACGTCGTTGCCCCAGGTCAAGTCGACGCTGGCGGAGGAACAGACGGACAGGCGCCATCTGGGATAGTGGACATCATCCCCCCGCAGCAGCGACCGGCCTCGTTTCAGGTTGCAACCCAAGATTTTGGGTCGACGCCCATCGGGATCGCCGTCCGGCGGGACATCTACTTCACGGCCTATGACAACGACGTCCGCATCATGTCGATCGACGTTTCGTCGACCGATGGGCGCCTGGAGTTCTCGGCGGATCGAGCGCCAATCCTGCAGTGGTTGACTCGCCCGATGCAACCTGGTGATAGCTTCGCGATCCCAGCGTTTTATCGGCCGCAGGGATTCGGCGACAGTCGCGGTTCAGCGACGATCATCTTTACCCAGGGCAGCACGACCTACCGAGCGACCGTGGCGCTCACCGGACGGTCGCCGTCCGCTGACGCCGGCAGAACGGGCGACTAGCCCTCGACCCACACTGACGTCCGCGTTGTCTCGCCGCTGATTCGGTGCTCGACGTAGGACACCTTGCGCCCGCCGAGCAGCGTCCCCGGCAGCAAGGTCGGCTCCTCGACGCCGAGCTCGAGCGCGCCTATCGCCGGGTCCTCCGAGAGATCCTGGTAGTCCGTCACGGGCGCGAGCCCTGAATCCGGCCAGCTCTCCTGACCGACCCACAGCGTTCCGTCGGGCAGCAAGCGCCAGGCGGTCGCCGCCGGCAGCCTCGAGTCGGCCAGCAGCGCGCCGATCATCCGCCCGACCGACTGCCCAATGGTCGTCCAGGCGTCGAAGTTGAGCCGCAAGACCGAAGCGCCGGCCGCGCCCGAGAGCGTCTCGCCGGCTGTCGCCAGTAGGTCGAGGAGCACGATTCGCAGGCTGGCTCCGCGGTAGTGGCGAGGCAACGCGCGCTTGCCGAGGCCGTCAGCGCCCGCCACCATGCGCACATGAGCCGTGTCGAGCCACGAGCCGGAACGGTGCGCAGTGCCGACGAGCGTGGGCCCGCCGTCGATCGCGAGCGTGCACCTGCCGCTCGGCGCGTCCATCGTCGCCGCGAGATCCGCGTGCCACGCCCCGATGCGCGGCATGCAGATGCGCCCATCGTGAATGGGCACGCCGTTGAGCGTCGCGAACGCCACCGGCTCAGCTCACGCCGCCCTTGCGGTTCGGGGGCTCGCCGCCGGGCTGAACGGCCGTCGTGCTTGGCTTGGGCGGGACCTTGTTGCGCGCGGGATTGTACTGAGGCGCAAGCGGCACGACCGCCGAAGGCTTCACGGTCTTGGTCTTATTGTCGTTCGTGACGGCCACCCACTCGAGGCACTTGAACTTGATGACCTTGGTGTCGGGGACGGGGCCGTCTTTGGGCGGCGTCACGCCGATCACGACGGCGTTGTTGATGCCCCACAGGGCCAGCGCCGGGTGATAGATGGGCCGCGCGAGCTCGGAGCCCTTGGTCTTCTTTTTGTTCGGCTTCGTCCATAGCTCGGGCGCGACGGACTGCAGATACGTCCACTGGGCCTCGTGCCAGATGGTGCACTCGATCTCGATCGGTCCGGGCAGATAGCCGTTGACCGTGATGATCGCGCCGTCGACACCGCCTTGCTTTTTCTTCTCGAATGCCAGCGTCGGCGCGCCGTCGACCTTGCAGATCCCGGGCAGCTTCTTGCCGGCGAGCGTGGCCACGTCCCACGGGTCGGTCGAAAAGATGGCGCCGTCAGAGGTGGCGCCCTGCTTGGTGCCGAACGCCTCGGCGACGCCTTCTTTGCTCCAGAACGGAATCGGCATCAGGCACCCGCCTCGATCTGCGCCTGCTCGAGGGCGCTTTGGATGGTGGCTATGGTGATCGATTCGACGCGCGCTGCTAGCTCATCAGTGAACTGCTTGGCCGCGCCTTCGCCTTCGCCCGCGCCGTTGACATTGGTGGTGACGTTGACCGTGACCTGTATCGGCCCGAACGCAGCGCCCGACGCCGGCCTGGCGAACGTGCCCGGTTTGACCGAGTCGCTGGCGGCGAGCGTCGAGGCGACGGCTGCATCGACACGACTAGCGCTGTCCTCGAGACCGCGCACGTAGCCCTCCCCGGTCATTCGTCCGAACTCCTGGAAGACCTTCGAAGGGGAACGGATTTTCAGCTCCGTAGCGGCGGTGTCTTTCACCGCGCCGGTCATATCGACAGTCGCTTTTACCGCGCCCTTGGTGCCGTCGCGCAGGCCGCCGGCGAGACCAGCGCCGACTTCTTTGCCCGGGCTATATCCGAGCCCGCTGAACGGGTTGGCGCGATTGGCGGGGGAGTGCTTCTGGTCGAAGGTCACGATCTCGATGAGCGCCTTGGCAGCGTCGAGCGCCAGCGGCACGAGCTTGGTGATCGCCTTGGTGGTCAGCTCGATGAGGTCGGGCAGCCGTTCGATGGCTGCGGCGATCCCGGTGAACATCTTCTCGAGGTCGACCTTGCTGACGACGTCGACGAATTTGGTAAACGCCACGTCGAGCGATCGGGCGAGCTTCTCACCGAGGGGGCCTTCGGGGCCGAACAGATCGCCGATCTTCTCGATGAACGCCGTCATCTTGCCGAAGGCCGGGCTCTTCTCGATCTTCTCCATGAGAAGCTCGGGCACCTCGCGCAGATGCGTGATCTTCGCGGCCATGCCAGCCGATTGTTCGATGCCGGCATCCCCGAGGTGCGCGCGCTTTCCGGCGATGAGGGTATAGATCGACTCCAGCATGGCCCCGATCGGCGCCTTGCCTTTTTCGATCTCCTTTTTGAGCTCGGTCACGCCCTTGCCGGTGCGGGCGGATAGATCTTTGAAGAACTTCTCCGGCGCGTTCTCCTCGCCGATGCCGAGACGTTTGAAGAGCCGCCCCTCGACCCGACCCGTCGCCTTGATCATGCTGAGCGCCGAGATCGCCCGCTGCATACCATCCATCTTGTCGCCGGCCCGGGCCGCAAGGTCGAGAGACGCGGCCATGGCGCGCGGAATCTCCTCGGCCGCGAAGCCGCCGCGCAGAAGCTCGAGAGAAAACCCTTTGAGGTTCTCGCGGGAAAACTCGGTGTACTTCGCGATGCCCTCGATGTATTCGAGCATCTCCGAGCCTTCACCCGCGCCCAGGCTGATCTCGAAAGCCTTTGAAAAGCGCTCCGCCTTGGCCGCGGTAACGAGGGTTTCTTTGCCGAGCTCGATCACCTTGTCGACCAGGTGCTCGACCACTTCGTAGCCCTTCTCGAGCATTTCGAAGCCGAGCACCAGGCCGAGCGCCTCGGCGAATTCGTGAAGACCGTTCTTCACATACTCGAACTGGTGCCCGAGTTTCCACAGCGAGTGCTCGTGCTCCTCGTGCTTCCTGGCAGCGTGCCGAGATGCTTCGCCAGACTTCTCGAGGTGCTGGTCGAACTTGGTGAGCGTGCCGTCCAGGTGCTTGAGGGTCGCATCGAGTCGGTCGAGGACCTTGAGGCCCTCCGCAATGCCGTCGAGCTTGGCATCCAGCTCCATCAGAAATTCGAGTCCGCCACCGCCGGCCATTATTTCCTCGTCAGAAAATCGCGCACCACGCGCAGACAGCCGAGACCGTCAGCCACGAGCAGGGCGCCGGTCTCGGCATCATCCCCATCCTCGCCACGAACAAAGGCGGTCAGGCAAGCCGCCGCGTCGAACGGGTCCTTCTTCGACGCTTCGTAGCGCTCTAGAGCTTTTTTCTGGAGTTCGTGCGCGAGACGCCAGCAATGTCCACGAGCTCGGAGCCGAAGGTCTCGGCGAGGCCGGGCAGTCTGGCGAGCGTTGGCGCGAAGTCCTGTGGCGATGGGTAGACCAGGCAAGCACGGAATAGCGTTTCCATACAGAGAGCTCTCTGATCTGGATCGGTCCGCATTCTGTTGAAACGCTTCCATTCGCTTTCGCTGGGCGCCTTGACGATGACGTCGACGCCCGTGTCCGCGTTGAAAATTTGGTGGAGCTCGGCGCCGGGGTGCGCCTCCTTCAGTTTGGTGATTTGTTCTTCGGTGATCATGCGACGACGGTACCGAGGGCACCGCCGTCGCTAACTTCAGAACCCGAACCCGTTCGGCGTGGCCATCGGCACGAAGTTGTGGAGGATGGTCATCGGGTCGATGGTCAGCGTGACCTTGGACGGATCGGTGCCATCCTGGCTCGCGTCCTTGACGTTGGTGATGCGGCAGCCAACGATGGTGTCGGTCGTGACCGGCGCGTAGGGCAGCTCGGCGTAGACCACGACGATGTCGAACGCGGTTTCGCCGAAGCCGACGCCTCCCACGCCGAGGGTGAGTTTGAACTGTTCCCATTCGAGCTTGAGCATCTCGACCTCGCATTTGGGGTCCGCCTTGCCCCGCGTGCGGCCGATCTTCTGGGGCGCGGAGCCGTAGACCTTGCCCGGCTCGAGGCTGTCCTCGTAGCTGATCGAGGTGAAGCCCAGGATCTTGAGCCCATTGAACACGGCCTCGATGCTCGCGAACGAGTATCGGTGGCCCTGGATGAGCGGGTACGGAATTGGCGCTGGCATGGTGACCTCGCTTTAGTTCGACAGAGCCGGGTTGGAGAAACCGATGTTGGTGCTGATCTGCTTGGCGTAGAACAGCGGCACGAGCCGCACCGTCACGGGCAGATTGTTGGTCGACAGCACGTTGGTGGTCCGATTAACCACGACCGAGCTTGCGGAGGCATCGCCCGTGGCCACCACGCCGGCCTTCAGTTGCGAGTTGACCTTGGCCTCGAACTGCTGCGCGTCGCGCTCGTCGATGTAGCCTGTGGTCGCCTGTACACGCATCGAGCCGTTCAGGAACGGCAGCTCGCCCGCGCGCACGATGTTGCACGCGACATCCATCACCCGCCGCCGTTGCACCAGGCTATAGTCGCTTCCGCCCGGGGCCATGAGGTTGCCGTTGGTGATGTAGTAGCCCGGGCGCCCCTGGACCGTGCGCATCGTCGTGAAGCGCGCGGCGTCCAGGAATGGGGTCTTGACCTCGTCGCGATAGAGCGAAGCGACGTTCTTGACCGGCGTCGCCGAGCCGATCCAGGACGGGTCTTCGCCGGGCTTGATGCCGGCAATGTGAGCCGCCACGACCCACGCGCAGTTGCGGCGCAAGGTCCGGCCGTTGAGCGGCGAGACCGCGCCGACGTCGCCCGCGCAAACCATCGTGCGCAGTGAGCTGAAGCTGGCGAACGCCGCCGCGACCGTCGAATCGCTTTCGGCCGTCGGGCACTCGATCATGCAGAAGGCAAACCGGAATTGCCCCTGTGCCGTGGTCATCTGGGTGTCGACCACGGCCGCCTGTGCGGCGCTGCCGGCAGAGTTGGACGCGGCGCCGACGATGTGGCCAAAGCCCCAGGTCGGAGCCGCCGCGAACAGCGCGGTGAACGCGTTGGTCATGTCGGTGTTGTTGAAGCTCGCCGCCGTGGTCGTCCATGCATACGTGTCAGCCGCGGTGAACGTGCCCGAGAACACCGCCACCACGCCCGTGTTGGGAATGGCGTACTTGCCGGCGCCGCCCGGGGTTGCGATCTGCCCGCTGACGGTGTTGCCGCCGTCGATGGAGTAGGTGAACACCGCCGTCCCGAGCGCTCCGCCCGTGGTGATGGTGAGCAGAACCGAATAGGCGTCGAGCGGGCTCGAGGACTGGGTAATGTTCGAAGCCGCGATGCCACCGCCCGGATCGGTCGTGAGCGTGATGACGCCCGTGGTGTCGAGCGTATAGATCGACCCGACCACCCAGGTCGCCGCCGCGAACGTGATGCTGGTGAGCGTGCCCGGGATCGGGTAGGCGGACGCCGAGCTGACCACCGGCGCGCTGTAGGCTCCGCCGCCGATCGAGATCTGAAACTGCATGTTGGTCAGCGTGCCGCCGGTGCTGACCTTGATCAGAATCGTGCTTGCGGGCGCGAGCGACGCCGTGACGGTGCCCGTGCCCGGTCCCGTGTGGGTAATCGAGCCGTTCGTCCCGTAGGTGCTGGGGTTGACGGGGACGGCGTAGACCGGGCCGCCGGAGACCGCCAGCGCGTGCCCGATCGCGTCCACGAGGGGGCCCTGGCCGAGCGTGCTCTGCAGGACCGCCGGGTCAGAGAAGCCATAGACCTGCCCGACGACGCCGCTTGAGCACACGCCGATCTTGAAGTGCGCGTTGGCGACGCTGGCCGGCACGATGCCGAGGCCGTTGTCCTGGACTGTTATTTGTACGTCGGGGATTGCCATGGTGCTGTCCTCGTTGGGGTTAGCGAATCACCACGCCGGCCGCATCAGCGACGGCAGCGTCGAAGTCGGCCTCGGACACCTCGCGGCCCTCGGGCCAGTTGCGGAGCGCCTTGGCCGCCGCAAACTTCCAGTATTCGGGATTGAGCCGGGGCGGGGTGATGCTCGCCAGGTTGACGGTCATGGTCCCGGTCTGTTGATCCGCCATGCCCCGCACCTGCTGCGGCGCCGCCTGGATGACGTGCGGCCACAGGCCCTTTTGCTCGGCCCACTTCTCGATCGGCTTTACGGCCGCCACGTCACTCGTCGAATCTTCCATGGGCTCTCCTTATGGGATCGGCAGTACTTGCGCCGTGATCGGCATGGTGTTGATCGTCGCGTAGATGTCGAGCTCGCGCGTGATCGGGATTTCGATGGTCGTCTCGAGCACGTACACCCAACCCTTGCGCGTGGCGGACGACTGGCCGATCGACCAATCACCCGACACCTCGGCGTGCGCGCCGTATGCCTGCGAATGAATCGCGGCGACGAGGTGATTGCGTAGCGTCTCGACGGTGGGGATATCGTCGCCCCAGACGTGGCACTCGAGGTGTAGGTGCGCCGTCGCGAGCGGCCGCGGGTTGGCGACGGTATCGCCGCCCTGCCCATGGGGCCCGGCGATGCGCTCGCGCGTCGGCACGAATACGATGCGGGGCGGGGCGTCCTCGTCCTGCAGATGATCCGAGCCCGTCTTGAAGACCGGCACCGTCTGGGAAAGCCCCGTCATGACGGTGGTCATCTGGGTTTGAACGGCCGCGAGAAAGTCCTGGAGGCCCATCTACCGGGTCTCCAGCTTTTCGCGCACGAGCCGCTCGAGCTCGCGGTTCATGGCCTGACGCCAGATCGGGCCGAGACCGCCGGCCGCGTCGGGGACGATCTGCCGGCGCGCGATGCGCTTGGTGCCGTCCTGGTGGTAGCTGGCGTAATCGACGGGGATACGGATGCGGACCATAGAGCCGCCCGAAACGTCCGCGCTCTTGGCGGTCGCTGCCGCCCGCAGCCGGCCGGAGTCGACGAGCGGCTTATCCGCGCGCACGCCCTGGCCGCTGGCGATGCGCCGGCCGCGCGCGATGCGATCGCGGCGCCGCTTGCGAAAGACGGGCTTCCACGCATCGCCGTAGGGATTGCGCGATTCGCGAAACTCGTCCGCCAGCATCTTGGTGGCCACGGCCGCCAGCCGATGCACGGCCTCTTCCCGGAACGCGGGGCTCGTCACGAACCGCATCCGGCGTCGCAGGTCCGCCAGCGCCGCGAAGTCTCCACGCACGCCAGCCATGTCAGGTTCCCTGGAACGGCCAGACTTTGCCGTTCGCATCGCCACGGCTCGAAAAGCCGCGCGAGGCCGACGAGATCACCATCGGCCCGTCGGTGGCATGGCCCTCGCTTGCGCCCGAGGAGCTATCGGTCACATCCGGCGTGATCGTGCCCTTGGAGACGAGCGTGCACCAGGCGAGGGCGTCCTTGTAGCGATCGCGAATGCCCGGATCCCCGCCCGACTCGGGGTTGTAGCCCCGGCCGACCATGAGCCGGTAGATCGCGATGTTCGCGCAGTGCATGGCGACGTCGGTGCCGACCTGCACGAAGGGCAGGGTGAATGGGTCCCGGAAGTAGCCGTCCATCTCCCGGGACGCCTTGTCGATCGCGTCGGTCTTCTGCTGGGTGGTCACCCCGGACAGAGCCCCGGCGTTGATCTGGTTGTCCAGATCCGTCGTCGAGGCGTACTGAGTGACCGGGGCGGGCACGGGCTACTTCTTTCCCCGCTTGCCGCCTGACTGCTCGGCCTGATCGCCACTCGTGTCAGCGGCCGACTGGGCGCTGCGAGCGGCGTCCAGCGCCGCCTGCAGCTCGGCCACCTTGGCCTCGAGAGTCGCGTTCTTGGCGGCCAGATCCGCCGCCTCGGCTGCGTGCTCGGCCGCTTTGTGGCGAGCGGCGTCGAGCGCCGCCTGCGACAGCTCGGCTTGCACCGCGCGGCCTTCGACCACCCGCAAGACCTGGTCGCCCAGAATCTCGCGGTAGGCCGACTGGCCGATGCGCGTGGGGTTCGCGCGCCGGACCTTCTCCTTGCGGCCGGTGGTGGCGTTGACGGTTTCGACCTCGATGCTGGTCTCGGGGTCGAAGGTCACCGACCCGTCGGGGTGCTCGGTCTTGAAGTCGACTTCTTGATCGAGCACCTCGACGCTGACGGTCTCGCCGGATGGCCAGAACCGGTGCGCTCGGCACCGATTCGGGAAGCCCGGGCGAGCCAGGGCTTGGACCTGGATGATCTTCATGACTACGGCACGGCGCGGGTCATGAGGAACGGCAGCCCGTAGCCGCCCACGCCGCGCGCCTCCACGCCGTAGGTGAGCTTGCGCTCGCGGAACACCGCCGGGTTCTGCGGGTCGATCATCTGCACCGGCGTCGGGGGCTTGCGCTGTTGGAAGATGAGCGGCTTGATGCGGTCGGTGCTGGCGAGATACCAGACACCGGCCGTGTCATCCACCAGGCGCGGCATGATGATCGGCCTGACCTCGCCGACGTTGACGTTGCTGGCAGCGGCACCGCCAACGTTCTCGGAGGCCGCCACGTTCTTGATGGCCTGGGCGATGAGCGCGCCCTTGCAGATTTCCATGGCGATCTCGCGGTTGCCGGGCCCCGTGATGAGCAGGGTCGGCGTCACTTCGAGCACCTTGCCCGACTCACCCTTGAACTGCTGCATCTGCGCGTACACGTAGTTGAAGTTCGCCTGCGTGAGCGGACGCGAGGTGAACGAGTTCGCGTAGGTGCCCTTGGACGAGTCGTCGATGTCGACCGGGTGGGCCAGGTCGAAAAAGTTCTGACCGTCGTAGCACAAGGTGGTGTTGCCGTTGATGAGCACGCTCGTCATCAGGTCGTCAGGCCACCGCGCGGCCGCGTCGCCCAAGAGCTCCGCCTTGCGGCCGTAGGCGCCGAGCTGGTCGTCCTCGATGTCGTTGCGATCGACCTCGAAGGTGTCCTCGTGGTCGTCGTTGATGAGCGAGTAGGACCGGAGCGCGATGTTGCGCGACAGCTTGGGGCCGACCCACTTGCGCAGGCCGGGCAGCTCCGCGAGCCAGGAGTACAGGTTCTGCTTGGTCCCCGACGGAACCAGCTCGCAGAAGTCCTGCCAGTACGTTTTGCGGCGCTTGTAGCCCGCCTGGTAGCGCATGTCGAACTGCGTCTGCAGCGCGGCGATATTTGCTGGGGTGATATCCATGGTCGTGTTCTCCCTGTGTGTTTCTGCGCTACGCGGTTAGGCCACGGTGACGGTGCCGCCGATGCCGGCGAGATCCCAGCCGGTGCCGTTCCATTCGAGCTCCGCCGACCCGTTCGCGTTGGCGAAGGTCAGGGTGGCGAAGTTGTTCGGGTGAGCGGGCGTGACGACGCCCTGGGGCGTTGAGGTGGCCGAGCGGCAGAAGATGGACTTCCGCTGCCCGATGAAGAGACCATCGGCGAGCGTGTAGGCTTTGGTGCCCGACACGGCCAGAATCGACGTGCGCTTGCCGACGGCGAGCGCACCCGACGCTGAGATCTGCTCGCCGGCCCCGGCGATCGCGTCGGCCAGCGAGCCGATCTGCAGCCCGACGCCGACGAAAACGCCGGCCGTATCGACGCCCATGATGATGCCGGCAAGCGACCTGGTGCCGCCGTTGTCCGTCTTGGCGACGGTCTGGTCATCGACGACGTAGCAGGGCTTGCCCACGTCGGTCGAGGCGATTAGATCGCCCGAGCTCGAGTTTCCATAGCGGAACACGCCCTGCTCGGCGCGCGCGGTGAGCGCCCCGTTGGAGCCGCCCGTGTTGTCCAGCACCGGCGTGAACGGCTGCTGGGAGCTGAATCGGCCGACGACCTTGAGGCTCAGCGTCGCGCCGAGGGCCTGGGTGAAGTAGCCGGTTGTGAGATCGAGCGCCAGCATCGCGCCCTGGTACACCTTGGCGTTGGCCTTGAGAGGGCAGTCGATGCTACCGAGAACGACCTCGCTCGGCCCGAGTCGTACGGTATTGCGAGCAGCGGTTAGTGCGGACATTTGTTCTTCAGCTCCTGTGAGGGGGTTGGATTACTGGGCCGCCCGGGCGAGCGCCTGTGCTTCGATCCGCTTGGTCTGGAACTCCTGGAGCTCCTTGAGATCGGTGCCCATGAGCTTGGCGACCTGGATGTCCGCCGAGGTGAGCACCGCGGTTTGCGTCGCGTTCTGGCTCGTCGCCTGAGTCGAAACCCTCGGCGTCATCTTCTCGATTCGCGCGGTCAGCCAGGCGACGCCATCGCGCGAAAGCTTGCCGCCGCTCATGCGAACGACGTCGGCTTCCCAGTCGGCGCGCTCGGCGGGCGCGATCTTGCCGTCGGTCCCCGCCTTGTCGAGAATCCCCTTCACCTCGGCAGCCAGGGCCGCCATTTCGACCTGGGCCTTTTCGGCCTTCAGTTGCGCAGTTTGCGCCGCCTCCGACTTCCACGCCTCGATGACGCCCAGGGCGCCAGCTTCGCTCGTCTGGCCGGTCAGGGCACACAGCTTGGTCTGAGACGCGCTCAGCGTCGCCGTGAGCTGGGTCTTGTCACCTTCGAGGGCCGAGAGCCGGGCGGTCAGCGCTCGGCACTTCTCTTCCATCTCGTCGAACTTCGCCTTGAGTGCCTTGTACTGCTCTTCCCAGTTCATGTCGGACTCCTTGTCGTCAGGGTCAGCCGTGGCCGCCATGAGCCCGTCGATCGAGTCCATGGCTGGGTTGTTGGTGAGTGCCAGGTTCACGAACTTCGTAACCCGCATCGTCTCGCCGTCGAACTTCAGGACCGGCGAATAGAATCGGTACTTGGGCGCGCCCTCGGCCGGCGCGAGCAGCTCGGCCGCCTCCTTGGTCCAAGAGCAGTTCACCGCCCACAGCTCGCCGTTGCGCACCTCGATGGAGCACCAGCCGGCCGCCGGCTTGGGCCCCGGCTCCGACTTGAACGTGTCGTGCTCATAATCGATGACGACCTTGTCGAGGCCCTTGGCCGCCCACGCGGTCATCACGGCCTCGGCCGCCTGCGCGTCGAACAGGAACGTGCCCTTCTCGGTCTGGTTGGGGCCCGCCTTCAAAATCCGAAACGCGCTCGGAGGGCCGCCCTCGTTGGGCAGAGCCATCACGGGCCGCGCGGATAGCAGGACTCCCCGCTTCATTGTCCCCTCCAGCATCCGAGGCGGGGGATCAGCGATTAACTTTCCAAACGGTCTTGCAGAATCTCGGCAATCGAGTCGGGGTATTTCGAAATATCGGGCTCCCAGTCGCCGCCGACCGTTGGCGGAGCGCCGAAACCGTCGTCAGCTTCGACGTCGGGCGCTTCGTCGTCGATGCCTTCGTCTTCGGCCTCGTCAGGTGTAAGCGGCGTGATCTGACAGCGACAGGAGAAATGCAGCGGCGGGTGGATCGACTCCCACGCGGGATCGTCGGCCGGCAGCACCGTGCCGTGTGCAGGTGAGCAGATATCGCACTCGCGGTTGTCGTCGACGTCGTCGAAGCGCCAGTAGGGACGGGACTTCTTGACCGCGGGATGCGTGAGGATCTCGTGCCTGCCGGCGTTGTAGGCGCCGAGCGTGTTGGTGCGAAAGATCGTCTCGAGCCGCGCGGCATCCTCGCCGCCCCATGCGGCTTCGAGCCGTTCACCGATCTCCCGTTTGAAATCGTCGAGCGTGGTGCCGTCTTTGATGGCGCGGTCGATTGCCTCCCAGGCGTCGGCGACGAGATCGGCCTGGGCGACGCCGCTCACCTTGAACGCGAATTCCCGCTCCTGCTCGACCATCGCGTCCCAGACCGATTCGGGAACCGGCACGCGTTTACGAAACTGCCGGATGGCTTCGCCAAAGCGATCGGGGTCGTCCGTGACTTCGATGCCGGCCACAGGTCAGCTCGAAAGCGGCTGCGCGCGCAGGGCCATGACTTGAAGATGCCCGTTGCAGTCCTTGTCGGCGCAGCGCTGGCGATGCAGGAACACATCGCCCGGGTTCAAGGCGATGAGGCCGGGAGGGTCGGGTGATGGGTCGGCCGGCGCCTGTGCTCGCGCCGCTGCCGGCGCAGATGCGTAGACCGTCAGCCAACCGTCGTCTTCGGGATCTCGAGTCATGCGCGCTCCTTTGGGCCGAAGCCCCCGGCGGTCGCCATCGTCCGGCATGTCAGGAGCCACCTCTCCCCGGGGGCCCGAGCGATGGCTTTCAGACGCCGCCGGTCACCTGATGATCCCGCCCCCGCAAGATCTTCAGACTGCTTTGGGATCGGCGTTGCGGCTCGCAGCTTCGATCTTCGCGGCCTCCTTGCCGTGGTCGGCAATGCCCTGGCCGATCACGAACGCCATGAGCTGCGCCATGATCCAGTCCTTGTGGGCCTGGTCGACGTACTTGTCGGGCAGGAGTCCGACGAGCGCGCCGAGGATGGTGATGGTCAGCTTCTTGTGATCGGCGATCCAGTTGCGAACGGCTTGCATGGGCCCAAGGGTGAGCGCGACGGGTGCGCCGGCTAACTACGGCCGCGGGCCCCGGGATCGAACCAGGCTCTCCGGCCGCCAGGGCGCGCGCAACGTTCGAAGCACCCATGCCTGAAGCGCCCGCGGCCGGCGCAAGTACCAGAGAACCGTACGTCGCTTCCGGTCGCGCGCCTGCTGACGGCGGAACCAGCGGCGAACCGCAGGGTGCGGATGAGCGGGGATGAGGCTCCTCACGCGCCCGTGACTTCGCCGTTGGTGATGAATCCGTGCCAGCGACAACCGTCCTTGTCCATTCGCTGGATGCTGGGCGTGAGCGTCAGTGTCTCGAACGTGTCGCCGGTTCGCTGCCAGCCCCATGGCTCACCCGTAGCCGATACGTGGAAGGGCGGGCCGCCGTCGAGCGGATTGAGGAACGGAACGAACAGGGGCAGGCATGCGGGATTGCCGCAGGGACAATCGCACTGGACGCCGCATCCCGCACGTCCGTCGGACAGAGCGAGAAATTTCGGGTGGAGGTCGGTCAGCCTCATCCGTCTGTCTCAGATGTCCTGGACCGCGCTCAGCCGCCCGCCGAGGTTGGCCATGAGCCGCGTCTTCTCGACGACGCGCGCGAGCCGCTGCGGGTCCATCCCCTTGAACTTGCGCACGATGCGCGCGCGCAGGTCGTCCCAGTCGGACGCGGCGTCGATCTCGGCCTTGAGGCCGACAAGATCAACGGCGAGCGCCCGCGCGGCGAGTTGCTTGGCCCGGTCCGCGAGGCGATCGGCATAGAGCTTGGCCCGTCGCTGTCCGGCCGGCGATCGCTGTGCGCGCAGCTCGACCTGATGTTCGGCACGCTGGGCGAGCCGCATGATCGCGACGGTGACGTCGATGTCGGCCGTCGCGCGAATCTTGCCGGTGCCAGTGCGACGCTTGAGCTTGCGCTTGAACTGGTCGACCGGAATGACGCTCATGCCGAGGATCGCCCGATCGCCATCGTTGCGGTGAGCGACGTAGCCCGCACGCGCCGCATCCGCCGACGGGAAGCCGAGCATGACCTTGTCCTCGTCGTGCGCTTTGAAATCGGGCGCCTTGCCCTGATGGACAACGTGGACGTCGCGCGCGTTCGCATCGGGCCCGACGTACGCGTCCAGCTCCTCGTCGTCGGTGCCGACATGGCCCTCGATGAAGCCGTAGTCGTGAACCATCTTGGTCGAGCCGATGACGCCGCCCTCGGGCCCGGGCTCGCGCCAGATTCGAGTTGAGCCGGCGGGGTGCTCGACGGCGATCGGCAGCCCCTGGAACTCGTATCGCTTGACCGGCGTCGGTTGCGGCAAACGGGACGAGAGCTGCGCGGTTTTCTTTTTCGGCGGGCCTCCTTCGTTGTCGTCCTTGCCGCCAGCGCCGCCGTTGTTGCCGGCCGCGGCTGCCGCCTCTTCGGCCTCGACCGCTTCGCGCGCGGCCTGCTCCTCTTCGGACAGCATTGGCACGCCGAAGCGATCCAGGATCGCTCGCTCGTCGACGGGCGCGCCCGCGAGCTTGAGCGACTGGATGCCGTCGCCGATCGCCTTGAGCGCAGCGCCCTCTTTGCCCTCGTCCTCGGGTGGCTCGACGGCGAAGCTCGGCCGTGGGGCGAGATCAGGCGTACCGAAGTTGTAGAACGCCCAGTGGGTCAGAACCTGATCGCGCAGCACGTTCGCGATGCGGGCATCCTCGAGCGCCTTATCGATGCGGATGAGATTTTGAATCTGCCCGAGCGCACGGCTGCCGCCGTCGGTGCCACCTTCGGTCGTCAGATTCTGGCCGAGCACGGCGACGGCGATATCGACGTCGAGCTCCTTCTTGAACAGCTGGAAGGTCTCGTGGGTCTTGGCCTCGGCCTCTTCGTACTCGACGTCGAAGCTGCCCTTGTCCTTCGGAAGCTGCGGCAGGCCGATCACGGCGTCGCTGGCGATATTGGACAGATCGTTTTGGAACTTGCTCTTGAGCGTCGCGTCCGAGTCGGCCGGGTACTTGCCCTTGATGATGGGCATGCCGTGCCGCTCGTTGTAGCGGGCCCAGTCTCGATAGTCCCAGCCGCGCATCAGGTATTTGTCGGCCAGAGGGCGAATGAGACCGTCGAGCCAGCCGTACTGATACCCATAGGGGGTATAAATCACCCATTTGCCGTCGGAGTACGGTTGCGAGTCGACGCGCGGCAGACGGACCAGTCCCTCTGCGGTGAGGAGGACGTAGCGCATCTCGGCCCAGTCCCAATAGACGAACTGGGGGTGCCAGATTTTCAAACGCGGCAGCCATGCCACGCGCTCGCGCTTCGATGCGAGCTGGACGCCAGGAGCGATCGTCGTCCACTCGCGCATGCGCGCGTTTGTGTCCCAGACGATCTCGGCGAGGCCGAAGCCGAGCTTGTTACCCCAGGAGGACAGAGCACCAACGACCTCGCTCGGGAAAATTCTTTCCCACAGGCCCGCCTCGTCGTCGCTGCCGCCGATCAAATCGGCCGCTATTTTGGCTTTCGCGCTCGCGTTGGCGGGCTTGACCTCGACGGGACTCGCGAGTAGGGCGCCGACGCGAGTTTTGAGCACACCGCTGATGCGATCGTCGCGCATCATGGCGTCCGCAAGCTGGGCGGACGTGAAGAAATACCCGCGATCGTGCGTCTGCAGGATGCTTTGAATCCCGCTGACCGAGTCGACGCCCGCGATGGTGTTGATCGCGAGATCAGTGAATGAACGACGGGCGCCTAGGCGCAGACGTAGGGGCTCGTCGTCTTCGGGGGTCATTGCGTTTCACTTTGCTGTTTTGAGCAACAGACTTAACAGCGCATTCACGATCATCACCATCCACGCCATCGCCGGCATTCACGCCGTTCGGTTCGCCATCAGATCCGCCGCCTCTGTATCCCGCTCAAGTCGACCGTGCCGTATTCGGCCTCGAAGCCCTCGTTCCATGCGCCGCTGAGCGCGTCCACCTGGTCATCATGCCGATCGCCGACGCCCGTGAAGTTCGTGACCTCGGACAGGAAATCCTTGAGCCACGGGACGGGCCTGGCGTCTGTCGGCTTCGGCACATAGACGCGGCCGGCATTCCACGCCGTCGCGACGGGTTGGCTTCGCGTGAATTTATCGCCGAGCGGGGCGACCTCGGTGATGCGCAGGTCCGGATCGATCTCCTCGAGCATCTGCGGCACGGCTTTGAAGCCGCCGACTGATTCAACAGCCATGCTGGGGTTGCCGTGCTTGAGTTGGAACGCGCGCATGTCGCGCACAAGCTGCGGGATCGGCACGCGCTTCTTATAGACGTCGAGCACCCACGCTTCGGTGTTGGCGCCTCGGCCTTTCATTGCGAGCGCGACGATCGCGCTGGCATCGGCGGATGTCTTCGTACTGGCCGCGGGGTCCGCAAACAGCGACAGCCGACAGCCGTCGATCGAAAACGTGTCCTGGTCGTAGTAGTGCTCGGTCCCGAAGACCGACGCGCCCTTGGGCCTCGGCCTGCCCTGGTAGAGCGAAGCGAAGTCATATTCGCTGTAGACGTTTTGCGGGAAGTACGTCGCCGGGTAGCGATCGGGCCAGAGAGCCTCGCCGGGCGCGCGGCCGAGCGGATCGTTTTCCTCGGCCAGCGCCGGGATATTGATGTAGTCCCATCCATGGTCGGTGACGAGACGGCCGATCAGGTCGTCTTGAACCCATCTCGTGTGCACCACGATGACCGACGCGCCTTCGAGCCGGGTCATGGTGTCCGACGTGAACGTCTCCCAGATGTGCTCGCGTTGAATCGGCGATTCGGCGGCCTCGCGTCCGGGATATGGATCGTCAACGACCAGTAGCCCCGAGACGCCGTAGCCAACGAGGCCCTTGTCCGAACCGGAGGCGAGTAATCCACCGCCCTGCTTGGTGCGCCACGAGCCCTTGCGCTGCAGAGTTCCGAGTTCAGCGCCGCCCTTGACGGCGTAGCGCCTGATCGATTCGGACTGGTCCTCGGCGAACTGGCTCGATTTGCCGACGTAGGCGCAGACGTCGGTCGGGCTCTGGTTGAGCCACCAGGCGATCGCGCGCTTGATGGTTTCCGTTTTCCCGTGACGCGGTGGGTAAGACACGCAGAATTTCCGGGGAGCCCAGCGGGCTTTTTCGATGCGTGAGATCAGCGGCTCGAGGTGCGGGAGGAGCGGCTCCCACGGAACGACGCGCTGGAGAAAATCCCGGATCGGCTCGCGCCCTCGCAGCCGTTCGCAGAGTTCGAGTTCTTCGAGCTCAAGGCTTGTCAGCCGGCGGGGGCGACTCGCCACTTGCCAACTCCGATTGCGCCCGCGCGCGCAGCTCTGCCAATCGCTTGCGCATGGCCGCGGTGGTCATGACGTCGAGGTTCGATTCGGTTTCGATCGGACCCCCTTCGGGTCCCGACATTTCGACCCGCTCGGGGGGTTTGCCGAGGCAGTACTGGTAGATGAGGTTCTTGCAGGCGACGGTGTTTCGATCGCGCCTGTCGATCGCGGTCGCGTAGGTCGACGAGAACAGCAGATCCATTCTCGTCTTGTCGCCGCTCTCGCCGCCCCTGGTGGTGATGGGCTCGGACATGAAGTCGATTAGCGCGTTGACCAGGTCGGCGCGCCCGCTGCCCTTGGGCCGGCCCGGTCCGCCCTTGCCGCCCTTGCCGAATCGGCCCTTGGCATCTCGGTTGCTGCGGGCCGATTTCTGGCCGTTTTGTTCAGTCGCGGTGGAGTTGGAATCTGGGGGTGGTTTTCCCATGGTGAGTCCTCTCAATCGCCTTCGGAAGACGCCGCCTGGCGCAGCATCTCGGCTTCGAAATCACGCGCGAGCTCGGGGTCGACCTTCTCCCGGATCTCGGCGAAGACGGCCCGCTCCATCTTGAGAGCGGCGACGTTGGTGACGTTCATGAGCCGGCCGAGCTCGTCGAGCAGAATCCCGCCCCGGTCTGCCACGTCGAGGGCGCAGGTTTCGGGGATCTGGTCGGGCTCTAAGTGTGGGAAATTGTACTTGATTGAGCCGGTCTCGGGCAGGACGTCGAGGTACAGGTGATAGGCGCACGACACGAACGGGCAGGGGCGTCGTTCGGCCAGGCGCTTGAGTACCGCGAGGGCGTCGGCGGGCGCGATATCCAGGACTTGTGCGACGCTCCAGATTGCGAGTGCGAGCCGCTCCTGTGATTCGATTTCGAGACACGGCTCGGCCGCCAGCTTGGCTTTGAGGCGGCTCACCACGGCCATGGCCGCGTTCTCGTCGTCCGACAGCCGGCACTCCTCCCGGTCCCTAGGGCGTTGGTCGTAGTAGACGCGGAGCCGGAATCGCTCGGTGAACTGCGCCAGGTCGAGTCGACGCCGCAGGACGGAGGCAGGGCGGGGGGCTTGGGTCCACTTGCGATTGGGCTTGCGGTCGATGTCCGGGCGGCAGTCGGGGTTATCCGGTGGGGCGGGCGCGGGTGCGGCCGCGACGAGTGACAGCGTCATTTCGAGTTGAACCATTAGGCGAATCGGAGGCGGTTCGGGCGCTTCGTGGCCGTTCGTTTGTTTCGAGTGCTGCCGGCTGCGCCGTATCGGAACCTCCACCTCCAGGGTTCCGGTAAACGCGAAGATGCAGACTTGGGTGGCCACTCGTGCGTCATCCCGATGAATCCAGCTCGCGCTCGAGCAACACCTGCCCGCTTTCGATCTGGACGACCTGCCAGCCCTCGGCGCCCATCTGGTTGAGAAGCTTCAGGCCCTCGTCGCCCGTCATCATCCGACGGCCGTCGGCGGCATTGGGATCGTCGCACCAGAGCGGACGCAGGGAGTACTCGAAGCGTCTCACCTGGCACCCTCGACCGATGACTTCTTCGTCCCGGGGTCACAGATTCGGCACAATGTTCCCAGGTGGACAACGCGATGGTGCAGGCACTTTTTACAGTACGGCAATTCGATTTTGTGCGTAGGCCTCGATGCTTCTTTTTGCAGACGCTCGCGGAGTTTTCGAAGCGCCTTCCCTTCAATTTCCCTAACCCGACTCGCGGAAATCTCTAGCGCTTCACCTGCCTGTTTCAGGGTCTTATTTTCTATAAACCGTTCGACAAGGACCTCCTCTTGCCTTGGTGTCAATGATTTTATGGCGGTTATAAGTTCATGTTTGTTTTCTCTTGCCTCGATTTCATGGTCTGGTCCGGGACTCAGAATTCCTTTCGTTAGGCGTTTTAGCTTCTCGCCGTCTATCTCAATTTCAACAACCGGATTTACTATGGATAAAACAGCATCTGGCCATAGATCAACTGGCGTACAGTTGTGAAATTTGGCTAGCTTCTCTGCCGCACTTGACCACCCAAGTTTCGGAGAATACTCGTCGGCAAGCTCTTTCAATCCCGAGTGGTCTTTGCAAAGCCAACTGGCTGGACAGATCGGACGGCTACAGTGTGGGATCTTACACACTCGCAGTCTCGCTATGGGTGAAGCTTTTAAGCCTTCGAGACGCAAATACGTCTCATAGCCAACGCCGGATTTTTCGCCAATCTCCCGAGGTGTAAGGCCGGCTTTCAATCGTCTAGCCCTGAGACAGTTGTTCCTCGCTCTGATTGTTAGGTGGATGTCGGGCTCGGCGCCGGGGCCATCGTTCGACATGAGCAGTGGGTGACCATCGCGCTCCTCGTTTCTCATGGTTCCTCTGCTTCCTCGACCCACTCGATTACCCGCTCGATCGCCAGCTCCACCCGGACCGGGATCTGCCCGGTGCACATCCGGTAGAGCCGGGACACGCCGGCCATGGCGCCGAGCGGGAAAATCGCCAACCCCAAGCGAAGGTAGTACTTCACTGACTCTCCGGAAAATCGGGCGTTTGGGCGGGCGGCTGAAACAGCGGGCGGTCGAGAGGCTGTAGCCCCGCGCGCAGCAGCGTCATGGTCAGGCGTCGGCGCACCTTGTCGATGCGCTTGCGAAGGCCATCCGTGTTGCGGTGGAAGTTGGCCTCGGCGTTTTCCCAGTCGCCAGCGATGCTCGTGAGGAGCGCCTTGCGCTTGACTGTGAGCGACTCGATCTGGGCCTTCGCGTGGTCGCGGCTCGCCTCGTAGGCAGCGATCTGCCTGTTGAGCGCGGGCAGCACGCGGCCGGTGATGTCATCGAGCTCGGCCCGTAGCTGGTTGGCGCGCTCCACGGCTTCGTCGCGTTCCTGGGAGATTTCGGATATGCGCCGCTCGCTCTTTTGCAGCTCAAACGTGGCGCGGTTGCCCCAGCCGTCGATCTGGACGATCCCGGGCGAGTCCTCGGCCTGGGCAGCCTTGGCCTTGAGGTCGTCGACGATCTGCCGGCGTCTGGCCAGCGCCTGTTCCATCTCGTCGAGCTGGCGCTGCAGGGCTGCGGTGGCGCGGGATACGATCGGGCTTTGCGCGACGGCCGGCGCTGGCGGGTCGACCTTCTTGACCGCCATCGACTCGAGAAATTTCCGGAGCTCTACGCGCGCCCGGCTCATGGTGCGCGGGCAGATGTCCTTGTAAGCCTCGCGGGTCTTGGCGTCGCGCCCCTCGATGAAGCCCCGACCGCCGCACATCTCGCACGACGGGTTGGTCCAGGACAGCACCCATGGCTCGGGGACGCTCGCCGAGCCGATTCGGACGCGCTTCTCGGCGGGGGGTTGCACCTCGGCCGGCGCTGGGGCGGGCGCGGTCGGCAGGGGCGGGTCGAGCTGTTGGACGGGCTCGGCTCGTTCGGCTTCGGCTGACTCGAGATCGGTCACGGCTTCACCACGCCCGTGCCGGCTAACTGCTTGATGTCGTTGATCCAGTGATCGAAGCGCTTGAGCTGCTCATCCGGCCCATCGATCCGCAGTTCGTCAGTGATAAAGCTGCTGCCGTTGAAAGTGCACGAGGCCCACACGACCAGATTCCCTTGGGCATTGAAGCCGCAGTTGGCGATCGCGTGCTTGAACCCATGTTCCCGCATCGCCTTGAGAAGCTCCACAATCTTGGGATGAATGAGAGTCGAATTCACGGCGCCACTCCCGCGCCATCGCTGCGCTCGGCGCGATCGGCGGCCAGGCGCTCCGCGCGCATCTCCTCGGCCTCTTCTGGCGTGGTCGCGAGTCGCTGTTCCTCGGCGCGGTCGGCGGCTTCCTGGTTGGCGAGCTGGATACGCCGGCCGCCCGCCTTGGGGGCTTTCGCCGGTGCCTCCGCTTTCTTGGGCGGGGCGATGGTGTCCTCGATCGACATCTGCAGCTCCTCCGGGCGCATGGCGCGCTCCTCGACGACCTCGCTTGTGTCGAGGCGGACGATCCGGATCTGCTTGCGGACGACGTCCCGGGTCAGCTCGACGTCGATGTCCCGGTCCTCGGCCTTGGTTACGAGCTTGCGGTTGAGGGCGCTGATCTGGACGCGGAGTGTGGAGATGCGGCCGTTGATGAGGCGGTTGGCCTCGCGCTTCTCGAGGATGAGGCGGTCGAGCTCGCTAATCTGGCCGGACATGTCGGCCGCTACGCCGAGTAGGTCGGCGTCGAGCAGCTTGACGGGTAGGCGTTTGGTGAAGCGGCGGGTTTCCATGGTGGCGGTCCTTTCTCGGGTTATGAGGCGAACGACTGCTGCTCGGGTTCTGGGCGTGGTTGGTCGGGCGGATCGACGAGCTCGTAGGTTGCGCCACGCCACTCGGCGATGGCTTCGCCGAGTGGGCCGCCGTTGCGGTTCTTGGCCACAGCGATGACGCATCGGCCAGCCGCCTCGGAGCGGCGCCGCGACAGGAGCAGGATCACGTCGGCATCGTTCTCGACGGCGCCCGACTCGCGGATGTCGGTGATGCGGGGGTCGCGCTCCTCGCCAGCGTTTTCGGGGCCACGGTTGAGCTGAGCCGGGGCGACGACGGGGGCGTCCAGCTCCATCGCGATTTCCTTGAGCCCGGCCGACACCTCGGCCACCTCCTGCTCGCGCGTGCGGCCGCGCTCGCCGGTGCGGACCTTCTGGACATAGTCGACGACCAGGAGGATCCGCCGGTTCTGGTTCTCGACGCGGAACGCCCGGGCCTCGGTCCAGATCTGGGCCATGGTCGAGGCGTTCGAGATCGTGATCTGGCCGGGGCGCGATAGCTCGTTGCCGACCTGGTAAAGCCGCGTCCACTCGGGGCGCACTATCTCGCCGGTTCGTAGGCGCGCCGAGTCGATGAGCGCGCGTCTGGCAAAGAACCGCTCGACCAGTTCGCCGGGCGACATCTCTAGGCTGAAGATCAGCGTGGGAGCGTCCGCGTCGAGGGCGTTGAGCAGCGCCATCTGGCACGCGTAGGCCGTCTTGCCGATCGACGTCCTGGCCGCGACGATGTTGAGGGTCTTGGGCACAAGACCGCCGGTCAGGTAGTCCACCCCGGTGATGCCGGTGGACAGCCCGACGAGCCGGGCCGAGCCGCGCTGGCGCGCCTCCTCGCGCTCCTGGAACTCCGTGATCTTGGCGCTGACCAGGTCGGCGACGTCGACGCCCGGGCGGGTCCGCCCCTTGGAGATCTGCGTCAGCAGCTTCTGGCCTTCCAGCATGAGCCGCTGGGCATCGTCAGGATTGGTCTCGGCCTCGTTGGCGAGATCTGCGCAGATGGCGCGCAGCCGGCGCAGCGCCGCCCGCCGGGCCACGATCTCGGCGTAGGCGCGGACATTGGTGGCGCTCGGGGCCGCGGTCATGATCTCGGCGATCCACCCGAACGATCCCATCCCGTTGGCGGCTTGCCCCTGGTAGAGCATGCCGAGAGCCGCCCACACGCCGCGGGTGCGCAGCTCGTCCTCGAGCGTGACCGGGTCGACCTGGACGCCGCGCTTGTCGATTTCGAGCATGGAGTCCCAGACGTCGCGGTGCTGGGGCGCCACGAAGTCGACGGTGGTCAGCATTGAGCGGGCCTGGATGAGGGCATCGCGCTCGATGAGGGCGGCGCCGAGCACCGCTCGTTCGGCGGACAGCGCGATTGTGTCGTCGGGTTGCTGGTTCATGGTGCGGTGCTCGGCTTGGCGATTGGGTCGGGCGGGGTGTCGCGGCGGTCTTTGGGCGGACCGAGCTGGGGGGAGCGCGGGTAGTTC
>Ga0213874_10000002_pt1 | contig 34008 bp, 28 predicted proteins | sample BarmaccomBMRX_R7_FD_160098 | JGI IMG/M metagenome (GOLD analysis project Ga0213874, IMG submission 160098) | Root-associated microbial communities from Barbacenia macrantha in rupestrian grasslands, the National Park of Serra do Cipo, Brazil - RX_R7 | ecosystem: Host-associated > Plants > Roots...
AATGTGGGTCTCGGTACCTCATCTTGTCTCGATAGTACTTAATAACTGACCCTGGAAGAGGAAAGCCCTCATCATCTAAGGGAAAATCAGGGAAGCCCGCTCTCATTAAGAGGGGACGTATAGCTGACATGACACACCCCGATCTACTACTAACTATCTGCCACTAGTATACCAACAAGACGTGCAGTTGTAAATACAGACGTACTTACCTGAACAGTACCCTATCTACCGTAACTTATCTTAACGGTTTACAAAAAGCTACATATGGTAGTGTTTTTGAAGGACCAACGTTGAAATGAAATGCTAGAAGGAAAAACCATTGATGAATTACGTCGCAGACAAACGCAATGTGCCGTTACATCCAGAAGAAGCGCGTGCGCTCAAAACCGTCATTGGCAACTACTTTGACTATCTAGAGCGCATGATCCCATCTTCAACCGAACGCAACAGGTTGCTCTCTGTGCTACAAGGCGTCTATACGCGCCTGCAACGTCTGCTCGTTCTAGGCCAGCAGATAGAGGGCCAGCGCCTCTGGCTCACCGAGGAGGAAGTGGCCGCTCTTGATATGGCGCTGCTAACCTTTCTTCGTCTGGTACATCTGATCATCAAGCCTTCGCAGCAGCGCGATGATACGGTGGATGAGTTGGAAAAGATGCGTTGGCGCATCAGATCTTTGTCAGTTCCACCTCTGCACTAGAAAAACCGAGAGCTTAGCTGAGAAGGCTACTCGGTGCTTTCAGCAGCTTGTCGTAGAGCTAAAAACACCTCTTTGAGCGGTTGACTGACTGTACTTTCTGGCTCCGCGAGCACAAGCTCTTGGTAAATCCCTAGAAATTGCATGCGTAAACGATGGAACAGATGTAAAAAGTGTCGTAGGAAACTGATACAATCTAACACAGCGACCTCTATCCCCCCTGATCGTTCGTAGATACTAGCCGCATACTCCTTTACCTGTTCCTCAATCACGTCAGTAGTAATGAAGATGTAATTGTCAACGCTCTTTCCCTCGTAGTTACTAATTTTTTGTAGAGCACGGTCAATATCCCCTTTCGTGACTCGCTTCATTTTCATCTCATAACTGGTGATAATGTTATCGTCACCTACGAGCGTGATTTCCAAATCCCCTATTGCACCTGTCTGCTCGTCTGCGGCATTGTGAGACTTGAGCGGCAATATCCGTTCTCCTAAATGTTTTGATGCTACTGTATAGGCGGCAGCAACAATAAGCACTGGGAGGCGACTTGCTCCTTTACTTTTGAGATGTTGCTCAATAAGCACCACTATTGTCTCTGCTGCTAGGGGAATTGCATCTTCTGACAACTTTAAACCTTCAATGACTGCTGCCATCCATTGTTGCTTCTCATTCCTGAGGATGACAAGGCATCTGATAGCTTCTGTAAGAAGGTCTTCTGCTGATACTCTTCCTGAATACACCTCTGTAAGAAGCTGAAGTACAAATTGGTAGAGCTTAGGGGGTCGCCCGACTAAGTTGAGATCAGGTGTTAATATGGTGTTTCTGTTCCGCAGAGCAGGTGTAAGAAATGCTGTTGTAGGGTTGCATGGCAGTTGATGCGTATTAATAAATGGAGTAAGGTACGCCTCATCATATGTGCGACCTGAGTAAGAGTCAGTTCCACCAATCTCTGTGTAAGGTTTACGAACATCCACTTTTGGGTTATGAACTTTCGCCAATAAGCAGGCTAATAGCAGTCGTATGCCAGCACGGTTTTGTATGTTCCTGCATACGAAGTCAACGCTATTGAGTACTTCAGTGTCGGTTATGAATGGCTCTGCCAAGTGAGCAGAGGCTCGTTCAAAAGCGTTGTCAAGGATTTCTGTTGGTACTGGCATTCACCCTCCTGACGGTCATAGTTCACCCAGAGCACTTCTGTCCGTGGAGTTTTGACAGAATGGCAGGCTTTCAGAGGGCCTTCAACATACCGCCAATCAGCATATAAATCGTGCATTAAATCACAGTGATAGCTGGATAAAGCAACTTTCCCTTTGACGTTATGCAGAACAGTAGCTAGTTTTCGATGCTCATGGTCTGTCATTTCGTACGCGTAAGCTTTGCTATCACCACGGGAATCATGAGGATAAGGTGGGTCACAGTAAAATAAGGTCTCTGTACTATCATAACGCTCAATAACTTCAAGAGCTGGACCGTGTTCTATCTGGACACGCAGCAGTCTCTGAGCTATCTCAGGGAGGTCTTCTACACTTCCCAGCCATCGAGATACCGCTCCCGCCATCTCAGCACGGCTGGTAAGTAAGCAGTGGGCCCATCTGCCTGCACTCGCTTTTTGTGCCAGACCCGTTCTCACCTGTCGAGCACAAATAAAAAAGCGCCTCGCTCTCTCTAGATCTGATAACGGTCCTTTTGGGTGCGAGAAAGCAAGTTCAAATTCTTCACGGGAAAAAGGAGTGAGGCCAATTGCTTCAATTAAAGCCTCCTTCTGGTCACGTAGCACACGAAAGAAGTTTACCACTTCTCTATCAAGGTCATTGTAGGTTTCTACTGGTGAGGGCTCTCTGTTGAGTAGCACTGCTGCTGAGCCAGCGAACGGCTCGCAGTAGTGCTGAGTTTTGGGCAGGAGTGGTAGAAGCCAACTAAGATGACTGAACTTTCCTCCATACCAACCGAACGCTATGAGTTTCCCCATGCTGTTGTCCTCTTCCTTCATCGAACATTGGTTCTTTTCTATGGCTTGTATTGTACGCAGGATTAGCTTATCTGTCAAGCAACTAGGACAGGTGTAGGGGGAACACAACCCGCACCCAACCATCTTTGCACCTCACCCACGTACCATCATCGCCCTGTTCAGAACGCCCGTCCTTGCGCTCATCGTGTACGTCCTTATAAAGACTATAAGAAAGTGCATCGCGCACAAGCAAAACTTCGCCATTGGCGTGCAGTTCTATAGGTTCATCCCAATGACCTGCAGCACGAATGAAGTTGTAGACGTGGCGTGCGCTGCAGGTCTCCACGTGCAGAACAAAGTCTTCGTGAACAGGGAAGCTGTGATAACTGCCTTTTGCTTCGTCCTGTGGAGTGCGTGTTGCCTCGCCTCGGTAGAGTTCCCATATGCTTTGCGCTAGCAGTTGTCCTCCTCGTTGAGCACATTGTAACTCTAATTGAGCATAACTGATGCCTTCGGCTACTTGCACAGGCTCCTGCGCGAGCATGTCACCTGCGTCCATCTCATCATTGATGAGGTGAACGGTGACTCCCGTTGTTTCATCTGCCTGCCGAAAAGTCCAGAAGAGAGGTACGGGACCACGATTGCTGGGCAAGAGGGAGGGGTGAACGTTGAGGCAACCGAGCCGGGGCAGTTCGATGATGGAGTGAGGGATGCGCTGTGGGAAGCAGGCGAGGCAGATGATATCGGGCTGATATGCAGCTAGTGTTGCTATGACATCGGCGTGTCCAAGGCGATGAACTTCCCATACAGGTATGCGCTGGGACCAGGCAAGCTGTAGAATCGAAGGCTGAAAGGCAGCGTTGATGAGGGGTAATGCATGGCGTACAGACCGCGATGGCTCTTTGCGCTCTATAACTGGTGCTTCACGCCCTGATACAGGTACTATGTGAAGCACAACAGCGCAGACCTGTATGTTACTTTGCAAGAGCGCAGTAAGGACAGGAAGTGAGAAGTTGCTCTGCATACCGAAAAAGATAACACGAGGGCGTTGATGGAGCATTGTTCGATTTGACATGGCCCTTCAATCCGTGTACTGTATAGGAGGTATATGCTTACCCAATATTAGGAGTTTTTATCATGCCACGAATGGTACAATGTGTCAAACTTGGGCGCGAGCTGCCAGGGCTGGACAAGCCGCCTTTCCCTGGCGAACTAGGTCAGCGTATCTACGATCACGTCTCTAAGCAAGCATGGGATATGTGGCCCGCCCAGAGTACCCTTATTATCAATCACTACTCACTGAATATGGCCGATCCTGAGTCTCGCAAGATATTACGCGAGCAGATGGAGGAATTCTTCTTCGGCAAGGACTCGAAGATGCCGGAGGGCTGGGTACCCGAAGCAGCGGGAGCCGGAGCGAGCAGCAAAGGTGGCAGAGGAGCAAGCAGCAAAGGCGGCGGAGCCTCACGCAAGAAATGAGGGCACCTGGCGACATCCTCCTCATCTCGTGCTATGAACTAGGCCACCAACCATTTCACCTCGCTTCCCTGCTGGCTATGCTGCGACAAGCGGGATATAGTCCTGTGGCAGTAGATGCAGCGGTAGAGACGCTATCCGACGAAGTCATTGCAAGGGCATGCTTCGTCGGCATTGCCGTGCAAATGCATACCGCCCTGCGCTTGGGCGAGCAGATTGCGCAACACGTCCGCTCAAAAAATCCTTCGACGCATATCTGCTGCTATGGACTCTATGCCTTGCTTAATGCTAATTATCTGTTGCAAGGGAGTGCGATAAACCAGGAGGCCACAAATCGGGGTGCGACAGGTCGTGCTCCTACTACACATCTCATCGACTCCGCTATTGGTGGAGAATACGAGCTTCCTCTCTTAAACCTTGTTGCTGCACTTGAACAGGGCGAACATGATACTATTCCAGGAGTGCGTACACGGCACAGTGAGAGCGCCCCGTGGATACAGCGCACTCCTTTTGTGGTCCCCGATCGCGTGCAACTGCAACCCTTAGAGCGCTATGCACGGCTCCAAGTGGGCACGGAACTACGGCTCGCAGGCTATACGGAAACAACGCGGGGCTGCAAACATACCTGTCTGCACTGCCCCATTACGCCAATCTACCAAGGCCGCTTCTTCGCCATACCGTTGGAGGTCGTCCTCCAGGACATTCGTGCGCAAGTCGCACAGGGAGCACGTCATATTACATTCGGCGACCCCGATTTCTGGAACGGGCCAACCCATGCGATGCGTATCCTGCGCATCTTACACCGTGAATTCCCGTCGGTGACATTCGATGCAACCATCAAGATTGAGCACCTACTGAAGCATCGTCATCTACTAGCGGAAACGAAAGAACTCGGCTGTGCCTTCATCGTCTCGGCTGTTGAATCCTTGCATGATAGCGTACTGCAACATCTTGATAAAGGACATAGTAGCGCAGATGTCGCAGAGGCGTTCGCTCTACTAGAGCAGGTCGGCATTCCTTTACGACCTTCGTTACTGCCGTTTTCGCCGTGGGAGACCTTAGAGAGCTATAGCGCGCTACTCGATTTCTTTGAGCAACGTCATTTGATAGAGCATCTTGATCCTGTGCATCTCTCTATTCGCTTGCTCATTCCACCGGGTTCAGCATTACTTGATACCCCTGATAGTCATACATGGTTAGGTGAGCTAGACACCACAGCGTATACCTACAGATGGCAGCATCCCGACCCTCGCATGGATGAACTACAACGCAGCATTGCAGCCTTAGTGGAGCAGGCACAAAGTAACGGAGCAGACTCGCTAGAGACTTTCTTCCGCGTCAAAGCACTGACCTATGCCATGCAAGGCCGGGACTTCTCCATCCGCGATGCAATACGACGCTACGGAGCACGCAAGACTCTGCCTCACCTCACCGAGTCATGGTTCTGCTGAGCGGAGCCGACGGCGGGCCAGTTAGGCCCCAAGTAGTGGCAAACTTTCCGGGGCTCCTGAACAGTTATTTGTCAACATTTCTAGCACTTGGCACTACTTCTTACGCCCAATAGGTGTGAGTGCTACTAGAAATCCCTCTAGAGCCTTTGCTAGCTCATACAATTGCGTGGCCTCTAGCACCGATACTTCGTGTCCTGCATGAGCTACTTGATACAACAATTGCACAGCAGCATGCTTTGTTGCTGAAACTTGTTCAGTAGAGGTAGCACCAAGCAGCGAGGCTCGCATGGCATCAACGCTGGCATTGACTTCCTCTAGCTTAGCAATATCAATGAAACTAGCCGACTGAGAAGCTTTCCCTTGCTTGCCCCCTGCACGACTAGCCTCCCACTGACGTTTGGCCTGTTTACCAGTAGCGCAATAACAGAACTCTGGGTTTGCGGAGTCAGAGTTTTGCAAACCACTATCATCACAGATGAGACAAATAGGCATTGTCGTCTCCTGCTTCCCATAGAATGGATATGTTAGTGATACTATATCACACAAGTCCGTTCCTTCACTCAAGCACCTTGCGCACTATATACAAAGGACGAGCACGCACCTCGTCATAGATACGACCGAGATACTCGCCCAGAATGCCGAGAAAGATGAGCTGAATGCCGCCAAGGAAGAGCACGAGAATGAGCGTAGAGGCTTGACCAACGATGGCTCCGGTGAAAAGGCGCAGAAAGACTGCAATCACAATACCGATGAGACTAGCCCCTGCTAACAAGAAACCAAAGGTGGTGGCAAGCTGCAAGGGCACGTGGCTAAAGCCAGTAATAGCATCGAGCGAGAAGCGAATCATCTTGTAGAGTGGATACTTGGTCGTGCCAGCCAAGCGCTCCTGCCGCTCATAGGACACGGCCTCCTGTCGAAAGCCGACCCAAGCTGAAAGGCCACGCATGAAGCGATGTTGCTCGCGCATCTTCACTAGTGTCTCGACGACCTGGCGGTCGAGCAAGCGAAAGTCGCCCGTGTCGCGTGGAATATCTATCGAGGTAATGCGCTCAACAAGCCGATAGAAGAGTTTTGCAGTGAGCAGTTTGAAGCCAGTCTCACCCAACCGCTTGCTGCGCTGTGCATAGACGACCTCAGCACCATCTTTCCAGCGAGCAATCAACTCTGGAATAACCTCAGGCGGATCTTGTAAGTCCGCATCAAGAATGATGACCGCATCCCCCTGCGCATAGTCCAGTCCTGCTGAGATGGCGACCTGGTGTCCAAAGTTACGCGAGAAGTCTATAACGCGCACACGTGGGTCGTGCTCATGTAAATTTTGCATAATTTGTAAAGATGCATCACGGCTACCGTCGTTAATCAGTAGTAACTCGAAAGGCTCAGTGATCTGTTCCATTATAGTGATGATGCGCTTATAGAAATGTGGCAAGGTCTCCTCTTCGTTAAAGACTGGAGCAACAATTGAATACACCGGACGCAGCACTGGCTGTTCTGCTGCTTCTACACTCACACTCTGCATGGTCATAGTATCCTTCTTTCCTTACGCCTTCGACACTCATGGTTTGAAAATGGTGTGCGTTTTTATGGATCGAAGAGAACTGCAAAAAACACACAATTCTTTCATTTCACAATAGCACCTCTTCATTGAGACATCGTTGGAAATACGTAAAGAATTTGCAAACAACATATCAGGAAAGTACCATGTACGTAATATACAGTCAACTGGTTAGGGGATGGTTATAGAAGAATCTTTATAGAGACAATATATAAGAGAGGCACTGTTCTACGCACACCTCTATATCTTTCTCTGTGTTCACAACCAGCTTCGGCTCAGTAATCTCCTCAAAGCGGGCTTTGACCGAGAGATACAAAGCGTAGTCTCTGTTCCTCGCGAGATGCAGCCCATACGCGCTATCACGCTCTAACCGCTGCCGCGCCGTCTCATCAGAGCAGATACACTGCACTATCTTTAACGGAGTACGCAAATCCTGTGCCAAATCTAGTAAGAGCTGTAGTTGGTAGCGTCGTGAGAATGTTCGTCCATCAAAGATAACACAGATGTTTGCATCTCTCTCCACCAAATAGCGCGCTACCTGCATCATGACCGCTTGACAAAAGTCGTCTTGCTGCGTTGAATACTCTATCTTCGCCGCAGGGAAAAGAGCCGCCCTGATAGTATCCTTGCTCAGGATGACCCCTTGGAGCTTTGGAGCTAATCGTTGGGCAATACTACTTTTCCCCGTGCCGGGCAAGCCAGCCATAGCAATTAACATAAATAAAGACTCAGACTCTTATTGTTTTTAAAGCACAGGCCAGTGCGGCTTTATGTCAATACCTGCCCGTCGATAGACCTGAGCAGCATGTTTATTAGCGTCCCTCATCACCTCTGCTTCATTCAGAGTGAGCAGACACCCCTGCCGCACAACAATTTTACCATCAACGACCACCGTGTCAACTTCGCCGCCAGTGGCAGCGTACACTAAGGTTGAGATGGGATTGACAGAAGGTGTTGTGTGCAGACGGGCGAAATCAAGCACGACGAGATCGGCCTTTTTGCCCACCTCTAGCGAACCGATTTCATGCTCCAGGCCCAAAGCCTTCGCTCCGTTGATCGTTGCCATCTCCAATACTGTCTCGGCCGACACAAGCAACGGATTGTGGCTCACAGCTTTGTGAATGATCGCAGCCAGCTTCATCTCACGAACCATATCGTAATCGTTATTGCACGGACCACCGTCACAACCAAGGGCAACGTTGACTCCACGTTCAAGCATAAGTGGAACATTGCACACACCGGAAGCTAGTTTGCTGTTCGAGGAGGGGTTATGCGCAACGTGTGTGCCTGTAGCAGCCAATTTATCGACATCGGCCGCGCTGAGCCAGATCATATGCACCAGCACCGTCTTAGGACCGAGCAGCCCAACACTCTCGGCGAAATAGACGGGCGAAAGGCCATACTTTTCAGCAAGAAAGAGCTTATCAGCCTCGACCTCGGCCAGATGCATGGTGATGCCCATATTGCACTGGCGGGCAAACTCGCTCATTTCGCGATAGAGCTGCGTTGTCACACCTCCGGGAGTGCGCGGGCCAAACCAGACATGAATACGGCCATCAGCCGCCCCGTTCCACTTGTCATGCATAGCAAGCACCCCAAACAGGCTCGTCTCTCGATTCTCGATCATACCGGGGTGCATAGCGTGAGTCTGTGTGGCATAGGTGCCGATATCCATTACAATACCAGCGAGGCAAGCGCGAATGCCACTCTCTTGCACAGCTTCAGCAATACCATCAAAGCCATAGCGATGAGCCAGCATCGACTCTAAAAACGTTGTCGTGCCCGACTTGAGCATCTCAGCAATACACAGCCGCGCACTCACATAGCCATCGTCCTCGCTATAATTGCCCTGCAACACCCATACACGGTCACACAGCCACTCAATGAGCGCCATATCGTCGGCACAACCACGAATCAGCGCTTGCGCCAAGTGAACATGTGTATCAATAAGGCCCGGAATAATCAACTTCCCTTGTACATCAATCACCTCGTCGCCTCGATAGCGCTCCAGCAAGGCAGAAGTTTTATCGATAGCAACGATGCGATTACGTTGAATGGCAATTGCGCCATCGCTGAGAATATCGCGTGTGGGATTCATCGTGACGATGGTCGCATCAGTAAAGAGCATGGCATTCCTCTATAGCTTATGCACTCGTCATAGCTATCACTTTCTAAATTTTCTCGTGAGAAATATGTTGATTGGCGACTTCTCACATAGTAGACCTAAGTACTGTGCAGGTCGTCACCTCTACTAGGTGTATTATTATACTGTACTGCCTGAAATAGCAAACCAAGCAGGATTGTCTCTCAGAAGACCAGAGGATATATATGTTTGCATTTGGCCTTGAACATGAAGTAGCTTTTCTCGACCGTAGAGGACAGTTTGTTGACTTTGCCTCCACCTCGTTCGCTGAGCTGGATACACTGATCACTGATCTTCCATATTACGAACGTGACGATCAACACTTACACTTTGATGAGTTAGGGATCAAACGAAAGCGCTGGTACGTCGAAGGCTTTGAGCGCTTTAGTGAGTCAGGTGCATTCGTCTCTTGTCACGCAAAGGGGATCGAGATTCGTACCACTATCCATCCCACGATTTGGGGAGCAGTGCAAGAACTGACAGAAAGCTTTCACTTGCTCGTGCGAAGAGCTAGGGATGCCGGTTTTGCTCCTGTGGTGGTTAGCTTCCACCCATATCGCACAGCTTTTGTTGCTGAGCCACCACTCAATTATTATGAGCAACGCTATCGATCATCTTCTCCAGAAACGCGAAGCGCAGGTACCGCTATGCTCACCTACGGTCCCGACCTGAATCTTTCGTATCAGGGACTCAGCACAGCAGCACTACTTGACCTTGGATGCAAGCTGACTGCGTATAGCCCCTATATTATTCCCTTCAGTTTCAGTTCCCCGTTTTATGCCGGAACTTTATGGAATGGCCTGTCGGTGCGTACCTTTATACGTACTGGAGCGCGGGCAGCCGTGCGCGTTTTTCTCGATCAGCAAGTAGAGCCACGTGGGAGCATTCCTTCGTTCACAAAAATAGCTCGTCTGCCCGCTGAAGCTGGCCGCATCGAGTTCAAAGCTTGTGATAGCTGTGCAAACTTTGCTCTCTATGCGAGCCTGCTAGCGCTGCTCAAAGGGTTAGTGCTCGACCAGACACTCCCGGCAAGAACCGGCGTTCCAGATACCGCTCTTCATCAACAGTGTGCGTATCTAGGCTTTGCATCCGAGGAGATTGCAGCAGGCACACAGCAGGTCTTGCAGGCGGCAGCTCGTGCTCTGCACAACGACCCAGACGCCTCTTTATTGAATCCACTGCACAGCATGTTCCAGCAAGGCACCACTCCAGCACATCAACTCATCTCCGCATTTCAACATACTGGCTCTATCGAAAAAGCATTGCGCTTCCCCTACGAGACCTCCTTTGACTGAAAGTAGTCAAGAAATAACTCTTCCTCTCTCATTTCCCTCTGTCTCAGCTCCCAGAGGCATACGGTGATCCACGGTGGGCTTCCACGAGCATCGTATAAATCTTTATTGGGCCATAACCACTATCTATACCATCGAACTGTATGATTGCCTGGGCAGGGACTTTCCCCTCTTGCCCAAACTCACAGTACGTAGATGCTTCGACTGCGATAATTGTTGGGTCTTTTTGCAATAGCTCGAATGCACACAGTTCAGCTCCTGTCGCCCCACCGATGCGCCAGGATTGTTCAAGCACGCCCGAATAAAAGTTTCCATCTTGATCATATCCTTGCCCGACATCATAGTTTCTTCTGGAAGCAATAATGTCAGGGTAATGATACAGTGCCGCCGCATCGTAGGTTACCGCCTGCGTCATCGCGAGGCGGACATCGTCTGGTACGACAAGCTGAAGCAAATGCTCAAAAGTGCCTTTGACAAAAAATAAATCCGAACCGCCATACTCGACGCTTCCCTGATTATTGATCGTCATGCGTTGGGAACCATAGTAGCTGATGTGTTTGTCACCAAGCAGAAGTGTGCCAACACTCAGGGCACGTATGTCGTGCAAATTTCTTTCTAGCACCAAGCCATACGTTCGTAGTTCGTCCGCATCCATGTGAGAGACTTGGTAATCAAGCTCTTCTAGACAAGCAATAACTGCCTGATCTCTGCCACTTCTCCCCAGGGCTGGTTTCAACCGAACTTCTCCGCCTTTGAGCAGGTGCGACGCTGCTTGTATTGCATCTTCTCTGCTAAAGACGCTAAAACCGGGGAGAACAATGTCTTTGACCACATCGGCAAACGTGTTGGACCATCCATGCGGTTTGTGTGCATTTTCAGCAATTAAGCCGTGCGTTATGACTTTTGTTGCTAAGTAGCCAATAGGAACGACGCCACCCAAAAGATGCGCTGGAGAGCTAATTCCTAGCCTATGAGCTTGCTCAAGGCTCATCACCGGAGTTCTTACAGGAATATAGTAAACAGGTTGCTTGTAGCTTGCGTGTAGATCAAAGTTGCCAGCAAATTGGCCATCTAGCAGTCTTGCAACCCACTGCCCGTACGCTTCGTTTCTTTGCACGAAATAACTGACTAACTTTTTTGAACCACTGCCGTACAGTACTACGGTTGGGTGTTTCATAGTGTCTCCTGGCTAGCAGCTACCTGGGCTTCTATTAGGTGCTGGCACCTGTATGACTTTCGGTCCGCATGACACCTCACTTAGTATTACGCCTTCCTGCAGCAAAGAGTTAATGCACTGACGTTTTGATATAATGCAATCCTTCTCCTTGCTCTAAAGACTCTGTAGGAGCGTCATGCCGTGTGACTCTGATATCTTCACAGCATGCCAACTGTCATGATACATTCTTACTTCTTCAGATTGCTCCCCAGTGGAAAATTGATAGCTGGGCAGATCCTGATGGTACGTGTGAATAGAGATCATTCCAAGCGAATGGGGCAAACCGCTTGTCTGGTAATTGAAACGCAAGCGTTTCGGAGAACAGAAGATCCCAACGATTCCCGCAACAAAAAGACCTCTGTCTTGGCACTAGAGCTAGAGGTCTTTTTGTTGCTTTCTTCATCTGTGGTGGGCAAATGCTCGATCTGTGCAAGGATTCTCTCTGCTATCGCATAGTAGTCTGTAGCAGGTTCATCTGGCTTATCCCTGAGTAGGTACTTCCCAATGGCCTAAAGGGCCATCTAGGGCTTCTCGTATGTCTCCGCTTATCTTGCCAACGTCTCTAGAGAGCCGTTCTAGATAACGCTGCACTCCGTATACCCGCTCTAGACAGCGGATATTTCCGTGGGCGCGGCACAGTTGCGCTGACTCAATCGCAAGCTCGCCACCCTCATGATACTCTCCACCGCGTATAAGCGTTACTGCTCGCGTGGTCATGAGGAGAATTTTCCAGCGCATTGTCGGGGATAGTTCTTTCTCTGCCTCGTCTAAGTATGCAAGGGCTTTTTGCATCTGACCTATCGTGCCGTAGCTTCGCCCGTATTCCTCTAGAACGGTTCCACGGCAGTACAGGCCGTTAGTACTACCTTGTTCAGAGTCAATTTCGCCCACGAGCCGCTCTGCCTCTGCCAATGCTCTCTGGAATCCGTCGATGTCTCTCCTGTGGACATAGGCACGGCCTAAAAGCTGTATGGCGTTGCCGCGTGCAGCCACATCCGCTAAAGGCGTTGTGTCGCGTGCCGCTTCTAGATACGTAATCGCTTCGTCGATGTCACCTTCCCGGCGTAGCATATCACCGTGATAGGTAAGCGCTAGATTGAGCAAGGTGTCGTCGTGGATAAGACGTGCTATGCTTGCCATTTGCTCAAAGTGTTCTATGGCCTTGTGGACCTCATTGGTGTGAGTATTCAAAGAGGTAACATAGCCTGTGACGTGGTGAGCACGAGCTAGCCTTACTAACAGTTCATTATCTTCTTTTGTGATTTGTGCTCTCAAGTCTTTGACGAGCTTTTCACCGGCAACACGTGCCTCATAATTACGGGCTTTTGCAACCAGCGTCCACACATGGGCGAGCGCTTTATCTATTTGCTCAAGCGTAAGCGGTAAGTGGACAGACGAGACAACGCCTAACAGTTCAGGCTCAACGTTTAACAATTCAGCAAGACGTTTGAGCTCTTGTGCATCAGTCAAAACTTCCTCACCGTTTTTCCAGCGGCGCAAGGTACGCTCACCGATGTTCAGATATTCGGCAAGGTCTAGCTGATTCATAGGATGCGTCTCTAGATATTCTATAAGTATCTTCGAGAGCGGTGTCTTAAAACGGACTTTCGGTTCTCTCTGCGGCATAATTTGGCCTCCTCTATATTACGGCATTGTGCCTTAAAAACGGCACAACAAGGCCTTCACTTTTCTATTGACCTCAGCCAAATTGTTACTAGGCATTTCAAGCACATTATAGTTTGTTGAACTAGACGAGGCAAGTACAAGCGTGACCCCAATATTAAAGCCAAGCTTACGGAAGGAGAGCCCACAGGCTACAAAGAAGTCGTGATATCCAGAGATGGGCAAGGACACTATTATGCCTCCTTTGTCCACGAGGTCGAGGAAGAACCACACGAGCAGGAGGGCGTGCTTGCCATTGATGTGGGAATAAAGACGTTAGCGGTAGGGGTCAGCGAACAAAGCAAGATATACCGTGTCGGAGGGTTCACGGATGGGAAATGGTACAATAAGCAATTAGATAAGCTACGCTCGAAGCGTGCTCGTTGTAAGAAGGGGTCACGCAGGTACAAGCACTTGAGCCGCGTGTTCCAGCGGTATTCTGCTCGGCTTGAGCCACACATGGAGCGTATCTCCGGATGTTTTCACCGCAATCGACGGTGTGGACACGTGTGAACACATTTAGAAAGGCAGAGAGCATTATGCGGTTACAAGACAAAGTTTGTGTGATCACTGGAGCGGCTTCGGGAATTGGTCGTGCGACTGCCGAACGCTTCGCTACCGAGGGGGCACGGCTGGCGCTCAATGACATTAATGAAGTGGGCCTGACAGAGGTTGCTAAACAGTTTTCTCCTGAACAGGTGATCACTCGTGTGGGTGATGTGTCCCTAGCTGCTACGGCTGATACCCTTGTTGGTGAAGCGGCCAGGCGCTGGGGTAGTGTGGATGTGCTTGTCAACAATGCCGGTATCTTCTTATTCCGTGATCCAACTGACCTTACTGAAGAGGAATGGGACCACTTAATGAATACCAATTTGAAGAGCATGTGGCTGTGGTCACGGGCTGCACTACGCTACATGATACCACAGCGTCGAGGCTCAATCATTATGTTAGCCTCAATGTCGGCATTTTGCGGTCAGGAGATAGATGGAGTCAGCTCATTCCTCTATAACATCACAAAAGCAGGCGCTCTGCAAATGGCTCGTTCGTTCGCTACCCGTTATGGGCCTCTAGGAATTCGTGCCAATGCCATCTGTCCTGGTCACTTCAGAACCAATATCATCCGCCATCTCTATCCAACCGAAGAGGCCATTGATCAGATCTTTGTGGATTTAGGCAAGACGGCTCCGCTAGGCCGACCAGGCAGACCCGAAGAAGTCGCTAACGCAGCACTATTTCTTGCAAGCGACGAGTCATCATATGTCACGGGTCATCCCCTCGTTGTTGATGGTGGCGTGCTGGTCTGGCAGTAGTCGTCCTCGTAAGCTACTACAAAGCTGCTTCTTTAGCTAGCATTCATCAACATCGACACGCTAGTCAGTATCCGAAAAGTTCGCGTGCTTCGCGTTCTAATAGTGATTAACTGCATCGGATAGAAAAGTGTTGTCATCGAACAGCATGCACCAGGAGATGTTGTATGAGTGTCACAAACTGGCTTGCTCTTATTGTGCTAATACTAGTTGCTATAGTTGGTCCCTTTGTGCTGGCAGGTGTCTTTAACAAACGGCTAGGCGTTCCCCTAAGCGTGTTCTTCATTGCCGCAGGATTCTATATTCTCAATTTGGTCATTCAACAGCCGTTTTTCTTGCTTGTACGGGCTACGGGTATCAAAAATCAAATTCTGCTAGTAGCCGTTTTCCGTCCACTAATCTATGCCATCTGTGAAGAAACGATGCGCTACCTGAGCTTCCGCGTTGGTCCCATGCGTAGAAACCGTACCGCCGATGGAGCCTTGATGGCAGGAGTTGGGCATGGTGGGACGGAAGCCATTTACTTCGCTCTTGTATACATTGCCCCAGTGCTCTTTGCATTGATTGCCCCGCAGCTTCTCATAAGAGGCCAACCGACTCTCGCCCAAGTGCTTTACAGCCCGTGGTTCTACATCTTCCTAGCTACTAGTCGCATTTTCGCAGTCGCTTGCCATCTCGGTTTTGCCACCATCTCCGTCATGGCCTATCGTCGCTCGCCCATCTTTTTTCCACTAGCGATACTAGCCCACTTCATCGTTGATAGCACGACCCTCAGCGCGCAAGATCTGATGGGTAGCGATCTGTGGACTCAGGTTCTCTTCGCTGGGTGGGCTATCCTCTCGCTGCTACTGATTGTCTATGTAAGACGGACAGGCATCCTGGCAACACAGCCCACTGAAGCTGCTGCTTAGCACCCCCTACTTGGTCGAACCCAAGGGAGGGATGAACTTGCACCAAACGCCCCTACCTGCTATACTCTTCCTTGTACTAGCAAAGTGCGTGTGGCAAAATAGAAAACGAAACGGGTATTTCTTGTAATGAACCGTCGTAACAACACTCGTCTCATAGGTGGCGTCATCTTTTTTGTGCTGCTGATCGGTCTTGTCTCTGTCTATGCAATACGCCAATCTGCTGAGCCGCAAACCGTCAGCCTGCCTGCTCAATCTGCAGTTACCTGCAAAACGCCACAGCATAGCCTAGGCGATAGTACCGATATGATTTATTCGGCAGCATTGAAACGGAGCTTTCTGGTTCATTTGCCTCCATCCTATGGGAGACAGCCACAGCCACTGGTACTCACTTACCACGGCTACAGTTGGACAGCGCAAATTATGGAGCACAACACCAAGATGGATGTAGAGGCTGACAAAGCTGGCTTTGTGCTCGTGTTCCCACAGGGTGTGGATGATCCCCCTTCCTGGAATGCTGGCGTTGGGGCCTATGGGCCCACGGGAGACGCCAACGATCTTCAGTTCACACGTGATATGCTCAAATTTCTCAAGAGTAACTACTGTGTTGATACGCACCGCGTCTATGTTGCCGGATTCTCACTTGGTGGCGGGATGGTCTATCGTCTAGCCTGTGTACTCAGCGATCAAATTGCCGCCGTAGCAAGCGTCTCGGGTGCATACTATCCTCTACCGGAGGGGTGCCATCCTACGCGTGCGCTGCCCATCCTGGAAATTCATGGAGCCGCTGATCAGCTCGCACCTTATGATGGCAACGCGAGTAGGGACATGGAAGCCGTGCAGGATTATTTGCATGGCTGGCTTGAGCGTGACAAGTGTAATAACATAGTACAGATGTTTTTTCAACGCGGCGATGTGACAGGAACTGAGTGGACGCACTGCGCTAATGGTGTGATCGTAAGACATTACCGTGTAAGTGACGGGGGGCACACCTGGCCGGGTAGCCCTAACACAACGCACGTCATCGACGCCAACGTGGTGATTTGGCAGTTTTTCAGCCAGTTCTCACGCTAGCGCTTTTAAAGGCAAATCGGATTGCTGGCTACTGCGTTGGAGGAGGTAGCATGTCTGGTTTAGTGCTCTGATCGATAGCGCAGATAATCGTCAAGCATGTCCCTGTCATAATGTGCCAGCTTTGTACGCAGCCTATCTTCAGACATCCAGCGTGGTTTGCCTTCCATACTGCCGCGTAGCTCCCCTCCAACAACTTCTGCGTAGTAAGCGAGTGTCGTAGTGCTCATCTGGTCAAATCTGTCACTCGTATATGAGTAGCAATTGATCATGTCGCCTACGCGCAGTTGAAGTCCTGTCTCTTCCTTGCCCTCACGACAAGCTGTGTGTTTGGGGTGTTCTCGCCAACGGACAAAGCCGCCGGGAAAAGCGATACTGCCGGATGAGCGTTCGATAACCAAGTAGCGATTTTGCTGCTCTACAATGACGCAGGCACAACTGAGAGGAGGTAAATTGTCTGCCAGGAGCATGTTGAGAGCATTAAAAAAGATACTGGCTGCACTCTTCATCAACTGGTAAAGTAGGAACACTGTTCTGTCGCGCCTCTTCTCTCACACTAACGTAGTGCTGCGCTAATAGCACTCTCAGCGTTGACCATGATTTCAAGGCTGTGCCGCGGGTTAGCCTGCCGTGTTGTGATAACCACCTGAAAGGCATTTTTATCGCTGTCTATGAGCCGTAGCAGAATATAACGATCCGCATGCGTAATGACAGTGTACTCGTAACCTCCCCAGGCTCCCTCATCGAGTTGTAATATGCTTTGCAAGATATAGCCGAAGTGTATGCTCATCCCAGAAATATCCAGGTTATCGACGGCAACGTGGGCCATAGTCTGGCCATCCAAGCTGACTACGGCCGCTGCAAGAAAACCGCTGATGGCATGGCTTAGTGTGTGCAGGGCTGAGACAAGCGACGTATAGTTGTACTTACTCTTTACGAGGCGTTGTTGCTCGGTGAATGAATAACTAGCAGCATCCGCTGGTGTTTCGTTAGAGAGCGGCTCACTTGTTTCGTGTGCTGTCACTAAGCTCTCTAGGAGTGGTCCACTGAGGCGTACAATGTCGTCTACTTCTGTTGGCTGCCATTCGGGCGAAGTAGGAACTTCTGTAGAGCGCCAAAGGAGATTCGTATCAGTAGATGGACCCATAGCAGGTATTTCTACCATCGTCGGCTGATCAGTGAGCCACGAAGGAAGATCGGTGCGAGAGGTGACTGCTGTTTGATGTACATCATCATTGTTACTGGTATTGGGAGGTGTCGGCAGCGGTACAGTACTGATCTTGACCTTGAACGCAGCGATTTTATTCTTCGTAGCCGCAACTTTACCAGTCGACTGCCACCACTCCTTAGCAGTTCCATGTGGGCCTGCCAGTTCTTCCACTTTCTCTGTGTTTATAGTACTGCTTAGCACTTGGGTAGGAGGATCTGTAAGAGCTTCTGCCATCGATGCGACAGGACTCTGATTTGACTGCTGTAGGGATGTTGTGGCGAGAACTGCTTCTTGGTTGCCACTTGCTTGCTGTGTATCTGCATACTTCTCTCGGTAGCGCAGAGCTTGGAGAATCAAGCGCGACAATGATTGTCTGACGTTCGGGGTAACCGGCTCATTCCATGTCTGCTGAATCACAGTGCCATTCTTATAGGCTGCGAGCGCAAAGAATGCTTCTTCGCCTTTCAATGTGCCATACTCCGCCCAGATCAACTCTCCGTTATGAAAATGCAACACACCTTGCTCCTCCAACCCGGTGTTGACCAGAAGGACAATACTCTTGCGACTCATATTGATGATTTGGATCACATCTAGCAGATCGAACGATTCCAGATTCGCCGAGAAACCCGTTTGTTGCAACAGTCGACGAAGCTCCTCTTGAAGCTGCTGTATATTCAGCGGTTTCTCTAGGTAGCCAACAGCTCCCTTCTCTAATGCCTGCATATGTATTGAGCTGTCACCTACCATAATGGTACGCACTTGGGGGCGATAGACGCGTATCCACTGCAACAACTCAAAGCCATCAGCGCCAGTCGTTTTTAAATCACAGACAACTACGTCATACTCTTCTAACCGCAATATACTCGCGGCCTCAGCGATGCTTATCGCGCTTTTCACGATATAATTCTCTTTAAGAGAGGTGACTATAGCCCGGTTGAGATTTTCATCATCTTCAACCACAAAGATACGCCACTGTTTAGACATGTTACTACCACCCAAACTGGCCCTGGCTTGATTTGTGCAGTCTGCTGATTGCCCGGGTCTCTCATTACCAAAGGAGTGTATCACGGCTATGTTCTTATGACAAGACATTGGGACAAAGGTTAGGGCATTGATGCTATAATGAGACTATACTGTATGCGAGGTGTTAATGCGATGATGGCATATGATGCCTGGAAACAACTAGCTGCGGCTGCGGCTGTTAAGCTTGTGCAAGATGGCATGGTAGTGGGCCTTGGCACGGGCTCGACTGCGACCTTTATGGTCCATGCTCTTGCGCAACGTATTCAAGAGGGACTACACATCGTTGGCGCTGTTGCCTCCTCGCAAGCTTCGAAGGACTTGGCAGCGCAGCTCGGTATTCCCCTCACTGACCTTGATTCCCATCCAGAACTTGATCTCTACATTGATGGAGCCGACGAAATCGATCCCCAGTTGCGTCTCCTCAAAGGAGGCGGAGGAGCCTTGTTGCGTGAGAAGATTCTTGCTACCTCTGCAAAGCGTTTCGTGGTTATAGCAGATAACTCGAAGCGTGTCTTGCAGTTGGGACAGAACTTTCCCGTACCCGTCGAAATCGTGCCTTTTGCCCTCGCGCCAGTACGAAAGCGCCTGGAAGCTCTAGAAGCCGTGGTAAGTGTGCGCAAACGAGGTGATGGCACTTTCATTACTGAAAATGGCAATATCATTCTCGATTGTGCCTTCCCTAACGCTGTTGCCAATCCAGAGGAGATGGATGCGCGTATGCATAGCATCGTTGGGGTCATTGAAACGGGATTCTTTCTGCACCTAGCGCAGCAAGTTATTATCGGCGGACCCGACGGGGTAACTATTCTCCCCTTCGTCGTCTAGCCCAAGGCAACCCTTGCGCAATGGCCGAACGCATAGTAGAGTCAAAGCCGTACCAATCGGCCACCGCATCATCCAGTTGCTGCAACAATGTAACAAACCTACCCCATCGCTCTTGAACCTGCTGACTAACAGTTCTATATTGATCTAACCATGCGATAGCAGCTATGGGATCGGGTAGTTGCCAGTGCTGTGCCTCAGACCAGGTATCATTTTCGCGGTCTGGTTCATTAAGAAACAAGGCAAGTACTTCGGCAAATGCTTCGGCATTGGAAACGTTAGAGTCCTTGATACAAACAATGTAGTTTTTCGCCCTTAGAGCCTTTATGCGCCAATTTGCAGGGCCGTTGTTTCTTACCATACCGCGTCCGACCAGCCCCAGCATAGCCAGCTTAGGTATGCGAGGAGTATCGGCTAGTACAGCAGAGGGAGGCACATACACTTTGCTCGTTTCAAATTCAGGAAGTTTGGCATGGTATTTCGTCACGAAGGCATTTTCTAAGTTCGCTCGCTCAGTAAGTAGCTGATCTGCCAAACTTGCTAATAAGGACATCGGCAGTGCACAGGGATCAGGTATAGGAACACGGTCTAATTCATCTTTACTGACATGGTTATTCGTCGAGAACAGATTAATCAGGTAGGTTACCACTTTGCTACTGAGTAGTGCAAACAAGGCTTTGGCCTCTTGCTCACTTGCATTTGCTTTGAGAAGCATACGCCAAAGCTCATTGGTAAAAGCTAGCGGCTGACTCGATGTTCTTTCAAACCATGAAGCAATTAAACGCTCTCTGGTGTTTAAACGAGCAACTTGTCTGAGTACAACTCCGACCTCCTTGCCATTCATCTGCTTCAACTGTCCTAGCACCTGGGAGGCACGTATTACTTCTCTGCTTACTACATCAGTTTGATTAGACAAAGTTCTGGCCCAATCAGATGAAAAAGATGGCAACGGGGCATATGGCTTTATGTCTTCTCCTTTGTAGATAGCAACGTCACCGACAGAAAAATTTCCTGCATGTGTTCCTATGCGTAGAGGGTTCAAAACAGTGGCATTGATGTCGCCCTGCTTTATGTCAAAGCAAGCATCTAATAGTTGTCCAAGATGCCTAGAGAAGTCCACACTAACTCGTTTCACATGTTCCCATATGTCTAGACTTAGTTGGCTGTTCACAACCAGCCAATTTCCTTGCCACACTCCGTTCTGAGGTACCGCATCTACTATATCTGCTGACTTCGTTCTGAATGGGTTCGCCCTGGCATCCTGAATAGTAATTCCACCGCTGACCATAATAGTCTCGTTAGAGAGAGTGTGTCTTATGCGAATAATACCCACCGCCTGATCAATGCCTGGAAAAAGTATATCGCCTCGATAGAATCGAGTCACGAGATCGGGACTGAATGGCGGTGTTTTGAGAAGTTTACGAGCAACACTAGCACTTCTATCCCCAAAGATAGTCAATGGAACAATATAGATCATTTGTCCATAGTCTGCCAGATAATACATTCCCAAACGTAGAAAAAGGAGATAGAGGTTTGTATCTCCTGACAGCATTATGCGGTAAAATTCTGCATTTCTGAAGCGATTCACGTCCATCTTCTCTTGTCGGCTATTCACATAGGGAGGATTTGAGATGATGTAGAAGAAGCCTTTAAGTCGGTCATCTAACTTCGCCTTGATATGGTAAGCATCATCTGTAAGACGGTCACTAAGTCTGTCAGGCACAAGGATTTCTTGACTTGCACCCGCCATATATGTACTATCTAACACTTCACGGGGCAGATCAAGACTATCCGTATTGCAGATATGGAAACGCTCAATGGGCTGTGTATGCCCGGCTTGTTGGAGCACCACGAGGTCATCTAGACCCTGGATGAGTAAGTTCATTTCCGCCAAGTAGCAGGCGAATGGATTTAGCTCCATCCCGTAAAAGAAGTGCGTCAGATCATCCAAGTAACGGCGGGCTAATTCATAGCGTCGTTCACTGTTAACGGCTATTTGTTCTGGAGTCATGGCATAGACGTTGCAGAGCTGCATCATCAGCGCATGGCGGTAGCGACGTGCAGCATGCACGAGAAAACTCCCGCTCCCACAGGCAGGATCAAGGATCGAGCGCTCTACGATCTGTGGTCCGCTATACTCCAGGATATCTAACATGTACTCGACTACATCCTGACGTGTTAGAAAATGGCCCTTGCGGTTACGAGCATTGCGATCAATGTACTCCTCGTAAGTAAACCCGATAATATCGCTGGTTACCTGTTTAAAGTTGTAGCGGCACAAGAACTCAAGTGTTTCGACAAAAAGAAAATCATCTGGATTGAACCAATCAAATACTGCCTGCTGAAAGAAGTGTAGATAGTAGTAGCCTGCTTTGCGTGAAAGAATATCGCTATAATTCTGGTTGAGAATGCCGACGCCATCGAGTTCGTTGAAATGCCGTTTGACATATTTACTCCATTCAAGAAAACCACCATCACTTGCCAGACGAGGAGAGAGAATATGCTTGTCTTCTAGAACGCGCACAAGCAGGAGACGAACGAAGAACACATACGCGACTTGCTCGGCAAAGACCCTAGGCTCTACATCCTGTTGATCACTTTGACGTTCACTCCATATGGTATATGCCTCAGCAATTCTAAATGGTTCATCGGCGCTCAAGCGTAGTGAGAGCAAAGCGCTGTTAATGTGCAGTGCTCGCTCTAACCATTTTTCAAACCTTGTACGCAAAGAAGCAGAGACCCTTCCGATCCCGACAGTACCAACCTGCTCAACAACCTCGCCTACTCTACGTATCTCGTGGGGGTCTACTTCTCCGAGCCGAGGAGTCAGTCGTTCTATCGCTTCAAGCACTGGTTTACTGATGGCATCTAGACCTTTTACGCTGAACGTGATCGAGTTGATAAATTCGTCTCGTGCATTTGCCCACTCCTGTAACAATGATGCTTCATCCTGCTTGATCTTATGGCGGCGGTCTATAGCATCTCGAATTTGGGTTAAAGCGGCTAACCGTAGGTGCTCTAGTGACTCGCGACTCCCAGTAATGAAAGTCTGCACGGCTTCTGCCTTAGCAAAAGAGGTGGCCTGATGTTCAAATGTCTCTTCATCAACAGCTATGCTATCTGCCAATTCTATGAACTGTGTAAAGCGAACTTTACCAAACAGAAGTTGAAATAGCGCAAGATTTGTCGCCTGCTTTTCCTCATTATCAGGTGGTGATGCTTTTGTATTGAAAAGTTCGTCTACAGCAACATCTGTTAAAATGTCATATCTCAAGGCATCATTGGGGGAAAAACGCAAGGCAAGTATACGACGTATATTGCACCATACAGCATATCCTGCTGTTCCTATAGCATATCGCCTCATTTGTGCAAGTTGTTCTTCTTTAAGCTCTAATGTGCTGTTTTTATCCTCCCAAATAAAAGCTATTCCGACTGTCCCTTTCACTAGATAATCGGGACGATTTGCTTTTTGACCGGCCTGGGGTTGGTTGTATATCCAGTTGGTAGAGTCGAAGCCGAGCCATTCAAGCGTGTATAGCGTAAAACGCTGATCTACTACATTAGCCTCATCATTGCTACGCTTAGTTTCTGGCTTGCTCAAATACTCCCGGTAGTCACATACTTGGCCATCTACTATAACCTGGAATCGATCAATCACGGCCTTTCGGAAACTATCAACCACCTGAGAAGCTTGAGAAGCATCAGATTCTCGTTGCACCATGTAGAAATGTTCCTTCCAGCAGAAGTAGCTTTTAGTCTTTCTAGTGTAGCGCAATGAAAAAGACGAAGCAATAGAGTAGTTTGTAATCTAAACTGGCGAGCAAAGCAGCAACCCCGAGCAATAACTTGCGACAAAACTCGACACTTGGGCGTCTATATACTATCATAGACAAAGTAGGGCAAATGTACCTATCGCAAAATCTCCACCGATTGTTATACTACAAGGGAGTAATGTGGTCTATGGAACGGCCAGTTTTTAAGGAATTGTCTACTTTTAGTAGAGGGGTTTATCCATATGTCGCATCCACGTCTTGGGCCTCAAGTAGTGCGCAATTACTGCTTTGCATTACTGTTTGCTGTGACGCTTGCGCTCTGTCTTCCCTTGAGAACACTAGCTCTCGCTACCCACCCTGCGGTTCCTGATGATGCTCCGACAATTGCGGTGAGCGCTGGCTTTAATACGCGCTTGCGTGATGGCAATTGGATTCCCATACATATTGCGCTCAGCAACAATGGCGCTGATTTTGCAGGGACACTCTCCGTCACTGTTCCTACACCCTATGCAGGCCCCAGCAGTCCTGCGGCGGCAATGTACCAAACAGATATCACGCTTGCCAACGGTGCTCAAAAGCAGATAACGATCTATGCGCCTTTCTCCTTCGGCTCAGCGGGTCTTCTGCAGAATATTACTGTAGACTTACTTGATACAAACAAGCACGTGGTGAGCACACAAGTCACTCCTCTGCGTACGCTTGCGGCAAACGATATTTTTGTCGGTATCCTCTCCGACCAGTTATCCGGTTTCGGGCCACTTAACGCTGTCACCTTGCCCAATCAAGCAAGCTCAGTTGTCACAGAACAATTGAATGCCAGCACTATGCCCTACAGCGCAGCGGTACTCAAAAATTTCAATGTGATTATTCTAGACAATTTCACGACGAGCACTTTAAGCCGTGAACAGCTTGATGCTCTACAGAGCTGGGTAAGCCAAGGTGGTGCGCTGATCATCGTTGGCGGCCCCGAATGGCGGCGTACGCTCGCTCCTCTTCCCTCTGAACTCGTGCCCGTTACTGTTTCAGGTGCAGGTACAGTGCCTGCGGGAACGCGTTTGCTGCCTATTGGTGGCCCCTTAAAGAGTGGTTCCCAGTCAAGTTCAGATACAGTGCAGACCGCCGTAACGACAAGCATCGCAACAGCAAAGCAGGGCAGCAGCGTGATACTCTCTGCTAAAGACGTTCCACTGCTTGTTCAAGCTTCTCAGGAGCAAGGCCTTGTGTGTTACCTTGCCTTCGATGCTACTCTTGAGCCAATCGTGAGTTGGTCAGGTGCTACGGCGCTCTGGAAGGGTCTGCTTCTGCGTATGCTTGGCGACCAATTGGTACCCGGTTCCAACCCAACCAATGCATCCTCTAATAGTATGGTGCTCGACAGTAGTGAAGATATCAACAACCTTCTGCAAAGTTTCTTGCCAAATACTTTTCCTTCCATCTGGTTGTTATGTGTGCTGTTGCTGGGCTACATTCTTGTTCTTGGTCCTGTACGCCTTCTCATCGTACGCAGGCTCAAAAATCGCGATTGGAGCTGGCGCATTGTGCTGGGCAGCATTGTAGTTTTCTCGCTACTGAGTTATGGCATTGCAGTACAGCAGAAGGGCACGTCGATTGTGAGTGACAGTATCTCACTGGTACAACTCGAACGACCAAGTACATCTAGCACGATAGCGCATATAACTACCTATGTCGGTGTCTTTGTGCCTAACCAGGGTGATTTTCAGGTACATATTCCTGATACGGGTCTTGTACAGCCAGTTGTACAGTCACAATATGCTGGCCCACGTTCATCGCCACGGCCTACAACCATTAACATGGTACAGAGTGGCACCGATGTCAACCTACAAGGTGTCGATATCTGGACCCTGCGTGCTCTCATTTCCGAGCACGACCGTCAGATACAGGGCGGTATTGTTTCACGTCTCACGGTGCGAAATGGGATACTGCAAGGAACAGTAACTAATATGCTCTCCTACCCACTCAGTGATGTGTATATCCTGACCTACAACAGTTTTCTGCTCATCGACCACCTTGATCCAGCACAGACAAAACAGGTCAATTTGTCACTCAATGCGGCAGACTTCGCGCAGAGCACGCCTCTCGCTGCCCAAATTGCGCACAGCAAAAACCTGCCTTACGAGTCATTTTATGGCGGTTCACAACTGCGCAGCGAACCGCAGCGTCATATAGCGATTCTCTCTACTCTTAGCGGAGAGGGTTCCAGTTGCCCGAATAATCCTTGTTACCTCGTAAAACCAGCTAGTCCCAACGGTGGTGCTTCTTACGTCGTTAATGGCTCCTACCCGACATCCCTGCCTGATCCACTACTACTGCCTGGAGCCTCTGTAACGCTTATTGGCTGGGCTAATCAAGCATTGGACAGGTCAGGTAGTGTTACTGTGAATGGCAATACCTCTGCGGGTACCCAGGAGACCCTTATTCAGGCCCCGCTCAACGTTGATTTTTCAGCCGCCGGTACACTGCCTTCAAGCTTTACAACAGGGCAACTAGTTGATGTGCAGGAGCAGGGGGACAGTGTGCAGGTACGTGCCTCCAACATTTATAGCATGACCACAGGCAGTATGAGTTTCGAGTTCGTAGTGCCAGATGTGGCTAAGGTCCACCCTGCATCTTTGACTATCTTTGAGCCAAGGGATATTACGCAAATTATGGGAAGCCTCGTCAAGCAGATACAGGGCACTATCTCCACAGTTAACCAAGCGCATGCCTATCTCTACAACTGGCAGACGTCTACATGGGATGCTGTGACTATGAACCAATACACTATCACCGTGCAAGATGCTCGTCCCTACATTAGCCCTGGAGGGCGTGTGCTCGTACAATTTGCTAATCAGAATACGGCATTGGGTACTGTGCTCCTAGACAGGCCATCATTGGCATGGAAGGCAAAAGCGTAGAGATTATGATAATAAAAGTGCAAAACGTCTCAAAACGCTATCGCAATGTCAACGCGCTCACTGACTTTAGTTTGGAGGTAGCCCCAGGCAGCATTTACGGCCTTATCGGACCGAACGGGGCTGGAAAGACCACACTACTGCGTATCTTGGCGACTCTGATCGTCCCCAGTGCTGGTCAAGTCTGGTTCGGTAATGAGGAGGTTAGTCAATCCCCCGATGTTATCCGGAGCAAGGTGGGTTACATGCCGGATTTCTTCGGCGTCTATCCCGACCTTACTGCGGTGGAATATCTTGAATTCTATGCAGGCATTTATGCTATTGCCCGCAAGAAGCGCGCTCGTATCGTGACAGACCTGCTCGAACTGGTTGATCTCTCTGCTAAGCGTGATGCTTTTGTCGAAACACTCTCGCGAGGCATGAAGCAACGCCTGTGCCTGGCCCGTGCCCTCGTGCATGATCCGGCGGTCCTGTTACTCGATGAACCGGCATCCGGTCTTGATCCACGCGCTCGTGTTGAACTGCGCGAGCTGTTGCGTACTTTACAAAGTATGGGGAAAACCATTCTTATCAGTTCGCATATTCTGCTCGAACTGGCCGAGATGTGTACCGATGTCGCCATTATGCAGGGAGGGCGTCTGGTCTTAGCGGGCAACGTTGAACAGGTCTCGCGCCATATCAGTGGAGAGCGTCAACTGGAAATTCGTGTCCTGGGACAGACACGAGAAGCGCTGCAACTATTGAAAGAACTTCCGGATATTAGCAGCGTAAGTGAGGGCAATGGGAAGTTGCTGGAGGCTCGTTTTAGCGGTGACGACGAGGCGCAACATCGCATTCTTGCCCAGCTTATCACTCGTGGTATACCAGTGGTCTCCTTTGCACTACGTAGCGGTGCAGGCCGTCTTGAAGAGGTGTTCATGAGTATTACCAAGGGAGGCAGTGTATCATGACTTTTTTAGCCCTGCTTACAAAAGAACTACGCCTGCGTATGCGGCGGGAGCGTACCGTCTGGGTGATTATTGTGTATATTCTCTTCATGAGCCTATTAGGCGGATTCTTCATCAGTCGCTACGCAAACAGCGATAACGGCTACAGTAGTGTTGCTCTCAGCCAGACTGGAAATATCCTGTATATCTTACTATCGTTCGTTCAGCTCTTTCTTATCTTGTTCATCACGCCCGCATTTACCTCCACAAGCATCAATGGAGAAAAAGAGCGCCAAACCTTTGATCTGTTGCTCTGCTCACGGCTCTCTTCATTCGCGCTGGTCAGCGGCAAACTGGTTGCTGGCCTGGCAAACGCACTCCTGCTGATTGCCGCAGCTCTACCGCTTTTCAGCCTCGTCTTTCTCTTTGGTGGTGTATCGCCGACACAAGTGTTGAGTGCCCTCCTTGTCTATATTGTCACCACGCTGATGCTAGGTACGTTCGGCTTGTTCTGTTCAACACTGGTCAAACGCCCTGCTGCTTCTACGGCTCTTGTCTATATCGCTGGTATCCTCTGGCTCATTGTGCCCCTCGTGCTCTACGCCATCATAGCAAGTACTGGCGGCTTGCCGCCCTCCTCCCAGTGGCCACCTCTGCTCTTCATCTGGAATCCAGCTACCGCGCTCTATAGCACCTATGCGATCTCAGGCAACCAGTTCTATTCCTTCGGGGATGTCAACGTTGCTCCGTGGATAGCCTATACCATCCTCAATAGTGTTGCCATTATCGTGTTCTTTGTTCTGAGCATGTGGACGGCGAAGCCGAACTCTCTGCGCAAACTGCATATGGAAAGAAATCAGCAAAGACAGAAAAATGCCAAGTTCCCATGAAGCTCTGAAATATCTACTGATGAGGCTTGACAAAACTGAGCTAAGTAAGTTATTATCAGAGCAGCAAATGTAAAATAGCTGTAAAGATATTTTACAGAAACAGCGACATTTGCTCATGCTGCTACGAAAGAATCCCTTGTGTTGACAAGGGGCAAGCGAAGCAAGGAAAAGGAGGACAAATTCGACAGACGTAATACTGTCTGGATATGATGTTGTTCGTCTAATAAGAGATCGCTATATAGACCATTTCGCATACACTCCTCTTTATTGTCTCCACTAGTTCGTTTTGTATGTCTACCTATGTAGGGTAGAGTTAAGATTTTGTCACCAAAAGATTCTTCTAGTACCCTCCTCTTAGTAGAGAAAGGAGAAAACAATGCTGTTCCGATCACTTCGTACGCTTCTTACCATATTACTCCCCGTCTGTGTTTGTATAGTTTTGCTGGTAGCTCCTGCAGGAGCAACATCCCGGTCTCAGGCCTCGCAAGCCACTGTCTCTGCGCATGGCGTGACCTCACACCTCGTAACGCAAAGTGCGGCAGAGGTACATGCCTACTGGACACCTGAGCGTATGAAGTCGGCAAAGCCTCTTGACGAGGTACTTGCTCCTGCTGCAAAAACGGCCCATCGCCCTGTGACTCAGACGGGGCCTGCTGGCTTCGTTGCTCCAGCTCTTCCGCAGAGCGGCAGTGCCTCCGGGTCTTACAAAAGCTCTGTACTGTCTCCCGACTCCTCGGTGCCTCCTGGCTCCTACAGCTCCTTTCCCTATTCAACCGTTGGTAAAGTGTTCTTCACACAAAATGGGAATAACTTCGAATGCTCAGGAGCTGCCATCAATAGCAAAAATAAGAGCGTTGTCGATACCGCTGGCCACTGTGTGTATGGTGGAGGTCATTTTGACTCGTACTTTCAATTTTGTCCTCAGTATCTCAAAGGGTCTAGCCCACAGGGATGCTGGGTTGCTAACTACGTGGCGACAAGAAATGACTGGATCAACACTGGCTCACTTGAGGATGACTTTGGTATGGCGGTGGTCAGCCCCAATAATGGCAACCTCCTTGTCAACGTCGTTGGCGGCCTAGGCTGGGTGTATAACGCCTCCGCCAACCAAACCTTCACCGCCTTGGGATACCCTGCCAATTCCCCCTACGATGGCAGCAAGATGATTCAGTGCGGCCCAATTGGATCAAGTACCGTTACTGGCTTTGATGATGGCACAGTCATTGCTATTCCTTGCGATATGCACGGCGGAGCAAGCGGTGGTCCCTGGATAATCTCCTTCAATGGAACCTTTGGGTATGTCAACGGGCACAACGACTTCCACTATAATAACGACCTAAAGCATGAATACACGCCCTACTACGATGGTGACTGGTTTTCGCTCTTCAACTTCGTACAAAGTCGATAGGAGACCCTAAACGCAGTTCACACAGTCTCTAGTGAAGGTAAAGTGTTGAGTATAGTGTGAGCTTTCCAACTCACACTATACTCAACACTTTATGCTGTAAGGGAACTTTTCCTCTTCATTTATCGTTCTCTGAGTAAGAAGAGAAACAGTACTCTCTCTAATAAAGAAGAGAGTACAGTGAAGAACGTTCTTTTGCTCTTTGTGATATTCTTATGTAGATGAAGCTATAAAAGGAGACAAACATGCGCTATGGCTTTCTGGGACGTGTACTCTCCCTGCTCGTTCTGCTCGTTCTGGCGAGTAGTTGTAGCCAGAGTACATCAGGTGTAACTTCCTCTGGATCGCAAAGTCCCTGTGACAGGTCTTCCTCAATCAAAGGGAGCATCGTCAGCATTTCCTCTGTATCCTCTGGACGCCTGATTGGTAGTTTCCTGCTCAACGGTACCAAGGAAAAGCAAGCAGCCTATGATCAGGTCTACGTCCATGTACCCGGCAGTGCGCAGGTATATGAAAAACGGCAAGGCCAATGTCAGACAGTGCCATTCACAGCACTCAAACAAGGGCAGCGGGTACAAGTCCAATCCACAGGTATCGTCATGCAAAGCTACCCCGAGCAGATTGAGGCCACCGAAATCTTGATTTTACCTGCTTAACGCGTTCGGGCTATAAAGTGCAAAGATACAGGTCAGGAATTAGGAGGTGCTTATGGCCATAATGATACCCCCTGAGCGCGCGACAACTACCGAAGAGGATTTTGACGAGAGGCATTTGTTAACTGCTCTGCGTCGGTGGCAGAGCAGGCTAGCAGTACAACAAGTCGTGCGCTGGACGACAAGAGGGCTTGCCGTGGGCCTTGTGCTAGCTGGCCTCATACTCATAGTCTCACGGCTCACTCCCTGGGCCACAGTCTCTTACTGGGCTAGTGGAGCTGCTCTCGTCTGCTTCGTGTTGGCATTGGGCGCTGCGCTCTGGTATCGTCCATCTATCGCTGATACAGCACACGCCGTTGATACGCGCCTCGCGTTGTATGACCGCCTGGGTACAGCCTGGGAGTTACGGCAAGCAGCATCTCCCCTTTCTCTCCTGCAGCGCCGTGATGCCCTCCAGCAGTTGGGCAAACACGCTCCTGCTAGTACTATCTCTCTGCGGCCGCGTCGCTCGACACTCTTATTCTTTCTGTTTCTGGTCGCGGCTCCTGCACTGCTGATTCTTCTTCCCAATCCAATGACTGCGCTCGTGCAGCAACAAGCAGCCTTTCAAGCACGTGTAGCCAAGCAGGTTGCAGTTGTCGACAGGACGCGTAGAGACCTTGTTCAGCAGGTGACCATACCGACAGTGCAGCGAGCGCGGGTTGATGCTATCTTGCGCGACCTGGAGGCTAAGCTTCAACAGGCGAAAAATACTACGGAGGCGCAGCAAGCTATTGCCCAGGCACAGGCGAAATTGGATCAGCTCCGCAACCCTTCGGCCTCAAGTAGACTGCAAGGGCGAGCAGCCGCTGCTGCGTCTCTTCAAAGCAGTAATAATGCAAACCTGCGCGTGGTCGGACAAGCGCTTAGCAATGGTGATGCCAAGAGCCTAGCAAAAGCACTGCAAGGGCTAGCCTCGCAGGTGAGTAAATTATCAGCGGCCCAGCGTAGCCAGTTGGCGCAGCAGGTTGAGAAAGCTGCGAATCAGGCCAGCCAGAATCCGGCTCTCAGTTCCGCGCTCCACCAACTTGCAAAATCTATTGCCGATGGGAGCCAGAGCGAGGTCTCAGACTCCATCAACGCCGTGAATGCAGCCACCGCACAGGATGTAGCCGTTCAAGCACAAGAGAGTGCTATCAATCAAGCCTCGCAAAGTCTTCAGCAGGCTGCTAATGGTCTCGCCACAGCAACGGACAACGCCCAAGGCCAGGGGCGGGGGCAGGGTCAACAAGGACAAGGGCAGGGACAGGGACAAAATCAAGGGCAGGGTCAACAAGGACAAAACCAGGGACGAGGCCAAGGCCAAGGCCAGCAAGGTGCTGGCGGAACAGGTTCGGGAGGCAATAACGGTGCTGGCAACAAATCGGGCAAAAATGAACAGGTCTATGTCTCTGGACAAATTGGTATAGGCTCTAGTACACTGAGTAATAATGGCAGTAACGGCATTGTCCAACCTGGCAATGCAGTACCCTACTCAGAAGTTATCGAGCAGTACAGCCAGATGGCCCATGATGCCATAGACAACAGTAGCATCTCCCCTGATATGAAAGACCTGGTGCAGGGCTACTTCGATACCTTAGGAGGGCAATGAACTCTATGCTACATAAAAGCGAACAGACAACTTCCGACAGGGAGAGGCGTATGCACACTACGACAACACAGAGTAGTGACACAGCGCAAGCCGCAGTCTCATCCTCGTCGCAGGAACCAAGCGAAGCAGATATCGCCACGTTTGTGACCATCGCCCAGAGCTTAGAGCAAGAATTGCGCTCTATCGTCATCGGACAAGAACAAGTGATCCGTGAACTGTTGCTCGTCCTCTTTGCTGGTGGTCATGCTCTACTGGAAGGCGTTCCTGGCTTGGGCAAAACCCTGCTCGTGCGTACGCTTGCCGATGCCCTTGACCTCAAGTTTGCCCGTATTCAGTTCACGCCCGACCTCATGCCAGCCGATATCGTCGGCACGACTATCGTAACCGAGCAAGCTGCTGAAGCAAGTACAGGCACTACACGTGCCTTTAGTTTCCAGCCCGGCCCCATCTTCGCTAATATCGTACTCGCCGATGAGGTCAATCGCGCCACCCCCAAAACGCAGTCGGCGTTGCTCGAAGGGATGCAAGAGCGAACTGTGAGCGTAGGGGATAGAACGCGCCCCTTGCCACAACCATTTTTTGTGCTGGCAACTCAGAATCCGCTCGAAATGGAGGGCACCTATGCTCTGCCAGAAGCCCAACTTGATCGCTTTTTGCTCAAAATTCTCGTTACCTTCCCCAAGGCTGCGGATCTGCTGCGTATCATCGACACTACTGTAGGTGTGCAGACGTATCGTGCCAAGCAGACCACCACGGGTGAACAGCTTCTGCGCTTGATTGAAATCGCCAAAGCGGTGCCAGTTGCTACACACATCAAAGAGTATGCTGTGCGCCTTCTACTGGCCACGCACCCCGATCACGAAGATGCGCCGGAGAATGTGCGCCGCTTCGTGCGCTACGGTGCCAGCCCACGTGGCCTACAGGCACTCATCACGACCTCTAGAGTTCGTGCCCTGCTTGAAGGTCGCTATAACGTTTCTCTTGAAGATATACGTGCTGTAACTTTTCCCGCGCTGCGGCACAGAATTATCCTCAACTTCGATGGGTTAGCTGATGGCATTACGCCGGAGAATTTGCTTGAGACGTTGATCGAAGAAGTGGAAACACAGTGAGAGAAGTGTGGCATGTCAGCATATGAGAACGAGAAAGCACGCTTCCCACTGGACGCCAATATCCTGCAGCGCCTAGACAATCTCGCCTTGCTCACCCGCAGAAGCATGGCAACGCGACGACTAGGCAGACGCCGTTCACCGCTGGCTGGTTCCTCTATGGAGTTTGCCGACTATCGTCGCTATGCTCCAGGAGATGACTTTCGCCGCATCGACTGGCGTGCCTATGCTCGCCTAGAGCGACTCTTTCTGCGCATTTTTGAGGCGGAGGAAAACATCACTGTCACTATTCTCATCGACTGTTCTGACTCGATGCACCACGGCACACCGCCTAAAGCTGATCTCGCGTTGTCTCTGGCCGCCGCTCTAGCGTACGTTGCGCTGAAATGCGAGGATCGCGTCATCGTCGCAGCGCTCACCAATCGGCTGGTGGCCTATCGTCGTGTAGGTAGCGGCAAGAATGCCGTCTGGAGCGTAGGTGAATTTCTTCATCACTTGCCACATTCTGGAACCACCGACCTGAACCGGGCACTGTATGATATGGGCAGAGTTATCAGCGGCCCCGGCCTTACTCTTGTCATTTCAGATTTCCTGGCAGCGAGTGGTTATCAAACAGGAGTACGAGCGCTACGGCAATTACGCCAGGAAGTGGCGCTGCTGCAAATTCTCGCACCCGATGAGATTGAGCCAGACGTGCGGGGCGACTGGCGGCTGCGCGATAGCGAAGGCGTTGGCACTGTCGACGTAAGTGTCTCTGCACCAGTATTACTGGCCTATCAGCAACGCCTGGCACTGTTTACGCAAGAACTGGCTGCATTTGCCCATGCCAATGCAGCTAGCTATACTATGATTCCTAGTAATACTGCTCTTATTGATGTTGTACAGCGACTCTTGCGACAGATTGAACTGGTCAAATAGAGGTTGAAGCAATG
>Ga0213874_10000003_pt1 | contig 31520 bp, 25 predicted proteins | sample BarmaccomBMRX_R7_FD_160098 | JGI IMG/M metagenome (GOLD analysis project Ga0213874, IMG submission 160098) | Root-associated microbial communities from Barbacenia macrantha in rupestrian grasslands, the National Park of Serra do Cipo, Brazil - RX_R7 | ecosystem: Host-associated > Plants > Roots...
CGCCGGACGTGCAGCCCGGACTCGAAGCGACGGTGTTCTTCGACCCACGTGGTCTCACGTGGGCGTTCGGCTCCCACGTGGCCATCGTGGAGGTGCAGCCCGAGACCGGGGTAGTCACGCTGCTGCGCTATGTCGGGGTGGATGACTGCGGCACGGTGATCAACCCGATGATTGTGGATGGACAAGTGCATGGGGCAATTGCGCAAGGGTTTGGGCAAGCCTTGCTGGAAGAAGCCATCTACGATGAACAGGGTCACCTCCTTTCAGACTCGCTACTCACCTATCGTATTCCGGTCGCTGAGAACCTTCCATCGTTTGAGTTACACCGCACCGTCACGCCATCACCTCTCAATTCCCTTGGGGTGAAAGGAGTAGGTGAAGGAGGTGCCATTGCTGCACCGCCAGCCCTGGTGAATGCCGTCCTAGATGCGCTCGCGCCCCTAGGCGTCCGTCACCTTGATATGCCGCTGCGGCCTCACTCTGTCTGGGAAGCGATTCAGCAGGCGAAGGAGGTGCAATATGTATCCCAGTCCCTTTGATTATACCGCACCAACTACACTCAACGATGCGCTCGCGGCGCTTACCTCAACGGTGGGGGCAAAAATCCTGGCGGGAGGGCAGAGTCTTCTGCCTCTGTTGAAGCAGCGCTTGATAGCACCTCCTCCACTGCTTGTTGATATTGCCCATGTGGCCGATCTGGCAGGAGTGCGCGAGACCGAGAGAGACGTCATCGTTAAGACGTTGCTGACCCACGCAGAGTCAGCCAAGCACCCAACATTGGGCCACGCCGTTCCGCTACTGGCAACCGCCTCCAGTTGGGTCGCAGACCGACAGGTACGCCAGCGAGGAACGCTGTGCGGTGCCCTGGTCAATGCCGACCCGGCTAGTGATGAGTGCTGTGCAGTCCTGGCCTTGGGGGGTGCCATGATCGCCCGCTCGCCACACGGCACACGTGATATCCCTGCCGAGGTGTTCTTTGTTGATGGTCACCGCAGTGCCTTGCAGCCCAACGAAATTCTGGTCGAACTACGCGTACCGAAGCGACGTCCAGGCGAGGGGTGGGGATATGAGAAGCTAGGGGTGCGCGGTGGCCATAGTGGATGGGCGATTACCGGGGTAGCGGCTTGGATCAGTATGTGCAGTGGACACGTCACAGCAGCTCGGATCGCTATTTCTGGTGCCGGGCGGATGACTACTCTGGCACACACGGCTGCCCACACCCTGATAGGCACGGATGGGTCTGATACTGCAATTGCAGAGGCAGTTGATCAGGCGAGCAAGGACATTGATCTTGTGGCAGACATGAACGGCTCGGCTGCCTATAAGGCACAACTGATCCACGTCTATGCTCGGCGGGCACTCACTGAGGCAATTAGTCGTGCCAAAAAGGAGTCCTATTAGCGTATATTTAAACAGGTACCTTTAATACGCCTGCTGGGAGAATTCTGAAGAAAGGAGCCCATGACCCAACCACGACGCATGATTATTGGCATCACTGGCGCGACTGGCGTGGTCTACGGCGTGCGCTTGCTCCAAGTGCTCAAGCAGCAAGGCATTGAGACTCACCTAGTTGTCACCAAAGCAGGAGAGATGACGCGTGCCTATGAGACCGATCTCTCAGCGCAGCAATTGCGGAACCTAGCCGATGTCTGGTACCCTGTCACCGACATCGGAGCCGCTATTGCCAGTGGTTCTTTCAAAACGATGGGCATGATTATCGCTCCTTGTTCAATCCGCACGATGAGTGAGATCGCCCACGGCACCACTAGCAATCTGCTCACACGCGCCGCTGACGTAGTGCTCAAAGAACGCCGCTTGCTTGTGCTGATGGTGCGTGAAACGCCGCTCACGGTAGGACACCTGCGCAGTATGCTCGCCGTGACCGAGAGCGGGGGTATCATTGCACCTCCTATGCCTGCCTTCTATATCCGGCCACAGACAATCGAAGAACTGGTCGATAATGCAGTGGGACGCGTCCTGGACCTGTTTGATATAGAGATGGAGGGTATGCAGCGCTGGAAAGGAACTCTCATGCACTAAGATTTCGGCTGATGGCATACATAACCCTGGAGGAAGAGATGAAGCGTCTGAAAGACTTACGAGAATACATTGCAGCCCTGCAAGAGATTGATGAAGTACAGCTTATTGACAAGGAAGTGGACTGGAACCTGGAGATTGGAGCAATCATTCGCCGCTCCTACGATCTGCGCGCCCCTGCGCCGCTCTTCAACCGCATCAAAGATTGCAAGCCAGGTTTTCGGGTGCTAGGCGCACCTGCTGGCCTAAGTCGCCAGACGGGTCTCTCCTTTTCACGTATCGCGCTCGCACTGGGCTTGGACGCTCATACGAGCGGGCAAGAGATTATTGAGGCACTCGTCGCAGCCCACCACCGCCAGCCGATCCCGCCGCACGAAGCTGCGACCGGTCCCTGCAAAGAAAACATTCTAATCGGCGATGATGTCGATTTGCTACGCCTGCCAACACCCCTCATCCATGCAGGCGACGGAGGACGCTATATTGATACATATGGAATCACCGTCGTACAGACCCCCGACAAGCGCTGGACCAACTGGTCGATCACCCGCAAAATGGTTGTGGACAAGAACCGCTTGACGGGCCTAGTCGTGCCGAACCAGCATTTTGGCATGATTGATGCAGAGTGGAAAAAGCTAGGTAAACCCACCCCTTTTGCTGTAGCAATCGGCGTGGAGCCCTTTCTCCCATTCGTGGGCGGTATGCCATTGGCTCCAAACGTAGACGAGTCGGGCTATGTGGGAGCGTATTTTGGCGAACCAGTGGACGTGGTGCGTTGCGAAACCGTCGATTTGCTGGTCCCAGCAACCGCGGAAATTGTGCTTGAGGGCTATATCTCACGCACTGAGACGGCCTTAGAAGGTCCAATGGGCGAATACACTGGTTACATCGAACTGGAGAGCCGTCCCAAACCTATCTTCCACGTGACGGCGATGACGTATCGTAATGATCCTATTATGACCGTTGTAGCAGGAGGAGAGCCGGTCGAAGAGGACCACACGGCTTGGGGTCTGCCACATGCAGTACAGATTCTCTATGAACTGCGCCAGCAAGGTCTGCCGATAACAACGTGCTGGATGCTGATGGAATCGGCCAATCACATCTGGGTCATCACCGTCCCACAGGATTGGCGACAACGGACAGGCTTCAATAGCACACAGTTGATCGATAAAATTGGTCATCTCGTTTTCGAGGGATCGAAAGCAGGCTTTGGCATCCCCAAGATCTGGCTGATGGAAGACGACGTTGACGCTGCCAATACCAATGAAGTGCTCTGGGCCTTTGCCTCGCGCTATCATCCCGGCATTGGCGAAATATTGTTTCAGAAGGAAGGGTATAGCAACCTACCAGTTTTCCTTGGTTCAAAGGAGAAGCTGGAGTACCTGACGACGAAAGCCATCTACAACTGTCTTTCACATGACGATTGGACGCCGGAGACTACCCCACAGCGCACCTCGTTCCGCGCACGCTATCCGCGTGAGATTCAGGAGCGGGTGTTGCAAAACTGGCAAGCCTACGGCTACAGAGCGTAATATCATTCTCCAATTTGCTGCCTATAGGGGCAAGAACAGGAAAATTTAAGGAGGTTCATAAACAATGAAAATTCTCATGCTCATCACTAACCGAGCGACTCTCCACTTACTTGATGGCGAAGAGCATCCTTCTGGCTTCTGGGCCGAGGAGTTCGCCGTCCCGTACAAGCGCTTTAAGCAAGAGCAGTACGACGTCGATATCGCCACCATCGGCGGCATTGCTCCAACCGTGGACCAGACTAGCATCGACCCTGGCTTCATGCGCTACGTTAGACCCGCCGGCTCACAAAACAATGACAGTGCAGAATCCGCAGAATATATCAGGACAATTGAGAGCGTGCCAGCCCTAAAGGCCCCAATGAACGTGGATACCTTTACCAAAGATCAGGTCGCCTCCTATGATGCGGTTTACCTGTCTGGCGGGCATGGTGCCATCGGGGATATGGCCCACTCCGAGGAGATGGCTCAACTCTTCCGTTGGGTGATGGCTATGGACAAGCCGATTGCAGCCGTCTGCCATGGACACTGCGGGCTGTTGAATTTGAGAGATGGCGAGAGCAAGTGGCCCTTTGCAGGCTATCATATGACCTGCTTCTCCCACAGTGAGGAATTGGCCACCAATATGGCAGGCCGGTTACCATTTGTGCTCGAGGTCGAGGTGAGACGACTCGGGGCTATCTACGAGAAGGGAGACGTCATCTGGGGCTCCCACATTGTAGTCGACCGAAATCTCGTGACGGGCCAGAACCCCCACTCCTCCAGGGCTCTCGCCGAGGCCTTTATCAAGAAACTGAATGATGTAAAAGTGCAGTCCAAGGTATAATTGGACTGCTGTACTCCGAGAAGTGAGTTGAATGCTTTCTAGCCTGAACGACTCGTCGTTCAGGCTAGAAAGCATTCAGGGTAATCGCGTCAGGGTATTGCTGCGCACATTTAGCCAGCGCTACCCTGCTCAGCATTAGCCTGTTCTGCCTGATCGATGACAGTCACGGTGATCTTTGGCTCCAGTTTAGTGGCAACCTTCACCGCAATGCTGTAGCTACCGACAGCGCGAATCGGTTCGGGCATATCGATCACGCGGCGATCAATGACAATATTCTCGCTTTCACGCAGAGCAGTAGCAATATCCTGGCTGGTAATAGAGCCGTAGAGACGGCCCTGTCGGCCTACACGCGCTTTAAAGGTCAGTACCACCTGGCTCAGACGCTCCGCTTGCTGTTTGTTTAACTCCATCTGCTTCTCACGTCTACGCTGCTCAGCGGCAACTCGCTGCTGACGATTGGCGATTAAGGCAGGTGTTGCACCTGCTACCAGCCGACGCGGCAAAAGATAATTGCGGGCATAACCATTGGAAACATCTTTTAAATCTCCGGCCTTGCCCAAGCCGTCAATATCCTGCAGAAGAATTACTTTCATACTCAAACACAGCTCCTCATAGAGGCGGGGCAAGGCTCCCCTTCCTCCTCATATCGATATCACGGGAGCTAGTATACACCTTCTATCTCTTGAGTGCAACCCTTTAGAAAGGAGGAAGCGCTCGGACTTGAGCAACGAGGCAGGGCTAGTGGCCAGCATGCAGGCATTGGGTGTAGACCCGCAGCGCTTGATCGAACAGGAACATCTCGGCGACGCGCAGGGCCTGATGAATTGGCTTGGAGCATTCACTGACATACACCTGAATGTCAAAGAGGTTGTCGAGGCGATTCGCCACAGTCCCTACCTGCCGCGTATCCCTGTACATGGCTTTGTGATTGATATCACCACGGGCAGGTTAACGCTAGTTGATAGAGACCCTACCGAGTGATACAATGCGGGAGAAATTACAACATACAGCACGCTATTCAGACTGCCAACGAACTGCGTTCGAACGCAGTTCGTTGGCAGTCTGAATAGCGTGCTGTTGGTCATCCAGATGCCCTTTCTGGGCAAAAGACACACATGAGCTTCTCGAACGTGGCTTTCTGCTGCATCGCTAGTCTGTTTCAATCCTCGAAAGTTCGTAGGGAACTGCCGCAAGGTCCGCGTGAAAGCGAACAGGGTGGTACTAGGATACAACAGACGGGATTGTTATGCAACCCAGACTCTTTTCCGAAAAGGGTGCCTGAGCATGCACTAGAAGAGAGAATATTCCCCGGTCGAGTGAGAGGGTCCAATTGGAGAGTAGAATGAGTAAAAATGTCTATGTAACGCCGTCTGGGAAAAAACTTGTGACCGTCATTCCCGGCGATGGCGTTGGACCGGAAGTTGTGTACTCCGTACAACGCATCATCGCAGCCGCCGCTGCTCCTATCGAGTGGGAGGAGTGTCAGGCAGGTGCTAGGGTCTTTGAGCAAGGAATTCCGTCAGGTGTATTACCAAGTACGATTGAGTCCATACGTAAAACACGTGTTGTGCTCAAAGGCCCACTGGAAACTCCAGTCGGCTATGGCGAGAAGAGCGCCAACGTCACCTTACGTAAACTATTTGAGACCTACGGCAATATCCGACCCGCACGTGAGATGCCTGGCGTACCCACACTCTATAGCGGTCGAGGCATCAACTTGGTGATTGTGCGTGAGAATATTGAGGACCTCTATGCTGGCATTGAATATATGCAGACGCCAGACGTCGCGCAGGGTATCAAGCTAATTTCGCGCATGGGCTGTGAAAAGATCGTGCGCCTAGCATTTGAGTTCGCACGTTCCGAAGGACGCAAAAGTGTGCATTGTGCCACCAAGTCTAACATTATGAAACTGACCGAGGGTACGCTTAAACGCACATTTGAGAAGGCCGCCCAAGAGTATCCTGATATTGAGGCGCATCATATTATTGTTGACAACTGTGCCCATCAACTCGTCAAAAAGCCAGAGCAATTCAGTGTGATTGTTACCACCAACATGAATGGCGACATTCTCAGCGACCTCACCTCGGGACTGATCGGCGGGCTAGGTTTCGCTCCCTCAGCCAACATCGGCAAAAAAGTCGCCATCTTCGAAGCTGTGCATGGCTCAGCACCGAAATACGCTGGCAAAAACGTCATTAACCCTACAGCGTTAATCATGTCAGCAACCATGATGCTGCGTCACCTGGACGAGTTTGAAGCGGCTGAGAGCATTGAAAATGCCCTTCATGTGACGCTTGCGTCGGGTGTACATACCCGTGATGTAATAGGCGATGTTGGAGCAGCATCGACAACGCAGTTCACCGACGCGATTATTAGCAACCTGGGCAGGAGTTTGCCGCAATGGACCTTGCCTGAGCGCAAACCGTTACACCTTCCAGAGATGAGCCTTGATCTGACCTCCGTCGCAGACCGTTGCGTGATCGGGGCAGATATCTTCGTCGAGTCACTACTCGATCCGGAAGAACTGGGAGCTAGCATCGCCAAACTGACATCTGAGACCCCTTTCACGCTGCAATTGATCTCAAACCGTGGCACTAAGGTCTATCCAGCAATAGGAGCGATGACCGAATGCGTCGATCAATACCGATGCCGCTTCTTGTTCAAAAAGACTACAAAAGGGCTTGCTAACACTGATATCGATGCACAAATCTTCGACTTGGTGCAACAAGTCGCCACTCAGCACAAGTGGGCGCACCTTGAAAAACTGCAAAGGTTCAATGGAGAGCGAGGCTTCACCAAAGACCAAGGGGAAGACTAATAATTCTGGCCTTTGCAGGGCCAGAATTATTAGCCTCTAAAACAGAGGCTAATAATCCGGTGTCCGTGGCCCCTATTCGAGGTCACCACGCTTTCCTTGACGTTGGTGCTCATAAGCTTTCTTGATGGCGGTCAAGCTGTGCTGTACCTCGCCTCGCTCCTCCAGCATATTCGCATAGCGGAAGTAGGCACCTGCGGCAATTTCATGGGCATTTGATGCATCCAGCAACTCTAATGCCTGGGTGAAGAAAGCATCGGCTGAACTGAAATCCCCTTGCTGATGGCGAATTTGTGCCAAAGCAATAAGTGCTTGCCCTTGGGTCTGCGCATCTTGACTTGAGCGCGCAAAGGTAAGGGAATCCTGTGCCTTCTGTTCGGCCTCCTCGATCTTGCCACGCTTGAGCAGCAGTTCCGCAAGGGAGGTGAGGCAGGTAGAGGCCGCAACCTCATCATTGAGCTCGCGCTCGATAGTTATCGCTATGCGATACTCTTGTTCAGCGTCGTCGAGTCTATTCTGCCTCTCAAGCGTCTTGCCCAGGCGCTGGTGAGTTAACCCGACTAGTCTCTGCTCATCTCTCATCTCATAGATGGCAAGACTACGCATAGCATAATCGCGAGCTGTTGCCAGTTTGCCAATCGCCTTGTAGTGTTGGCTAATCTCCATGTACTTCTGTGCATAGCTCTTGGTATCACGCTCCAAGCTATCAAGTGTTTCCAGGGCACGATGATAGAACAACACAGCCTTTTCGAGGTCGCCATGACGAAAGTAGTCGTTGGCTAGATTGCTGAAGACATCCAGGGCAAAGACGGGGTCCACAATCTGACCGCTCTCAATGGCAGCATTACATTTGAGATGGTTCTCCATTGCCAAAGTATAGTTATACAGAGAGAAGTACGCTTTCCCGAGAAGATTACGAGCACGCTCGGTGTACTCCGCATCGTTGAGACTCTCACCTTGAGAAACGGCCGTACGCAGATCGACCACTGCCTCTTGATACTCGCCTAATCCCATATGTACTTCGCCATGCAGAAGATATAATTGGTAGGCTTGATCTGTAGTGATACGTTCTCCTTGAATGGGATTGAGCAGTTGTTGTGCATCCTTACAAGCTCTCTGCTGAATGAGCACACTTGCCTGCAACAAATCTACGTCAACCTTTTGATCCGGACCTGAATCCGCAGGGGAGTATCCTACAGCACGCGCCTCAGCAGCACCAGATGGAGATCCCTCTAACAGGAAGGTGAGGGGAACATCCAGGCGTTTGGCTAGAATTGAGAGAGCTTTTAATGAAGGGCGAATTTTCCCTCTCTCTATAGCAGAGATGTAAGAGATTGAAAACTCCGGCGCAGCCAGTTGAGCTTGAGTCATGCCTAATTTTGTGCGAACTTCACGAATATTCGTACCAACTCGTGCAGCGACCGCTTTCCCTACATTTGTAGTCTCAAGGGATGGCATGGGACTTCCTTCCTTTCTGGTACACTTACTTTAAAATAGAACTACGATAGCTTGGATGCTTACAATGAATATGGAATTCTCTCATCGTCTTTTTCTGCATATCGCCCATTTGAACTCTTGCCTGTCAAATTGTAGAGGGAAGTCTAAAGTGTGCAGAAATTATGAAGACGATAAGCTAGAGAAAACTTGTTTCTTAGATAGTAACACACTACAAGTTTCCTGTCAATAAATGTTCTATCTGTGTAGCACTCGTTTATTATATTGAACCTGAAGGAATCGATTCCGTACTAGGAAGAAAATTTTTTACAATCAGGCACCATTGGATTTTAATAGAGGAGTATCAATAATGCTCATCCTGGTGGCAACTCCTATTGGCAACCTTGGCGATATTACACTACGCGCCCTCGAAACACTACGTACAGTCGATATTATTGCTAGTGAAGATACTCGTAAGACCGGCCTGTTGCTCAAACACTTCGCTATCCAAAAACCACAAATCGCTTTTCACGAGCACAACGAGCAACGTGCTGGTGAACACATCGAGGAGCTGTTAAAACAGGGCCAGTCTGTAGCGCTCGTTACGAACGCGGGCACCCCTGGTATCTCCGACCCTGGCTTCACCCTGGTGCGCCGAGCTATCAAAGCTGGTATCGAAGTTACTATGCTTCCCGGCCCGACGGCATTCGTGATGGCACTTGTGTTATCGGGTCTGCCACTGCATAGCTTCACCTTTCGCGGCTTTCCACCACGCAAGACTATAGGAAGGCGTAAGTTTCTGGAAATCGACAAAGATGCACCTCATACGCTTATCTTCTACGAAAGCCCCTACCGACTCGACGATTTCTTGCGTGATGCCCTGGCAGTCTTTGGTGATAGACAGGCAGCTTTAGCTAATGACCTCACAAAAATGTTTGAGAAGATAGAACGTGGCACACTCTCGACACTACTACAATCGGCTGCAGGCCACAGCAAGCTCAAAGGGGAGTATATTGTTGTAATTGCAGGAGCAGAGCATAAGTAAAGCAAAGCACGTTTCTGGCAGAGTCAGAAACGTGCTTTGCTTTAGATGCCCATGACATTGACCAGTTCTCTTACCGTATCGGCAGATTTCTGCAGCAATACATGCTCATCTTCGCTCAACTCAAGTTCGATAATTCGCTCCAATCCCTTAGCTCCCAATAGAACAGGGACGCCGACGAAGAGATTCTTGATGTTATACTCACCCTGCAGGTAGACAGCACAAGGAATCATCATCTTCTTGTCGAGCAAAATGGCATCAACCATGTGCAAAACAGAGGCCGAAGGTGCATAGTAGGCGCTGCCCGTGCCCAGCAGTCTTACGATCTCTGCTCCACCATCACGTGTGCGCTGTACAATTTGCTCAATGCGCTCGGCGGGCAAGAGTTGTGCGATTGGCACACCTGCAACGGTACACATGCGCGACAGAGGAATCATCGTATCGCCATGCCCACCCAGCACGCAGGTCTGAATGTCATGCACAGATACATGCAACTCTTGGGCAAGGAAGGAGCGCAAGCGTGCCGTGTCTAGCACACCAGCCATGCCTATCACGCGTTCACGCGGAAAGCCACTGACATGGAAAGCCAACTGAGCCATTGCGTCTAGTGGGTTGGTCACCATAATAATAATGCAATTGGGCGAGTACTTAACGACCTGTTGTGTTACCTGTGTAACAATTTCCTGATTCTTTTTCAGTAGGTCATCACGGGACATGCCGGGTTTACGGGGGAAACCGGAGGTGATAACGACGACAACTGAGTTAGCAGTTTCGGCGTAGTCATTGGTGCCGATTACCAGTGAGTCATAGCCGAGCACAGGACCGGCCTGGAGCATATCAAGTGCCTTGCCCTGTGGCATGTTAGGGACAATATCATACATGACAATATCGGCGTAGTCGCGTTCTGCCAAACGTTGAGTGAGGGTGCTGCCAACAAAGCCAGCTCCCACTACAGTTATCTTACTGCGCACTGACACATCCTTTCAAAAAAAGCATGAGGGTGACTTATGACTATTGTAAGTCTCACAGGCATTTTATGCTATACTAGCAATAGAGTTGTTCTTGAGGGCGACGTACAAGTCGCCGCTTGCCTTCTCGCGTCCCGCTATGGGAGCAGTACCTGTTGTGGGGCCACAAGCCCCAATATCCCTACTACGACAAGGATAATATTGATGATACAGCTTGATGGAGCAATAACGCCAGAGAATACCCTATTTGTTCTGCTTTGTTTTGAAGGGCCTGATATCTACTCTACTGCCGGAGGTCTAGGAACCCGTGTCTCCGAGTTGAGCGAAGCACTGGCAACACAAGGATATACCACACACCTCATTTTTATTGGCGACCCCTATAAACCTGCAACAGAAGTGCGTGTGGGAGGCCGCCTGATCCTGAAGCGCTGGTCGCAGTGGGTGAGCAAATATCATCTGAGCGGTGTGTATGATGGTGAGGAACAAAAACTCTACGATTACACCCAGAGCATCCCCTATCATGTCTACGGCGAGATTGTGCGACCAGCCCTCTTCGAGGGCAAGACAGTGGTCATCATGGGCGAAGATTGGCACACAGCCGAGGTAATGTGTAATACCTCTGACCTGCTACACTGGCTCGGCCTACGCCAGAAGGTGCTCATGCTGTGGAATCTGAATAGCCTGATGTCATTGCACCGCATTAATTGGGGTCGCCTAAATTATGTAACGACAATCTGCACGGTCAGCAAGTATATGAAGCATAGGATGTGGAATCTGGGCGTGAATCCCTTGGTCATTCCTAATGGCATTCCTACGCGTCACCTCAACGCTGTTGACCATGAAGCCGTACGACGCTTGCGTGCGATCACACGCCGTAACGATCCCCAGCGTCTTTTCCTCTTCAAGATTGGGCGCTTCGATCCCGATAAGCGCTGGCTTATGGCCATTGAGGCTGTGGCACACCTGAAGCAGAGTGGCTATCCCGTAACACTGCTTGTGCGCGGCGGCATAGAACCGCACGGGGGCGAGGTGTTACAACGCGCCCGTGACCTAGGACTCGTCGTTCAGGATGTGGTAGCACATCGTCCCACTATAGAGCAGTGCATGGATGCAATCGAGTATGCTGGCTACGCTGACATCTATAACCTACGCTTCTTCTTGCCAGAAGAGTTCGTGCGCACAACCTACGCCGCTGCCGATGCAACGCTGGCAAACAGCGGCCATGAGCCATTTGGCCTTGTTGCCTTAGAGGTGATGGCAGCACGTGGCATAGCCGTGACGGGGAGCACAGGCGAGGATTATGCCATTTCGTTCGAGAATGCCATCGTGACCGAGACAGACGATCCAGACGAAATCGTGGGCTATTTACTCCACCTGCGCAGACATCCTGAGGAGCAAGAGCGGATTCGCAACGCAGGGTATCTTACCTCCCAACAGTTCCTATGGGATCATGTCATTGAAAATCTTGTGGGAAAACTAGAGTTTCTTGCACGTAAGCAGGGAATCGACCTAGAATCCCCGACATGGGAGCGTGTGGTTAGTGAGCAGTCTGCGCCGCTGCTTGAGCAGTCTCACACCCTCTGAGGGAGATATTCACCCACAAGTCCCATATGTTTGCTCGCTATGACACAACATGATATCATTGTGTTTACTGTAGCCTTTACAGTTCGCTACCAGTAGCTCTGAAGAACTTTTTTCATGAGTGTAGACACCATAGCAGGAAACCAATGGGCAAAAAACTCATCGCGCTAATCCTTATACTAGGGGTGTTGCTGGGACTCTCAGGGTTCTACGTTGTAAGCGCACTACGGGCATACGCCTATTATCAGCAAAGTAATACGGCAAGGCAGCACTATTGCAGCGACAAAGCTCCAGTACATATTTGTGTGCGTACGCCTGCAGCAATTTTCAGCGCTTTCTACCCATCCTACCTCGCTACCCATACTCCCCTGTTCAGCGTGGAGTATAGCAGTAACACTGCTATGACGCTACTCATCACTGTTACTATCACCAACTTCAGCGATCCTGAAACACATCCTGTAGACGCAACGACGAATACGCAGATACGCAACTTTCTTCCTACATTGCTGAACAATGGTCAGGTGCTACGTGGACTCACGCAGGATGTGCATACATTTCTCCATGTCCAGGTTACTGACACGGGAAAAGATAGCTATTACGTGAATGATATTCCACTCTTGTTGCATTCCCGCTGGGAAATGCAGTGGATGAGTTCTAACCGCCTAAGAATCGCCGCCTGGGTCACACCAGACGATACAGCCGTGCAGGAACTGGTAACAAGAGCGGCGATACACTACTTGCCGCAACAGCAGCAACCCACTCCTGCTAGTATGATCGGTTATACAAAGGCAACGCCGCAGCAAGTGATTGATCAGGTTGACGCTATCTATGATACTATGCGAGAAGATTATCGTCTTCAGTACTCTCCCGAGCCTGTGCCTTACCAAGGCCCTGACAGTAGCGATGTAAGTACAGAATATATCAAACTACCCTTTGAGGTATTACAAGTAGGGAGTGGGATGTGCATTGAGCTAACGACTCTGCTTGCAGCCGCAGTAGAACGGGTAGGTCTGCATGCTGAGATTGTCATTATTCCTGGTCACGCATTTCTTGGTGTGGCAGTTACCGAGGATAATAAGCACATCGAATACTGGGATCCCGTCGAAATAGATAGCAACGTTGCAGCGCAGTCGGCAAACATATACACGGATACCCTCTATATTAAGAACCTAAAAAAGCATACAGTGTTAGATACAGTTATGATGAGCGACGCCCGTAATGCCGGTGTTGCCCCAATGTTATAGGAGGGACCTACGACGAGCGCAGTAGATTTTCCAACATGGTTTAGCGGCGGTTGTTACGGTGGGCTAGCGTGTTGCATGGTGACGATCGCCCTGAATGCGCTTTTTACGACACTCTCTAGGCGTGGTACCACGCGACAACTTGCCTCTGCTATTGTTATCTGCGTTATCTGTGCGCTGCTCGTGCTCCCCGCGATTGTATGGTACGACTTGCGCTTTAGCAACGACCAATCTACACTCTCAGTAGCAGAGATCGAGACCATGCTCGTCTATATTGTGCTCTTCGGCTGGGTTATACCGATAAGCACTACTTGCTCGTACTGCCTCTTCACCCTGCCACGTCTCTCAATGACTGCCGCGCACATTCCTAGCCAGAAATCCAATAAGGCAAGATCCCAGTTGCCACGATACCAGTCAGGTGTTATTGCGCCTTTTGTCCACAATGAAGACACGCCGTGGGGCTGGCTTGAATATCGCAATGGACGCTTCCAGGGACAGCGCCTAGAATTGAAGCGTGTAGTGGTCACTATCGGACGAGGCGAGGATAACGACATCTGGCTGGATGACGATATGGCATCACGCCACCACGCTGAGTTGGCTTGGGATGAAGGACAGGTCTATGTTACGGATTGCGACAGTCTCAATGGGATACTGGTCAAGGGCCGTCGCGTGCGGGGTTGCGTACAAATTGAGTCGAATGACTTGCTACAGATTGGTTCGCACCGCTTCGTTTTCATCCTTTCTCTGTCGAAAGGCGACACGCTCTCTGGTCAAAACGATCCTCTTATAAAACACGTCTGGCGCTCTTCGCTAGATTCACTTACCGATGACGACAACCTTTTGCCAGATGCCAAGTCTGTGCAAGACGAGGAGATGTTAGCACCTTCTTCCAACACTGAGATATGCGGAGTTATCATCATTCAAGATGGAGAGATGAGGGGACAGAGTTTCTTGCTGGACCGCCCCGTTACCATCGTTGGACGCGGCGTTGAGTGTGATATTGTGATTGACGATAGCTCAATTTCACGACGGCATGTCCAGTTTTTGCGCCAGAACGACGAAAACTATGTGCAGGATATCTCCAGCCGCAATGGTACCACGGTGAATAATGAGCCACTGTCCAGTCCGCATCTGCTCACCATAGGTGATATCATCTGTATAGGTAATATTCATATGAAGTATGAACTCACTCAGGCAATGCACGCTGCTCCACTTGCCCTTATCATCAAGATGAATGGTCCCATGCCACTACGCCTACCCAGCAAGCACAAAACGTAGCCGCTTGACACACCACCCTTGATGATGTATCCTTGGTACAAGAAATAGCATAACAATAATGCGCAGATCAGAACCAGTACACGTTGGCGTAGTCGAGCAGCGAGCCGAGAGAGTGCAAGTCGGCAGATGGATACCGCGTCGAACCCCCCTGAGAGTGTCAGTGAGAAACTGACCGGAGATCTCACCGTTAACGAGAGAGACGGTTGCGACAAGACCGTTATAAGTGGAGTTGTGCTATCAGGCATAGCTCAAGAGAGGTGGTACCACGGGTTACAAACTCGTCCTTGTGAAGGACGAGTTTTTTATGTGCATTTCTTGAGAAAGTAAGGAGAAGATATGACGAGCGAAGAAAAATATGTAGAAGAGATTGCCGACCAGGAAGACAATTTCTCACAATGGTATAATCAGGTGGTACGCAAGGCTGAGCTGGCCGACTATGCTCCAGTACGCGGCTGCATGATTATTCGTCCCTATGGCTACACCATCTGGGAAAACGTGCAGCGGCTCATGGACGCACGTTTCAAGGAAACGGGTGTGGTCAACGCGTACTTCCCCCTGCTCATTCCCCGCAGTTTTCTTGAGAAGGAGGCAGAGCATGTTGAGGGCTTTGCGCCGGAGGTGGCATGGGTGACGCGTGGTGGCGGCGAAGAGCTGGAGGAGCCCCTGGCCATCCGTCCCACCAGCGAGACCATCATCGGTCATAGCTATGCCAAGTGGATACAGAGCTATCGCGATCTACCCATACTCATTAACCAGTGGAATAACGTGATGCGCTGGGAGAAGCGCACGACACTCTTCCTACGCACCTCTGAGTTTCTGTGGCAAGAGGGTCACACCGCCCATCGTACACTCGAAGAGGCCCAAGAGCGTACGCTACAGATGCTCGAAGTGTATCGGGCTTTTGCCGAGGAAGATGCGGCGATACCCGTACTCGTTGGTCGCAAGAGCGAGAATGAGAAATTTGCAGGAGCGCTTCGCACCTACTCGATTGAGGCGCTGATGGGCGATGGCAAGGCGCTGCAGGCGGGTACCAGTCACAACCTGGGACACAACTTCGCTAAGGGTTTCGACATTCAGTACTTAGATGCCGACGGACAACGCAAGCTGTGCGCCACGACGAGTTGGGGTGTGAGCACGCGTATCATCGGGGGCATCATCATGGTGCATGGCGACAGCTCCGGCCTCATTCTGCCACCGCGTCTAGCACCGTATCAAACAGTAGTTGTGCCTATTTGGCGCAAAGACGCAGAGAAGTCAGCAGTTGGAGCGTTAGTAGAGCGTGTGGAAAAAATGCTCAGAGGCAAGGTACGCCTGAAGGTGGATATGAGCGAGAACACGCCTGGATGGAAGTTCAATGAATGGGAGATGCGCGGCGTACCTGTACGTATGGAAATCGGGCCACGCGACGCGCACAACAACAGCGTCATGCTCGTGCGCCGCGATAATCGCGTGAAGGAAGCAGTCGCCGTGGATGCTCTGCAAGAGCGGCTACCCGAGTTGTTGGAAGAGGTGCAACATGCGCTATTTCAACGCGCACTTGAGTTTCGGGCAAGCAATACGTACTACACCGATAGTTACGAAGAATTCAAGCACACCATCGCCGAAAAGCGTGGCTTCGTGCGCGTGAAGTGGGCCGAGGATCGTGCAGCCGAACTGGCTATTAAAGAAGAGACGAAGGCGACGTTGCGCGTCATTCCCCTTGATCAGCCGGAGGGCGGCGTGCAGGGAAAATGCTTCTATACAGGCAAGCCTGCTACATGTGAGGCCGTTTTTGCACGAGCATACTAAGGATGGTAGCAGAGATGGATCAGCTATCTCTACTACCATCCTTACTAGATTAAAACATTTTTCCGTCAGCTATTCCAGTACGATCACAAGCGGTAGTGCCGTCAGTGAGTCGATAGTGACGTATTGCTTCCCCGCTTTGAGATACAAACCTGTAGAACTGCCGCCATCCAGATTGAGAGCTGTGTCAATTGATAAGTCGGAAGAGACAAGCAGGTCCGCCAACTCGTCAAGAGTGAAGGCTGCTAGGGGGCTTACAATGAGTAGTAGGCGTCCCTGCTTGTCCATCGCAACGATGCTGCGACGCTGGCTGGCTGCATTGGCGCTGAATTGTGTACGTTTCCCGTTGAGAACGAGCAGAGGAGCTGATTGTGTGGCCTGTTGAAGCTGCTCATTGTTGGCATCATATGCTTGTTGATGCAATGAGCGCAAGTTCACATTACCCTGGGCATCAACAGCGAGCATGCCACCGAAGCCATCGTATGATGTACCGTACGCTCGCCCATCAGATATGACCAGAGCGGTGGCGTTGTTCTGCGCATCGAAATAGCCACCGTTAATAGCCGCTATGGCGTGCTCCTGCGCCAACCATTTGCTCAGCATCATGGGTTGCGCGGGTTGATATTCCACTTTCAGATGAATACGGTGCAGGTCAAAGCGAGTAATAACGACAGTATCGCCGCTAGGACTAGGACTCTTCCAGTACTCATAACGCAGTTCAACCCCTGGTGCAGCCTGCTGCCACACATTGAGAGCGTTTCCTACTCTGGCAATGTCGGGCGTGTTAGTAGAGATACCATTGTTGCTAACAGCGGGAAATACTCCACATGCCACAAATGCACCTACTAACAGGCAAACCAACAGACAGAGTTTTTGGGTGTGTTTGCAAAGCATAAAAATCTTTATACCTTCTTGCATTGTTTTGTTCCACCATCACACTGGATAGTAGCATGCTCGAAGTGCTGAGAAATAACAGTGTTATTCGAGGTGATAGGCATAGCGTTTGGATAGCCAAAGGTTTTGAGTCCGCCACCCGTGTCGAAGTAATCCATAATAGGGCCAGAGATGTTATAGCCTGTGTAGATATAGTAACGTCCACCATCAGCAGTAGGAATTGTAAAGTCCTTGGTATCCCTAGAGAAGTAATTGGCATCACTATCGAAAACGATGGGGTGCTGTAAATCTACATCGTGAGGAGAAATCCAGTTAAAGGAATCAAAACCCCAGTTCATCAGGTCGCGCATATCTGTCCACCAATTGATAGTGTGTATAACGACACCTATCAGGTGATGATGGTTGCGTGTGCATGATATAACCTGAACAAAATTCTTAGCAGCGTCCCAGCCCGGTTTGCCTCCATCGACGCCAGGATACCACCAGAGAAACTGATTGCCGTTGATAGCGTAATGCTCCTGGTGCTTGCCATTATCAGTGATGTGGTATTGTTGTGCTGCGCTAATCTGGCGGAACAGGGGCAGGGTCATAGCATAGCGACCGAGCACAGCAAGATCGTGGGCACTGGAATAGTGCCCATCCATCAGCAAGCCATGTGGATTCATAAAATGTGTATCGTGCAAACCGAGTTGGCTAGCACGTTCATTCATTCTCTCCACGAAATGTGGCAAGTTGCCGCCAAGTGCGTCAGCAATCACCACAGCCGCATCATTGCCGGAAACAAGCAGCATTCCGTAGAGCACATCGCGCAGAGAATACGTCTCTCCCTTCCTAAACCCAAAGAGGGTACTATCCGACGGAAGCTGGTTGATGTCGTTCTGCATAGTATCATTGATCGTAATATTCTGATCAGGATTGCCCTGCTCTATCGCCAGTATGGCCGTCATGAGCTTGGTTGTGCTCATGACTGGAAGGTGCATAAAGGGATTTTTTGCATAGAGCGTCGCATCAGTATCGGCATCAAGCAGATAGGCTGCGGTGGCAAACACCGGTGGAGCGGGATGATCAATATCCGTAGGGGTAATGAAGAGTTGGTGAGGATCAGCAGGTTGCACACTCGTAGAGGGCAGATATGGCCCCGCTAAAGAGAGTCCCCTCGTGACAGGATGAAAGCTATTGATTAGCGCACTGACGACGATAGGCAAGAGAATCAAACCCGCTAGCACCATTGTCCCAATCTGAATGACGTTCTGGTTGTGGCTGAGGTCTTGTAGATAGACAAGCATCGTGCGTGGCTGCTGACTTCGCTCACGTAGACGTCGTTGCGTCAGAGTTGGCGGCTCATATACGCTTGGCCTGTGCGACCGCGCTACCATAATGCTCTTGGTAGTATCTCTGCCCCGAACTTCTGTAGTGAAGTTGTCCTCCGAAACTTCTTCAACGTGCGGTTTTTTAGCCGTAGATGAAGCGCGCAGCATCCTACGGGCCGTAGTTGAAGGCAAACCGCGCTTCTCTTCAACCCGGAGCGAGGCTCGCCTCACCTTGGGAATCTCTGGATGCTCATCACTATAGTACTCGAATGAGGATCTCTTGGAAGCCTTCGGTGATCTATTGCGTTGAGATGAATGAGACGTAGGCAAATCTCCTGGTTGTTCGTCCTCACGAGGCAGTGTTCTATGCATCGAACCATCTTCTCCATATATATCCTGCACAAGATCAGTTTCAATTACGGTTCTTCGATCCAACCATGCTCTTCACGGAAGTTCAGCCCCTGCTGTCGTGCCTCTTCTGCCGACAAGTAAGGCAAAAGGTGTCCCACCAAAGGCTGCTTTGCCTTATAGCGTCGCAAATTATCCCAAGCGCGCTCGTGCATCATGCGCAGAGCTACAGCCGGGTCGCCGAGTGTACTTTGCAAATTCTGTAGCACACGCTTGGCCTGTTCCTTTTGTTGTGTTGATTGCACCTGTTGACCAAGCAAGCGAGACACTGCGAAAAGATCATCGTCCTCGACAAGTCCAAGGTGCTCACCCTGTAGCATAAGACGCAAGCCCTGAGCCAGATCTGCATCAAGGGTTGCTACGTTCATCTCAACGTCGTCGCGCATACCTCGGTTATTGAGATTAGCTGAGCCAACAGTTGCCCACACATCATCGACAATCGCTGCTTTGGCATGCACATAAATGGGGCGGTAATGTTCTGCCCCCTCCGCATGCTGCGAAGTGGCTAAACAGAAAGCTTGTAGTCTTCCTTCCTCCACTGCCTGGGGTACCATCTCACGTAGACGTTGTAACCCGGCGTCCGAGAAGGCACGCCCTACATTAGGGTGATCGGGCAGAACAATAGACATCATAGCACCTCGTCGCAAGGCGTCTGAGAGGGCACGCAGATTGTATTCCATTTCGGGGTTCTCTGTTGCAATGAAGGAAATGTCGATACCTGTGAAGACGCGCAACCAGAAATATTGATTTTCCAGGTATACGAAGCGTTGTATATTGCTCAACGCATGAGCATAAAATTGAGCAATACCACGCACAATGAGTGGCTCGAACCGATACGTCTGTTCTGGAATGGTACGAGCGACCTGTACAGTCGTCTTGCTCTCATGTGCTGGTGGTAACGGGTGTTCGTGTATGAGCAACTTGTTCCAGCCATGACGATGTACAACATCATTCCAACGCTGGCGAAAATTGTATTCTACATCACTTGCCGCTGGCCCCTCGATAAGAGAGTGGATATCGTGCCAAGGGTGTGGACTGGTTCCCTCTTTCGTATGGCGTAGCGGATTGGAGAAAAGGTGAGCGGGCGTATCCCAGCGGTCAAACTCACCTTTTTTCTCGACCAATGGATCGATACCACCTACAAACGCATACGTGCCATCTACGATGGCTATTTTCTGATGCAGTGACTCAGCAGGATGGTGAAGAATGCCAAGAGAGCTGTCATCGAGTATACAGGTAACACCCATCTTCGTGAGTTGTTCATATGCTTGCTGCGGACTGTAGTGTGAGAAGAACTCCAGGCACTTCCAGAGTAGCACCTTAACCTCGACGCCTTTGCTGACTGCATAGCCCAGCACCGCCTGCACCGAGAGATCGTGAGTACACCAGAACGCGATATCAGCTTCTTGCAGACCTTCTGCAGGCAGCTCACTCAGTAGCGCTTCTTGTTCTACGCTTCCATCTGGTCCCGCCAGTCGATCTTTTCCTCGAACGAGTTCCAGCCCTGCTGTAAGCCCCCAGTTAGCGAGGTAAATATACTTACTAGCCCTGAGAAAGTGGCGGCACATTGTCAACATGGTTGCACGCCCGTCTACTAGATACGAAACGTGAGAATCATTGCGTACTGGTGTATCACCTGTAGCCCACCAGTTCTGTGTTTGCGGTCCATTGAACGCCTGCACCCATTACCTCCTGCGTCTCCCGCGCCTTGTTTGTCTATGTGACCATTGCCTAGACGGTTGCAGCAGGTTCCTGCTGGTTGCGGCAGTCCTCACAGCGACCAAAAAGCGCGAGAGAGTGTCCTTCGATATCAAATTTTGTCTGGTTACCAATAGCGGTGAACTGATCTTCAGGGAGACAAACATCCACCTCTACAACACAGTGACATTGCGTGCAAGTCAAGTGATGGTGATGTCGGTCGCCACAGACACGATAGTGATGTGTACCATCGGCAAACTCAATACGACCGAGCAATCCCATATTGACCAACTTCTCCAGCGCACGGTAGACGGTAGCTCTCCCCAAGCGTGGTTTCTCCTGGCGCATGGCTTGCCAGAGGTCGTCAATTGTGAAATCGGCTCCACTGGCAGCAAGTTCTACCAAACGCTTCTCGATGAGTTCACGTGGACGTGTCCGGCGCTGACTGGTTTCGTCAAACACCGCACGAATTTTGTCGGCGATCACATTCGCATCGGTGTCTTTACGTGTTTCGTTGCTCTGCATATATATCAAGCTCTCCATTGCTCTGCTGCTTTAGTTTACCATTTTTATCTTCTAACTGGCAATCAGACGCATAATCTCATAATTCCAGGCGTTTCTGCTGCAACGACAGCAACCCTCCTAATGTGTTATACTAGAGTCGTTAGAAAGGTGAGATCGCTGAGCCTCGTACGGCGCAAGCCCGTTGTCTTGAGAGGCGATGCAGCGCTCACCACAAACTGTGTATATTTTCATACTAAAGAAAGGAAAGCAGGTAATCGAGTATGCCCAATCAGGAGTATGACCAATACAATCAAGGCCAGAGCCAGCAAGGTGGTCAAGGTCAATATGGTCAGCAGCAGGACCAGTACGGCTCACAGAGCGGTCAGTACGGTCAGCAGCAGGACCAATACGGTCAAGGCCAAGGGGGTCAGTATGGCCAACAACAGGATCAGTATGGTTCGCAGGGGGGTCAGTATGGTCAAGGCCAAGGGGGTCAGTACGGTCAGCAGCAGGACCAATCTGGTCAAGGTCAAGGTGGCCAATATGGCCAACAACAGGATCAGTATGGTCAGCAGCAGGACCAACCTGGTCAGGGCCAAGGTGGTCAGTACGGTCAGCAGCAGGACCAATCTGGTCAAGGTCAAGGTGGCCAATATGGCCAACAACAGGATCAGTATGGTCAGGGCCAAGGCGGCCAATACGGTCAACAACAGGATCAGTATGGTCAGGGCCAGAACCCGCAGCAGCAGCATGGTCCACTTCATCAGCCACGCGAGATGGCAGAACAGCAGATTGATCAGGCCATCGACCAGTTCGGCAACAAAATTCCTGGCGGCTCACAGTACACACAGCAGGCTAAAGAGGCCGCTTCTGGCATTCTTGACAATTTAGAGAACCAAGTTGAGAAGAAGGCTGGCGATATGCTGGGCGGTATGTTCGGAGGCAACCAGTAGGGACATGACTTATCACGCCCAAGGGGGGGGCCGGGGGGATAGCTGACCCCACTCCTTGGGCAAGATAGATCATGCCCCTACAGCCAGCACTCCTATTTAGGAAAACTGTGCCTGCATCACTTTCGGCGCAGGAATGCTTACTACGCTGGGAAGTTGTTCTCCCTTGGCATACGAGCAGCACGTACAGACGGAATACAGAACGTAGCTATGACGACACTTGAGTAGGTGGGCATGGCGGCTGCAAATAGGTTTGCCGCACTGCGTGCAAGTATGGGTGTGCCATAGCGTAAGAGGTGTTTCACAAACAAAGCATTTTGCGTTGGAGCTGAGAAGCTTCATTGCTCTATATCCTCTTTCTTAGTTATTAGCCTTTATCAGGGTAAATTATTTCCGACTCTCTCCATATGATATTAGCATACCCTAATGCAGTCCGTCAAGAGGCACACTAGGCAGGGATTTAAGAAGTGCCTCAGCGAGACTTGGTTTTCACTAAACACAAACATTAAGCAGACGGTATGTACTAAAACATCGTTGCGCTCGCCTTCTGACCTAAAAGACAGCTCAGATGTGCGCTTCAAAAGCGACGTTGCACGTCGCTTTCAGTTTTTGAGGGATTGACGAAGGTTGATCTTACTCCTATACTGACACTAGTTGAGAGTAGTGCTGAATTATCAGCACCATGAGAGAAAGAAGCATGTATGGGAGAAACAGTACAACCAACTCAAGACTGGAAAGTCGTCTATGGACATCTCTTTGAGGAAGGCGAGGACGGCTTGCCCAAACCAGGGCAAGTGCTCAAATACTTCCGCGAAATACGTAAGATGAATACCAAGGCACTTGCAAGAGTGCTAAGAGTGACGAAAAGGACCGTTGAACGCATGGAAAATGAACATCTCTTCCTTGATTCTATGTCACGTCGCCGTGCGCTTGCCTCGGCTCTTCGTATCCCTCCATTTTTGTTAGGGATCACTACCTTTCGAGGCATGCCCGCACTTACAGCGCCACACGTGGCAGGAGCAGCAGCACATACCACCGCACAACTCACCGTTGTCAAGTCTGTTGAAGCGTTACAGCAAGCGCTCGCAGCTCTCTGGACAGAACATGAAACTACGACAGCACGGGAGAGGTTAGACGCGATTGAGCAGGATATCAGGAGTCAGCGTTACAGCCTCTCTTTATTTAGCGGGCAAGAACGACTGGAAAGACAACATATTCTATTAGGCTACTACTTGCTGGCTGTAGATGTTGCCCGTAGTGGACGTGCGTATCCAACGGCCTTCCGCAATGCTGATAGTGCCATCGAACTGGCCCTCAGCCTCAACGTCCCCGAGATCAGACACCCTGAACTGGTAGCCGCTGCTTATATGGAACGTGGATCAGTCTATTTTGAACGAGGAAACCCAGGCGACGTGGAAGCGGCAATAGCGGACTTCCAGGCAGGATTGCCGTATGCGCAACGCTCACAGACACCGCTGCTTGCAGCTTTTTCTGGTAGAGCAGGGGCAACATTTATCGTGAGAGCACAGGATAAGACGGACAAAGCAGAAGCACTACGCCTGCTTGATCGCTCCGGCAAGCTGGTAGGGACGGGAGAGCTAGAAGGAACATTATATCGCCTTGGTCCTGTTAACGAGGGATGGGTTCAGAACATACGTGGTCTCGGGTTTGTGCGGGCGAAGGATGCAACTGAAGCATTGAATACCCTGAACAAGAACTACCAAGCATTTCTTCCAGACTCACGACCTCTTGCATTCAATCATCTCTACCGAGCGATGGCAGAAGAAATACAGGGACACTACCCCTATGCCACGGAGCTTGTAGGATTTGCCCTTGACATCTTCGAGCAGTTAAAATCTCAGCTTGGGATATTTCGCGTTGGGCAGGTGGTACGTTCTCTGAGCCAACATCCCACCTATGCTGACGCCATCGAGTTGGCACAGTTACGCGCAAGGTTGGTTGACAGGAAGCGACGCCGCTTGCTCGTGTTAGAGGAAGAGTAATGACAGAAGAGGGTACGAAGGGAATATCTCTTCCACTGACAAGCGGCACTCTCCGCCTTTGATATCCTCAAGCAAGTCGAGACGGGTGTGAATATGCAGCGGCTCTGTCAGCTCTGCCAGGAACTGGAAGCCAGCCTGTATGGGAAAAGCACAGATGTAGCATGGCTGCGCTTTCAACTGGCGACTATTGGAGAGTAAGACTTTGGGGGAATGTTGAAGTATTCTTTTCGATTAATATTTCCTTTTTCCACGATACATATTGAAGCCATAAGTGTAAATTTCAGCGAATCGGTAGCCTTGTTCTTTTTCTTGTAGTTCAGCAAGCCCGATAAGTCCGATACTCAGCAAGAAGTCAACAAAACCGCTAAATGTAGATGAGATTCCTTGTGCCGTCTTTTGCCACACCTCACTCAACTTCTGCTCGGACGCCAGAACTTCAATACCTACAAGTGCATCAAGAAATGGTCCGAGTTCAGGATATTCTTCTCTCACTTCTGCACAGCGTTTCTGAGACGCTGCAAATAGTCCTTGATTAAGTGATTTGGGTTGAAGCAAGCGATCTGGTTGACTTCGATGGGAGGTCAACTCGTAGTTTTTGGCTTCTTTGAGTAAACTGTTCAAACTACGCGGAAACGTGGTTCCGCCGGAGTCTGTGAGTCGATCATAAACCCACCTAGATACACTCTTAGATTTTAAATTTGGCTCTCGCCGAGTTCCCCATAATATCTGAAGTGCTCTATCAATCAATGCTTCATCTGCCTGGTCGATATTCTCAACAGGTGCAAAGCGGTCCACTAAATCCCTGAACTCTTCTGACTGCTGTGCCTGACGCAATGCTAAGCGTAGAAAATCTAGACGGGTCCATTGCAAAATGACATCACGCCCATTGAGATGGCTCTTGTTATCAAAGACAAGTCGAGTCCAGATATCTTCACGCAGGAATATCTTGAAACGAATAGAGGTCAATCGACGAGCGTCAGAGGCTTGCACAAGTTGAAACAAACCTGTCAACGCCCTCTTACGTAGATTACCCTTTTCAAGAAGATCCTCGTCTAGGTCATCATAAAGAAACCAGAGGGCTTGACTGCTTTTTCGTAACTGTCTATTGATATCATCCAGTGCATCCTTTGCCAGCAAGTTTAGTTCGGCATTCACTGCCATTTCTACTAGTGTCTGGGTATGTTCTATTTGCCAGCGATCAACTCCTCTCGGTACCTTATTGAGAATAGATCGAAGCTGACTAAACTTATCTTTATTGCCTTTAAGAAATTGCTGAAGACGATTTTCCAGATGCATACGCAGTAGCAAATAAGAACGCCAGAATGCTTCCCAGGATCCACCATTTTGCTCTATGGCCTGATCAAGCAGTTCGAATTCAGCCCTAGTCGGACGAATGCGAAATCCACCGTGTCCAGATAGGCAAGTCACGCGATCTAGCCGCTTTGACCACTCCCGAGCAACGTCCTCATATTTTAGTAAAAGCTTATAAAGAGCTGTCTTGCCTGTACCTTTTAGCCCTCGGATAAGGCAGGTAGTGTCGTCAAGGAAGCGCTCAAAGTCACGGGTTCGCTGAAAGCGATTACGATCAAGATCATCAGCATTTACCTCAGAAAACTCAAGGCTCTCAATAATCTTGCGTCGACGGTCTCTATCGCTGAGAACCTGTTCGAGGCTAATTGCAGTGGTATCCTCATCGACCACGTTAGCAATAGCCATGTAATTTGATAGTAGTGACTGAACAGGATAACCCGAGGCCAGAGCAAGTTCAGTGAGATAGTGTACAGTAATTGGCTCCGCAATTTCTGGCTGGATTTCAGTCTCTTGGATATCTTCATCCAACTCTGAATTGGGCTGAAAGGTTGCTGTATCTAAGCGACTCTGTAAGACCTGCCAATATTCTTTTACCTTCTCCATCCCCGCATCGCCAAATGGTACAGGCGAAAAAACTAGTTGCACAGAAACCTGGCCTGCAAGAGCCTCAAGGAGAAGCTCGACACCACGTTTATTCTGCTCGTTAGGATAGAGGAAGACAATTGCTTGGTCAGCGGCTCGTAGCAAAGAAAAGGCACCCCATTCGTTGATACCTGTACGGGAGTCAACAAGAATGATATCCGGTTGCAACTGTTCAGTGATCTCACGAAAAAAGATAGACCAGAGGTCCTCACCGCGTTCAGTAATAGCGGATGCACGCAGGTCATCAACTTTCGTGATATAGTTAAGATCAAGGGAACCTGCAGGGACAATAAAGAGACGGCCAGGTGCATCGGGAATACGAACCTCGCCAAAAATCTCGGCAATTGAGATGCTGGGTTCTATAGCCTTTGGGAGATAGGAGCGTTCGTAGAAGTAGTCTACGATACCGTGCTCGGGTGTCGGGGTCAGATTGAGCAAAGAACTCAAACCTGGTGCCTCTAAATCTAAATCAATAGCAACAACCTTTCGCCCTCGCATCGCGAGAATCCATGCTACATGGGTAAGTGCAGTTGTGCGGCCTACGCCGCCTTTGAATGAGTAGAAAGTGATAGTACGTGGAATACGTTGCTTACGCCGTTGTATTTTGGGAGCTTCGGCGGCGTTTATCGCTTGTTGAGTCAAGTCGGACCAACTGTAGACTCCGTTCTGCTGCGTAGTTAGTGGTGCAGAAAGACCAATAAAGTCAGCCTCACTGATTGTATAAAGAGATAGAAAGCCTATTGACGTGGGAGCATCAGACTTATGAAGAAGATCCACAATTTGTTCACGCCGTTGTGGCACAGCTATATTTGCAAAGTGCTCGCTTACAATAGTTATATTCAATAAGCCTGAAGTCGAGATGGTCAGGTCGTACCACTCTTCCGGCGGATGTTGTATGAAGCGATCCTCAATATTTTTTTTGAGCACCGGTCGCCACGTATGCTGCATCTCTCTATACCTTCTCATTTATCATAGTTTGGTAGCTTGTGCCCGTAACCAACCCATAAGACTTCGATATGACTTTACCCACCGTTTATATTTCTCATCGTCAGGTTCATTTCCCGCATAACGCATGTTGATGAAATGGCCTTCTGGATTCTCAACGTCGTTTAACCAACCTACTACAACTGGGAACTGCTGTATACGTGATCGCAATCGGTTGTGACGGTTCAATGCTTCTTGATAGCTGTGCCCAGGGTTGGTGATAGTATGACCTGGGTCACAGGTGTCAGTTTTCCATTCTTTTCTTGCGCCCTTTGGCAAGGAGTTAAGTATTATATGCTTAAGAAGGCACTCAATGACAACACCGCCAAAGTAGATAGCGGCTATACGCCTACCATTCGTATCTAAGATGGTCACATCCATAGTGCGCTGTAAGAAAGCAGCATGATAATCTTCCATTCCACTTTACCCCAGAGTTTTTTGTTTTTCAAGTTCGCTTTACGCCCGAAATTTCGAGCGAGAGAACTTCAACGGTATTGATGATATCGTTACTCTGCTCTTTTGTCAATTGCTACACGAGGCTTCTATGTCTGCTCCATTTGTAAGCCCATGTGCTCCAACAACTCACGAGCAACACTATACGGATCCCGCTCACCCGTAGTAATAGCTTCGATGAGAGCGTTCCACTCGTCTTCGCTGACACGCCTTTTGAGGGCGTGCATGACAGCATGAAGGACGAGAGCTTGGACTTCGCTACGCACCTGGCGCTGCGCCCGTTGGGCAAGCAGACCGCTCTCTTTGAGAACTGCGAGGTGCTGCCGCATAGCATCGACGACCTCTACGATGCCTTGGTTTTTGAGGGCGGAGGTCTTGAGGATGGGGATACGCCACGGCCCTTTACGGCGATTGGGGTCGAGGCTGAGTAGCATGGAGAGTTGGGCGGCAGCCTGATCTGCGCCAGGTTTGTCGGCTTTGCTGACAACGAAGATGTCGGCAATCTCTAGAATGCCTGCTTTGATGGCCTGTATCTCGTCGCCCATGCCAGGGGCGCAGACGACGACCACGGTGTGGGCACTGTGCATGACCTCTACTTCGGCCTGCCCGGTGCCGACAGTTTCGATGATAATGGGGTCGAAACCAGCAGCGCCCATAGCACGTATGACATCGCCTGTTGAGGAGGCAAGGCCACCAGGGCTGCCACGACTCGCCATGCTGCGAATGAAGACGTTGGGGTCGCCCGCCAGTTCCATCATGCGGATACGGTCACCCAGCAGAGCGCCACCTGTGAAAGGGCTGCTTGGATCAATGGCCACTACGCCGACTTTGTGTTGCCGATGGCGCAGTTCTCGTACGAACTGGGTGACAAGTGTGCTCTTTCCAGCACCCGGTGCGCCTGTTACTCCGATAATATGCGCACGACCAGCGTGCCGATGCAGCTCTGCAAGATAGCGATGCGCCGCAGGGACCTCACTCTCGATCAGTGTGATCATACGCGCAAGAGCACGACGGTCCCCATCCAACAGACGTTGAACAATGTTTTGCAAGGCGTGCTATACCTCAGCCTTCAGGCGCTCTGGATGTATATTCTCGCGCACAAACTTGATGATCTCTTCTGTCGAAGTGCCGGGGCCAAAGCACCCTTTGATGCCCATCGCTTTAATCGCTGGAATATCTTCGTCGGGCAGAATGCCACCCGCGGCAACGAGGATGTCATCGACATTGTTGTGCTTGAGCAGCTCCATCACCCTGGGGAAAAGGGCCATGTGAGCACCGGAGAGGATGCTCATAAGAATAGCGTCCACGTCTTCTTGAATAGCCGCTTCTACGATCATTTCTGGGGTCTGGCGAATGCCAGTATAGATGACCTCCATGCCAGCATCGCGCAAAGCACGAACGATTATTTTCGCACCACGATCATGTCCATCGAGTCCTGGCTTAGCGACCAATACGCGAATTGGACGAGTATCAACCATAGGGCTGCTCCTTGAAGCTTATTGCTTGCAGTTAGTGGATTGAAAGTGCGTCTTCATACAGCCCACGAATAACAAGCTCTAGCTCTTCATACAGTGTGTGACTGTGTTCCTTCAATTCTACAACGGAGGATATCTCAGCGTAAACAAGCAACAATTGCCTTGCACGCCGACTAATTTCCGTCCTCTTCTCTGCTGTGACGAGCGGAATAGGCAGGCGCGCCAGCACATACTGTTCTATTTGTGGCTGTACCCATTTGTAGGCAGTATGTAACACATACACATATTCGCGTAGAAGGCGCGAATTGAGCAACGCCAGCAGAAAGTAGAGTTGACATAGCCATCTCTTGCGGTCACTACTATACCCATCTTGTTCCCGGGTATATAGGAGTGGCGATCCCTTGCGGTCGCCATGCTCCCCATCTCCGGCATGCCACCCTCCCTTGCGGTCGCCATGCTCTCCGTTTCCAGCACACCACCCTCCCTTATGGTCGCTATGCTCAGTAATGCGTAGATTGAGTAAGTAAAGTGTCTGTAGTGCAACATGTCCACGCAGATCTAATGTTGCCTGCAGGTGTGCTGTGCTCTTCACAACGAGAACTTTAGGCGCGAGATAGCGCTCCAGAGGCTTGGCAATGGCATCTTGCGCAAGCCAATACTGAGCACAGGGAGTTTTGTATGCTTGTACATCGACCCCTCCAAGCAAGACGGGATACCATACACCCTTGTCGGTGGGCGGGGTTTTGGCAAGCAACTTTGTCTTCTTGCCTAGCTCTTCACCGCGACGGATGGAGACGATGTGCTCAAGTGGAACAAATTGGCCATTCTCAGCAGTAGAGGTAGTGCATACAGATGCATGCAAGCGTCCGACAAGCGTGTCATGTTTGCTGCTGAGCAAATAGCGCAGTTCAGCATGAGGCTGGCTACGTAGTAGGTGTTGAGGAACCTGAGATAGTTGCGTTGTTACTGGTAGTGCGGCTTGCATCCATTTACTGCGTATCCATGACACACTATGACTCTGCCTAGGCGGGTGCTTCTGCGCGATGATGACTACAGCACCGACCTGTGCTGGAAAGACCTCAGACAAGTGCCAGAGGTGATGCACTGTGGTATCGGCGAGCAAACGCCCTCGTTGCTGGGCCGCATTGCTTCGCGCTAGAACAGGATCCGGCAGCACTAAGCAGATCCAGCCGTCAGGGCGTACTACTTGCAGAGCTAGATCAAGAAAAAGCAGGTAACTATCGACCTGCCCACGATGTTGTGCCGATTGATAGCCGCTCAGATCGTTGTTCTTGATAGCGAGGTAAGGAGGGTTAGCCAGAAATATATCAACTGGTGCGCGTTCCTCCCAAGGCAGTGTAAGCCCATCAGCCTGGTGAATATGGAAACGCACTGAGGACATACCGTGTGGATGTGCTTCCTGCAGGTCGGCACAAGAGAGCAGTTCGCGCATCTGCATCTCCGCAAGAAAGCAGGCTACAGGATCAGGATCAAAACCCCAGAGGTTGCGCTGCAAGGTAGTCAAGAGTGCATGAGGCGTAAGCCTGCCGCGTAGCCCAGATGCGAGCAGACGACGGGCAGCTCCTAAGAGGAAATTGCCGCTACCACAGGCGGGGTCGAGAACACACAACCGCGTAAGATCGTTTTCGAGCGTATAGCCACATGCATCGAGTATCTGCTCGACCAAAGGAAAAGGAGTCGAGAAGTGGCCACGCATCTTACGTTCTTTTTTTGGCAGTGTCGTTTCATAGTCCCAAACTCTAGGGTGTTTCATAGTGTAATATTCGTTGAGAGCATTAGTCTATGTCACACATAGGTGTTGAAAGTTTTTCCTCATCCAGCAGTTCCAAGGCGGCGCGAGCGGCTAAGCGCCCTGCCTCCTTAATGCTGGAAGCCTTACCTGTGCCCAGAAGTACGTCTAGTTCAAACACACCCACTTTGAACACACGGTCATTATTGTGACCACTTTGCTCAAGTACGCGATAGCGTGGTAGGTTCCCCGAACGCTGCAACACGATTTTCTGTAAGCGCCCTTTGGGATTGGTATCCAATACCTGATACTTTACATGCTCTACCATTGGGAACACAATGCGCGCCACAAAGTCGTGTGCCACTTCTGCCCCTTGGTCGATATGAATAGCGCCAACGATAGCTTCCAGCACGTCGGCACACAACGAGTCACGCGACCGCTCATTGAAAGTACGCAGGTTGGCGATGTCAACACGAATGAAAGGAAAGAGGCCCAACTGTTGTCCAATCTTAGCAAAGACACGTCGGCTGACAACTTCTGACTTCAGTGCTGTCATTTCGCCCTCTGAAGCATCGGTGTAGGTACGATAGATATAGTCGACGACA
>Ga0213874_10000004_pt1 | contig 29769 bp, 24 predicted proteins | sample BarmaccomBMRX_R7_FD_160098 | JGI IMG/M metagenome (GOLD analysis project Ga0213874, IMG submission 160098) | Root-associated microbial communities from Barbacenia macrantha in rupestrian grasslands, the National Park of Serra do Cipo, Brazil - RX_R7 | ecosystem: Host-associated > Plants > Roots...
CGAAGCGCGGCGTGGCGGACGTATCATCGAACTGACGGCCAAAGAGTTTGCCCTGCTGGAATACCTGATGCGCCATGCTGGCCAAGTGCTCACGCGCACGCAAATCATTGACGCAGTGTGGCGCTACGACATGGAGGCTCTTTCCAATGTCGTGGATATCTACATTCATTATCTGCGTGAGAAGATCGACTATGGCTTCTCGCGCTCACTTATCAAGACAGTGCGAGGCGTGGGCTACAAGATCGAAGCATAGCACCAAAGGAGGAGGTGCAACACATGAGCGGGAACAGTGCTGCCTGGTGGTCCCAGCAGCGCAAAAAAGCATCCTTCACACAGGAACCAGAGATGGCACTGTTTCAAGGACTTCGTATTCGCTTAACGCTGTGGTACTGCGGGGTATTGGGCGCTGCACTAGTGCTGTTCGGTGTAGCTCTCTACTCTGGGGCACACTATCTGCTTCTGAACCATATTGAGAACGATATGGCTCCCGCTACCGCTCGTGCGCATATGGCACAGTGGCTATTGGGCCAAATGGACCGTGCCTGCTCGTCATTTGCCCCTCCTCCCTTCCAGGGATTTACCAGGATCGAGTGGGTTGCTTGCTTCGACCAGAGTGGTTCATTGCTGCAGAATGGAAACACAGGGCCGACTCCATCAGCGTTTCTGTCTGACTCTGTCGTAAAGACCGCCTTGCAGACGAACCAGTCGACAACGGACACAGTCGATGCAGGAGGCTCCTTCGGAGCGATCTATCGCTATGCGCAACCAATCCCAAGCGCAACAGGCAACGTAGGTGTGGTGCTGATTGGCGAGTCCATTCAGAGGCAGGAAAGCGAGCTATCCTTGCTACTCACGCTCCTGCTCACTTTTGGGGGAGTGACACTGCTGGGTGCAGGACTGGGCGGGCTGTTCCTGGCAAACCGTGCGCTGGCACCAGCATACCTGGCCTGGACTAGACAGCAACGCTTCATTGCTGATGCTTCGCACGAACTGCGTACCCCGTTGACCTTGCTACGCGCAGACGCCGAAGTCCTCTTGCGTAGTCGTGAGCACCTAGCGGCGGAAGACGCGGCGCTGCTAGAAGATATCGTGGCGGAAGCGAACCACATGGCAACTTTAGCAACGAATATGCTTACCCTCGCCCGCCTGGACAACCATTCCTCCCACCATCAGGAGCACGAGGTGCTGAATCTCACCGATGTGGCTCTGGCAGGAGCACGGCGCGTGCAAGCCCTAGCCGACCAGATGGGCATCCCTATAGCGGTGCAGCCTGCCAGCACCACCTGGGTGATTGGAGACCCGACGCTGCTGGAACAGGCTGTGCTCGCGCTGCTGGACAACGCCATCAAATACAATCGGCCTAACGGCCGTGTCACGCTACGCGTAGCGATGAAAGACGCACACGCACTGCTAGAGGTGTGCGACACCGGCATCGGCATTGCCGCCGAACACCTACCACATCTGGGCGAACGCTTCTACCGTGTGGACAAAGCTCGTTCACGTGAGGCGGGAGGCACAGGTCTGGGACTTTCCATCGCTCGCAGTATCGCACACGCGCACGGTGGCACCCTGACCCTGACCAGCGTCCCTGAGCAGGGAACCACAGCCACCCTCATGCTCCCTCTGGTTCAAGGCACTCCACCTGAACGTAACAATTGAACAAAGAATCTCGCATAGCAACCGCAAGTGTCAATGCTGCAATAGGATAGTTAGGAGCAAGCACCTCATGGGCACTCTTTCGTTACACCTAACTCTCTATCCTTCTGGCCTATGCTAGCTGATGCTGAATAGCATAGCGCGTTGCTGCACTACACGAAGTAATGCCTAATTTGCTGTAGATCGAACGCACATGCGAGTGAACTGTACGTGTGCTAATAATGAGATGTTCGGCGATCTGTGCATTGGTAAATCCCATTGCCACCAGACGTAACACTTCAGCTTCGCGTTCTGTCAGTTCACTGAGTAACGGTGACGATGTTGCAAGCTGTTCGTGCATAGAAGCCTGCTTTGTTAATAGCTCATGTTCCAGCATAGTAATAGCTTGCTTCACATTGCGCACCTCGGCACCAGGCGCATATCCCTTCAGCAATGATAACGATGCCGACCCATGAGCATCAGCTAACGCTCGCTCCAACCAACGCCGCCCTTCATGTAAATCACCTCCCCTCGACGCGAAAAAGTGACCAATACCCACGCTCTTCCCTCTCATTGCCGCTACCACTGATTTCGTTTATAATGAGCACCACAACACAACATCAACACAGTGTAAAGAACAAACGAGTCAGAGTAGGTGTCATGTCGGTAAAAATTTTCTTCTGCTACGCCCACGAAGACGAAGACCTGCTGAATAAGCTCAAGAGCCACTTGCGCCCCTTGCAACGGCAGGGTCTCATCGACGTGTGGCATGATCGCGACATCAGCGCAGGCACCGAGTGGGAACGTGAGATCAGCCAACACCTCAACAACGCCCAGATCGTTTTATTGCTCGTCAGCCCCGACTTCATGGACTCGGACTACTGCTACGGCGTCGAAATGAAACGAGCGCTAGAGCGACACGAACGCGGTGCGACGCGTGTGATCCCCATCATTCTGCGTCACGTCTACTGGCAGGGAGAGCCTCTTGGCAAACTCCAAGCATTGCCCAAAGACGCCAGGCCCGTGAAAAGCTGGTCAGATCAAGATGAAGCGTTCTACAACATAGCAGAAGGTATCCGCAAGGTAGTCGAAGAACTGATGGCCAACTCTCTCTTAGCTCTAGCTAAGAAACCCGACGGTCTCATCTTGCTTCACTCCCTGGAAGGACACACAGGCTCTGTTTGGTCCGTCGTCATCAGTCCCGATGGACAGAGCCTAGTCAGTGGTAGTTGGGATAAGACGATCAAGGTATGGAATGTGCAGACAGGCCACCTGCTCCGCTCCCTGGAAGGACACACAGACGCTGTTAGCTCCATAGCCATCAGTCCCGATGGACAGAGCCTAGTCAGTGGTAGTTGGGATAAGACGATCAAGGTATGGAACGTGCGGACAGGCCACCTGCTCCGCTCCCTGAAAGGACACACAGGCTCTGTTTGGTCCGTCGTCATCAGTCCCGATGGACAGAGCCTAGTCAGTGGTAGCGGTGATAAGACGATCAAGGTATGGAACGTGCAGACAGGCAACTTGCTCCGCTCCCTGAAAGGACACACAGACGCTGTTAGCTCCATAGCCATCAGTCCCGATGGACAGAGCCTAGTCAGTGGTAGTTATGACAGGACGATCAAGGTATGGGACGTGCAGACAGGCAACTTGCTCCGCTCTCTAGAAGGACACGCAGACGCTGTTAGCTCCATAGCCATCAGTCCCGATGGACAGAGCCTAGTCAGTGGTAGTTATGACAGGACGATCAAGGTATGGAACGTGCGGACAGGTCACCTGCTCGGCTGCCTGGAAGGACACACAGACGCTGTTAGCTCCATAGCCATCAGTCCCGATGGACAAATCCTAGTCAGTGGCAGTGAGGATGAGACGATCAAGGTATGGAACGTGCGGACAGGTGACCTACTCCGCTCTCTGCGAGAACACACAGATGCTGTTAGCTCTGTAGCCATCAGTCCTGATGGCCAGACTGTGGTTAGTGGCAGTCTGGATATGACGATCAAGATTTGGGGGAAGAAGTGAATTATTGAGATTTATTTGTGAAAACTTTGCTATCATTAGGGCATAATAGAATAAGGAAAGGAGGCGGAAGGCCATGTCTCTGAACGACCTTCTACAGGAGAAGCGTGAGGATATTCTGTACATGGCAGCTAAGCGTGGTGCGTCCAATATACACATTTTTGGATCCGTCGCACGTGGTGAAGCCGACTCGGAGAGCGACATTGATCTGTTAGTGGATCTGGAGCCAGGACGCAGCCTCTTCGATCTCGGTGGACTGCTGATGGATTTGCAGGATCTGCTCGGCCACAAAGTAGATGTTGTGACAGAACGGGGATTGCGTGAGCGTATCCGAGAACGTGTCTTGAAAGAAGCCATTCCATTGTGAGAAACATAGCTGAACGATTATGTGATATCCAGGATGCTATTACGATAACCACGTAGTTTTCACACCGAAAGGTGTCGGCACACGAGTTGGGCGCGAGACTGCCGGATAGCCAAGATAGACGAAAGCTACGATATGGTCCTCTGGCGCAAGGCCAAACCACTGCTTGACATGCGGATCATAGGCAGCTTCCCCTGTACGCCACAGCGTCGCAAGGCCCATCTCTTCGGCGGTGAGCAGCATATTCTGCACGGCTGCCGCTGCCGCCTCAATGTTCTCGACCTCAACTCCGTGCAGGTGTCGCAAACCTGGAATGGTCACGGCGATAATAACGGGAGCGCGGAATGGTTTCCTGCGCTCTGCGGCCAGCATTGCCTGCGCTCTATGGCTGCTAGTGTCCGTTAGACGAGCCTCCAGTGCCTCGGCCATGACTCTGCCAAGTTGCTCGCGAGCTGCGCCAGTTAGGACGAAGAATTTCCAAGGCTCCGTCACATAGTGGTTGGGAGCGTAGGTAGCAGCTTCTAGGATACGTTCGATCTGTTCACGGGTCGGTTGCTGCTGCGTCATGTGACCAATGCTTCTTCGCTGCTTAATACTCTCAAAAATTCCGGCATACGATGCTACTTCAACATTCATGGCCTCTCCATCCTTCACTGAAAAGAGTCCCCCATCTTCTGCAATATTGACGTTTAGACTAACTTGACATCGAGGAGAGCTTGTCCCCAGCGAATCAATGTTAAAACGATAAGAAGAGGAATGTTTAGGAGACGGATTTCTGAGATCATGTTCCTGAATTATTAGCATGTTCGCAATACCTCTTGTTCTGTCCCAACATACCAATAATTCATCCAAATAGTGCCTATCCGCCCATCTCAAGCTTGAGAAACCACTGGATCCATGTCTTTTCGGGCCGAATTAGTCTAAACTCCAATGCAATAAGGATATATTAATATTAGGTCACGCTAATACCTTTTGTCAACGTGAGAGGACCTTCGTGGTTAGGGAGTATGGTGACCACACAAGCCAAAATTATTTCTCCGGCAGGGGTAACTCGAATGCGGGAGGCGTCATGGCGCGCCTTTTTGCGGATTCGGCTTTGAGACGCTCTACAGCTTCGCAGGGGACGTAGCGACCACCCAGCGGGGTAGGATGGATATCTGGCCCATGAAAGTCGCTACCACCAGTGGGAATGAGTTGGTATTCATGCACAAGGGCGAGTAGAGTTTGCTCATCCTGCGGCGTGTATTGCCCGTAGTAGGTCTCCAGGCCGACCATGCCCGCCTCGCATAGGCCCGGCAACCAGTTGCGCAATTCGACTAGCCCCGGTATGCTGAGCGGATGGGCTATGACAGGCAACCCATTGGCGCTCGCTATCAGGCGCACAGCCTGATTGGGCGTGAGCTTGTAGTGCGGCACATACGCTAGGCTGCCTCTGCCGATGTACTTATCAAAGGCCTCGCCAATCGTCTGCACATATCCCGCCTCTAGCAAGGCCCTAGCGACATGCGGCCTACCGACAACGCCATTGGCAATCTCACGTACTCGTTTCCAGGAAATGTGTACTCCTTGTTGATTAAGCAACTCCACCATGCGCTGGCCACGAAGCTCGCGTGAATCGCGCAAAACACGTAGAATATTCTGGAACGCAGCCTGTTGATAGTCGAGAAAATAGCCGAGCACATGGACTTCACCGCCGCTAATATCGGTATTGATCTCGATGCCGGGGATAAAATCGATATTCAGAGCATCCGCTGCCTCCGCTGCTTCAGCAACCCCCTCTGTGCTATCATGATCAGTAAGGGCCAGTACATGTATGCCCGCTGCTTTGGCATACTGCAGCAGTACAGTAGGAGAGTACACACCGTCAGAAGCAGTTGAGTGTGTATGCAGGTCAATAGCGTTTGTCATGTATACCTCTACAACGATGTTGCATATTTATCTATTTGGCGTAATCGACTGAGCGTGTCTCGCGCACAACGCAGACTCTAATTTGTCCCGGGTAGTCGAGGCTCTCCTCGATTTTGTGGGCAATGTCACTAGAGAGACGGTTGGCAGTATGCTCGTCGACTTCTTCGGGTTTTACCACGATACGTATCTCGCGCCCTGCTTGAATGGCAAACGATTTCTCCACGCCAGTGAACGAGTTGGCGATAGTTTCGAGTGCCTCCAAACGCTTGATATACAGATCAACGGTTTCACGCCGTGCTCCAGGTCGGGCAGCGGAGATGGCATCGGCAGCTTGTACAATGGCAGCCTCAAGCGTTTGTGGCTCTGCTTCCGTAGCGTGGTGCGCCACCATCGCGTGAATGATCTTGGAAGACTTGCCAAAGCGTCTAGCAATTTCTCCGCCGACGATAGCATGAGGGCCTTCTACCTCCTGATCGATGGCTTTGCCCATGTCATGGAGCAACGCCGCCGTCTTACAGATGTTGACATCAGCCCCCAACTCATAGGCCATAGTCGCAGCCAGGATAGAGACCTCAACCGAGTGAGCTAACACGTTCTGGCCATAACTGGTACGGTAGTGAAGACGACCGAGAATTTTGAGCAATTCCGGTTGCAAACCATGCACATTTGCTTGCAGGGCGGCACGCTCACCAGCATCGCGAATAATGGTATCGACCTCCTGCCGTGCCTTAGCGACGACATCCTCGATACGCGCCGGGTGAATACGCCCATCCAGGATGAGCTTGGTCAAAGCGATACGGGCCACTTCACGGCGCACGGGATCAAAGCCGGAGAGAATAACTGCCTCGGGCGTATCGTCGATGATCAGATCAACACCAGTGGCAGCTTCCAGGGCACGAATGTTGCGACCCTCACGCCCAATAATACGCCCCTTCATCTCGTCGTTGGGCAGTGGAACGACGGAGACCACCGCCTCAGAGACCTGATCGGAGGCACAGCGTTGGATGGCAAGCGTGATGATCTCTCGCGCACGCATGTCCGCCTCTTCGCGTGCCTGCTCTTCGATTATGCGCACGCGTTGTGCAGCCTGAGCACGTGCTCGTGTTTCAGCACGCTCCAGCAGTAGGTCTTGCGCCGTTTCCTCGCTCATGTGCGCGATACGTTCGAGTTCGGCAAGATGCTGGCGCTCGATCTCCACTATTTCCTCTCGCACCTGTTCGAGAGCGCGTTCCCTAGCCGTTATCTTGCGTTCCCGTTGTTCGAGAATCTCAATTTTACGTTCAAGATTTTCCTCTTTTTGTTGCAGACGACGTTCCTGTCGCGATAGTTCAGCACGTCGCTCAGTGGTTTCACGTTCAATAGTACTATGGAAGCGTGCAGTCTCATCGCGAGCTTCATGCAACGCTTCCGCCTGCTGCTTCTGTATCTCTAGAAGGCGGCGCTCACTATTCTCCTTCTCAGCACGCAGGCTCGCTTCGTAACGCTCTTTATTTTGAGTCCGACCGTAAAGATACCCAGCGACACCTACCCCTACAACGATAATCAGGGTAATCACGGCGAAGATACTATATGGCGACACGTTGGCCTACCTCCAATAGCAAGGCAAACAGGCCCTGACAAGGCGCGGAATTATAATTTAGTAGGGAAAGGCACATCTCACCCTTAGCCTACTACTATATAGGAATGTTAAGCAAGCGTCAATAGGACTCTCAAGAAGCCTTGAGGGGTCTATACAGTCCAATGTGCGGTGAGGAACTGGAGTGTGAGAAGGGCGAGCATAGGCAGAGCAATTAGCAGATAGGTCTGGTGGAACCAGGAACGGCGACCAAGGCGCGCAAGGATGATGAAACCTGCAAAGATCTCTAGGACGAAGCGTTGCATAGAGGGCAACGGGTCGTATGGGATGCCTCCTGCCCCTGGTATGCCAGGGAAGAGCAGCGCATAGATCAACGCCATCAGGCCGAATAGCGCGAAGGTCCACTGGTCGCAGGCAAAGCGTTCAGGCCCTATAAAGCAGAGCACCATCAGGACGAGGAAGAGACACAAGGCCGTCAAGTCTATAACATCATGTGCAACGGCAAAAGTAAACGGCGAGAGCCGCACAATGCTCTTGATGGCTACCAGTGGCGCTGTCCACGGTGGACTCAGCCCTTCACGCCAATGTACTTGAGCATGAGTAAAGGCCAATGGATCATGAAAGCGTAAGTTGAGCATATAAGCAAAGATAGCCAAACCAAGCGGAATGAGCAGGCTCGCCGGAAGTCCTGTGAGCAGCACAAAGCTGCGCAGAGGCTGCCTGTCTCGCCACGCTTGACGTAATCGTGGCAGCATTTGTCGGGCGAACTCGCACAGAAAGATGACAAAGAGCAATAGCCCAATCGAGCGCGTTAACGTTGCCAGTCCACCGCACAGGCCCGCCAACCACCATGAGCCGCGCCGCAACGTGTAGAAGCACAGCAGCATGAAAAAGAGAAACAGTGACTCGTTGTAGGCGGCAAAGAAAAAGAGCGCTGAAGGAAAGATCGAGAGATAGAGGGTCGTGCGTTGTGCTGTAGCATTGTCAAACTCCACCTCTACGAAGCGATACAGCACGACGAGCGCGGCGAGATAGGCCACGTTGGAGATGACCATCCCAGCTAGCAGTACGTTTCCCCCAAATAGGCCGTTTAACGTACGCTCTAGAGTTGGATATAGAGGAAAGAAGGCGGCATATTCCAAGCCGACATAGCCACGCGTAGCGATAGTGGCAAAGCGAATCACATCCCAATGATACCACGTATAGAGTATATCATAAAGCGAGCGATGTCCGGGCCAGTAGTTGGGCACAAAGAAAAGCACACCGCCGAAGTAGGTCAGTATGAGAAAGACAAAGCGCGTTACGACAAAGACGGGAAGAACGGCCAGCGTTGCCCCCCACCACAGGCGAATGGCAGCTTGCTGCTCCGTAGCTTTCACTACTGGCGTACTCTGCATTGCTTGTGTTGACTCAGGTGCTACTGAAGGGTGCCTTTGTATATACATCTAAAAAATCACTCCTGCAGGGTGATGTAAAAGCCGTTGTCTGCCTTCTCGCATCCCCTATGGGGATAGTCGGCCTAGGTGTGATATGATAGTACCATGACGACGCAACCACAGCTTCAACAAACACATGTTGTGACATGTTTTTTGCAACGTATCCAAAAGGGAACTGTTACATCGTCCGATCCAGATGCGCACAGTGGGCATATACTCATTGTGCAGCGTAGCCAGCACGTCGGTAGTTATCGTGGTCGATGGGCTGGCATTAGCGGCTTCGTCGAGCCAAATGTCACGCCTGATGAGCAAGCATACACCGAGATACGCGAGGAGACGACGCTCCAGGGCGAGCAGGTACGTATGCTTAAACGTGGCGCTGTTGTAGAGTACAGCGACGAGGAGCTGGGACGCCACTTCTACATTCACCCTTTCCTCTTCGAAGTGCTCACGCCCGACAGCATTCAGACGGATTACGAGGCGACGCAGATGCGCTGGATCGATCCATCTGAACTGGGCAAATACGAGACCGTGCCCAGGCTGTTGGAAGTGTATGAGTCGGCAATTAACGGAGAAGACACACTACAGGAGTAGGCTTTTTTTACCTGTTCCTGTACAAATTTTAATTGGCGACTACTACTTTATTGAGACGCCTGTAGCGACCCGCTATTGCCTCTCCCATGCCTATTGCTGCTAGCCCAAATAGCAGGTGCAGCACCTGAATAATCCAGTGCAGTGAACCCACCAGCAGCCTCTGCTGCGTCACTCCAAGGCCAATAACCAGTAGACCCAGGACGAAAGCACCTATCGTAAGGCCAATGCTGCCTTTGGTCGCGGCTATCGCGCCGCCCAACGTCCATAGTGAGAGCGTAACAATAATGCCTAATAGCATGTGGATGGGAAGAAGACTATTGGCAACGTTGAACCAAAAGAGAATGCCAAGAATGAGTGCCAATATAGCGCTGATACGCAGTACCATGACTGTGATACGTACGAGCATGTGGAAATTTCCTCCTCATTTCAGCCTTCGGTAGTTCATAGGGAACTGCCGTAAAGCCTGTCTCTGAAGCTATTATAGCACGGAGGCGTCGAGAAACGCACAAACACCGGAAGGAAGTTGTCTGGAAAGATGGCTATCAACGCTGACAAGGGACACAAGCTAAGGTCACATGCCTGCTTGCACAGTTGCACGTTAACCTATACAATACTCCTAGATTTTCTCAAGTATACTCAACAAGGGAGAGGTGAGATACAATATGAGTGAGCTGTATTGGTGGAGACACTACGGGGACTTTTCCCCTGGCAACGGCATTTTACCGCATATGGGAGAGGTCATCTCCCATTACCGCAAGCTGCGCTACCCAACGCAGGTGGAGTTTGCCGCAGCGTCAGGCTACAATCTACGCACCGTACAAGAATGGGAAATTACGATGATGCTCAACGATCACGAACGCCGCATCTTGCTGGCCAAGTTGCTCAGAATCCCCCCGGCCCTGCTGGGGCTAGATTGGCGTCTGGTGACCTACCAAGACGCGATGGGAAACCCGACAGACCCTCTGTCTGATATGGTAGAACTGCTCGAAGAAGATGCCTACTACCAGTATGAGGATCTACTGGTCATGGGCTGGGAATGCCTCTATGCTGGCAAACTGCTAGAGATTGCCCCTCGCATTGACAGGCGACTGCGCAAGCTACGGGCTATTACCAAACAAGCGCCAGCCTCACAACAAGAAGCCTGGCAATATCTGCTCTGCCAGTTCTATCAGCTTCATTTAAGAATCATGGACTATCGTGGAACCGACGACAATGACAAAAAGGTTGCTTTGTCTGACAGCAGGGAAGCGGTTCGGCTTGCGACTGACCTTGAGGACAACGAGTTACTCGTAGCAGCGTTGTTCAGAGGTTCAGAACTGCATATGGGGCACGGTAACTACGATTTGGCACAGCAAGCGATCCAAGGGGCAGTAGAGCGTGTAGAACACGTGCGGTCACCGCTCAGAATGAATGTGTATCTGGTGGCAGCCAATGCCAACGCGATATATACCGCCGGTGACGAAACCCTGGAGAAGCAGATTCAGCGCTGGTTAGAGAAAGCATTAACGCTCGTGTATAAAGGAAATATTGAGCAGGACAGTAGTTTTCTCAAGCCCAATCTTGCCGCCGTTCACCATGAGAAAGCTAAGACCTTGCTACAGTTTTCCCGACTGCACCCGACCACCAAAAAGTATCTCAAAGACGCACGCAATGAACTCAATCTGGCATGGAAAGCATTTCCCGCTGAACTTACAGTATGGCGCATGTTTTTCTCTTTGACAGAGGCAAGGCTTTTTCTCGCAGAGCATGACCTTGAGGGGGGTGCAAAGATGGCAGTCCAAGCCCTAGAAGTTGCCAAGCTGATGGGGTCACAAACAGGAGAAGCACAGGTAGTAACGTTGTACCATGAACTGATGGAGCTGAGCAGCACGAATCCGTATGTGCATAATTTAGGTGTACAGTTGGGCATTTTCTAACCGATGCTCTATACTGGAAGGGCATGTTAAGAATACGAGAAGTCAAATCTGGTGCAAGAGGGATGCTCCCAAGCATCCCTCTTGCACCAAATTTGCTATTAATCCCCCTACGAAGCCACTTGATAATGTAGCACCGCCGTTGGGGCAACAAAGATGCGGTCTCCATTGGAGAACACGTGCCGCTCAATACGACTGCCTTCGTAGACAAGACCGTTCACACTATCGGCATCCTCAATGACCCATGCTGCATTCTCCCAGCGAATCTTGGCATGTAGACGAGAGACACGCTGATTGGGAATTGCCACATCGTTGTTGCTGAGGCGACCAACGCTGAGCACTGGCTTATCGAGTTGCTGTTCGCCGATAATCTTTCCGTCGAGTTCGATCAGCACACGCGCATTTTTAGACGGCACTGACGCCCACTGCCCAACGGCAGCATTGTTCTTACTTCCATTATACTGCTGTACAGGTACAGGCGAGACATGGCGTTGCCGAGAAAAGTTGCTAGGCTGCTCTGCAGCAACATATTGTGGTAAGGCAAAAGCTGAGCGCAGGATCGACTTGTCACCTGCACGCTCGGCGTTATAGCGGTTTTGTTCCTCAAGTAGGCGTGCGAATACACCGTCCTGACGCCTCAATTCTTTGAAAGTGCCCTGTTCGACAATACGGCCATCCTTTAGCACAATAATCTCATCCACGTTGCCGAGCGTACTGAGACGATGGGAGATCATCAGCACCGTGCGCCCGACGACCAGCGTGTCCAGAGCGTGCATGACCTCAGCCTCGGCCTCAACATCTAGACTCGCAGTTGGCTCATCAAGAACCAGAATAGGTGCATCACGCAGAATCGCACGCGCAATGGCCAGACGCTGCCGTTGTCCACCGGAGAAGTTCTTACCTTGTTCACGCACGTATGTATCATAGCCGTCTGGCAAACTCATGATCGTCTCGTGCATGTGCGCCCGCTGTGCAGCTTCGATAATTTCCTGTTCGCTAGCTCCTGGTTTGCCAATCTCAATATTTTCGCGAATGGTTCCCTCGAAGAGCACGGAATCTTGCAAGACCATGCTTATATTCTGGCGCAAGATGCTGAGAGGATACATACGGTTATCGACGTTATCAATCATCACCGACCCACTCGTGACCTCATAGAAGCGTGGAATCAGCTTGACCAGTGTGGTCTTACCACCGCCAGAAAGACCTACAAGGGCAACTTTCTTGCCCTGCTGAATGTGCAGGTTGATACCATTAAGCACGAGGCGCTCTTTATTGTAACCAAATGTGACATTGTCAAAGGTAATCTCACCGCGCAGCTTTCGTGGTCCATAGTAGGAAGCGCCACTCTCAAGTACCTCTGGTGCCTGGTCTAACACCTCCTGAATACGCTCAGCGCCAGCGCCAGCGCTACTAGCGAGATTGGTCAACTTGGAAAGGTCGCGCATAGGCTGATAGAGCATCTTGAGGTAGAGGAGGAAGACGATTAACGTACCGATATCGACGGCACCTGGCTGGATAACAAGCGGCCCAAAAACGCGGAAGGAGTTGTCAGCCGCGACATAGCCACCTACACCTACAATAATGGCAGTGCCGAGCGCGACCAGAATGGCAACGATGGGTGTGAACTGAGCTTGCAGACCCCCAGCACGCAGTGCGGCCTCACGATTTTTACCGACGTATCGTCCAAAGCGCAGATCCTCCTGTTCTTCACGTGTAAAGACCTTAATAACCGTCAAGGCATTCATGTCTTCTGTGGCAACATCTGCCACCTGCCCAGCAGCCTTGGAAGCCTTTTTGCTAGCCGCCTTGATGTTTTTCGTGTAGGTCAGCACGATCATGAACAGCGCGGGCGCAATAGCAATAGAGAGCAGTGTATATGGAGGACTAATCGTGTACATAATGATCGCCACGCCGATAAGTGTAAGGCTACCAGCCAGCAGGTCCACCAGCCCATCTGTGACAAGTTTCTCTATATCGGCAATGTTGCCAGTGATACGTTGAACGAGATCACCCTTCTTCTGTTTACCATGCCAGTCCAGTGACAGACGTTGCAAATGTTCAAACAATTGTCGGCGCAGCCGTGCCGTCAAATTCTGTGCGATGTTAGTAGCCAGAGAGAGTTCAACGTAGATCAGAATGGCACTGAGAATGCTAAAGATCAGCAACACTACCACTGAGAAGATGATGACGCCATTCGTGCTGTGACTAAATGCCAGATTGGGATTTGGCGATGAGAGTGGGCATGGCGCTTGTGTGGGAGGGTTCGAGTCAAATCTGTTAAACCAATTGAGCACCCCACCCAGAAACGGGTACGTACAGGCCGGGTCCGAGCCAGGATTCTGAATTTTACTCGGAATAAACTTGAGCGGTAAGGCTGCAAGGATGTCAGAGCCTACCTGCGTGACCGTCATGAGGATGGCGAGCAAGACAAGAAGACGATAACCTCTTAGATTGCGGTATAAGAACTTGAATAACATAATCTCCTCCTCACTTCTCCGCCAGACAAGTAGCAATCTCACGAAGAATCGCTGCTAGTTCTTTAGGTCGTGGACTATTGAGACGATTGACGCGGCGGGTCGCGATTTTAAAGAGCAACGCGGCCTCGTAGAGACGAGAACGCTGCAGGATAGCATCGACGACAGCTTGAGCCTCTCCCCGTTCGAGCAGCCCTTGGCGATAGACGTTCATGAAGATCTCAGCGGCATCTGCGAACCATTGACGCATGCCCGCACGCTGATACCACAACCCACTCGGACGTAGATAGGCCAGGAAATAGCCAACATCGAGCGCAGGGTCGGCCAGGCAGAAGCCATCGAAGTCTACTACAAAGACGTTATGGCCGTGGAAGAGTAACTGACTGGCTTTAAAGCCTCCATGAACGGGCCAATAGGCAGCAGGTTGCAGCGTTTCCAGGCGTGCGGCAAGCTCGTGCGCAAGATGCCATACTCCTTCAGCCTGCTGCGGATTGTGTGCGGCCAGCAGCGCCGCTCGTTCGCGTGTGCGCTTCGCCTCCTTCGCACCAGTGCGCGGCGCACCCTCTGGGCGTACCACACTGGTATGCAGGCGGGTTAAAGCCAGTGCGCTCAGGTGCAGCTCCTCGCTCGGTAGCATGACTTGGGTGATCTGCCCGCCACGGCCTCGTACTATACGCGCTTGCAGCGCTTGCGTGCCTGTACGCAACTGTGCTTCGAAGTCGCCTGAGCCATCTGTATCCAGTTCATCTGCACCTATAGGCTGTACTGCTTCGTTGAGAGTGAGACCTAATTCATCAATGATGGCGAGAGGACGCGGCAGGAACGGTACTTGGCCTGCTCTTGCCTGTTCATCATACAGTTGCCGTTGCAACATCTGGACCGCGTGCGCCTGGTGAGGATCAGCGTAGACTTTGCCGAAGATGGTCAGGTCGCGCTGTGAAGCCATTGTGCTCGACTGCAGAACCAATCGGTAGCGAATAACACAGCGATTCGCGGGCTTATAGCGTACTGGTTGTGCCTGTGCCGCGATGAGCTGCCAGGCTGAACTCCGCAACTCCTCTTGTGCCGCACTCTCTAAGGTGGCAAACAGAAGGCTGTGGCGAGAGGTATCACAGCTTGTGGCCAGCGCAGGAAGGCCATTATCTGCAGGAAATGCCTGCACAGAGAGTCCTAGATCTGCTACGCGGATCACTCCCGAAGACTGCACTTCTAGCGGCGCTTGCTGCGCCTGCTGCGTGCTAAAGCGAATGCGAGCGCCCTTAAGTGCCTGCTCGTCGAGCGTGAGACTTACAGAGCGGTTAGGTGCATTTGCTACTTTCTTACGAGAAGGTTTGCTTCTTAGCTCGTCTACCGTATAGATGACAGCGAGTCCTCTTGCAGGTTTGCGACGTAGGTAGCGTACAAACAATCCCAGTGGTTCGTGAGAAGCCGACAGTAGTGGACGACGGACCCTTGCAAAGAGCGCCGTGAGCACCAAGGGAAGTTCCACAATTGACAAGGAAGTATCAGTATCTAAAGAATCCGCGGAATGATTCATACTGCTTGCCTTTCCTGTAGCAGCTTTTCGACCAGATGCACCAACGCTTCATCAGCACCGGGGACGCCGCGAAAACCTGGAAACGAATTAACATCCACAATGATTGGCCCGCGTTCGGTGAGCAATAGATCGACACCGTAGAGGCGCAACTGAAAGACACGACCGATCTCGTGGGTAATATGTGCCCACTCCTTTGGAAGTTCCTGCGGTGCAATGGGAAAATCTTCCTTTGGTGCATCTGGCTCTAGAGGGGTACGCCGTCGTGCCGCGAAAGTTTGCTCTCCGATCACCCACAACTTGATGTCCCAGCCGTCACTAGGCACGAAGTCCTGGAGAATCACTGGCTCCTGACTCCAACGTGGCTCTAGTGCCAACAATTGCTCAATGCCATCAACTTTGCCAACAAGATCACCACGGTGGCTGTAATAGCTCTTGATAATGCATGGAAACGAAAGGGTCGCAAGCACACTCCGTTGCTCAAGCAAGTCTGCAAGTGACAGAAAGCTGCGCGTATGAGGCCAGGGAAGATGTGCCTCTTCCATATACTGCGCCATCAGAACACGGTCCTGACAGGCCAGAGAAGATGCCCAACTATTGAGGACCAACGCCCCACACTGCTCCAAGTAGTGTGCAAGTTCCAATGCCTGCGGTGCGTGTGACTTCAGCAAGTAGAGAGCTGCCAGGGGTTTGGCCGCTTCCTGGGCAATAGCAGTACTACCCGTAAGGGTACGCACATCGAATAAGCGCACAGCTTGCGAGGCACCCAATTGGCGAAGCGCCACGGAGATAACAGGATGCCTCGGAGTTTCTGGATTATCCATGATAAGACATATATCCAACGCAAACCTCCTTGGAAGACTGTATGGACGCGATACATCGGATTCCTACACACGCCCATGCTCCTGTATAGCCTCCTGACCATCCTGTTCAGTCAGTGATGCCTGACGACGCCGAGCACGTTGGAGACGGGCTTCGCGCTGCATCTCTGCCCGCTTTGCGGCATGAAGAATGTATTCCGCGACGCGTGAGGAAGCCCCCGGTACCAGTCCGAAACTAGGAAAATCGTTGATGTCCACTACGATCAGCCCCTGGGCTGTCTCAAGAACATCCACACCGTAGATATCCAGCCCGAATACCTTGCCAACATCCAGGGCGACCTTGCGCAGCGCCATTGTGACCGGAATGAGCTTCTCCTCTACGGCAGCGTGAAGCACCGATTTTTTCGTTACAGCTCTCACCTCTTTGCCCGTGACGTAGAGCTTGATATCGAAGCCTGTGTTCTCTATATAACGCTGTGCGAGAAAGAAATTTGCCTTCACATCGGCCATCTCTAACTTCTCCAGGTCAGCAGGACTCTCCAGTCGATAGATGCCTCGTTGAGAACTGCCATTGCTCGGTTTCACAATGAGCGGATAGTCCTCTGCAGGAATCTGCTTGAGCAGACGTGGATGGGTAACAAAGTAGCTCTGCGGAAAGGGCAGACCCCGTGCACGAGCGACTGCTGCAGCAACTGCTTTATCGCGCACCAGACGAATAGCACGCGAATTATTGATGGTCGGGATGCCTACGGCCTCTGCTGCCTCCAAAATGCTGAGTCCTGGGCCATCGGACACTGTCTTCAGTACATAAGCATCGTATTTACGCATTGCTAGGTCGGATAAACTGGTGACCATTGCTTGTGGCTCTAGCAAATCGACTTGGTGGCCCCATTGGGTCAACCGATCAGCGACCACCATCGGCATGGGTTCACGTCGATATTCCCTTTCAATGATAAAGCAGAAAAGCATTGATTCTTCCTCTCACATATTCAACAAAAAGTAAGTTTTCGATATTATACATGGGTTTTTTCACTGTACATTATGTCAGCGCCCTTACACTGTTCCTCGGGAATTGTAGTGTTCGATCCGCATAACAGGCCGATTACCAACGTCTACAAGTGGAATGTAGAGGTTGTGACTGCTATCGTCGACGGCGATGCTATGCGAGGAATTTGTACTGACGGGGTAATCTTTAAACTTCGTCAGTGATCCACTGGAGGCCTTACTCTCGTCGAACACAGAAACCCCGGTAGCACATCCGACAAAAAGGATGTGCAGGATGTGATCTACCACCACGACATCTGGCTTAGTGGCGAGCGGAAAATTGTTGGGGTCTCCGATAACCTTCATCGTCCGTAGGCTGACGACTGCAAGGTTGTGGCTATCGACACAGGCAACGAAAGCGACCTGTTGAGCCGTGTCGACAGCCAGACCATGTGCATTATTACACACAGACGGCAGTGCAATGCGTGCTGTGATAGCATTGGTGATAGGGTCGATAGCGTCTAGTTCATTGCCGGCATTTGTACCGGTGGTAACTACAATGAATATGAGGTGCAAAGCAGGGTCATAGCGGACATGTCCCACGATGGAAGGGACGGGAATCGTTTTAACTATGCTATCGGTCTGAGTATCAACCACATCTACGACACTCTTTGACGGCGTGTTCTTGTCTGCTTCGGAAACGAAGACCTCGTGATCGTCTCCATCGTACTCCAAACTGTCCGGCGTTTGCGTAGCCTTGATGGTTTTGGCGACGGCACACACATTTTGACCAGCACTGATAGCAGCTTGACAAGCTTGCTCGTCGATCACGGTGATCACGTTGTGATTGACATCGGCAGCATATACTTCGTGAATGTCAGAGGCAACCGTGATACCATGCACAATCAGGTCGCTAATGCTAGCGACGTACTTGTTGCGCGCGACATCGAAGACTACGATACTAGGCTTGATGGAAGCACCAAAAAGTTCGGCCTTGACTTGTGGTAACTTATTAGCACTTGGTCCATCATGGGCAATAAACAACAAACCGGTCCGTGTATCTAATGCCTGGAAGTCAAAACGATCAAAATGTATGGACTGCTGTGCCTGACCGCGGTGGGATATCGCTATGCTGGGCAATGGCATGTCCTGTAATAATTGCAAACGCTGACCCGGTGGAGGAGTCATAAATTGAATGATAAGCTGTAACAGCAAGGAGGCTAGCACTCCGAAGCAGAACAGCCCCAGCAACCACTTGACTATGCTGCCCACCCCAATGTTTTGAGATGGCGATGATGTTATAGCTTTCGCAGCCATTTCTTTCTCCCCTTTATACCTCACGATGCCCTAGCTTCAGAGTTATTGGCACACGTCCTTTTTGATGAGTATACATCTTTTTATCTCTTCAGTCAAAAAGTGAACTTTCATTACTTCACAAAACTATAGCGGCTTTAAGCCAGAAAAACTGTTTTTTTATTGCCTAGAGAGCTGCGGAATAGCTCCCTTAAATAAACGTTAAGCTTTGATTAAATTGTACTATAACATTTGGTAGCAAAGAAAAAAAGCCTTTGACGATAAACAGGCTTTGCGACAGTTCGTAGGGAACTGTCGAGGATTGAAACAGGGAAGGAACCGCCGCCCAAGTGGAGGAGAGAAAGAGGCCCTAAACGGGTGCGCCCCTGCCATGACGTGAGTTTGCCGCTGAGGCGAGGTCATGGCAGGGACGCACCCGTAGGTTGGTCCAGTGAACTAGTTGCCTATTAAAGGGGGGCCCGACATAGGTGTGCATGAGTACTACCTCACAATAGAAGAAGTTATGCCTTGCAGGGTCTGCTGCATTAAAAAGTGCGTGACAGCTTGTAAATTGCTACTCTGCTCGTAAACTGCGAGTTGGCGGTCAGCACCTGTACCACGTGAATCCTCAAGCAAAGCACGTAGATGATTGATTTCGCGCCGATCATTGAGGTCATCAAGCACGTCATCCACGAAGTCGAGCAGTTCTGCAATAGCTTCACGCATACTTAGGCGACGATTCTGTACGAAATCTACAAACTCAGCATCTAGACCATAACGCATTGCACGCCACTTGTTCTCCTCAATAAAGTGGCGAGGTAGCACGCAAGTCATTACATTATGTTTGTACATCCACGTCAGCTTCGCGACTAGAGCCTGACAGAGCGCAGCAATTGCCAGTTCGTCTTCGATGGTCGCTGGCATATCACAGACACGAAACTCAAGCGTATAGAAGAATGGGTGGGGCCTGATGTCCCACCATATGCGCTTGCCATTGTCGATGCAACCTGTTTTGATCAAACTGTTAGTATATTCGTGAAAGTGGCTTGTTGAGTTAAACATATCCGGCACACCTGAACGAGGAAGCCCCTTTGCTACTATAGCACGATAGGACTTGAGGCCGGAGTTACGCCCACTCCAAAAAGGAGAGTTCGTTGAGATTGCCAGCAGATGAGGTAGCCATGTGCGCAATTGGTTCATCAACGGAATGGCCGCCTCATAATTCTCAAGGCCGACATGCACATGAAGCCCGCAGACTATCATGATGCGCGATACATCTTGGTACTCCTCCTCCAACTGCTCATAGCGTGTACCCTGAGATCTCACCTGCTCCCACCAGAGAGCGCTAGGATGTGTCCCCGCACTAATGAGTGCTAGCTCTTCCTTGTCCAGCAGTTCTGCTGTCATTGTTCGTAGCCTGTACAGTTCGGTGCGCAGAGCTACCATGTTAGGACAGACATCGGTGATAACTTCAAGCATTGCTTGCAGGAACTCTTCCTTGATCTGATCGCCCAGCACGTGGGCACCTTTTTCGAGGATAGTATGGATACGAGAGGCTAATTGACCTGTATGTTTATCGACCATCTGAAGTTCTTCTTCAACTCCGAGTGTAAAACGCGATGCTGCCATAGCACACTCCTTTTTAGGGGGATCTCATCTGATCGCTGCAAAATTTAGTACTTGCAGAAAATGGAAGAGGAAGAGAAAAGAAAATAAAAAGAGATAGAAGAATAGATTAATTAAGGAGTTGTACGCTGCTGCGCGTACTAGCATAGTAAGCACCTCTTAGGGAGTGATCACATTCACCTTGTATCAAGTTCCAACGACACAAAAAAGCGTCAGGAGTTATAGTGTACACAAGTTATACATCATCTGTCAAGAGGAATGGCAAGCAAATTGAAACTTAACCATAAAATAGGGGGTGAGAGTAAAAACATATCAAGGGAGAAACATGTTTTGACATGGAGAGACGCGCAAACACGCCTGGTTGGTTCTAGCCCAAATTGTATCATAATGTTACTGCAATTGTTTTCATCGCGTTATAACACAAGAGGATGCAATTATGGAGCCTGCGTGCAAAGATATATGTTTATGCTTGTATAATAAGTATAGGTAGGAGGAGCGCACGTGAAAATCATGGTGGCAGACGACGACCGCGATATGGTAGATATGCTGAGCTATTGGCTCAAAGGACACGGCTATGAGGTAGTACGAGCTTTTGATGGAGAGCAGGCAGTGAAGCGCTGGCGTGAGACATTGCCGGACCTTGTCATTCTTGATATTCAAATGCCTAAGCTGGACGGCTTTGAAGTTTGCCGTCAAATGCGCAGTGAAAGTAATGCAATGGTCTTAATTTTGACGGCACATGATCGTGAAGATGATGAAATACGTGGGTTAGAGATGGGAGCCGATGATTATTTGCGCAAGCCGTTCAGTCCAAGGCAGTTGCTGGCACGCATCAAGGCAGTCATGCGTCGCTCAACTGGCGCAATAGACATCGCCGGTTCATCGACTATCACTATTGGACCTGTGACACTTGATGCGATGCGCCACGAGGTGACGCGAGACGGTATGAAGGTAAGGCTGACCCCTACAGAGAGTCGCCTCTTTCACCTATTACTGACCCATACTGGGCAAGTGCTGACCACAGATATGATTATTGAGCGCGTCTGGGGCTATAACGAAGTAGGCGATACCGGTCTGGTGAAAACGCACATACGTCACCTGCGACAGAAGGTCGAGCCTGACCCAAATAGCCCGCGTTATATTATGACCGTGCCCGGTGTAGGTTATACCTTTACCCCTCCTCGTTGATCAACATGACTATTTTTGCTGGCACCCGCAGTGCTCATAAACTGAAAGTGTGCTGTTTTTTGCGGGCTGAAGAGGAATGCACTTTCAAATAATATTCAACTGCACATTCTCATTTTGTTCATCTAGAGTATATACTTGATTCCACCCCTCGTTCGGCGCTGCAAGCAGCGTCTGTTGCAGCAGTTGTGTATGACGGGCTATCACCTTCTCACCAACACTACGTCTACGTTCTAGGTCTCGTTGCAGGCAGGTTGGCGCTGAGATATTAAAGATAAGCAGCAGGGATGAGTAGTGGTTGCGCCGCGCTAGTTCGAGCAGTTTGAGCCTTGCCTGCGATTGAAGAGCAGTACTATCGGCAATGGTAAATCGCTCCTGTAAGAGACGCTTCTGAATAATAAAGTGAAACAGGTCAAAAGCATCACGATTAACCTGCTGGTTTGCTTCATCATCGCAGACCAGAGCACGGCAACAGTCCGACGATACAACCGTTGTCGCTCGTAAGGCGTGATGAGTGTGTTGCTCTACAAGGCGTTGGGCGAAGGTACTCTTGCCACAGCCAGCGGGGCCACACAGCACCAGCAACGTTCGCCATGGCGTTGTGATGGTTGGGACACTGCTGCTGTAGGCGCTATCTGGATGCTGCTTGTCCATTGCGATGATTCCCCTGTTCTGATATAATGCCCATGCCTACTATCATATAACAATTCGACAATAATTCTGCATAGAGAACATGGTATTACGAGGAGGAAGCCGTGGCTGTAAAAATACCCATGACCAGCGCCGAAATTCGCACGCGCTACCTTGAGTACTTCGTAAATAAGGGTCATCTCAAGGTTCCCAGTTCATCACTTGTACCACACAATGATCCGACGGTGCTGCTCACTACTGCGGGTATGCAGCAGATGATTCCCTATTTTTTGGGGTACGAAACTCCTCCTGCAACACGTCTGGCTTCAGCACAGAAATGCTTCCGCAGCACTGATATTGACAAGGTTGGCAATGAGCGCACACTCACTTTTTTTGAAATGCTGGGCAATTTTTCGGTGGGCGACTACTTCAAGCGCGAAGCGATTGGTTTCGCCTGGGAGTTTCTCACACAGGTTATCAACTTGCCCGCCGAGCGCCTGCATCCTACAGTACATCCACAAGACGACGAGGCTCCCGTGTACTGGCGAGAGGTAGCGGGCCTTCCCGACGAGGCGATTGTGCGGCTTGAAGACAACTGGTGGGGGCCACCTGGTGCCTCTGGTCCCTGTGGCCCCGATTCCGAGATTTACTATGATCGCGGTATCGAGCACGGGTGCGGTCAGGCTGACTGCAAGCCCGGCTGCGATTGTGAGCGCTTCTTGGAGATATGGAATCTGGTATTCATGCAGTTCTACCAGGATCTAGAAGGTTTGCGCAAACCTCTGCAGAAGAAGAACATTGACACAGGTATGGGCTTAGAGCGTCTCGCTCTGGTAGTGCAAGGCAAAGAATCGATCTTTGACACAGACATGTTTCATAGCATCATCGACCATTTCGCCTCGCTCGCCAGAACCTTCTACGGCAAGTCAGTTGAGACTGACACCTCGCTGCGCGTCATCGCCGATCATGCCCGTGCGCTCGTCTTTCTTGCCGCCGACGGTGTGCTACCAAGCAACGAGGGGCGGGGCTATATATTTCGCCGTGTCCTACGGCGCGCTGTGCGTCATGGCAAACTGCTCGGGTTGGAGAAGCCATTTCTTTCGCAGGCCGCCGACACCGTGATTGAACTGATGGGCGATCACTATAGCGAACTACGCAGTCGGCGAGGGCTTATTAGTGAGGTGCTGAACCTTGAAGAGAGAAAGTTTGGGCAAACGCTCAACAGCGGGTTGCAGCTCTTGAACGAACTGCTTGACAAGTTGAAGCAGCATGGACAGACAGTTATCGCAGGTGAAGAGGTCTTCAAACTCTACGATACACATGGTTTTCCCGTAGAATTAACACAGGAAATTGCAGCAGAACAGGGATTTACCATTGATACCTGCGGTTTTGAGCAGGCTATGCAGCGCCAGCAAGAGCGCAGTAGAGCAGCGAATGTGTTCGTACAGGCACAGGATGATGCGCCTCTTGCCGAGATCCTCCAGCTCGTCGGGCCGACGAAGTTTCTAGGCTACGATGGCATTACAGGCAGCGGTAAAGTGGTTGGCCTAGTGGTCAACGGTGAGCAAGTCGAGAGCATAAGCGCGCCGCAGCAAGCGCTAGTCGTACTCGATGCTACTCCGTTTTACGCTGAGAGCGGCGGCCAGATCGGTGATCGCGGCGAGATCACAGCACCAATGGGGATATTCCAGGTACGTGATACGCGCCGTCCATTGAAAGGGCTTATTGTACATTATGGCACGTTGGCAGAAGGGCACCTACGCGTCGGCGATAGTGTACAGAGCAACGTCATTGAGCAGCGACGCCAAGACAGCATGCGTAACCACAGCGCCACCCATCTTCTGCATAAGGCACTGCGTGACCTCATCGGTCCTCAGGTAGAGCAGCGCGGTTCACTGGTCGAGCCTGAACGTCTACGTTTCGACTTTGCCTGCCCACGTCCCTTAACGCAAAGCGAGCTTGCGCAGGTTGATGAACAGATCAACCGTTGGATTCGCGCCGATTATCCCGTTCATACGAAGGTCACATCTTTACAGGAGGCAATGTCTAGCGGAGCAATGGCTCTGTTTGGCGAGAAGTACGATGACTTGGTGCGCGTCGTATCAATGGGCAGTAGTATTGAGTTATGCGGAGGAACACACTGCACCTCTACAGGCCAGATCGGCCTCTACATTACAGTACAGGAAGCCAGTGTTGCGGCTGGCATCAGACGTATTGAAGCGCTTACGGGGCGCGGTGCCGAGGCGTACCTACGCCGTCGTAACAGCACCGTCGAAGCCGTAGCGACTACCCTGCAAACCACGCCAGACTTGCTTGAAACACGTGTGAGCCAGCTTGTACAGGATCTGGCCCAAGCTCGTCGCCAGATTGCGCAGCTTCAGCACGACGAGGCGTTGCGTCAGGCTGAGAGCATTGCCAGACATACCCAGGAGGCAAGGGGTATACCTGTGGTAGCAACAACTGTACACGCACCAGACGACAAAGTATTGCGCGAAATGGGCGATATGGTGCGCAGCAAACTCAGTAAACCAGGGGTCGTCGTTCTCGCCAGTGTATTACCAGAGCGAGTCGCCATCCAGGTAAGCATCGACACTGCTCTCACCAAGCATGGGCTACACGCAGGCAAAATCGCTGCCCTTGTAGGAGAACGCCTCGGTGGTAAAGGTGGTGGACGCCCCGAATCGGCCCAAGGTGGCGGTAAAAACAAAGCGGAACTCGGTGCCGCGCTCGACCTCGTTGCTCCCTATGTAAAAGAACATTTTCAGCAATAAAGCGGGGATCTGAGGCACTCGCCTTTTTGCCAAAGCCCTGGCTTTTGTGCTATAACGTACAGGACATGCACATCACACACATGTATGGCAGTGTATCAGCAGGGTTTGGAACAAGGACATGATGAATCTTCTTCAACGTCTGCGTAATCTCTTTCCAGGGAAACACGAAGAAAATGGACGCTACGAGTATGATGGCCAGTTCTCCCCTGACGAGAATGGTCAGCGTCAACTCTTTACTGCTCTCGACATCGGCACTGCCTACGCCAAAGCGATCATTATAGAAATACACGGAGAAGTTGCTGAGGTATTAGGGGTAGGGCGTCACCCACAGAGCTACGCTCATATGTCCGACGGCATTGTCACCGATATCCCCGGAGTTATTGCCAACTGTAACGAAGCCTTACTCAAGGCGGAAAAGCAGGCAGGCTCTATCGTAGCTCCTTCGGCTGTGATCGGTATCGCTGGGGAACTGGTAAAGGGTAGCTCAACGGCCCTAAGCCGGACACGTCCGAAAGCTGATAAGCCGATTACTGCCGAAGAGTTGGAAGCGCTCATTACACAGGCACAACAGAAGCTGTTGAAGAATGCCAAAGAGCGCATTGCAGCGGAGACGGGCTATCCACACATCGAGGTTCGCTTAACGAATGCAGCCGTGATCTCCGTTCGTATTGATGGACAGGCCGTTAACAACCCGATAGGCTTTCGTGGCCGCCACTTTACCCTTACGCTCTTCAGTGCCTTCGCTCCTCTCATGCAGATAGGGGCATTACAAACGGTTGCAACGGGGCTAGACTTAACACTACACGCAATTGTGGCAGAACCATACGCTCTGGCACGTTGTCTGAGCACGAACGCGAGCGCCGACAGTGGGGCCATCTTCATTGACATCGGTGGCGGCACCACCGATATCGCGCTGGTACGACAGGCTGGCATCGAGGAGACACGTATGTTTGCGCTAGGAGGCCGTACCTTTACACGCCGCATAGCCACAAGTAAGGGTATCTCGGTCAAAGATGCTGAACGCCTTAAACTCAGTTATAGTAATGGAGAGATTGAAGGTGCGAGTAAGAATGAGCTTCAGACTATCCTCGCTCCAGAGTGCCAAACGTGGATGGACAGTGTTGAGTTACTTATCGAGGAATTAGCTAAAGGTGAGCTTTTGCCACCCGCTATCTACACCGTTGGTGGCGGCTCTGCTCTGCCTGACTTGCAGGAGAAGCTTGAGAGTTTTCCCTGGACGGAGCGGCTCCCCTTCTCTCGTCGACCGAGCATACGTACTGTTCAGCCTGAAATGGTTGGGGCCATCATTGATAACAAGGGACTACTTAGCAACGCACAGGATATTACACCGATGGCACTAGCCTATCAGGCGATTGAATTACAGAACGAGAACAACGTTTTGGACAGGGCTTTGGGCCGAGTAATTGAGAACATGCATATATAAATGCAGGAGGCTTTCAGTCGATTGAAAAGGGTAAAATGGGTTTATGAGCGATGAGCAGACAATCTATATCAATCCAGAGGACGATTTAACGACTGTACGTGAGCGTCTTGAACAGATCCCATCACATCGTATCGCCCTGGTGATTCCACGCCAGACACAATTGCGTAGTCATGTTGCTTGGCACAACCTGTATCGGCGCGCTCATGAGCTGGATAAAGACGTGCTGATCATTAGTTCCGATGCGCAAATTCGCTCGGTAGCACAGGCCGCACAATTTAGAGTCGCTCATCCGCAACAGGCCACTTCTCCTACGGGCAGAGCGCGTGCTGCGAGTCGTCCAGGCCACAGAAGCGCGACAACGAGGAACCGCAGTGAGGTGTCACAATCACGCTCATTGTCAACGCGAAACGCTCCAAACACGCAAGGCGCACGCAATGGACAAAATTCTCTTGGCAACTACAACGCGTATCAGGGAAATTCCGTCGCCGATCGCTCCATTGTTGAACGAGAACCCGGCAGCAGGCCACCGCACGAGGACGATGCTACTACGTCGGGGAGTATAAGTGAGCCTGCTTCGTCCACTTTTGGCGATCAACACTCCAGTCGCCCCTATAACTTTCGCGATACCGTACCGCCCATCACGCCGCTTTCACCGGAGCATATGCTTGAAGAACCCGATTCGCTCTCTGAAGACTTCAACCAAGCGCTTGATATTCGACGTGCGGCTATGGAAGGTCACGAGGCAAGCAAGGCTCAAGCAGCGGCAGAGTCATTCCAAAGCCAGGGGATGACTTCCTCACACGATGAAAAGCAAGATCCCTTTCTTGAGATGGAAGACTCACTGACACCACCAATACCTGAGCAACGCGGTTCAGCCTCAGTAGACTTTGATGCAGACGAATATAGTATTCACGGTCGCTCAGAGAAGCCTATGGATATCGTTGACGGTGAGATCGAGTATCAAGGTGACCAAGGCGACTTCGTCATTCACTCCGACACGCCAGAAACTCTGCCTCGCTCGGTGTCTGATCCGATTCCAGAAGACACGCAAGACACGGCTGGCCCAGCGCATACGTTTCCTGCGCGCCGTAGTCGCATCAGGAGAAGCACCCAACTACCACCGCAAATCGACCCTGAGAGCCGAGAGGCCCCTTCTCCTGTAGAGGAGAAGCCGATACAGCCAACTCCCTCACCGAGTACAAGACCGCGCTCAAGACAACTGGCTTCGGCCTCTAGCAGTGAGCAAGTTTCACAGCAGGTACCTTCAGAACGCAATCGAGCTTCTCCTCCCCGCCCAGTTGCGCGCCAGACAAGTCAGCAGGGGGCGGCTCATGCAGGAAGAGCAACGGGAACGCCAGTGCGGCCTATTGCAGCAAGAAGACCTACGGCGCGGCGCAGAGGCGTGGGGGCAAACAGTGTGCTGATCGCTCTAATTATTCTCTTACTCGTGCTGCTTGGCAGCCTCGTCTATTTCGGTCCTTCGGCCACTGTCACGCTCACGCTGTTCTCACAGAATTTTTCTGCGCCTGTCAAGCTCGTCGCTAGCGCGTCTCCTGCAAAGGGAAGCGTACCTGGCTACTTGTACACCACATCGTTCACCAAAAGTGGGACTGGCACGGTTACAGGCACGACAAAAGTGGGAACGGCTCAAGCGACTGGCACGGTCACTTTTACCAATAACGGCGCTGACTCAGTAGAAATTCCTACCGGGACTGTTGTAAGCACGAGCACTGGAGTGCAGTTTGTGACTACGACGGATGTGGTGGCACAAATGAAGACGAGTAGTCTGGGCAACACTACCATCCCCATTTCCGTCCAAGCGGTCAAACAGGGAGAGAGTGGCAATGTTCCTGCTGGCAGCATCACGGTCATTCCAGACAGCAGTTTGAGTGCTATTGCCACCTACGACAAGCTCCCTGTTACGAACTTGAAATTGCAAGTCACCAATGATGCCGCCACTAGTGGCGGAGGAGTTGGCAGTGCTAGCTCGGTTACCGCTGCTGATCTGAAGACAGCACAAGCTGCCTTGCATGCACAGCTTGCTACGCCGATTGCAGCTTGGGTGAAGAGCCAGTTGGCTCGTGGCGATGTAGCCAGCAATCCCACCACGATTGAAACGGTGACCAGCGCTCCCCCACCGGGTCAGATTGTCGATGCTGGTACCTTCCCTATGACCTTGTCTATCAACGTCAAGGTGCTCGTCGTACGTAGTGCCACTCTCCAACAGGCGTCTATTGCCCAATTGGACGATGTATTGCACAAGACGCAACCTGGCTACATCATTGCACCCGATGCCGAGGTGACCGTGACCCCGCCCACAACAACGGGAGATGCCAACTCCCTCACGCTCGCCTTTACGGCGACAGGCAAAGCTGTGCCCGCTATCGACAAATACCAGGTGCAGAGTCTGATCGCAGGCAAATCGATCCCTGATGCTAAGTCGCTGCTCAAGGCTGCTCAAGTCGAGAACGTTGCTATCCAGGTTTCTCCCAGTTTCATCACCTTTGTGCCTTGGTGGACAGGCCATATCAACGTCAAGATTGTACCTGGAACGACGCGATAGTTATATCCATATGCAACAAAATGCTCTGTACTTCGTTACAATGTAAAGGTATGATTTACCACACCTTACACGCTCATATCAACTCAGGCAAAGCTAGAAGAAAATATACATGACACGATTAATGGCATTAGACGTTGGAGAGGCAAGAATTGGGGTAGCTGTCTGCGATGCAAGCGGCATTCTTGCTTCGCCCTATACCACCTTACACGTAACTCGTGACGAGACACAGACATGGGCTGCTATCCAACGTTTGATCGCCGAAACGGAGGTACAGGGACTTGTAGTTGGCCTGCCGATCAGTCTGGATGGTCAACTCCACACACAAGCTGAGCAGATTCAGGCCTTTGCTGAGCGTCTGAAAGCACATATTAGCATTCCACTTACCTTCTGGGATGAACGGCTCTCGACGATTGAGGCACAGCGCCTTCTCGCACAACGCGCTGAACACGAGGGCACTACACAACTTGACAGGCACAAACGGCATCAGACAAGGAGACGTCGTAGAGTGCAAGAGCTTGATGCTCTCGCGGCCACCGTCATTCTTGAGGACTATCTGGAGCATCTGAGACGCAAGGGCGAGGAAAAGAGATGATGAAAGAAAAGGGACCGAAAGTTTTCATTGTTGCGGCACTTTTGCTCGGAGTGTTTATCTTCGGTGTTGCGTACTATGGGTGGATTACTGCTACCGACATCTTTCGGCCTGTGGATGCTAACGGTCACGGTCGTACCATTTCCATCGAGATTAGCAAGGGAGAGAGCACCGCTGATATTGCTGATAATTTGCAGGCAAAGGGGCTTATTCGCAATGCACTCGCCTTTCGTGTGTGGGCACGCATTAAGGACCTGGATACCCATCTTCAGGCTGGCATATATAACAAGCTCAACACGAGCATGACCATTAGCGATATCATTGACCAGCTTCTCGGCGGGGAACCCGATGGCATTCGTGTGGTGATCCCAGAAGGATGGCGTATTGAGCAGATTGCCCATCGCTTTGCC
>Ga0213874_10000005_pt1 | contig 27808 bp, 27 predicted proteins | sample BarmaccomBMRX_R7_FD_160098 | JGI IMG/M metagenome (GOLD analysis project Ga0213874, IMG submission 160098) | Root-associated microbial communities from Barbacenia macrantha in rupestrian grasslands, the National Park of Serra do Cipo, Brazil - RX_R7 | ecosystem: Host-associated > Plants > Roots...
TCTTCATGCCGGTGCGATTTGTTGCCATATACGCAACAAATCGCACCCACGACCACGCTAGGCCGCGGCTCTCGCGTAGAACGCCGCCTCTTCGTGGCCGAGCGCCGTGGCCGGCGGGTCGCCGTAGAACCACTCGCGCGCGATGCGGTGAAAGTTCCCGCGGGCCTGGAGCTGCGAGATCACCGCCAGCGTCAGCACCTCCATTCGCCGGCCGAACAGGTGGTCGGGCGGGGCGGACTCGTGGCGGAGCTGGCCGAAATACTCCGAGCGCGGATCGCTCATGTCGATCAGGACCTGGGTCGCGTAGTCTGGCGTCAGCTCGATGTAGGCGTCCTCGGTGTACCAAGAGGTGGCCGCGCGGAAGTGCTCGAGCACCCGACCCGGCCTGAACTTCTCGGGCTCGGGAAAGAACCCGATCTCCGTCCCGAGCCGCATGATCGTTTCCTTGTCCCCCTCGATGATCGCGCGCGCGACCCGGATCTCGAGATCGACGGTGCCCGGCGGCATCCGCTTGAACAGGCCGAAGTCGAGGAAGGCCATCCGTCCGTCCTTCATCAGCATCGAGTTCCCCGGGTGGGGATCGCCCGAGAACTGCTGGTGGCGGTACAGGCACCCGAAATAGAAGCGAAACAGGATCTCGGCGACCCGGTCGCGATCGGTCTGGGGGTAGGACTTGAGCGCCTCGAATCCGGTTCCCTCGACGTACTCGCTCACCATCACGCGTTCGCGCGAGAGCGAGGTGACGACCGCGGGCACGACGATGAACGGGTGGTTGCGGAAGATCCGGGCCAGCGCGCGCTGGTTCTGGGCCTCGAGCTCGTAGTCGAGCTCCTCCTCGATCCGGTTGCGGATCTCGTTGCCGATCGCCTTCGGGTCGAGCCCGGGAGCGATCCGCTTGACCAGCCGAAGGATCAACCCGAGGTTCTGCATGTCCGCGCGCACGGCGGCGGCGACCCCCGGGTACTGCACCTTGACCGCGACCTCGCGGCCGTCGGTGAGCCGTGCCCGGTACACCTGTCCGATCGAGGCCGCGGCGATCGGCTCCTTCTCGAACTCATCGAACACGTCCCCGAGGCGCTCGCCGAGCTCCTCTTCGATCACCCGGCGCATGTCCTTGAAGCTGACCGTGGGGGCGGCGTCGCGCAGCGCGGCCAGCCGGCGCTGGAACTCCTCGCGGTAGTCCTCGGGTACGACCCCGACGTCGAGGAACGACATCACCTGCCCGACCTTCATCGCGGCGCCCTTCATCGTCCCGAGCGCGGCGACGATCTGCTCGGCCGCTTCGATGTGGCGCCGCTCGAGCGCCGCCTGGCGGCCCTGCTTGGTGCGCGCTACGTTGGCGGCCCGGGTGCCCGCCTGGCGGACCGCCTGTCCCGCGGCAAGCCCCCCGATCTTGGCGGTGCGCCCCACGCGTGAGGTGGGGATTTTCTCGCCTGCCACGGCGGCCAATGCTAGCCGCTAGGCCTCGACCCTCGACCCCGGGACGATGTCGTCGGAGCCGTCGGGCCAGCGGACCCACGCCTTGTGCCCGCCGTCGTAGTCGTCGCCGAGGAGTATCAGCGTGGCCGGCTCGCCGAGCGCGGTGCACGGCTCGCTGCCCTCGGCGTCGAGCCCCCGCCAGATCCGCACGAAGCGGTTGTGCTCGAGCTCGTCGGCGACGGTGGTCGGGTCGGTGTGCCCGGGGTGGATGCGCGTCTGCGGCGGCAGCCCCAGCAGCGTGTCCATGATCGACGCCTTGAGGTCCGCATAGCTCGTGCTCCCCGGCGCCCGCACGCCGCCGACCGAGCCCTTGAACAGCGTGTCTCCGTCGAAGACATCGGTGCCGTTGACGAGGAACGCAAGCATCCCGGCGGTGTGGCCGGGGGTGTGCAGCGGCTCGATCTCGAGCGCCCCGGTGGTGATCGCGACGCCGGGCTCGATCGTCCCCGTGGCCCCGGGCACCCGGTCGCGCTCGAGCGGATGGATCAGCACCGGCACGTCCTCGAACCGCGTGCGCACGGGGTCGAGCTCGGCCACGTGGTCGCGGTGGTGGTGGGTGATCAGCACGTGGGTGAGCGTGAAGCGGCCGCGGTCCAGGAACTCGAGCAGCGGCGCCACCGGGCCGCCCGCGTCGATCATCACGGCGTGGCCTTCAAGCTCGTCCGCGACCAGGTAGGTGTTGGAGAGCCACGGGTCGCTCATCGACCGCTCGACGATCATCTCGAGAGCGTATCCTGCCGAAGCCATGAGCCTGATCCACACCTGCTACCGGATCCTCGACATCGACCGCTCGGTTGCCTTCTACGAGGCGCTCGGGTTCGAGGAGCGTCGCCGCGTCCCGATCCGCGACGAGGCGACCAACGTGTTCATGAGCCTGCCCGACGACGGCCCCGAGCCGCGGCTCGAGCTGACCCACAACCACGGCCGCAGTGAGCCGTACGAGATCGGCACCGGCTACGGACACATCGCGATCACCACGTCCGACCTCGACGGCACCCTGGCCCGGCTCAAGGAGCAGCAGATCGAGCCCGAGCGGCCTCCGTACACGATCCGGGACGGCGGCAACCGGTTGTGCTTCGTTCGCGACCCGGACGGCTACCGGATCGAGTTGATCGAGCGGGGCGCCTGACCGCGGTGCCCGCCGACGCCGGCAAGATCGCCTACCTGCTCGAGCGCATGGCCCAGGGAGTCGCCGCGCACGACCGCGAGAACCCCTCCCACAACACGTGGGGAATCGGCATGGCGCACTTCGACATCGAGCGCCTCGGCCTCGAGGACGGCGAGGCGATCCTTCCCGGCATCGTGCTCCAGGCCGACGGCGGCCAGACCGGCCAGTTCCGCATCCTCTGCGACGGACAGCACGACGGGTCCCGGGAAGAGGAGGAGGAAGAGGTGGTCGACGCCGTGGCGGTGGAGGAAGTCGTCTCGGCGCCCGCCGGCGAGCCGGCGCCGAGGATCACCCCTCCGTTCTGAGCGTGCCCGCCGCGGCGATCCGCGCGGCGATCCGGTCTCGCAGCCACGTCACCGTCGGGCAGCGAATCCCATGGCGCTCGCCGGCCCGGATCACCGCGCCGGCGATCGCGTCGAGCTCGGGCTCGCGTCCGGCGGCGATGTCCCGGCGCATCGAGGAGCCGAGGTCGGGGTGGGCGTGGTCGAGTTCCTCCATGGTGGCCGACGGATCGAGGCCGGCGCCCTCGACGTTGGCCACCGCGATCGTCTCCCGCACGCAGCCCTCGAGCGCCGAGCGCCAGCGCGGGTCGCTCCGGATGTAGCCGATCGTGGCGTCGGCCGCGCTGGTCGTGCCGGCGAGCGCGTTCAGTCGCGCGAGCTTCGACCACAGGACGCGCGCCTCGCTCTCGCCGGTGCGGACGTCGAAGCCGGCGCCGCGCAGCGTCCGGCCCAGCTCGGGCGCCTCGCCGGCCAGATCGATGCGGGCCGACGGGCTCCGCTGGACGACGCGCCCGAGCTCCGGCCGGTCGGAGTCGATCCGGATCACGCCGGCGTGGACGCGCTCGCGGCCGAAGCGCTCGCGCAACCTGGCCATGTGCTCGATCCCGTTGAGCAGCGGGACGACACAGCCCGGCTCGGCCTCGATCCGCGCGAGCGCCGCCTCGAGCGTGGTGGCCTTCGTGGTTACGAGCAGGACGTCGACGGGCTCGAACAGGCGCGCGGTGGCGAGCGGACGGGCGATGAACTCGCCGAGCACGACGCTGGTGACCGCGATGCCGTCGGCCGCGATCCGCTCGGTGGTCGGCTCGCGCGCGACCACCAGGACGTCCTCGCCGGCGCGCGCGAGGGCGGCGGCCGCGAACCCGCCGACTGCGCCGGGTCCGAGCACCGCGATCATCCACGACAGGCTGACACAGGTGCCGCCCGACGCCTCGCCGGCCGTGAGCTCGGCGGGTGCTCCCGCCCGGTACGGTTCCGCCCCGATGGCGGTTCACGTCAAACCGGTGCGCGGCTTCGGCGAGCTCCGCGCGTTCGTCGCGCTCCCCTTCCGGCTCCACGCCGGGACGCCGTGGATCCCGCCGCTCAAGCTCGAGCGGTACGTGTTCCTGAACCGCCGGCTGAACGCCTACTTCAAGCACGGCGAGGCCGAGTACTTCCTGGCCGGTCGCGACGGTCGGGTCGTCGGCCGGGTCACCGCCCAGGTCGACCGCGCGTTTAACGACTTCCACGGTAGCCGCTGGGGGATGTTCGGCTTCCTCGAGTTCGAGGACGACCGCGAAGTGCTGCAGGCGCTGCTCGACACGGCCGCGAGTTGGCTGCGAGAGCGCGGCTGCGAGCGGATGGTCGGTCCGATGGACTTCCAGCTGAACGACGAGAGCGGCGTCCTGTTCGACGGCTACGAGCGCGAGCCGCTGATCCGCCAGCCGTGGCACCCCCCGTACTACGTGCGGCGTTGTGAGGAGGCCGGTCTGACCAAGGCGATGGACCTGCTCAGCTGGCAGCTCCACGTCGACAACCGCGAGATCCTCGACCCGGTGCTGCCCCGCCTGGCCGAGCGCGCCCGGACCCGGTACGGCATCACGATCCGCCCGATGTCGCGCCGCCACCTGCGCCGCGAGATGGATGAGTTCGCCATGGTCTACAACGCCGCGTGGTCACAGAACTGGGGGTTCGTGCCCTATTCCGAGGAGGACCTCGACGCCTACGCCCTCGACATGCAGCTCGTCTATGACCGCGACTGGTTCATGGTCGCCGAAGCGGAGGGCAAGACGGTGGCGATGGCGATCACGATCCCCGACGTCCACCAGATCTACAAGAAGATGCGGGGGCGCCTGCTTCCGCTCGGCTGGTGGTACTACCTGAACCGCCGGCGGTTAATCGATCGCGTCCGCGTCGGCTTCCTCGGCGTGCTCCCGGAGTACCAGCACACCGGCGCAGCCGCCGCCCTCTACATGGCGCACTTCGATGCCGCCGCGCGCAGCCGGATCCGCGACGGCGAGGCGAGCTGGATCCTCGAGACCAACACCTCCATGAACCGTGGCGCAGAGGCGATGGGCGGCCGCGTGGTCAAGCGCTGGCGCGTCTTCGAGCGGGTGCTCGACGGCTCAACGGCCCCGGCGGATCGATCAGCACCCCGGGGTTGAGCGCGCCGGCCGGATCGAGCGCCCGCTTGGCGGCGCTCAGCGCCAGCGCAAAGGCGTCCGGTCGCTGGCGGTCGTACCACCGCCGGTTCTCGCGGCCGACCGCGTGATGATGGGTGATCGTGCCGCCTGCGTCGATCACGGCATCGGAGGCGGCGGCCTTGATCTGCGCCCATTGCGAGAGCTCGCCGCCGCGGCGCGCCGGGGCCAGGATCGTGTAGTAGGGCGCCGGTCCGTCGGGATACACGTGGGTGAAGCGGCACGTGATCGTGCCTTCGCCGCACGTCTCGCGCACCGCCGCTCCGGCCGCCGCGAGGACGCGCTCGTGGAACTCGGGGAAGCGCTCCCAGGTGATCGCCGTCTCGATGGTCTCCGACAGGATCCCCGCGGCGACGCAGACGTCTCTGAGGTAGGGGGCGCGCAGGAACGCCTCGCGCCAGCTCCCCGCGGCGTCGTCCCGCCGCCGCGCGCCGCCGCGCGCCGCCCAGACCCCGCCGTGGTCGCCGCAGCACTCGAGTCCGAGTGACAGCGCCGGCTCGACGTCGTGGTAGGCGGACTCGAAGCCGAGCAGCAGCAGCGCGTGTGACCCGTCACCGGCGCCGGTAACGCGCGCCTCGGCGGCGTCGATCAGCCGGCAGTTGGAGGGGTAGAGCGCCGCCTGCGCGAGCGCCCTGACCGCCTGCGCCCCGCCGGCGAAGTCGGCGAAAGACACCGCGGCCGAGGCCCGGTGCACCGGACGCGGGCGCACCCGGACCCACGCTTCGGTGATCACGCCGAGCGCACCCTCGGAGCCGAGCAGCATCCGATCCGGCGATACGCCGGCGCCGGAGCCCGGCAGCCGCCGGGATTCCCACACGCCTTTCGGCGTGAGCGCCCGGACCGACTCGACGAGGTCGTCGATGTGCGTGTAAAGGGTCGCGTAGTGGCCCGCGGCGCGCGTGGCCACCCACCCGCCGAGGGTCGAGAACTGAAACGACTGCGGGTAGTGGCGCAGCGTCAGTCCGTGCTCTGCGAGCTGCGACTCGAGGCGGGGCCCGATGGCCCCGGCCTGGATCCGGGCCGCGCCGGAGATGCGGTCGACCTCGAGCACTCGGTCGAGCCCCTTCAGGTCGATCGTCACCACCCCGGTGTAGCGCTCGCAACCGGCAGCCTCGACGCCGCCGGCGACGCTGGTGCCGCCTCCATACGGGATCACCGCCGCGCCGGCCGCGAGCGCCCAGTCGAGCACGGCGTGGACCTCGGCCTCCTCCCGCGGACGGGCGACGACGTCGGGCGGATTCTCGAAGCGGCCGTGGAATGCCCGCACGACGTCGCGATAGGACCGCCCGTAGGCGTGCAGCGCGCGCTCGTAGGCGTCGCTCGCGCAGATCGCCGACAGCGAGCTTGGCGGCTTCAGCCGCGGCCGGGGGAGCTCGACCGCCGAGAGCGGCACCGGCTGCTCGGGCTCGGCCGCTCCCAAGCCGAGGTGCGAGCGCAGGAGCCCGGCGCTCGCGCGGAGCTCCGCCGGCGCCGGCCATTCGTCCTCGTATCCCCACCCCCAGTGCTTCAGCCGTCGCTTCACGGGCGCCCAGCCTACCCCGGTACCGTGTGTCCCCGTGCAGTCATCTCCCGGCATCCTCGCCCGCGGTCCGTGGGATCCGGCGCAGGTCCGGGTGTCGTGGCGAGCCGATCCGTTCGAGCCCGCGGCGAGCGCCACCGAGGCGGCTGACGTGGAGCTCGAGGCGCTGCGCCGGCGCGGCTCTCCGAGCCACGACGGGCTGGCCGCGCGGCTGGTCGACTTCCACGCCGAGGACGGTCTCCTGTCGCTCGAGCTGCAGCCGGTGCGGTGGGCGCTGCGCCTGATCTCGGCCCAGGCCGCGCACAGCCTGTCGGTGCTCTGCCTCGTGCGGGCCGCCGACGGCCGCTGGCTGGCCGGCCGCCGGGCGAGGTGGCTCGCCTCGTGGGCGGGGCGCTGGGCGCTCGGGGCCGGCGGTTCGGTCGAGGTCGACGAGAACCCGGCGCACGCGATGGGACGGGAGCTGCTCGAGGAGTGGTCGGTCGAGCCCGATCGCCTGCGTATCGAGGCACTCGTGCTGCTGCCCAGCGAGGTGGTCCTGATGGTCGGTCAGGCGTGGCTGGCCGAGGGCGCGAACGTGGTCCCCGACGACGAGCACGATTCCTTCGCGTGGTGGCCGGCGGAGATCGGGGAGTGGCCGGTAGAGGCGGACGAGCCGCTGCGGCGCATGGCGACGCTGCTGGCGTGAGCGGGCTGCGGCGGGCGATCACCTTCGAGCGGCTAGGTGCCGTCTCGTTCCTCCACTCGACCGTCTACCTGGCGCTGTTGATCTGCGCCTTCGCGCTCGCCAACCCACAGCCGGAGACGTTCGTGCTCGGCATGACCCACGGCCTGCTGTGGATCGGGATGTCGCTGGTCTGCATCGCCGCCGCGCGCCTGCGCGTGATCCCGTTCTGGCTCGCGGTGACGGTCGCCGTACTCGGAGGGCTCGGCCCGTTCGCCGGGACGATCGGTTTCGTGGTCGCCAGGCGGCGCCGTCGGGCCGGCGGCGACCCTTCCGTGCCGGTCAGCAGGCGTTACAGTTGAATACGGATGGCCGTAGGTACCAGCACTGTTCAGGTCGTGATGCCCGCGATGGGCGATTCCGTGGCCGAGGGAACCGTGCTCGAGTGGCACAAGCGCGAAGGCGACACGGTCGAGGCCGACGAGACGATCGTCGAAATCTCGACCGACAAAGTCGACGCCGAGGTTCCCTCTCCAGCCGCCGGCCGCGTAGTCAAGATCCACGCCGCCGAGGGCGAGACGGTCACCGTGGGTGCGCTGCTGGCCGAGATCGCCGCCGACGGCGGCTCGTCGGCGAGCACCGGCGATCCGGACCGCGCGGCCGTCGCCGGGGACGCCGGCGCCGGCGCCGAGGGACCGGCCACCCCGGTCTCGGCGGAGTCCCCGCCGGCCACCTCCGCAGAGGCCGACGCCGCCGCGGCCACCGAAGCCGAGGTCTCCGCCGCCACGGACGCCGCCAGCGTCGCCGGCGCCCGGGGCGCGAGCGGCCCCTCCACCGGCGCCCCCGCGGGCGCCACGATCGACATCGTCACCCCGACCGGCGGCGAGTCGGTCAGCGAGGGCACGATCCTCGAGTGGGCGGTCAAGGTCGGCGACAAGGTCAAGGACGGTGACACGGTCGTCGAGCTCTCGACCGACAAGGTCGACATGGAGCTCCCTGCGCCGGCCTCCGGGACGATCACCGAGATCCTCGCCGACGCCGGCGACACGGTCTCGGTAGGGCAGGTGATCGCGCGGATGACGACCTCGAGCGCCGCCTCCCCCGCCGGGGCCGGCGACGGCCCCGGGGCGCCCGCCGGAGTCGGCACCGGCGCCGCCACCTCGGGTGCCGCCGCGACCGCCGGCACGTCGGGCCCCTCCGCGACCGCCGGCACCTCGGGCCCCGCCGCGACCGCCGGCACGTCGGGCCCCGCCGCGACCGCCGCCACTCCCACCGCAAGCACCGGCAACGTCTCGCCGGTTGCCCGGCGCGTCGCCGCTCAGGAGGGCGTCGACCTGTCCAGGATCGAAGGCACGGCGCGCGGCGGGCGGATCACCAAGGCCGACGTGCTGGCGGCGGCCACCGACGGTCACGGCGACGGCGCGGCCACCGACGGCCACCGCGACGGCGCGGCCACCGACGGCCACCGCGACGGCGCGGCCACCGACGGCCCCGGCAGCGGCGCGGCCACCGCGGTCGCCGCCCCCGGGGCGCAGCCGATCCGCGGAGGCGCGGCCATGCTCGCGCGCTACATGGACGAGAGCCGCTCGATCCCCACTGCCACCTCGCTGCGCACCCTCACCGTGACGACGCTCTCGGCGCGGCGCCAGCAGCTGAAGGACGCCGGCCGGCGTGTGTCGTTCACGCACCTGATCGCCTACGCGATCGCGCGCGTCGCGACCACCGATATGCCGGTGATGGCCCACCACTTCGCCGAGGTCGACGGCAAGCCGCACCGGGTCGACGACGGCGCCTGCCACCTCGGCCTGGCCGTCGACGTGGAGAAGAAGGACGGCTCGCGCACGCTGATGGTGCCGGTCATCCGCGACGCCGGGCGCAAGAGCTTCGCCGAGTTCCTCGAGGCCTACGGCGCGCTCGTCGACCGGGCACGCACGAACTCGCTGAGCGCGGACGACCTGGCCGGCGCCAACCTCTCGCTGACGAATCCGGGCGGGATCGGCACCGTCGCCTCGGTGCCGCGTCTGATGGTCGGCCAGGGGACGATCGTGGCGACGGGATCGATCGGGTATCCGGTCGGGCTCGAGCGGATCGGCCGGGCAATCGGAGCCGAGGAGGTCATGACGATGACCTCGACCTACGACCACCGGATCATCCAGGGTGCCGAATCTGGCCGGTTCCTGGAGCGAATCGAGGCGCTGCTGCAGGGCGGGGAGGGGTTCTACGAGGCGGTGTTCTCCGACCTCGGCCTGGAGCTGCCGGAGCTGCCTCCGCCTCCCGCCCCAACCGCGGCCGCCGCCACGGCTGTCCCCGCGACCGACGGCGCCGCGACCGCGCCCGCCGCGCTGCCGGCGGTCGACGAGGAGCTCCTTCAGGCCGTCCAGGCCGCCACCTCGCTGCTCAAGGCCCATCGCACGCACGGGCACCTGGCGGCCCGGCTCGATCCGCTCGGTCGCGAGTCGCAGGGCGAGCCCGCCCTGAATCCGGAGCCGCTCGGGCTCACCCCGGAGCTGATGGCGAAGATCCCCGCACGCATCCTGCGGATGTACGTGCCCGCGGAGACGCTGGCCGACGCGCTTCCGCACCTGCGCGAGACCTACTGCGGCCCGATCGCCTACGAGATCGAGCACATCGCCTCCCACCGCCAGCGCCTGTGGCTGCGCGAGGCGATCGAGTCCGGCCGGTTCCGCACTCCGCTTTCGGCTGACGAGCAGAAGGCGGTGCTACAACGGCTGACCGAGGTCGACGCGCTCGAGCGCTTCATGCATAAGGCCTACCTCGGTCAGAAGCAGTTCTCGATCGAGGGCCTCGACGTGACCGTCCCGATGATCGACGAGCTGATCCAGCTCTCCGCCACTCGCGGCGCTCGCGAGGTGGTGCTGGGGATGGCTCACCGCGGACGCCTCAACGTGCTCGCCCACAACCTCGGCCGCCCGTACGACTCGATCTTCGCCGAATTCGAAGGCACCTCGACGCTCGAACCGATCATCACGATCCCTCAGGGCGGCACCGGCGACGTCAAGTATCACCATGGGGCCTCGGGCTCCTACCAGCTGTCGAGCGGCGAGTCGATCGTCGTGCGCCTGGAGTCCAATCCCTCGCACCTCGAGTTCGTGGCGCCGGTGGCGGCCGGCGCCACCCGCGCCGCGCAGACCACCCGGCAGGGGCCCCACGGCCATCGGGACACCAACGCGGCGATCCCGATCATCCTGCACGGCGACGCCTCCTTCCCCGGACAGGGCGTGGTCGCCGAGACGCTCAACCTTCAGGCGCTCGACGGCTACACGGTCGGCGGTACGGTCCACATCATTCAGAACAACCAGGTCGGCTTCACCACCGATCCGGACGACTCCCGCTCCACCACCTGGGCCTCCGATCTGGCCAAGGGCTTCGACGTCCCGATCATCCACGTCAACGCCGATGACGTCGCGGCGTGCCTCTCCGCGGTGCGGCTGGCGTTCGCCTTCCGGCAGGAGTTCGGGCACGACGTGCTGATCGACCTGATCGGCTACCGGCGCTTCGGGCACAACGAGGCGGACGAGCCGGCCTACACGCAGCCCGAGATGTACCAGGTAATCAGGCACCACCCGCCGGTGCGCGAGCTCTTCGCTCGGCAGCTGGTCGACGCCGGCGTGGTCACCGAGCGAGAGTCGACCGAGATGACCGATCGCGTGTGGGCGATGCTGACCGAGAAGCACCAGGCCCTCAAGGCCCGGATCGCCGCGGCCGATGAGGTCGAGCACGCCACCGGCGAGTACCAGCTCGACCGGACCGCCTCGCCCGAGGTCAACACCGCGGTGAGCGCCGACCGCCTGCGGATCCTGAACGACGAGCTCCTCGCCGTGCCCGACAACTTCACCATCCATCCCAAGCTGGTCAAGCAGTTCGAGCAGCGCCGGCATGCCCTCGACCCCGACGGCGACTCCGCCGGCGGCATCCTCTGGGCCCACGCCGAGGCGCTCGCCTTCGCCTCGCTGCTCATCGACGGCATCCCGATCCGGCTCACCGGTCAGGACACCGAGCGCGGCACGTTCAGCCAGCGACATCTCGTTCTCCACGATCCTCACACCGGCCAAGAGCACTGCGCGATGAACCGCATCCCGGGCGCGCGGGCCCCGATCGAGCTGCACAACTCGCCGCTCTCCGAGATGGCCTGCCTCGGGTTCGAATACGGCTATTCCCAGGAGGGCCCGGAGACGCTCGTCCTCTGGGAGGCACAGTTCGGCGACTTCGTCAACGGCGCTCAGGTGGTCATCGACGGGTTCATCTCCTCCGGACTGGCCAAATGGGGCCAGACCTCTCGCCTGACCCTGTTGCTGCCCCACGGATACGAGGGCTCGGGTCCCGAGCACTCGTCGGCGCGGCTCGAGCGCTGGCTGCAGCTCGCCGCCGAGGGGAACATCCGCGTGGCCAACCTCACGACCCCGGCGCAGTACTTCCATCTCCTCCGCCGGCAGGCACGGATCGCCAAGCAGCGGCCGCTCGTGATCATGACCCCGAAGAGCCTGCTGCGGCTGCCGCAGGCGACCAGCGGGGTCGACGAGCTCGCCTCCGGGCGCTTCCGGCCGGTGTTGGCCGAGCCGGACGTCGATCCCGAGCGGGTCACCCGTCTGCTCCTGTGCAGCGGCAAGGTCTACTACGACCTGATCGAGCACGGCGACCGCGGGTCCCGTCCCGAGATCGCGATCGGCCGCGTCGAGCTGCTCTACCCGTTCCCGCAGGCCGAGATCCTCGAGCTGGTCGACCGCTATCCGCGGCTCACCGAGGTCGTGTGGGTGCAGGAGGAGCCGCGCAACATGGGCGCCCGGGCGCACATGTCCCCTCGCCTGCTCCAAATCCTGCCCGAGCGCCTGAACTTCGGCTACATCGGCCGCCCGGAGCGCGCCGCCTCCGGCGAGGGCTACCCGATCGCTCACGCCATCGAGCAGAACCGGATCGTCTCCACCGCGCTCGCGGTCGGGCAGCCGGTCTCGCAGTATCCGCCCAAGCTGCCCGGCGAACGCTAGCGCCCAGCCGTAGCGGCCGCCGGGGCCGGTCTGGCAACCTGTTCTCATGCGGTTCCGCCGAGACGGCTCTCGCAGGGACAACTCGCGCCGTCACCTCGCGCCGACGCTCGGCGTGCACGACATGGCGGTCGATCTCGGCACGGCGAACACGCTCGTCTTCGTCGGCGGTCGCGGGATCGTCGTCTCCGAGCCCTCGGTGGTCGCCTCCGACGTGGCAACCGGGAAGGTCCATGCCGTCGGCGCCGACGCGCACCGGATGATCGGCCGCACGCCGGCCAACATCGCCGCCACGCGCCCGCTTCGGCACGGCGTGATCGCCGACTTCGAGGTCACCGAGGAGATGCTGCGCTACTTCATCCGCAAGGTGCTCGACCGCCGCCTCGCCCATCCCCGATTGATCGTGTGCGCCCCCTCGGGTGTGACCGAGGTCGAGAAGCGCGCCGTCGAGGAGGCCACGCTGGCTGCGGGGGCGCGGCGGGTGCAGCTGATCGAGGAGCCGATCGCCGCGGCGATCGGCGCCGGCCTTGCCATCGAGGAACCAGTCGGGCGGATGGTCGTCGACGTCGGCGGCGGCACGAGCGAGATCGCGGTCATCTCCTTGGGACAGATCGTGGGCTTCCGTTCGCTGCGAGTGGGTGGCTATGAGATGGACGAAGCGATCACCTCCTACATGCGCGGGGCCCACCAGCTCGCCATCGGCTCGCGCACCGCGGAGACGACCAAGATCGCCATCGGTTCGGTGACCGCGCCGCCTCGCGAGGAGGTCTTCGAGGTCCGTGGCCGGCATCTGATCACCGGCCTGCCCACCGCGATCGTGCTCTCGAGCGCCGAGGTGCGGGCGGCGATCGCGGCGCCGGTGCGTGAGATCATGCGCGCGATCCACGACACACTCGAGGAGACGCCGCCGGAGCTGGCCAGCGACATCGCGCGCGACGGCATCCTGCTCGCCGGCGGCGGCACGCTGATCCGGGGCTTTCAGCAGCTCGTCGCCGCCGAGACGGGGATGCCGGTGTACGCGGCGGAGTCGCCGCTCACCTGCGTGGTCGCCGGCTCAGGCCACGCGCTCGCCCGCTTCGACGAGCTGGCCGTGGCGGGGCGCCACCGGCGCGGCGCCACCACGCCGGACTGGCGCCTGGCCTAGGCCCTGGGCGCGGCGCGCCGGCCAGAGGCGACCGGGCAGGCGGCCAGGAGCAGCAGGACCGTTCGGCTTGCGCCGAGACTCATGGTCAGCAGGAATTCGGGCGGCGGGCACCCCATCACTCCGGCGCCTATGCTGTGGCCGTGGGTGGCAGGCGTAGGCGGCTCGAGCGGATCCTGGAACGCGTCCGGAGCACGCCGGCCGGGTTCGTTCGCACCTATGGCGACGTCTCGCCGGGCGCTCCGCGCGTCGCCGGCGCGGTGCTCCACGCCTGCCAGGACCCGTCGCTGCCGTGGCACCGGATCGTCCGCGCCGACGGCTCGCTGGCCAAGGGCGCGCGTCAGCGCCGCCTGCTCGAGTCCGAAGGCGTGCCCTTCCGCGGCGAGCGGGTCGACATGCGCGTGGCCCGCGTGCCCGAGGGGTGAGCCGGCCCCATGTGGCTGCAGCGCGAGATCACGCTGCCGGCGCGGCCGCGGGGCTTTCACCTCATCACCCGCGAGGTGCTCGCGGCGCTGCCGGAGTTGCGCGAGCTCGAGGTCGGGCTACTGCACTTGTTGGTCCAGCACACGTCGGCCTCGCTGGCGCTGAACGAGAACGCCTCGCCCGACGTGCGCCGCGACTTCGAGACCTGGTTCGACCAGGCCGTGCCTGAGCGGGCGCCGTACTGGACGCACACGCTCGAAGGGGACGACGACATGCCCGCCCACGTCAAGGCGGCGCTGATCGGGCCGTCGCTGACGTTGCCGGTCGCCCGCGGGCGTCCCGCGCTCGGGACCTGGCAAGGCATCTACCTGTGCGAGCACCGCGACCGCGGCGGGGAGCGGTCGGTGGTGGCCACCGCGTGGGGGTCGCGGTCCGCTGCGGAGGCCGGCTAACGGCCTCGCCACACCGGAGCGCGCTTCTCGGCGAACGCCCGCGCGCCCTCCCGGGCGTCCTCGGAGGCGAACACCGGCTCGATGATCTCCCGCTGGCGCTCGAAGAACTCGCGCTCGGGCCAGTCGGGAGACTCGGTGAGGATCCGCTTGGTCGCCGCCAGCGCCAGCGGCCCCCCGGTCGCGACGGCCTCGGCGAGCTCGAGCGCCGCCGCCACCGCCTGGCCGGGGTCGACCAGGCGGTTGACGAGGCCGAGCTCGGCCGCGCGCTCGGCCGGGATCGGCTCGCCGGTCAGCGCCAGCTCCATGGCGATCGTCCGCGGCAGGCTCCGCGGCAGGCGCAGCAGCGCTCCGCCGGCGGCGACCAGCGATCGCTTGACCTCCGGGATGCCCAGCCGGGCGCCGCGGGCGGCCACGATCATGTCGCAGGCCAGGGCGATCTCGAGCCCGCCGGCGACCGCGAATCCCTCGACCGCCGCGATCAGCGGCTTCTCGGCCGAGCGCTCGACGATCCCGGCGAAGCCGCGTCCGTCTACGTGCGGCCGCTCTCCGGCCACGAACGCCTTCAGGTCCATGCCGGCGCAGAAGCCCTTGCCGGCGCCGGCCAGCACCCCGACCGACAGCTGGTCGTCACGGTCGAGTGCGTCGAGGCCGCGGGCTAGCCCCTGCGCCACGGCGGCGTTGACCGCATTGCGCTGCTCGGGGCGGTTGATCGTGATCAGCAGGACGCGGTCTCTGCGCTCGGTGATGACTGCCGGTTCGTCGCTCATGCCGCGAACAATCGCAACTCGGGCTTGCGCTCGCCCCTCAGCACCGCGAGGTCCACCTCCACGCACTCGAACCCGCGTGCCTCGGCCAGCACCCGCGCCTGGCGCTTGATCGCCTGGGCGGCCAGCACGCCACGGCACTCCGCGAAGGCGGGATCGCGGCGGATCCGCTCGAGGTAGCGCGTCAGCTGCTCCACCGCCTCGATGCCCGCGACCCGCTTGATCTCCACCGCGATCCAGTTGTGCTCGGAATCGCGGCACATCAGGTCGACCGGCCCGATGTCCGTCGGCCACTCCCGCCGCACCAGCCGGAAGCCCTCGCCGCACCAGCCCGGCTGCTCGGCCAGCAGCTCCTGCAGGTGGGCCTCGACGCCGTCCTTGGCCAGCGCGGCGTCGTCAGCGGAGGAGCCCATAGCGTGGCTGACGTCCGAGAGAATCTCGGTAATCGAGATCTCGAGCCGGTCCTCGGCCGCGCCCGCCCGCTTGCGGACGACGATCGCGTCCTCGGTCTCTTCGATCACCGTCGGCGGTGTCATCCAGTTGAGCGGCTTGTAGCCCCCGGCGTCGGCGTGCACGAGCACCGACCCGTCCGCCTTGAACACGATCAGCCGCAGCGCCGCGGGCAAGTATGTCCGCAAGCGACCTGCGTAGGACACCGAGCAGCGGGCGACGATCAAACGCACGGTCGGGGAGGGTAGGACGACGGCCGGACGTCGTAACCGCACCGATCGCGGTGTCGCCGTACTCGTGGTGATCCTGCCAAGTCACCTTCTTGCCCTTGCATCCGCTACCGGCATCCAGAGTGGTAAGTGAACAGCCACCGGGTCGGCTTCGAGCCGCTTCCATTGGTCCACTCGGGGCTGACCACCTCGCTACCCTATGTCGTCAAGAGTCCCTGACGATTGAAGGAGCGCTCGGATCGTGCGATCAACCCGCCGGGTACGGATCGTCGGCCACGGAGGCAACCTCCGCATCCGCGCCAGCGGCGACTGGGAAAGCGAGCCACTCGAAGGACTCCGCGAAGCCTGTCGCATCGCCACGGCGCTCGACAAGCTCACCCGCGAGTCAGTGGGGCGCGCTCGCGACGCCGGCCACAGCTGGACACAAATCGGCCAAGCCCTCGGCGTCACTAAACAAGCCGCCTGGCAACGCTACTCAGACGAAGACTGACCCGCGCAGCCATTCTGTTGGACGCTGTAAACGCCGTCGAGGCTGATGCGCCAGAGCGCCTCGAGCAGCCGGCCGTGCGGCCGCCCGAGTAGCGCGCCTCGCGCCGCGCCACGAGCCATCGCATGCTGCCACCCTATGATCAGAGAATCATGCGCAGCCTGCTCAGGCCCCTCTTCGACCGCGTCGTGATCAAGGAGCTCGACCCCGACCGGGTGCGCCGTTCCGGGCTGCTCGTCCCGCCCGGCTCGGACGAGCCGCCGCCGCAGCACGGCATCGTCCTCGCCGTCGGGCCGGGGCTCGACTGGTGGGACCACGTCGGGGTGGTGATGCCGGTGAAGCCCGGCGACCACGTGGTCTTCCCGGCCGCCGCCGGCGTCTGGATCGAGGTCGACGAGGAGCGGCTGCTGGTCTGCCGGGTGGGCGAGCTGCTCGGCGTGCTCGAGCAGGTCGAGGCCTGCCCGGCGTGTGGCGGGCGGCCGCTGGCGCCCCAGGAGTCCTGCCCGGTGTGCGGGCGCGAGGGCTCAGTCAGCTCGCACTGAGGGGATTGGCCTGGCTCCGCCGAGCGCGGCGAGGCCACCACCACCGCACGCGTACGCCTCATAGCCGCGCCACCTCCACGCCGCCCGAGCCGCTAAGCCGCGCTGCGCTCCGAGAGCTCCCGCGGCGCCGCCGCCTCGACCCGGGCGAGCAGCTGGGACACCTCGGGGTCGTCGCCCAGCGCGAGCGCCCGCCGGCACGCCTCCACGCACTCGCTCAGCCGATCGGTCCGGGCCAGCGCGTGGGCGTAACTCGACCACGCGGCTCGCGCCTCCGGGTCCAGTCGCGTGGCCGCCTCGGCGGCGGACACCTCGGCGCCGACGTCGCCGGCCAGGTGGTAGGCGAGCGCGAGGTAGAGCAGCCCCTCGACGGTCGGCCCGGTCAGGCGCGCCCGCTCGAACGCCGCGATCGCCCCGGAGCGGTCCATCAGCCGCAGCCGCAGGCGCCCGAGCCGCTCCCACGCCGAGGCGTCGGCCGGCGCCCGCTCAGCCGCGCGCCCGGCGGCCTCGGCGGCGAGGTCGATCGCGCCCATGTCCTCGTAGATGCGCGCCGCGAAGCGCTCCGGCGTCGGCCGGTCGGTCTCGGCGCGCGCCCAGTCGCGCACCGCCCGCGCCGCCGCCGGCAGGTTCCCGGCCTGCCAGAACGCGGTGGTGAGCAGTCGCAGCACGACCGGATTGGCCGGCTCGGCGTCTCGGGCATAGACGAGCCGCCGGGCGGCGAGGTCGGCGTCGCCCTCGGCCAACGCGTGCTGTGCGGCGGTCATGAACCGCTGGACTCGGTCGGCGGCGGCGTCGGGCTTCGAGAAATCGACGAACTCCAGCGAGCCGGCTGGCACCGTCCGCACGCCGAGCGAGAACAGAACCCGGGCCCACTGCTGGACGTCGTCCTCGTCGCCCGAGAAATAGATGCCGGTGACCGTGCCGACGCCCCACTCCGGGTAGGACAGACAGCGGGCGTAGCGGTGCACGACCGAGTGGTCGGGCACGCGCGAGCCGAACGGGTCGTGCCTCGCGCGGTCCTCCTCGGCCGCGCGGGCGCGCTGCTCCTCCTCGTAGGCCCGCCGGCCGGCGTCGGCGCGGGCCTTGCGCGCCGCCGCGGCCGACGCCTTGACCGCGTTTCGGCTGACGCGGCCGCCCCGCGCGGACTCCGCCAGCTCCTCGAGCTGATCGGCGGCCTCGTTGATCGCCTGGAGATGGCGCTGATGCTCGTGCTGGCGTCCCGCCGGAGCGATGTCGGGGTGCCAGCGCTTGGCCATCCGCCGCCGGGCGAGCTGGACGTCGCGCTGCTCGAACGGCGCCTCGAGCTCGAGCAGCAGCAGCGCCTGTTCCACGTCGAGGATGCGGGGCATGACTCGTCTACGTTAGCGTCGCCGGCTGGGCGATGTGACCTGAGAGCGCCGCGCCGCTCTGCAACAAATCAGCGCCAATCCGATCCGCCGCGCCGTCCGCGCCCTATGGTCGCGGCCGTGACCCGGACCAGCCATCGCGCCGCGATCGCGTCCGCCGGCGTGCTCGCCGGCGTCGCCGTCGTGGCGCTCGGCGGCGCGCTGCTGGCGCTGACCGTCCAGGTGCTGAGCAGCGCCGAGCCGTGCGGTTCTGCGGCCGCGGGCGCCCCGGCTCAGATCGCGCTGCTCGCGTCAGGGGAGGGCCGGGTCGTCGGCGCGACCGAGTACGGCGGTCCGGGCGACCCGAGCAGCGGCACGATCGGCGCCTCGGGCGCTAACCTGCTCGCGCACCCGGACAGCTACGCCGAGCTCGGCGGCGAGACGTTCGCGAGCGCCACCGCGATGGGCGGCCTCCCCTACATGACGCCGCTGCGCGTGAGCTGGGGCGGCCGCTCGGCGATCGCCTACAAACGAGACTTCGGGCTCGGCGGCGGACCCGTGGACGGCCGGCCGCGGGTGATCGATCTGTGGTGGCAGTTCGCGGGCGCCCTCGGCATACCCTACGAGGACGGCCTCTGGTCCGGCTCGGTGCGGATCGACCGCCCGCCGGTCGCCGGCGCCGGGGACCTCCTGGGTCAGGCGGCGGGCTCGCTGCTCGCGCTCGCGCCGGGCTCGGCGGCCGCCGAGGACCCAGCCGCCTGCGCCCCCGGCACGCCGACGGGAGTGCCGATCACGAGCGGCGAGCGCGCCCGGCTGCTGCCCGGCGGCCTCGCCGCGGCTCCGGCTGCGGCGCCGGCGGCGGTCAAGGCGATCATCGCGGCCGGAAACCAGATTGCCGGGCGCCCGTACGTCTACGGCGCCGCACACGGCCTGCCACTGTCCGATGCCGCCGCGGCCTACGACTGCTCGAGCAGCGTCGAGCACCTGCTCTACGGCGCCCGGTTGCTCCCCGTGACCTACGGCGGCCCCTCGGCTCAGCTCGAGGCCTTCGGGGCGCCCGGACCGGGGCGCTGGGTCACCCTCTATGCGAACGCCGACCACGTCTTCATGTACGTCGCCGGCCTGCGCTGGGACACCTCCGACGCCGCCGGCCCGGGCGACGGTAGCGCCGGGATCGGCTGGCACCCGCTGGTCCGCAGCGCGGATGGATTCGTCGCCCGCCATCCGGACGGCCTGTGAGGCGAGATGCGCCGGCTGACCGCGATCGCCCTCGCCGCGCTGGCCGCCGCGAGTGCCACGGCCGCGGCGGGCTGCGGCGGCGACTCCGCCCCCCGCCCGTCCGGCGAGGCCGCCGCCCTGCGCCAGGCCGCGCGCACCCACGAATATCCCTCGCCGGCGACCGCCGCCGACGCGGTGACCGGCGGTTGGCCGAGTGCGGTGAGCGCCGTCGAGGCCTTCGCCACCGCCTACATCAACTGGAGCTTCGCTACTGTCACGGCACAGATGCGCGCGCTCGCGCAGGCGAGCGTCGGCCAGGCCCGCGCGGCGACCGCCCTGGCCGCCGCCGAGACCGCGGGCGACTACGAGCTTCACCACGGCGGCATCTCCAACCACGGCACGGTGGAGGCGATCGCGCCGCTGGCTCACCATCCCGATCAGTACGTGGTGGTGACCCGCGAGCAGACCACCGCCACCGACAGCGCGGCGTATCAGGGACTGCGCCCGGCATGGCATCTCGCGCTGGCCACGGTTACCCGGCTGGCCGGCGGGCAATGGGTGGTGAGCGGCTGGGAGCCCCAGAGCTGAAGCCGGCCGGCGCGCTATAATAATGCTTGCCAGCAAGCAAATATTCGTCCGAGCCAGACCGAGATGCCGACCGTCGCCAAGATTCCCGAGACCGAGACCGCTGCGCCGCTGCGCGCGCTCATCGGACGCCTGTCCCGGCACCTGCGCCGGGCCGCCGCCGGCACCGCCGCGGGCCTCACGCCGACGGGCGTCTCGGTGCTGCTGGCGGTCGTGCGCGAGGGGCCGACGCGGCTGTCGGAGATCGCCGCCGCCGAGGGGATCAACCCGACCATGCTCTCGCGCGTGGTCTCCGACCTGGTCGAGGCCGGACTGGTCGAGCGCACGAGCGACGAGCGCGACCGCCGGACCGCCTGGGTGACGGCGACGGCGGCCGGCCGCCGGCTCTCCGAGCGGATGCGCCGCGAACGCACCGACGCGCTGGCCCAGGCGCTCACCCGCCTCGAGGACCGCGACCGGCGGCAGATCGAGAACGCGCTTGCCGCGCTCGAGCGGCTCGCCGAGGAGCTCGGACAGGGCAGACGGCCGTGACCCGCGTAATCAACGCCGGCCGGCTCACCTTCGCCGCCCTCTCGGTGTCGAACTACCGCCGCTACTACGGCGGCCAGGCGATCTCGCAGATCGGCACCTGGATGCAGATGACCGCGCAGTCGTGGCTCGTGCTCTCGCTGACCCACTCGAGCACGGCGCTGGGGGCGATCGTCGCGCTGCAGACCCTGCCCGTCCTGTTGCTGGCTCCCTACGGCGGGGTGATCGCCGACCGCGTCAACAAGCGGCGGATGATGATCATGCTGCAGAGCGCGATGGGGCTGCAGGCCCTGGCCCTCGGCCTGCTGACCGTCACCGGCGCGGTCCGGGTGTGGCAGATCGGCGTGCTCGCCGCGCTGCTCGGCCTCAACAACGCGTTCGAGAACCCCTCGCGCCAGTCGTTCATGCTGGAGTTGGTCGGCCCCGAGCATCTGCGAAACGCGGTCAGCCTCAACTCGGTCATGGTCAGTTGCGCCCGCGCGATCGGCCCCGCGATTGCCGGCCTGCTGATCGCCGGCGTCGGCGACGGGGTGTGCTTCCTGCTCAACGCCGCGAGCTTCGTCGCCGTGGTCGCGTCGCTCGTGACGATGGACCGCTCGGCGCTCAACCCGACCGAGCCGACCCCGCGGGCCAAGGGCCAGCTGCGCGAGGGACTGCGCTACGTGCGCCGCACCCCCGCGCTCGCCATACCTCTGCTGATGATGGGCGCGGCGGGGTGCCTGGCCTACGAGTTCCAGGTCTCGCTGCCGGTCATGGCCAGCCGGGGTCTCGACGTCGGCGCCACGGGCTACGGCTTCATGACGGCCGCGATGGGCGTGGGCGCGGTGCTCGGCGGCCTCCTGATGGCCGCCCGCGGCAAGACCGGCCTGCGACCACTGATCGTCGCGTCCTGCGCGTTCGGCGTCGCGCTCGCGCTCGCCGCGCTGGCGCCCGACCTCCCGCTCGAGCTGGCCGCTCTCGCCTTCGCCGGCGGCGCCAGCATCACGTTCATGTCGACCGGCAACTCCACGCTGCAGCTGACCGCCGAGCCCGCCATGCGCGGCCGCGTGATGTCGCTCTGGTTCGTCGCCTTCCAGGGCTCGACCCCGATCGGCGCCCCGATCGTCGGCTTGGTGACGGCTGCGCTCGGCGCCCGCGCCGGGCTCGGGCTCGCGGCTGTGACCTGCCTCGTCGTCGGCGCCCTCGGGCTGGCCACGCTGCGCCGGCTGAGCGGGGCGAGCCGGCTGGCGCCCCGGGTGGCGACGACGGGACCCTAGGCCCCTCCCGGCTACGAGTGGCTGACCGGCTGGCCGTTGGCGGTCAGCTTGACCTCCATGTTCCCGCGGGTGGCGTTCGAGTACGGGCAAACCTCGTGCGCGGCGGCGACGATCCGCTTGGCCTCCTCGGGATCCTCGATCGCCGGCAGGCTGACCTCGAGCGCGGCGCCGAGGTGAAAGCCGCGCTCGGGGGTCGGGATCAGGCTGATCCGGCTGTCGACCGAGACCTCCCCGAGCTCCCTGCGCTCGCGGCGCGCCACCGCGGCCAGCGCGCCCTCGAAGCAGGCCGCGAAGCCGACCGCGAACAGCTGCTCGGGGTTCGTGCCCTGACCGTCTCCTCCGAGCTCGGTCGGGGGGCGGAGCTGGACATCGAGCCGGCCGTCGGTGGTGCGCCCGTGGCCTTGCTCTCGTCCACCGGTGACGGTCGCTTCCGCGGTGTAGAGCCGTCGTTCGAGCGCCATGTCTTCCTCTCTCCGGGGTTGCCGGCACAAGGTAGCGGAGAGGCCGCGGGCATGCGCCCGCGGCCCGGGGCGTGGCCGTCGCGACTCACCGTGCGGCAAGGTTCAGGGCCACGGCGCCGGCAAAGCACACCAGCGCGAGCACGCGGATCCAGACGCCGGCGCGGTCGCCGGGGCGGCCGGTCACCATGCCGACGATCGCCAGCGTCATGCAGCCGACCGCCACCAGGGCCAGGATTGCCGCCGCAACTCGCATCGCCTGGTTTGTAGCGCCCGGCCTATCCTGAGTGGCGATGTCCGCCCAGTACATCTTCACCACGTACCGGCTCTCGCGGCGCTTCCCGCCCGACCGCGAGGTCCTCACCAACATCTCGCTCTCGTTCCTGCCCGGCGCCAAGATCGGCGTCCTCGGCTACAACGGCGCCGGCAAGTCGACCCTGCTCCAGATCATGGCCGGCCGGGACCGCGAGTTCGACGGCGAGGCGCAGCTCGCCCCCGGCGCGACGGTGGGGCTGCTCGAGCAGGAGCCGACGCTCGATCCGGCCAAGGACGTCCGCGGCAACATCGAGGAGGGCGTAGCCGGCGTCCGCGCGCTGCTCGATCGCTTCGACCAGCTCTCGATGAACTACTCGGAGGAGACCGCGGACGAGTTCGGTCGTGTGCAGGAGCAGATCGACGCCGTCGACGGCTGGAATCTCGATACCACGCTCGAGATCGCGATGGACGCCCTGCGCACCCCGCCGCCTGATTCTTCGGTCGACACGCTGTCGGGCGGTGAGCGCCGGCGCGTCGCCCTCTGCCGGCTGCTGCTCTCGCAGCCCGACCTGCTGCTGCTCGACGAGCCGACCAACCACCTCGACGCCGAGTCGGTGGCGTGGCTCGAGCGCCACCTGCAGGATTACCGGGGCACGGTCGTCGCCGTGACTCACGACCGCTACTTCCTCGACAACGTGGCCGGCTGGATCCTCGAGCTCGACCGCGGGCGGGGAATCCCGTATGAGGGCAACTACTCCGGCTGGCTCGAGCAGAAGCGCGCCCGCCTCGCCACCGAGGCCAGGCAGGAGAACGCTCGCCGGCGCACGATCGAGCAGGAGCTCGAGTGGGTTCGCCTGAACGCGAGCGCGCGCCGGAACAAGCCGAAGGCGCGGCTGAACGCATATGAGGCACTGCTCGCCGAGGAGCGCAACGTCAAGCTCGACCAGGTCCAGATCCACGTCCCGCCGGGCCCCCGCCTCGGCGAGGTGGTGGTCGAGGCCGAGGGCCTGCGCAAGGCCTACGCGGATCGCCTGCTGATCGACGATCTGACGTTCCAGCTGCCCCGCGGGGGAATCGTCGGGGTGATCGGCCCGAACGGCGCGGGCAAGACGACGCTCCTGCGGATGGTCACCGGTCAGGAGCAGCCCGACGCCGGGAGCCTTCGGGTCGGCGAGACGGTCGAGCTCGCGTACGTGGACCAGTCGCGCGACGCGCTCGATCCCGACAAGACGGTCTGGCAGGAGGTCTCCGGCGGACACGACCAGATCAAGCTCGGCGACCGCACGGTGAACAGCCGCGCCTACGTCGCCGGCTTCAACTTCAAGGGCACCGACCAGCAGAAGAAGGTGGCCAAGCTCTCGGGCGGCGAGCGCAACCGGCTGCACCTGGCCAAGCTGCTGCGGACCGGCGGGAACCTCCTGCTGCTCGACGAGCCCACCAACGACCTCGACGTCGACACTCTGCGGGCGCTCGAGGAGGCGCTCTTGGCCTTCGCCGGGTGCGCCGTGGTCGTCTCGCACGACCGCTGGTTCCTCGATCGCATCGCCACCCATGTGCTCGCGTTCGAGGGCGACTCACAGGTCCGCTGGTTCGAGGGCAACTTCGAGGCCTACGAGAGCTTCCGCCACGAGCAGCTGGGGGCCGACGCCGACCGGCCCAAGCGGGTGACCTACAAGAAGCTAGTCCGCGGCTGAGGCCGGCGCCGCGTCTCGCGGCGGCACGGCGCCGTGTTCCGCGGCGGCCCGGCGCCGTGTTCCGCGGCGGCCCGGCGCCGGGCTCCGGGCTCAAACGCCCAGCCCCGCGAGCACGTCGGGCAGCGCGAAGGCATTCGCCGCCACCGCGTCGGCGTCGGCCAGCTCCTCGACCGCGAACGGGCCCGTGGCCACCGCCACACACCGGAGCTCATCGGCCCGGGCGCAGGCGATGTCGCGAGGGGTGTCGCCGACCACCACCGTCTCCGCGCGCGGATGGGGGATGCCGCGCCGGCCGGCGCGCCGGCGGGCGATCCTCGGCAGCGCGCTCCGGTCCTCGCTGTCGGAGCCGAACGCGCCCAGCCCGGCGGGGAAGTAGTGACCGATGCCGGCGCGGGCGAGCTTCAGCCGCGCGACCGGCTCGAAGTTCCCGGTCACCAGGCCGAGCTTCACCCCGGGGCGTCCCGCCGCCCAATCGAGGCACTCGACGATCCCGGGCAGCACGGTGGCGGAGAGGTCGGCCGGGCAGAGGCGCGCATAGGCGTGTGCGCAGCGCTCGCGCACCGCATCCGCGCGCTCGTCGATCCGCTCCGCCGACACGCCGGCGGCGAGCAGGACCATCCGGGCGATTTCACCGTCGGTCCGGCCGGCCCGGGCCGCGGCGGGGCGGGGAGCGTCGACGTCGACGCCGTGCACCTGTCGGACCGCGGCGCGGAGAGCGGCCAGATGAGCCTCGGTGGCACGCCGCAGAAGGGTGCCGTCGATGTCGAACAGGATCAGCGTGTGAACGACATTCCCGGCTCGAGCCGCTGGGCGAACGCGGCGATGAGCCGCGCCGCCGCGTCGATGTCGTGCAGCGCGACCATCTCGACCGGCGAGTGCATGTAGCGGGACGGAACCGAGACCAGCCCGGTCGGCACCCCGCTGCGGCTGAGGTGAATCGCGTCGGCGTCGGTGCCGGTTCCCCGCCCCAGCGACTCGACCGTGAACGGAATGCCCTCCTGCTGGCCGGCGTCGTGGAGCAGCTCAAAGGCGCGCGGATGGAGCGTCGTGCCACGGCCGATCACCGGTCCGGAGCCGATCGCGTGGCGGGTGATCGGCCCGAGCTCGATCCCCGGCTGGTCGGTGGCGAAGGTCAGGTCGACCACGATCGCGACGTCCGGCTCGTGGCGGAAGGCGCTGGTGCGCGACCCGGCGAACGTCGTCTCCTCCTGGACCACGGCCAGCGCCAGCACCTCGCCGGGCGCTCCGCCGGCGCCGGCGACCAGGCGAGCGGCCTCCGCGGCGACGTAGCAACCGACCCGGTTGTCGAGCGCGCGGGAGATCACGCGGTCGTGGCGGAGCTCGAACGGCTCGGCGTCGATCACCGCCACGTCGCCGATGCGGACCAGTTCGTGGGCCTCCTCGGCGCTCTGCGCGCCGATGTCGATGTGAAGGTCCTTGAGCTCCGGAACCTGCTTGCGATCCTCGTCCTTGATCAGGTGGATCGGCTTGCGGCCGATCACCCCCCGCACCGGTCCCGCGGCGGTGAGCAGACGGACGCGCTGGCCGACGAGGACGACGGCGTCCCAGCCGCCCACCTGCCCGAAGCGCAGGTAACCCTCATCGTCGATGTGCGTGATGTGCAGGCCGATCTCGTCGATGTGGCCGACGACGACGAGCCGCGGCCCGCCCGCCGTGCCGGGCACCCGGGCGAACGACGACCCGACGTGGTCAGAGCCGACCTCCCCGGCAAAGCCGGCGCAGTGCTCGCGCCACGCCGCGGCCGGCGCCGATTCGTGGCCTGAGGGCCCGGCGGCGGTAAGCAGGCTGTCCAGGAAGTCCGGCAGCGGCACCGGACGAAGGCTATTGGGAATCGCCGCTTCGGGGCTTGCCGCCCCCGGCGCCCGAGCGCGGTCAACGTGTCGATTCCGCGGATCCGAGCCGCGCGACCGTGTGCGCGCACGGAAGGGTGAGCGCGAGCTCAGCCAGGTCGGCCTCGACCTGCTCCACGAAGCGTTCCACTCGATCTACCGATCTCCCGACGAAACGAAGCGGACCGGATTCCTCGCCGCGGTCGACCGCGCGCAGATCCCATCCTTCGCCGCGTTCGCCGACGGCGTCAGTCAGTCGCGCTCCCTTCGATCCACCGTCGCCGGTCGGGAAGGCGGCCCTTGACGCACCATGGACACTGGAGGTCAGATGACGTGCGGATGCTCGCGCTTGTGGTGACCGATGGCGGTTGTCAACAGGAAGGGTAAGGGGCCTGTTTCGGGGGAGAAGATCGCGACGGCGTCGCGAACGCGATCGTCGGGCTCGGGACCCCCGCCGAGCGTCCCGGCGCGATGGTCACGCGACCTTGGCGCGGGGGGCGATTTACACATAAGTGAAAGCCATGAAATGGATAGCCATGACTAGCTCCTCCATAAGATCCACCGGCCCGGACCAGCCCTATTCGGACACGACCGCGTATGGCAACGGCCCCAACGACTCGATCACCGACACCGCCGAGAATGCCGCGATCACCCACCACAGCGTGACGCTTGACGCGCGACAGATTGCTTACACGGCTACTGCCGGTCACCTCGTGACGGTCGATCGCAGCAGCTCCACGCCTACCGCGAAGATGTTCTATGTTGCCTTCACTGAGGACACGCCGAACCCGGCTGGCAGGCCGGTGACCTTCTTCTACAACGGCGGCCCCGGGGCGTCGTCGGTGTACGTGCTGCTCGGCTCGTTCGCTCCGATGCGGCTGAAGACCGAGATGCCGAACTTCACGCCAGCCGCTCCCTACACGACCGAGGCCAACCCGGACAGTCTGCTCGACAAAAGCGACCTGGTGTTCATCAATCCGGTGGGCACCGGCTACTCCGCCGCCATCGCCCCACACGTCAACAAGGAGTTCTGGGGCGTGGACCAGGACGCCGGCTCGCTGCGGCAGTTCATCAAGCGCTACCTGACCCGCTACGACCGCTGGAACTCGCCGAAGTTCCTGTTCGGCGAGTCCTACGGAACCGCCCGCAGCTGCGTGCTGGCCTACCTCCTGCACGAGGACGGCGTTGACCTCAACGGGGTCACCCTGTTGTCGTCCATCCTGGACTACGGCCAGGCCGGCAACCCCGTCGGGCTGCTGCCCACCCTATGTGCCGACGCGTGGTACCACAAGAAGATCACCGTCGCCCCTCCGCCGGCTGACCTGCCGTCGTTCATGACCTCGGTGGTCACCTTCGCGAAGAACGACTATGCCAAGGCACTGGCCGCCTTCCCGAACGCCGATCCGGCCGCCGTGCAAACCCTCAGCAACTACACCGGTATCTCCCCGGTTGTGCTCACGAGCTGGGAAGGCCTGAACGTCTCGGACACCGACAAACTGGGGACGCTGCATTTCCTTACCGCCCTGCTGCGCGCCGATGGCAAGGCGCTGGGCGCCTACGACGGGCGAGTACTCGGCATTGACACCGGAATCGCCGCGGCGATCAATCCCTTGTCAGGCGGCAACGACCCCACCATGACCGCCGTCAACGGCGCGTACACCGTGGCGTGGAACAGCTATCTCGAGGATCAGCTCAAGTTCACCTCCACCTCCTCATTTACCGACCTCAACGACCAGGCGTTCGCGAACTGGGACTTCGGGCACATCGACCCCACCGGTGCCCAGAAGGGCAAAGACGTAAACGGCAACACCGTCCTGTACACGGCCGGGGACCTCGCCGCTGTCATGGCACTCAACATTGACCTG
>Ga0213874_10000006_pt1 | contig 27573 bp, 24 predicted proteins | sample BarmaccomBMRX_R7_FD_160098 | JGI IMG/M metagenome (GOLD analysis project Ga0213874, IMG submission 160098) | Root-associated microbial communities from Barbacenia macrantha in rupestrian grasslands, the National Park of Serra do Cipo, Brazil - RX_R7 | ecosystem: Host-associated > Plants > Roots...
TTACCGCTCCATTGGGAGTGATGCGCCCGATACGATTTCCGCCGTACTCAGTAAACCAGAGGTTGCCGTCGGGGCCAGCAGCAATTCCGCTCGGGAAACTGCCAACTGTGATCCCGCTGGAAAACTCCGTTATCGCTCCAGTAGTGGGACTGATACGCCCGATGCGATTTCCGCCGTACTCAGTAAACCAGAGGTTGCCGTCGGGGCCAACGGTAATTCCACTCGGGAAACTGCCAACTGTGATCCCGCTGGAAAACTCCGTTATCGCTCCAGTAGTGGGACTGATACGCCCGATGCGGTCTCTCTCGTATTCGGTAAACCACAGATTGCCATCAGGCCCAAGAGTAATTTCTTCAAGAATCCTGCGGCTATTGTCCAACGGATCGACAAACTCCTTGGGATTCCTGCCGGAGGTCATGATACTTCCTACATGACCCATGCGCTCAACGAACCAAAGGTTGTTATCGGGTCCGTTGGTAATGCCACTGGGAAAGCTTCCTATTAAATCGGGAGAAGAAGATTCAGCGAGAGAGAGCTTGGGAACAGCATTCTGCCATACTCCAAAGATGGTGCTAAGCAATAGTAGTAACACTGCCACAATGCTCCATACTAGTGTTGCTCTCTTACTAATAGGTCGCCTCGGTGGTACCGATGCCGCTTTGGCCAGAGCTGAGGCAAAATTCCTGATCGTTCTATAACGCCGCCTCGGGTCTTTGCACAGTGCCTTTTGTAACACAGCCTCTACGTTTGGATAGCGATTCTTGACCTGTGCGGGCAGGGAGGGAGGCGGTAGATTGGCGAATTGCCAAATAGGGTTCCCCTGATGAGGGAGATCACCAGCCAGCCACTCATAGACTATCACTGCCAGCGCATACTGGTCGCTCGCCAAGCAAGCATCTCCAGACCATTGCTCAGGAGCTGCGTAACCGGGTGTACCGCAGGGGAGTTGCTGAGTCCTGGAAAGCGTCCGGTGGGCATAGATAGCAATCCCGAAATCACTGAGCAAGATCTCGTTGTCCTTGCCAAGCAAGAGATTAGAAGGTTTCAGATCTCGGTGGATTACATGACGCTGATGTGCATATTCTAAAGATTCCACAATCTGGTTGATATAGGGGATAACTGCTTCCAGGGGAAGCTGCGTTCCTCTGGGATGCCTTTCTTGCAAGGTGCCGTTGGGCGCATAGTCCATGATAAGAAATGGGGGATCATAAAGAATATCGCAGACCCACAGGCGCACAATGCCTGGATGGTCCAGAGAAAGAATAGTACCGGCTTCCTTTGTAAGCTGACGTCGTTCTGACTCATTCCCAGCAATATTTCTGAACACCTTCATAGCAAAGCATCTATTTGTGCCCGTTTGTTGGCAGAGATAGACATCAGCAGCACCTCCACTTCCCAATCCTCTGAGTACACGGTAGCCTCCGAGTTCTTGTTGTGAAGAGCTCATCATATATAGACTCCTTCTCTCATCATCTGGATGTTCTAGTACTTTCTGCAAAGCAGAGGAGACCAACGCCCGTAGCTCTGACAGAGGGAGGTCACACCCAAATAAACCGGGAGAAACTGATCATCTGTATAGCTTTGTGCACAAGCTGGACACTCCTTGAGATGTACATCAAATGCATTTTCCTGAGGAGAAAGCCCTTCTTGCTGAGAGGTAAGAGCCACTGTCCAATCTGCACAGAAAGGGGAATTGATCAGGCATATGGCTGCTTAGCCCCTATTTTGCAGTATACCACATTACTAATTACATTTGATGGGTTTGCACTAGGAAGAGGTGCGAAATTCCCTCTCCTCATGAGGAGAAGAGGCGTGGTTGAGGCTGTACTGGCGCTGCTACACAGGGCCTTGCTCAATGGTAGAATCCACAAGTGGTCTTTCTTTCATCAGGGAAACGTGCTGACAAGCTGAACAATTAGTGAAGTGGTAGACCTTATCATATCCAAAGTGTACTGTCCATTTGGTACAGTTGTCTTTGTATAGTGCTCACAATAGAAGGTCATCTATTTTGTTTTATTTTGCCTATACCATTGTTCTGGCAGGGTTTTTCTACTTAGAGGAGAAGAAAAGAAGGTTAAAAACTCATGTGCATTGACCACCTAGTATTTCTGCAGATAATGCAATTGGCGGATAGTGCCCTGCCCATCGGCTCGCTCGCCCACTCTTTCGGACTAGAAACCCTGGTAGCAGAAGGAGTTCTCACTGTTGGGCAGCTTGAGTCTCTCTTGCGTGACTATCTAGATGAGGTTGGAGGGTTAGAGAGTGTTTTTTGTCGGCTTGGATACAGATTAGCATCTCTCGACCTGGGTACTTTTGAACCACGGTGGCTCGCTCTGAATGAGCAGTTGAGTGCCTTCAAGACTGCTCGTGAAAGCAGGACAGCTAGTGCTGCGTTAGGGAGGAGATTCCTTCAACTGGTACAGGATGTGCAGGAGAACCAGATGATACGAGCGGCTCAGCAATCGGCAAAGGCAGCCGAGGCGGATGTTCACTATAGCTCAGCTTTTGGTCTGGTGGCTGGCATACTTGGTGTAGACGAGACTGCTACTGTACTGGCTCACCTACAACAATTCTTGACGGGTCTGGTTTCAGCTTGCCAGCGCTTAATGCCGCTTGGTCAAAGTCAAGCTAGCAAGATCATATGGCGACTCAAGCCAACGTTGATAGCAATTGCTAAACGCTATGAGGCGTTCGACCTGAACAGCGACGCCGTGGTCGCGTTTACACCTCTCGTAGATATCGGCAGTATGCGTCATCCTCTCCTTACTACCCGCCTCTTTATCAGTTAGCCAGAAAAGAGTAACCTCAACACTGTTAAAACTGCACAATAACCACCTGTTAGATCCAAGGCAATTTGACCATTGACCATTGATTACCGGGACCTTATCTTTTGCAGTAAGGGTGTGTTCGTACAGCTTGTAAACCCTTCTCTTCAACGACGAGATGAGCAGCATTGATGCAAACGTCCAGCAATGTCTTGTCCCCTTCATCCATTGTAGGTGTCATCCTCCATGACCGTCCACTTATATCGGAATGTCACAAGCAAGAGAGGGAAATCGTGAAAATCGAACAACAGCCATCACAACAAGAGAGTAACAAGCCGAAACGGCAATTCAACACCTTAGTCAACAACCCCGTTTTGGAGGACTATTCTCTGCGCTATGCTCCGCGTTCGTTCAGAAAATGGAGCGAGTATGCAGTAGCTACTGCTGCGCTCGGAGGTATCGCCTACTTGGCGGACTTTGCCATTGGAGGTTCTATCGCCGTAACACATGGGTTCACTAGCGCTTTTTGGGCCATCCTAGCTGCCGGAGTGGTTATCTTCCTGACCGGCATCCCAATCTCTTATTACTCGGCCAAGTATAATATAGATATGGATTTGCTTACGCGTGGGGCGGGCTTCGGCTATTTCGGATCCACGATAACGTCCTTGATCTATGCTAGCTTCACCTTCATCTTCTTTTCTCTGGAAGGCTCTATCATGGCCCAAGCCATGAACGTTTACTTCGGGCTTCCGTTGTGGTTGACGTATCTCATCTCTGCCCTGATGATTATCCCATTAGTTGTATTCGGCATGACTCTTCTCTCGAAGCTGCAAGTCTGGACGCAGCCAATCTGGCTCATCTTACTGGTAGCGCCTTTTCTAGCTATCCTCTTTAAAGATCCCGCAGCTTTTGTAAACTTCACGCACTTCGCTGGCACCTCTCCAACTGGGGCTGGCTTTAATTACCTAGCTTTCGGCTTGGGCGCTGGTGTCGCACTGTCTCTCATCGCACAAATTGGGGAGCAGGTGGACTACCTCAGATTCATGCCGGACAAGACCCCCGCTAATAGCAAGAGATGGTGGGCTGCCGTGCTCAGCGCTGGGCCGGGCTGGATTATTCTTGGTGTGCTGAAGCAGCTAGGAGGAGCCTTTCTGGCCTTCTACATATTCACCGATTCGGGGGCTAAACTAGCGGTAGAGCCAATCCACCAACTTATCAAGGGCTTTGGTGTGCTGGTACCGAATCAGTTTCTCGTAGTAACGCTAGCAACCTTCTTCGTCGTGCTTTCGCAGGTGAAGATCAACGTCACCAACGCCTACTCCGGCTCTCTCTCCTGGTCTAATTTCTTCTCGCGGGTTCTCTACTGGCACCCTGGACGAGTCGTCTGGCTCTTCTTCAATGTAGGAGTGGCCTTACTTTTAATGGAGCTAGGTGTGTTCGGGTTTTTGAATACAGTACTTGGCTTCTACTCTAATGTAGCTATAGCTTGGATTGGTGCAGTAGTGGCTGACCTCGTGATCAATAAACCACTGCTGAAATTGAGTCCGTCCTACATCGAGTTCAAACGAGCGCACCTCTACAATATTAACCCCGTCGGTTTCGGATCTATGGTTATTGCCTCGCTAATCTCTGTAGCCGCATTCTTCGGCTTGTTCGGAGAAGTGGCACAGGCGTACTCTCCCTTCTTGGCAATCGGGATAGCGTTCGTCCTTTCGCCCATCATGGCGATTATCACAAAGGGCAAATACTATATGGCCCGTGAGGACATTCCTGTGTTCGTGGCCGAAAATGGCAACCTGCCTGTTCTAACTTGTACAGTCTGCGCACAAGAGTATGAGGCTCCGGATATGTCGGACTGCCCCTATCACGGAGGATCAATCTGCTCGCTCTGCTGTACCTTGGAGAAGAACTGTCACGACATGTGCAAACATGTCGCTGTAGGACACGCGCTGTAGGGCCAGGGCAACCGTAAGGGTCCGTTCCTACTATACACGTTGTGCCGTTTCTGAGTGTATAGTAGTGATCCCTTGCGGTAGCTATGCCCATCATGTGCTCTCTGCTCCCCCATTCGGTAGGCAACGAGACCCATTTGGCTATAAGCTCTACGTTTTTCATCTGCTGTGGTATAATTCCGGAACACTAAAATTTACGTGGAAGAGGTAGCTACTATGGGTCTATGGGATAGCAATTTCAAACAGCTCGTCAACGCCAACCCCCAAGCTTTCGCCGACTGGCTCCTACCTGGCGCTCGCGTCATCCGCGAACTGTCCGAACACCTCACTCGTACGCTCGATGTTGACAGCCTTTACGAGACCGTTGAGGGTGCAATAGCCAGAGGAAAAAACGTGAGTATTTTTGTGCCGCAGGAGAGAAGATGTACCACTTTTCAGACAAAAAGTATGCTATACTCTACAGAGGAGAAGGGAGGGTCCTATGCCGACGTTAGAAGAGCGAATTGCAGCCTTGGAACGTGCTCTCTCTACTCTAAGAGCAGAACACATTTCTGATATAAGACAGCTTGAAGAGCGTATTAACGCACGAATTAGCGCCTTGCAACAACAGATTGATGAACAGCGAAGGCGACTGTCTGAGCATGAGCAGGCTATAGGGCAGATAGGTCAGCAGATGGGCCACAGATTTGATAGTTTAGAGAAGGCACTCTCTCAACAATTTGGTGCTATCAGTGCCCGCTTTGATGCGATGGACACAAGTCTCTATCAGCATTTTACCTCTCTTGATGCTCGGTTGAGTGCGGTAGAGCAACGGGTAGATTTCCAAACGTCCGAGCTCAAGGCGAAGTTTGAAGCAATTGATCTGTATGCTGCAAGAACGTGGGGAGTGGTCTATGAGCAACAACGCGATATTCGCGAGATGAAAGAGGATATCAAAGGCATAGCAGGTCGTCTTGATGGAATGGACGTTCGCTTTGATGGAGTGGACGCTCGCTTTGATAGGGTAGAGGGACGCCTTGATGGAATGGATGCTCGTTTTGATAGAGTAGAGGGACGCCTTGATGGAATGGACGCTCGCTTTGATGGAGTAGAAGGCCGTTTCGATATTCAAGAGGAAAAGCTTAATCAGATTTTAGAACGGTTACCTAAGCAAGGGGGATAGACCAACCTTATGGTCACGAAGCCTATCTCGCGAGTAGCGAGTGCGGAGGTGCTGATGGATCTGACGCTCAAGGTAATTGCTTCAGAAACACCAGAAGAGTTTTACAAGGTTCTTGTCCTGCTGAACGAGAGTGGCAGATGATATTCTTGCCTTTGTAGTAGGTGGTAGAGTGGAGGAACATCCAAAACCATATTCAACAACTCAAGACTGGCCAGCACGCGTCAAGGGGCGGTTGCACCTGCACTTCGTCTACGACCAGACGGTCCAACAAACCAGGCTAGTAGTGCGTGAACAGCAACCACCCTTGAAGATAATACGAGCCTTCCCACTAGCTGAAGGCGGAGCACTCGTACACCTGCACAATCTTTCTGGAGGTGTGCTAGGTGGAGATCAGTTGCAGATCGCTGTTGAGGTTGGTCCGCAAGCCTATGTACAACTGACTTCCACAGGTGCCACGCGTCTCTATCGTAGTCTTCCGCAAGCTGCCATGGCTGTGCAAACGAGCGACATCCAGGTAGGAGAAGGCGGACTACTTGAGTACCTGCCCGATGCGCTCATTCCTTTTGCTGGGTCGCGCTACCGACAGCAGAGCAGGATTGAATTGGCAGCGGGTGCTGGTCTTTTCTGGTGGGAGATGGTGGCCCCAGGAAGGGCAGCACGGGGAGAATGTTTTGAGTATGAGCAACTGCACATCGAGCTGTATCTGTCGGCACAGGGCAAGCCGTTAGCCATAGAACGTGTGAAACTTGAACCGCAATGCCATCCGCTCTCATCTTTGGCACGACTTGGCCCTTACCATTACTTTTGCAGTTTCTATATCTGCCGAGTTGGCCTGCAGGCAGCCCGTTGGTCCAGCCTGGAGAAAGAGTTAAGCATAGTAGCCCAGAAGCTCTCTCGTCCTGGCGAAATATGCTGGGGGGTGAGCACGCTGGTGGCGCATGGTCTGGTTATCCGCGCCCTGAGCTGCCAGGGGCGAGAAATAGCGACGGGTCTGATGGCTTTCTGGCAGGCGGCAAAGTTGGCACTCTATGGGCAGGATGCTATCCCGCCACGTAAAGTATATTGAGCAAGGTCCACAGTGGCCCCAGAACCTGTATAGTAGTGGCGGCCCTTGCGGTCGCCATGCTCGCTGAAGGAGGTTATTTTGCATCTCACCACACGTGAACAAGAAAAGCTCTTAATCTTTGTGGCTTCCGAACTAGCTCACAAACGCAGAGCACGCGGCCTCAAGCTGAACTATCCCGAAGCCATCGCCATCCTCTCTGCTGAGATCATGGAGGCCGCTCGCGACGGTAAAAGTGTAGCGGAGATCATGACCCTGGGTACCACGATCCTCAAGCGTGACGATGTGATGGAAGGGATAGCCGAAATGATACACGAGGTACAGGTCGAGGCCACTTTTCCTGATGGTACGAAACTTGTGACGGTTCATGACCCTATTCAGTAGGAGGCACCGGATGAAGCCTGGAGAATATCTGCTGTATGAGAGCGCAGGCCCCGTTGAAGCCAATGTAGGGCGCAAGACTGCGCAAGTTCTGGTCAAACACACGGGCGATAGGCCCGTGCAAGTGGGCAGCCACTATCACTTTTTTGAGGTAAACCGTGCTCTGCAATTTGACCGAGCTGCCGCTCGCGGTATGCGTCTGAACATTGCTGCCGGAACTTCTGTGCGCTTTGAACCCGGCGATGAGAAAGAGGTGAGTCTGGTCGCATTCGGTGGGACACGGGAGGTGTATGGGCATAATGGCTTGGTGAATGGACCGGCGTGAGCTGTTTCAGGCACAGCACGGGTGAACGTGAGAACACTACCTCGTGCCTATGCTGATCTGCATGGTCCAACAATTGGAGGTAGGGTGTGCTTAGTAGATGGCCAACAAGTTAGGAACAACTCTCATTATATATTTTGATGCCTTTATACTCTCCTTTCATTTCCAACCGTCTATTAATTCCCTTAAAATGACTCAAAGCCTCTAAAGAGCTTTTTAACGGAATACCATAAAAGTCTGCAACCAAAATTGCTCCCATAGCGTTGCTCACGTTGTGAAGCCCAGGTATACATAGCATACCTTTCCCTAGACATGCCCCTTTATATTCTACAGAATAAAGCGTTTCGTCTTGGTTTTGTATAACATCTTTACTCTTCCATTCACATTCATGGCTAAAACCAAATGTCACCAGATTATTTTTAAGTGTACGTGCAGCTGTCCTCTGCCTCTCCTCCGACATCAAGGGTTCCAGTCCTATCCATTTCTTCCAATGATGGGCTAACAATACGCAACAGGGGATCCTGAGGATCTTGCCAATTGATTAAGCTCGCAGAGTATGGAGTAATGGAAAAAGGGAAATACGAGTGAATAGCTTCAATCTTAGGTAAGTCTGCTTCGGGAATAACATTGGGCTGAACTAAGTCTTTAGGTTTTCTGATACTATTTCGAAGATCAATCTGCCACTGTCTAGTCGTTTCTACCATTGGTGCCTCCATATACGTAACGTTTAATCAGAATAAGAAATAGCGCTGTGCCAACGGAAGAATGGTTGCTGGCTCACACATCAGCAATTCGCCATCTGCGCGCACTTCATAGGTTTCCGGATCGACCTCAATAACTGGTGTCGCGTCATTATGAATCATGTGAGATTTACCAATAGTACGACAATTCTCAACAGCCACTGCGGTTTTTTGTAGCCCTAGCTTGTGCGGTATATTTTCCTCACGAGCCGCTTTCGACAAAAACGTGAGACTCGTGGCAGCAGTTGCGCCACCAAAGGAGCCAAACATAGGACGATAGAGGACTGGCTGCGGTGTTGGAATAGACGCGTTGGCATCACCCATCAGGCTCCAAGCAATAAAGCCACCTTTGACAATCATTTCCGGCTTCACACCAAAGAATGCAGGTCGCCATAGTACCAGATCAGCAAGCTTGCCAGGTTCGATTGAGCCAACATGCTGAGAAATACCATGAGTAATGGCTGGATTAATGGTGTACTTGGCAATATAACGCTTGACACGATAGTTATCATTACGTTCTGAATCGTGCGCAAGGGGGCCACGCTGCACCTTCATTTTGTGCGCCGTCTGCCACGTTCTCGTAACTACCTCACCGATACGCCCCATTGCCTGTGAGTCGCTGGATAGCATACTAAAGACACCGAGATCGTGCAGGATGTCTTCGGCGGCAATGGTTTCAGGACGAATGCGACTCTCGGCAAACGCGACATCTTCGGGTACTTGGGGATTGAGATGATGACACACCATTAGCATGTCTAAGTGCTCAGCAATGGTATTTGTAGTAAACGGCATAGTCGGGTTTGTCGATGATGGCAAGATATGCTGGTAGGAGGCGATACGGATAATGTCGGGAGCATGACCTCCGCCTGCGCCCTCGGTGTGATAGGTGTGAATGGTGCGACCGTTGGTCGCGGCGATGGTATCTTCGACGAAGCCCGCCTCGTTAATCGTGTCGGTATGGATCGCTACCTGCACATCGTATGCATCTGCTACCTTGAGGCAGGTATCAATTGCGGCTGGTGTTGTGCCCCAATCCTCGTGCAGTTTTAAGCCACATGCTCCCGCTCGAATCTGCTCAACAAGAGGAGCCTGCGTTGCGGTGTTTCCCTTGCCTAAGAAACCAAAGTTCATGGGCCACGCTTCAGCAGCTTGCAGCATACGCGCTAGGTTCCACGCGCCAGGCGTACAAGTGGTCGCATTCGTCCCTGTTGCTGGTCCCGTTCCTCCACCAATCATGGTCGTGATACCATTGGATATGGCTTCATAGATTTGCTGCGGCGAAATAAAATGAATGTGGGAATCAATACCTCCCGCCGTGACAAGCATATTTTCGCCTGCAATCACTTCAGTCGCTGAGCCAACAACCAGTTCGGGGTCGACACCATCCATTGTATCGGGATTACCAGCTTTCCCGACCTTGACAATGCGTCCATCTTTGATGCCGATATCGCCCTTGACAATGCCCCAGTGATCGATAATCAGTGCATTGGTGATGACAAGATCGAGTGCGCCGTTTACCCCGTCACGTGTGGCTCTGCTGCTCTGACCCATACCATCACGAATGACTTTGCCGCCGCCGAAAGTGATTTCATCTCCGTAGACGGTAAAATCTTTTTCGACTTCTATAATCAATTCAGTATCAGCGAGACGCACACGATCCCCTGTGGTAGGACCATAGAGGTCGGCATAGGTGCGACGTGGAATGTTCAAGTTCATAATACTTGCCCTCTCGTCTTTTGTAGAGTAATATAGACGCAATCGAGCCAAAGGTCAAGAGAAGCAAAGAAGGAGGTTGAGATGTCACAGAATAGTACCTTGTCACGGGCCTTCAGGGTGGGCATTGCTGGTCCCGTGGGTAGCGGCAAAACCGCACTAGTGGACTGCCTGAGCAAACGACTCTATCCTGCATATAATCTGGCAGTGGTCACCAATGATATCTATACTAAGGAAGACGCCGAATTTTTGCTGCGGCAAGGTACGCTGCCAGAGAAGCGTGTGCGGGGCGTAGAGACGGGAGGGTGTCCGCACTCCGCCATACGTGAAGATGCCTCTATGAATTTAGAGGCCATTGCTGATCTGGAAGAGCGCCTGCCCGGTCTTGAACTGATTTTTGTCGAAAGTGGGGGTGACAACCTAGCAGCCGCTTTTAGCCCGGAACTGGTGGACGTTTTCATCTATGTGATTGACGTGGCAGGCGGCGACAAAATCCCGCGCAAGGGTGGGCCAGGCATTACCCGCTCGGATTTGTTGGTGATTAATAAAATAGATCTGGCTCCTTATGTGGGAGCATCGCTAGAAGTGATGGAGCGGGACGCACGTCTTCAACGGGGTGATCGACCTTTCATCTTCACAAATCTCAAGGATAACACCGGACTGGATGAAGTCATCACCTGGTTAGAGCTGCACCTCAAAATGCCACGGGAACAACGGCACGTTATTATTGACACGCATACTCCCTATGTAGGACATTCTCATAGTCACGACCATTAGCATATTCGCTATTTATTGGCTCTCGCTTGTGAACCCTTTCTTGGCAAAAAGTTCGGGGTGCTGAGCCTTCATCAGCTCGACTCCTAGCTCCGCCACCGCCGTGGCATTCTTGTACCTGCTCGTCTTCAAGGTTTTGTAGAGCATTATGATATCGAAGTGGAACGCCGAAGAGTGAAGCTCTTCTACGATAGCAAGTGCATCAAGAGCGAGTTGGGTAGCAAACTCGTACTGGCCTTTGTCGATGTAGGCCCTGGCTTGAATGATGTTGCAGGTGCTTTGACGATAGGCTGATGTACGCGTTTCTTGCGGCAGAGAGACACCCACTTCGATTTCTCGGATGGCCTCACTTGCGGTATGCAGCTTTTTCACAGGTGCAGCAACGCGTACCAAAGCTTTATCGAGGATGTGCCGTTCTCGGTCAAACTGTAACTGATAGGCATTGAGTTCCATACCTGGTCCTATAGCGTGCTCGGCCTCATCCATCATCCTTAATGCGGTGGAGATATCTTTGTTGCCTTGTGCGGCATGAGCACTCATCTCAGCCAGCAATGAGCTCACGGAGGCATTCAATTGTGCAGGCAGGCGGCCTTCGAGCTGCTTGGCTTGGGTGAGGTCTGCAAGAGCAGCCTCATAGTCTCCTCGATCTCGCATGTCGTTCGCTCGTTGCCAACGCGCAAAGCCTTGCAGGTCATCCAGGTGGTGCTCGGTGGCCAGGAAAATGGCTTTTTCGTGATACTTGTCGGCGGTCTCGCAGAAACCGAACTCGTTAGCAATATTTCCTGCTACCGTATTGAAGCCACACAGCAGGCGTGTCATCTCCTGCTGGTCTGCTCGATTAACATAGGGCAGGGTATCGTGCAGCAGACTAATGCGGCCCACGAGGTCCCCGAAGATATCCCCTGCTGCACTGGCTCCATGCCGAAAATAGTAGCCAAGTGTGGCACGGTACTCTGCAAGGTCAATGGGTTCATGCAAAATTCTCAGAATAGCCATCCCCTCGATAGGGTCTTCTGTTGGCTGTCTGAGCGAAGGTAGCCCGAGCAGCACGGGGGGAATGCCCAAGAGCGCAGCCAGGATATAGCGCCGTTGTCTGTTTTTGGGAACCTGATTATACTCTTCCATCATGCGGATTGCGTCTCCTCCTATGTCTTGGTCTAAGCCACGTCCATACTGTTGTGCAAGCTGCTCGCGACTCCAGGTGAGCTCTTCTCGTCTCTTCTTGAGCAGTTTGCCATAGTTGGGTTGGCCGTGCTCGTCGAGTTCCAACAACAAGTGACACTGCTCGTTCCAACATATGCTGACATCAATCATCTTGCTCTCCTTCTCACTCCGATGCTCATCTACACATCTCGTGTTCAGTATAGAAGAAATGACCGACGTTGTCTAGCTTTTCGCGTTGAAGAGAGTGAAACAGGCGTTGTTTCACATCAAAAACGTTTCATCTGTGTCTGCTATACCTTGCTGTGGGAGGGCGTCAAGAAAAGTGCCTCCCTGCTAGTAACTATCTCATTACCTAGTAAGTAAGTCAATCATACAAGCGTCAAAAGGAGTTTTTAGGTGGATAGCATCAACAAGAGTGAAGTGGCTAGATTGCTCCAGCAACTGGAACAGGAATGCGAAGCCCTGCATCGTGGCCTCTACGGCTTAGCTAGTGTGGTTGCTCACGAGATTATTCGTCATCGCTATCAGGCTCTTGGAGATTATGCAGACGAGTTGGCCAAACACGTGGGGCAAGAGCAAGCGAGAGACATTCTAGTCACAACCTATAGTGAGAAAGTAAGATAGGAGCGCGATGGCAGAACCGACGTTTTGGCAGGGAAATGCTCCCATCAGCGTGCTTGAGCACGTCGACCAGGTGGTCGTCACCGATGCGGTGATGGTCTCGTTGTTGCAGCGACATGGCTGTGTCCTACATGGGACCAGTATTCTGTTCCCCGCGGGAACCGTGGCCCAGGAACTCTTGCCCAGGTGTGGCTGGATGGAGAAGTACACCCTCCAGCTACCCGATGGCTTGGAGCTAGGGTGGAAGCGAGACCGCAGTCGAGAGCCTGCTGGATCACTGCTCCTGGTCTCCAGGCAGCGCTATGAGCAAGAGCGCCACCTGCTCATCGGTGAGCAGAGGGCGGGGACCGAGCAAGGGGCAGTGCTGACGCTGCAAGCCACCCGCCAGGAAGTGCTAGCCCTGGGGGTGGCCATTCACAGCTATAAGCTGCAGGTGGAATGCCAACCGTCTGTCACGCCAGAGCAGCAGAAGGTGCTTGACTTAGTGGTGCTGTTGCATGATCGGCTCATCGCTTCGCTGCCTTCGAGCACGAAGTAATGGCAGGTATTTGGGCGCATATTTACATTAGGGCTTTCCAGTTCTCATCACAATCCCACCCCGCCCCAGTTGTTTGTCAGAGAAGGTGCGGCCGCCCTGGTTACAGGTTTTGGTTAGTACTTTTGGAGTGCAGAGGTGATGGACACCCAGTATCTTGACAAACCTCTTGTAACGCTTATAGAATGAGCGAAACAACCTCACTACAATGTAATGGAATGTTTCACTATAGCGTGGTGAAACGCCTTGCCCGGTGAGGAGCCGTTCTATATGCTCAAGGAGGCCTTATGGCACTTCGTGAGGGACAACAACTTGGCAATTATCGCTTGCTCCGCTTGTTGGGACGCGGTGGTGCGGCTGCGGTATATCTTGGTCAGCATATTCATTTGGATACTCTGGCGGCCATTAAAGTCCTGCGCACGCACTTAGTTGACGAGGACGTGGGGCACTTTCGCACAGAGGCACGCACCATTGCACGTCTGGTTCATCCGCACATTGTGCGCGTGCTGGACTTTGGCATCGAAGCTATGACCCCCTTTCTGGTCATGGAATATGCCCCCAATGGCACTTTGAGGGAACGACACCCCAATGAGATTCCCCTTGCACTCTCAACTGTTGTGAACTATGTAAGCCAACTTGCCCAGGCTTTGCAGTATGCTCACGAGCAGGGGGTCATTCACCGCGATGTCAAACCAGAGAATATGTTACTTGGTCGCGCAGGCGAGTTGCTACTCTCGGATTTTGGCATTGCTCTGGCGGCCAGTTCGCAGCAGCAGAGTACGCAGCGTGCGCAAGAGATGGCAGGCACCATTGCCTACATGGCTCCCGAGCAGATTCATGCCCAAGTCACTGTAAGCAGTGATCAGTATGCGCTGGGGATTGTGGTCTACGAATGGCTCAGCGGAACAAGACCCTTTGAAGGGTCATGGGCCGAGGTAGCACTCAAGCACGCACTGGAGGCCCCACCGAGGCTACGGGAGAAGCTGCCTACGCTGTCGGCTTCAGTGGAGGAGGTGGTCATGAGGGCGCTAGCCAAGGAGCCACAGCAGCGTTTTGCCAGTGTGTTGGAATTCGCCAAGGCCTTGGAGCAAGTGTGCCAGCGAGAGCTCGGTGCTCCCGAGGCCCGGAGCACAGCTCCAGAACTTCACACGCCATCATCTGCGCCTACCGAGACGATGGGTGCTTCCAACTGGCAAACAGCGCCTACACCTCCTCCGATGGTACCACTTTTCTCACCAGAGGCACTCATGCCTATATCACCCTCGAACGAGGCTTCATTATATATAACCAACCAACTTTTTCAGGGATGGATAGATGGGATCCGTAAGCACAACCAAACAGTGGATGCACCTCCCGAGTAATGTCCTAAGCACTAGCAGTTTTGTTGGCTCAACGCTATCGACAAGAGAACTCTCGGCACTAGGACTGTGCGTCTAGTGCTTGTTCAGGAGTCATCTTTTGCCCCTCCGCCCACGCTGAAGCAAACATCTGCTCGCCGAGATGATCCCGTACCGACTTCACGAGAGGCTTTCGACTGTCGCGTATAGACTGTGAAAGTTGCATGCCAGCGGATTGGTAGAGGCGCTCGATTGTTCCCCATAATCGTGCTGCCCAGAGGGCCTCCCCCTGCTGTGCGATTACTGTGGCCAATCCCTCCAGACAGGCTGCAACAGCATCCCTGTCCTGTAACAATTGTCCAATCTGCATACCCTGTTCAGTCAGCATACGAGCAGTGAGGTAGTCTTGTTCACGGGCCGCTACTTGAGCCAGCAGAGCATATGTAGTAACCAATCCTTGCTGGTCACCCATGTGCTGGTGATAGCGCAAAGCCTCTTGTAGCAAGAAGCGAGCGCGAAGCTCTTGATCGCCTCTAAGGGCGATTTGCCCCCAAAAATTGAAGTAGCATCCCAGCGACCAAGTAGCTCCCACCTGGCTAAGCATCTCGATGCCTTGCTGAATGCGCTTCCGTGCTTCTGCCTCGTTGCCTTGCGCCACAGCCACACTAGCTAACTTCATGTGCATTAAACCACCCATGCAGCTGTCGCCTTCATCTTCAAAGACAGCGATACCCTGCTCATGCCACTGGTATGCTTGTTCATAGTTTTCCTCGTATAGAGCCACAGAACCTAGCATACAGTGAACAGTTCCCACAACCCATCTATCCCCTGCTGATCGTACGAGTGCTAGCATCTCTTCGACCATAGCTCGTGCCGCCGCCACCTCACCCATTGCAAGCAAGCTGTGTACCAGCGTATAGACGGAAGCTGAGAGTTTTCGTAAGTCCCCGCATGCTTTACAGAGCGGTAGACTTTCCTGGCAACGAGCAAAGGCGAGCTCGCCTTGCCCCAGAAAGCTAGCAAACACACCTGCCATAGAGAGGAGTTTCCCCTGTACAGAGTCGGGCAGATCCTGCATACCGATTGTAAGTACATGTTCGACCCACTGCCGTCCCTCGTTGAGCAGACCATGCATATACCAGAACCAGCTCAGCGTCGCTACCAGGTGAGCCTGTTTCACCCGTTCATCGTGCGTCTGCAGGAAAGTGAGAGCAGCGCATAGATTATCATGGTCTTGTTCCAGCCGCACCAGCCACAGACGCTGTCGGTGATGATACAATTCCGGCTCGGCCCGCTTGGCCAAGGCGATGTAATAGTTAGCATGTGCCTGCTGGACACGTTCCATCTTTCCACTAGCGGCTAACCTCTCCAGGGCGAACTCGCGGATCGTCTCCAACATCAATAGGCGCGGCTCCTGCTCTTCCTGTTTGCTTCGTTGCAGTAGGTTTTTATCCAAGAGTTGTGCCACGCCATCTAGAGCGGGTATCGAAAGATCACCAAGTTCCGTGCAAAGCGCCTCGATAGCCTCAAGTTGACAACCGCCCACAAAGACTGCAAGGTATTGGAAGAGTTTTTCCTCCTCGAATGAGAGCAAGTCATAGCTCCAGATGATAGTAGCACGCAGGGTCTTCTGCCGCCAAGGTACATCCTGTCCTCCTCCCGTCAAGGCGGTGAGTCGCTGACTCAGTCGGTGGAGCAAGGCTTGGGGAGGCAGCAGTTTGATACGTGCCGCCGCTAGTTCCAGTGCTAGCGGTAACCCATCGAGGCGAGCACAAATCTCGGCAATGACATGGGCATTCTCCTCGTTCAGTTGGAAATTGGACTCGACGGCTTGTGCGTGCTGTACGAAGAGTGTGACCGCTGCAGACTGCCTGCTTGCTTCATATACTGCTAATTGGTGTGGGTCGGGCACAGGGAGTGGGAGCACAACGAACTCGTGCTCTCCCACTACGTGCAGCACTGCACGGCTGGTGACCAGAATCTTGAGAAAAGGGCAAACTAAGAGCAGTCCGGTAAGCAGAGGAGCCGCAGAGAGAAGGTGCTCGAAATTATCCAGAAATAACAGCAGATGCTTGGAGCAGAGAAAGGCTTTCATATGCTCGAACAGCGGACGGTCCGCGCTCCCCCGCAGTCCCAGTGTATGTGCAATGGTAGAAATAACTAGTTCGGGATTGATAACGGATGCCAGTGGTATGAAAAATATCCCATCTGCGAAATCATCCCGCAGTTCGGCTGCTACCTGGAGTCCTAGGCGTGTTTTACCCACGCCACCTGTTCCAGTGAGCGTCAGTAGACGAACTTCTGGGCATCGCAGAAGTTGGCAAACGGCGACGAGGTCCTCTCCGCGACCTATCAATGGAGTGAGTGCTATAGAGAGATTATGCTTGGGAATATGCTCGCTATAATCTGGGCCCCTGGGGACTATGATGTCCCTCTCAATAGAGTGCTTTTGCATCTTCGGCTTCCCCTTAAGGGAACGACCTTAAGTAGGGAGATATTACGACAACTTTACTCGTTTACTATATTTACGACAATAGTATATAATTAGTAACGCCAAAGTGGACTCATCCAACTTTTTGGTGATGTCCATCAAATTTCGTCTGCCGTCAAGAGCCGGTGCGATAACCCTGGATCTAGGAGAAATTCCTCTTGCAATTAGAGCATAGGTTCTATATAATAGAGTTATGTCAAAAAATGTTTGACAGAAGTACTCATGTAGTGTCGATCAGACAAGAAGCTAGATGTGTAGTAGACATGCAGGTAAAAACGCAACTTGCAATGATACCGATTATGGTGCGCGACCAGGATGAAGCCCTCTACTTTTATACAGAGAAACTAGGTTTAGAAAAACGCACCGATATGACCTTTGGGCCAGGTCTGCGCTGGCTCACCGTTGCACCCAAGGACCAGAAAAAGCCGGAGATCGCGCTGGCGAAGCCGGATGTGTTGTTGCATGGCCAAGAGTGGGTGAATGAGTTAATGGAGCGCGCCAGCAAAAATATTTCATTAGTATGGCATACCGATGATTGCCATAGCACCTATCAGACACTCCTTGCACGTGGTGTGAGATTTGTGAGTGCTCCTACAGAGCAGTTGCATGGCGTGGAAGCCATCTTCAAAGACCCGGATGGAAATACGTCTGTGCTGCTGGAGCCACGTGAAGTGTGTCATGTGGCTCGAAAACCCAGAGCAGGAACAGCGGTGTACTAGACGGAGAACAGCCGGCCCTGGTGGTCGCCCCTACGATGTGCCCCAAGATTGGTAGGAGCCAATTCAGTGTGCCCTCGGCCAAGCCTACCGCGATGCATCCACTCCCTCAGTGCGAAAAAGTGACGCACACCCCCATGTTCTGCCATAGTTTACAGAGTAAGGCGAATAGGCTATACTAGCCAAGATATTTCTTTCTGCTTTTTTGTCTGGTTTGGAGGAAATCGTCAGTGAAAGTTACATGTAAACAGCAGGACTTGAATCGTGGCCTCTCCGTCGTCGCCCACGCTGTCTCAAACCGCAGTACGCTACCCATTCTCGCTAATGTGTTGCTGGCGACCGACCAAGGACGTCTGAGATTATACGCGACAAATCTAGAGATAGGCATTAATTGTTGGGTAGATGCCCAGGTCCATGAAGAAGGGTCAATCACGGTTCCGGCCAAGCGCATCAGCGATTTCGTCGGTAGTTTGCCACAAGCTGCCGTTGATATCGGCGTTCCCGCAGATTCGTACACCGTGAGCGTGAGGAGCCTGCGCAGTAGCGCGAATATTGAAGGCATGGATCCTGCGGAGTTTCCACTTAGTCCGACTACTGAGGGCAGCGAGGAGCCTGTTACCCTCGCTGCGACGCAGTTGAAAGAGATGATCGAACAGGTTGCATTTGCCGCCGCCGATGATGACTCGCGCCCAGTGTTTACAGGTGTACTGGTCAAAATCAATAACCACAAGATCACATTTGCCGCCGCCGATGCCTTCCGCCTAGCGGTACGCGTCGCGACACTTACAAGCGATAGCACAATGCGCAACGACATTCTTATACCTGCTCGCACACTGACCGAACTGGCTCGTATTCTGCCCTCAGAGGGTGCTGTACAGATGATTGTCACGCCCAATCGTAGTCAGGTTCTCTTTCATAGCGAAAACATTGATCTGCTCTCACGCTTGATTGAGGGTACCTTCCCGAATTTCTACCAGATCATCCCGAAGGAATCTAGTACGCGTGCTATTATCGATACCAAAGAATTCGCTGCTGCTGTAAGATCGGTTACGCCATTTGCACGTGATAGTTCAAACATTACGCGTGTCAAAATCGCTAGTGCAGATGATGAGGGAACAGTAACCATTGAGGCAACTGCTGAAGATGTAGGTAGCGGCGTGAGCACTATCAATGCCAAGGTTGAAGGTCAAGAGCAGGAGCAGCAGATCATCTTCAATGTGAAGTATCTTTCAGATGTGCTGGCAGTTATCGACACACCCGAAGTTGCTCTTGAGGTGACTTCTCCTGCGCGTCCAGGCGTGATTAAACCGTGGAACTCAGACGAAGCAACCATTGATTACACGTATGTTATCATGCCTATGAGCACGAATCGCTGATATGCAGTCTACATGTATCTCTCTCACCTCTCGCTAAACGAGTTTCGCAACTATAAGCACTTGAATCTTTCGCTTGGGCCAGGTCTTTTTCTGTTCTACGGAGACAACGCCCAAGGAAAGACCAATCTGCTCGAAGCAGTCAGTGTGCTCGCTACGGCTACGTCTTTTCACGCTGCTAGTGATCGCGAGGTAGTGAACTGGAATGCTCCTGAGCATGTCGCTCGTCTAGAGGGGACTGTCAAGCGTCGAGAAGATACTGTGCAGATCGAAATCGCTCTCTTTGATCCGCTTGTAGGGGCGGAGGCTGCTACCCTCCACCGTACTACCCCCGCTGGTTTTGAGCTACCAGCTAACACGCCGCGCAAACGGATGAAAGTTAACGGCATCCCACGTAAGACTGTGGACCTGATCGGACAGATGAAAGTCGTGCTGTTCTCGCCAACGGATCTACATCTGGTGGATGGTGCGCCTGACGAACGACGACGCTTTCTTGACCGCGCCCTCTGCCAGGTGCAGCCACGCTACTGTCAAGCTCTTGTGAAATACCGTAAGGTTGTTACTCAGCGTGCTGCTCTGCTCAAACGCATTCGCGACTACCAAGAAGACCCACGTCTGCAGGATTACCTGGACGAGCAACTGACGATGCTTGCTACTCTGATCATGTACGAGCGTCAGCGTATGGTAAGTATGCTCAATCAACAAGCCAACACCATGCAAGCAACGATTAGTGGAGGGCGTGAACACCTGCAAATTGTCTACCGTCCCTCCTTCACATTTGATGAAACAGGCAATACAATTGAAGCAGAGCAACACTACCGTGCTCAGTTGCGCCAGATGCGTAAGCGCGAGATCCAGCAAGGCGTGTGTCTTCTGGGGCCGCACCGCGACGAACTGGAGTTTCTCGTCAATGGTGTTAGTATGCTCACCTACGGTTCACGTGGCCAACAACGTACGGTTGCTCTCTCCGCTAAGCTAGCGGAGCTTGCATATATGCATACTTGCACTGGTGACGAGCCAGTATTGTTGCTCGACGACGTGTTCAGTGAACTTGATGCTCAACGCCGCACATTCCTACAACAGCAGGTGCTCCAACACGAACAGGTTTTGCTTACGACGACCGATATAGAGAGCTTTCCCGCAGAAATGGTGAAGCAGACTCACCTCTTTCATGTTGTTGCAGGTGCTCTCATAGGCGCATGATTGATCAGGCCTCAAGGGGTGGAGAGAGGTTCACGTTACCTCCACAACCCCACCCCGGTCGGGGTCAAACAAGCTTCTACTTCGTCGTAGCGCGAGCCTGCTCGTAGCGCTTAGTGATCTCCGCCCAGTTGACTACGTTCCACCACGCAGCCAAATATTCGGGGCGACGATTCTGGTACTTGAGGTAGTAGGCGTGCTCCCACACGTCATTGCCCATAACGGGATAGTTACCGTCCATAAGTGGGCTATCTTGGTTCCCGGTCGAAATAACCTGCAGCTTTCCGCTTGTGTCCAGGATCAGCCAAGTCCAGCCGGAGCCGAAACGCTTGGCACCAGCATCATTGAAGGCCGTCTTAAAGGCATCGAAGGAGCCAAAAGTAGAATTGATAGCGCTGGCTAATGCGCCTGTAGGCTCACCGCCGCCATTGGGGCCCATGATTTGCCAGAACATAGAGTGGTTAGAGTGACCACCTCCGTTGTTGATTACAGCCTGCTTCACATTAGCAGGAACCTCGTTAATGCGTCTCAGCACCTCATCTACGGGAAGGTCGGCAAAGGGAGTATCCTTGAGTGCTGTATTCAGGTTATTCACGTAAGTAGCATGATGCTTGTCGTGGTGCAGGTGCATCGTCTGCTCATCAATGTGTGGTTCCAGAGCATTGTAAGGGTAAGGCAGATCTGGGAGTGTGAAAGCCATAAGACGTATCTCCTTTTATTACTGTAGTATATGTCTGCGTTTACGTGGTCGTGAGTCTGTCATACTCACCAATTAGTTGTATGCGATGGGTAGGCAAATGTCAAGCAGAAGCAAAAATTAGCAAGGCTATTTCTGGCTAGATGTGCGCAAACCCATCTCACTATGTTATAATGCCGCCAAATCATATGTTCTAATCCGTGGTTACAGAAGAGTATTTCGAGATGTTTATCGGCAAGATTGTGAAATCGGACTCGCATATCAACTACGTCTGCCAGGTCTACGGACCGCGTGAGGTCGAGATCGAGCCTAGCCCAGCGGATTATGCCTTTGGTCGCTTTGTCCGTGTGGCCATCCGCTCCGCTCAGGCCGACGATCTGAACGTGTCTTCAGCCGAATTTGCTGTAGGTGGTGGTCGTGAAGCTATTGCCTATGCCGTTGGCGTGATCTACGATACCATTCTGCTCAATCCTGCTTTCGGTTCGCTGGGACCACGTCTTTCTAATGAGACACAGGTGGAACTGTTCTCTCCCGACTACGTCTCTGAAAAGGCAGTGTTGATCTATGTGATGGTGCTGGGTATGATGGGTCATGGCAGTAGTGGCCAGTCAGAGGTTCTTCCGACCATGCATGGTGTACCATTGCTCTCACTGGAATTAGGCAGCGAGATTGAGACGATGGCTGACGAGGAGGTGCGTGCATTCCACCTCTTTGCTGACCCGGGCAGTAGCGATGCCCCGTACCTGCATATGGGTTATCTGCCGCACATTATCGGGCAGCGCAATAGTTTGTTACCAATGGTGACGCTACGCATTATCGACCAGTTGGAGTGCCTCTTCCCGCAAAACATGGCCCTACTCTCTATCGTAAAGCGCAACTTCGCCTGGCGACTCAAGGTAGAGAGCGCAGGGTAGAACGGAAGTATTCTTTTATGCTCAATGCACACGGTGTCCTTTACACGCGTCCACTCCGCAAGCCCGTAGGCATCACCAAGGGGCCAGGCGAGAGCACGCACGAGTATACGTTCGTTTCGCGTGACGATGAGCAAGTGCTCAAAAACGGCGAATATGTATATTATGAACTCGCTGACCCGCAGCAGCCAGGACAAAACGGTGTTGCTCTGCGCCATGTGCTTGGGCGCATCATCAAACGTCTACCACTGAAGCTCTATCCAGACACTTTTCTGGGTGAGCCTGAGATTCCCCCAGCGCAAGTGGCGGCGATGGTGGGTTACAATGCACGCACCAACGAATTGTTTGAATTGCATGTAGCGATTATGGGCTACTACGAACAAGCAACCGGCTCCTTTATCAATCCCTGGATCCCTCCCCAATCGGGCAAGCAGATTTTTCTAGCCGATGACCAAATGCTCGCCGAAATACTCAGCCGCAAACGCGAGCGCCAGCCAGGCTCGGCCACGATTGGTTCACTACTGACACGCCAGCCCGGTGCAGTGCCTATCGTTCTTTCAGTGAAGGATGTTGTGAGCACGCATCTTGCTATTATCGCCAGCACAGGTGCAGGCAAGAGCTACTTGGCCAGTGTCCTTATTGAGGAACTAATGCAGCCGCATAATAAGGCTTGCGTCTTGATTATCGACCCTCATGGCGAGTACAGTACACTGGAACAATTGGCAAATGGTGAGCAGTTTGCCGAGGCAAGTGAAGGAAGGGGCAGTGGTTATCGTGCGCAGGTAAAAGTCTACAAGCCAGAGCAGGTCAAGGTGCGTATCTCGACACTCAATATGGGCGACATGCGTCACTTGTTGCCAGAGATGACAGAAAAGCAGCAATATCTGTTAAGTAGAGCTATGCGTAAGCTTAAAGACGAGAAGAGAGGGTCACCTTGGGGAGCTGCAGATCTGAAACAGGCTGTTAAGGCGGTCTCGAAGCAAAAGGACGAGGATGACGACAGCAACGATGACTCAAGCACGGTACGGGCCCTCCACTGGCGTATTGAACAGCGTTTCGTAGATGTCTTAACCTTTGACGACACACAACACTTGGATTTACCAGAAATATTCAAACCGGGACAATGCACAGTGCTGCAACTCAACGACGTTGATGAGCGCGATCAGCAGGTCGTCGTTGCCACGCTGCTGCGTCGCCTGAACCAAGCACGCATGGAGACTGAGCGTGGTAAGGTCCATTCAGGAGAGCTCTACCTGCCCTATCCCGTCTTCGTCCTCATAGAGGAGGCACATCACTTTGCACCTAGTGGCACTGAAGTTGTCTCAACGGCTATTCTCAAGCAAGTACTGGCCGAGGGGCGCAAGTTCGGCATTGGTGTAGGCATCATCAGCCAGCGCCCCGGCAAACTTGATGGCGACGTGCTCAGCCAATGCCAGACGCAATGCATCATGCGTATCGTCAACGAAATCGATCAGAAGAGTGTGGCTGCAGCCATCGAGGGAGTAGGACGCGACCTATTGAACAACCTACCCGCACTTTCCAAGGGCCAAGTCATCGTCGCAGGAGCGGCTGTCAACACGCCGGTCATCTGCCGCGTGCGCCAGCGCTACACGCAGCACGGTGGTGAGAGTAAGGATGCCCCCGACATGTGGCGTTGTTACTTCACTGCAGAGTCACAGGAGAGTCGTCGCCGTAGCGAAGCACCGCTGAATGGCAATAAGCCCTTTAATCTCATGAGATAATGATCGGGGGCACGATAAATCGGGAGCACAATAAATCGGGGGGCACGATAAATCGGGCCCCTACGAGAGTGTCTCGCCCACTAATTCATCTCTGCTCAAAGGACCAATAGCAGCGACGGTAAGTGGATTAAGAGGAGAGAAGCGCTGCAATACCTTCTGTACCTGCTCTTGCGTTATCGCATCGATAGCATCTTTCACCTCTTGTATTGTGACAATCTTGCGGTCATACCACCAAGAGCGTGTGATTGCTCCCATACGGGCGGCAGAGCCTTCGCTGCGCATCACATTCTCACTCTTTAACTGCACCTTGGCTCGCTCTAGCTCATCAGCAGTAATGCCTTCTTGCTCTAGTTTACGCAGTTCATTGACCATAACCTGCAAGCACTCGCGTCCCTGCTCGGGTGTAGTGCCAGCGTAAATACGCATAGCACCCATGCGCTTGTTGCCAGCCAAGCCAGCAGAGACACCATAGACGAGGCCACGTTTCTCGCGCACCTCGACGAAGAGGCGTGAGGCCATCCCTCCGCCCAACACCTCGCTAATCACCATAGCCGCATAGTAGTCGGGATCGGTATAGTTGGGGAAAGGAAACATCATACCCAGATGCTCTTGCTTGCCCTCTTGGTGCTGCAAGGCTACTTTCATCGCAGGCTTCGGGTGCAAAGCCGGAAAAGTTGCTGCCTCTCCATGCCAATCATGGAAAAGTGCCTGCATCTTGTCTACCACATGATCCCAGTCGAATTTACCCGCGATAGCGAACAACAGGTTATTAGGGTGGTAGCGCTCACCCCAGAATGCGTGCAAATCCTGTTTGCCAATGTCGCGCACACTCTTGTTCGTGCCCAGTGCAGGGCGAGCTAGCGCAGTACCTTCGTAGAAGTTCGCACGCACCAATTCAAAGATGCGGCTCATAGGTTCGTCGTCGCGACGGCGGATCTCCTGTAGTACAATGTTACGCATCTGCTCCAATTCATCAGCAGGGAAAGTAGGCATAAGCAGCAATTCATGAATGAGATTAAGTGTGGCGTCAAACTTTGTATGCACTACCTGCGCCCAGATCTGTGTAGCTTCCATGCCGGTGCTAGCACCCTTACGCGCCCCTAGCGACTCAAACGCCTCATTCAGTGCGCGTGCATCCTTGTGCTTGGTGCCCTGAAAGAGCATATATTCAAACAGGTGGGCTAATCCTTGTTTCTGCTCCGGCTCATGAATAACCCCTGCATCGAGTTGCAGGCCAAAAGTGGTAGAACTCAGACTGGGCATATATTGGCCGAGCATTTCAATACCATTGGGCAATTTGTGGTAGAAATAGTTCGAGGGAAGAGTTTGTTGATTGTTCATCTATTGTAAAGTGTCCTTTCTGAACAAGTGTGGAGATGTTTTATGCTATCATCAGTATACCATAGCCGCGGTAGAGCACAGCTTGAAAGGATGGACTAGGCACTATGAACGAAATAGCGAGAGAATTGCGTGTATACACACGCCATGATATGGGTGTCAACGCAGTCGATACGCTTCGTTCGCAAATCAGCGCTACTCTAGGCCAACGTTTTGATTTTCCAACGACACTACGTGGGAGCACTCAGCATTTCAACGTCTTCTTCGATTCCTCTTTGGGAAATGCAGGAGCAAGCCACGCAGATGCAGTAGTAGCCGTCTGTGAGAGAGATTACGGTGTGGTCCAAGCATACTTTGGTAGCATCACTCCTCCAGGATTACCTTTTAACGTGATTATCGCTTCACATATCTCTGGTGCATACCATTATGGATGTGGCACAGTGGATCTCTACTGCCAGGACAGTAGCGATACTGACTTTATTAACATGCTGGTAGTAGCCGAAGAGGTTGAGGTATTTGCTTATGCGCAAGGCAAAGGTTGGGATTGCGCAGCGACAAATGGAGAGGGACTTTCGCGGGTTCTGGCAGAAGCACTCTATCCAGAAAAAAGGGTGCTTGTCGCACCTGCATGGCTTGATAGGGGTCGCCCCGACTACATTACAGCCAACGAGGACACTGATGCAGACATAGTTTCAAACGCTTGTGCCGTGCTCTTCCTAAACTGGCTACATAGCCAACTTGGCTTTAGTTGGGCACAAATTGTCCAGGCAGCAGGAGCCAGTCTGGCGCAGACGTACACTAATTTGACTGGTCAGAGTGATGCATATGCCCGCTTCAGAGCACAGATACAAGCGCATTTTCCCGAAGGTATGCCCTCAGGACTAATGGTAAACAACCCATTTCCTTTGTAGAGTTGGGGGTAGGCCAGCAGCGTTGGCCTACCTCCTATTCTGCTATGTTGACCCAACAGACATCCCACAAAAATGCTAGTTAGACCACGACGTGCATATCACTCCGTACCTCTCTTCCGGCTTGGAAGCCACCAGTTCAAATCTCCTAAGAGCTGCATCGTTGCTGGTACAAGCAAACAGCGAATAAGTGTGGCATCTACCAGCACGGAGACAGTAACACCGAGTCCCAACTCTTTGGTCGCAATCAACGAAGTGAAGATGAATGATCCAGAGACGATGACGAAGAGAAGAGCTGCATTGGTAATCATACTTCCCGTTTTTTCGAGGCCGAGAGCAACTGCCGTACTATTATCGTGGATGGACAGCCATTCTTCACGCATACGAGTGAGTAAGAACACTTCGTAGTCCATCGAGAGGCCGAACAAGATGCAAAACATCAAAATGGGAGTGAAACATATAATAAACCCAGGAGATGTGAAGTTGAGCAATCTATCGAAATAGCCTTGCTGGAAGACAAAAACCAACGCTCCATATGCCGCAGTGATTGAGATGATATCCACGAGTATAGCTTTTAAGGGCAGTAACACAGAGCGGAATGTGAACAGCAGCAAGATATAGGTTGCCAGTAAAATAAAAAGCAGAGCAAGAAAGAAATGTCCATAAAGCGCATTGTTGAAGTCCAGGTTTGCAGCACGTAGGCCGCCGACAAGGATATGCAAATTTTGCTTGATACCTGGACTCATCGACCGGAGCTGATGAATGAGTGTCTGCTCTGCGTTACTACCTAGCAGAGCATCAGTCTTGACGAGTATGACAGTTGTGTCATTGCTGGTGGTAGCAGCGACAAATTGTGCCAGTTCTGGAATACGTTGGTATGTGCCTGTGGTATAGAGGTACATGAGCTGCTGGGAAGTTACCTCCGTTGAGTCTGGTTGGGTTAAGCTAACAACACTGGCAACATGTGGTTGTGTTGAGATCCACTGTGTGATATTCTGGATACGCAACAACTGCACTTCATCCAGCATATGAGAGCCATCAGGTGTCCGCACAATGACTACAATGGGATCTTGATTCGCCAACGGATATTGAGATCTAAGCACTTCAAGGCCCTGATAAGCTTGTGAATCTGCTGGAAGAGTGGAGGCATCGGCTAGCCTCGGATTGAGGGCGAGGGCAGGCAAGCCCAATACAAGCAGTAATGCCGTAGCAAGAAGGATAATAGGTATGGGACGTTTCATAACCAGGAGCGCCCAGTGCTGCCAGAACATCGTGGGGGATGCGCCAGGCTGTAAGTGCTTGTTCCGTTGAGTTAGCAAAGGGAGGCGAAGCACATTGATCCGCTCTCCCAGAATACTTAAAAGGGCAGGTAGGAGCGTCAGGGCAGCTAGAAGAGTGATGCCAGTAACAGCGATACCGCCAATGCCAAATGAAGTTGTCAGACCAATACCGATAAAGAGCAATCCGGCAAAACCAATGATCACAACCACGCCACTATGAAAGATCGCCTCACCCGCTGTTGCCATGACGATGCTAATTGCCTTTGGTACTGCATGTCCTTGGGCCAGTTCCTCACGGAAACGGCGCACCATCAAGAGGCTATAGTCGATGGAGAGTCCAAGCCCGATAATGGAAACGACGTTCAAGACAAAAATGTTCATGTCACCA
>Ga0213874_10000007_pt1 | contig 25071 bp, 20 predicted proteins | sample BarmaccomBMRX_R7_FD_160098 | JGI IMG/M metagenome (GOLD analysis project Ga0213874, IMG submission 160098) | Root-associated microbial communities from Barbacenia macrantha in rupestrian grasslands, the National Park of Serra do Cipo, Brazil - RX_R7 | ecosystem: Host-associated > Plants > Roots...
TCGAGCGCGGCGTCGCCGTCCTCCCGATACAGTAAGTTCAGCCGATAGGCCAAAGCACCATAAAACTGTAGATCCGGGGTAGCTCAATCGGCAGAGCGCTCGGCTGTTAACCGAATGGTTGTGGGTTCGAGTCCCACCCCCGGAGCTCACCTCGATCTCAGGGATCCACCCATGAAGCTGTATGTCTGCTACGGCACCTGGAAGCCCGCCCCGCGGCCGGGCGGCCACCCCTGCGGCACGGCCTACCACGCGCTCCGGGACGGCGGCCACGATCCCGAGGTGATCCGCTCCTACGGCTCCGGGCTGCTTCCCGCGCCGTTCAACGTGACCCCGGGCCGGCGGCAAGTCAAGCGCCTGACCGGCAACTACTGGGTGCCGGTGCTGGTGACCGACGACGGCACCGTGATCCAGGGCTCGCGGGAGATCGCCGACTGGGCCCGGGCCCACCCTTCGGCAGCGGCCAACGTAACCGGCGCGGTAGGCTAGCCAGACGATGGGTGAACAGCCGCGCCCCTCGATCACGGTGGCGGACCTGCGGCGGTGGGAGGAGCACGGCGCCACCTGGCGGACGCTCGAGCTCGGCGAGGACCTCGCCGTCGTCGAGCTGTGCACCTGCTACGGAGAGGCGGTCGACACCATGCAGAGCGACGCGCCCGAGGTGATCGAGTTCGTGCGCGCCCGGCGCAGTCACTGAGCGCCGCGGGCGCTCAGCCCAGCCGGTAGACCCGGAGCGCGTTCTCGCGCAGGATCATGCGGGCGGCCGTGACCGCGTCCTCTTCGGGTAGGAGGGTCGGCAGAACCTCGGCCAGCGCCTCGCGCCACCACGTGGCAGCGAGCAGGTAGAGCTCCGGCGTGCGAGACGCGTCGGAGGCGTAGAGCAGCTTCGAGAGCGGAGCGAGCTCGAGTGCCTCGGCCACCGCCGCCTCCGGCCGGGCGACGTGCGGGATCGTGAGCGACAGGTCGAAGAAGACGTTGCTGTAGACGTGCGCGAGCCACCCAGCCGCGCGCACGAACGGGTAGCAGTGCAGGAGCACGAACGTGGTCTCGCGGAAGCGTTCGAGCAGCGGAGCCAGCAATTCCGGCCGGGCGGTGGCCAGCCTGAGATCGGGGTCTCCGAAGCCGGTGTGGATCTGTACCGGCAGCGGGTCGCCGGTGGCTTGGTTGGCCTCGAGGGCGGCGAGAAGGACGGCGCGGAGCGGCGCGCCCTCGAGACGATCGCCGCGGGCGGGCGGGGGCAGTGCCTCCAGGTCGAGTCCGCCCCGGTAGGCGGCGACCGTCTTGAGCGCCGCATAGCCTCGGCCGCGCGCCCCCGCGACGGTCTCGCGGAGCCGGTCGAGCGACGCCGGCGCGTCGAACGAAGCCGGCCCCTCGAGCGCGGTCAGGGCGGCGGTCTCGGCCATCTGCTCGATCCGCAGCACCGGCCGAGCGTCGCAGCCGGCCAGCTCGCCGAGTTTCCGCCACGTGGTTGTGAGGTCAGCCGGCGGGAAGCCCTCGTCAACGAGCAGCAGCCCGGTGCCCGTGGCGCCCAGTATCTCGCGCGCATACTCGTCGGCATCGGTGGCGAGGCGCCGCTCGTACACCGCGTGCTCGGTGGGCGCACAGCGGAGATGACCGGCCAATACGCGGATCGCGCGCCGGTACGTGACCGCGGTGGCCACGTGCGGCCACTGGCGCGGGTCTGGGCTCTCGGAGAACAGTCCCCGGAACTCGTCCAGACTGGCCGGCGGCGCGGGCAAGATCCCGTGCGCGTGGTGATCGACGAGCGGGGTGTGGCTCAGTACTTCTCGAAGTGACCCTGCTGCTCGAATCCCATGTCTCCCGCGGAGTAGGTCTCCCACTCCGAGCGCCGCACGGCGAGATATGACCGCGCCAGTTCAGGGCCGAGCGCCTCGAGCAGGAGCCCGTCTGCCTCGAGCGCGTCGAGGGCCTGTGCCTGCGTGTCGGGCATCTCTGCGATCCCGCGCGCGGCGCGCTCGTCCGCGCTCAGGGTGGCCGGATCGAGCTCGACCGGATCGGGCGCCTCCAGGGCACGCTCGATCCCGTCGAGGCCGGCGGCGATCAGCGCTCCCACCGCCACATACGGGTTGCAGCTGGCATCGGAGGCCTTGAGCTCGGCGTTGGTCGACCCCTCCTCGGCGCCGCGGAACGGCGAGGCGGCCCGCACCGGCGCCTCGCGGTTGTCGTGTCCCCAGCACACGAACGCGCCGGCCCAGGACTGCGGCACAATGCGGTGATAGGAGTTGTAGCTCGGCGCGGTAAGCGCGCACAGCCCCGGAAGGTGAGCGAGCACCCCGGCGATGAAGGCTCGCGCCGTCTCGGAAAGCCCGTCGGGCTGAGAGCCGTCGTAGAAGCGGTTGCGTCCTTGCTCCCAGAGCGAGAAGTGAATGTGACAGCCGTTGCCGGCGTTGTTCGGCCACGGCTTCGGAGCGAGCGAGGCCACCAGGCCGCGGCGGGAGGCCACCGCCCGGATGGTCTCGCGCACCAGGAGCTGCTCGTCGGCGGCCTGAAGCGCCGGGACATGTGCGGTCGAGATCTCCTGCTGGCCGTGGCCGAGCTCGGCGTAGTACTGCTCGAGCGGGATCTGCTGCGCCTCGAGCGCCGCCGCCAACTCGGCGATGTAGTCCTGGCAGGCGGTCATCGAGATGGTCGAGAAGCACAGCCCCGAGTCGAGCGGCACGTACGCGCCGTCGACCCGCGTGGCGAGCGAGAACTCGTTCTCGAATGCCGCCCGCAGTGCGAGGCGGCGCTCCGCCAGCCGCGCCTCCATGCGTTTGAGAAACGAGCGCGGGCAGGCGGCGGCCGGCGCGCCGTCGAGCTGCAGCTGATCGGTCAGCAGCGCCCCCACGTGCGGGGCGTAGGGCAGGAGGCGGAACGTGTCGAGGTCCGGGGCGAGCCGCACCTCCCCGACCGGGCCCATGCCCGGCACCGGTTGGAGCTGATCCAGGGAGTTCATCGCGCCCATGGCCACGGTCAGGCCGATGCCGGCGCTGAGGCGCCCGGCCAGCCCGTGGCGCCCCGATGCCTTCGCCCGCACGGTGCCGTCGTTCCCGCACCAGAGGAAGCGGAGCAGGCGGACACCGTGGTCATCGATGGTGGTCAGAAGGTCCTCGGCGGTCACGCGCGCAGCAGCCGGTCAGGTGGGACAGTGGGCCGACTCCCAGTCGTGGGCCCACCTCGCAGTCGTGTGTGGGCGCGAACATACGACCGGTGCCCCCGCGATGCAAGTCCCGGAACCGCTAGCACCGAAGCTCGGCCCGGATCACGGAGGCGCCCGTCGGACCCATGACGGCGTGCGCTCAGACGGGCAGCCGGCCGTCCGCCAGCCGCTCGACCAGCTCCGCCGCTCGCGCCGCCCCGTCGTTGGCCGCCGCCCAGTCGCGTAGCGCTTGCGCCCGCGCGGTCAGCGCCGGCTCGCCCAGCGCGCGGCGAACGGCCAGGCGAAGCGTCGAAGGACTGAGCATCCGCCAGGGCAGCCTCACCCCGACGCCTGCCCAATCCGCCCGCGCCGCGTTCTCGGCCATGTCGCCGACGTGCGGCACGGTTACCACCGGCGCTCCGGACGCGAGCGCCCGCACCAGCGTGCCGTGGCCGGCGTGACAGATCACGAGGCCGCAGGACGGCATGGTCTTGGAGTACGAGAGCCACTCGACGAGGCGCGTGTTCGCGGCTACCGCAGCCGGGCCGGGAAGCGGCCGGCGGTTCCACGTCGCCAAAACGCGGATCGGCTCGCCGCCCAGCCCCGCCAGCGCCGCGCGGAGCAGCCGGTGCTCGGGGTCCTGCGCCGTCGACGGCGCGACCAGGACGAGCGGATCGGAGCCCGGCGGCGGCTCGACCGCCGCGAACGGGGGCTCCCACATGAGCGGGCCGACCACCGCGACAGAAGCCGGCCACCGGCGGGGGTACTCGAGCTGGGGGAAGGTGCCGACGATCGTGAGGGCCTCGCTGAGTCCGCCGTGCAGCCGCTCGAGTGGCGGCAGGCCCACCCGCCGCCGCGTCTCGTTCAGCTGTGTCCGGCCGAGCCGCAGCCCGGTCTCGAGCGGGTGCTCGAGTGCGGCCCACCACCCGCGGCCGATCGCGGTGCGCGGCCGCCGTGCCCCGAGGGCGTACGGCGGCAGGCCCCGCGCCCCGACCGGATACACGTGCGGGATCAGTGTCGCCACCGGGATGCCCTCGAGCTCGCCGGCCAGCGAAGGGGCGATGGTCAGGATGTCGTGGACCACGGCATCGGGCCGGAGCTCCGCCACCGTGCGGCGGGTGTGCCGGGTCGCGCGCACGATCGCCTCGTACGGACCGAGCACCGAGTCGCCGACGCCGAAGCCGGGATACTCGGGCGCGGCCGAGAACGCCATGTCGGCCTGCTCCACGTGGGCACGCCACCGCGTCCACGTTTCGTAGACCACCTCGTGGCCGCGCTGCACCAGGCGGCGGCCGAGCGCGAGCATCGGGAAGGCGTGACCCGGCTCGCCGAAGGCGCCGAGGAGGATGCGAAGCTGGCCGGGAGCGGGCAACGGGCCTGATGATGCAGCAAGGTCTTGCTCCTCGGCTGTCGTCGATCTGGATCTGACCCCGCGCCCACCACAGCGCGATACTGACCCGGTGGACGAGCGGCGCACCACCCCGGTCGAGCTGCTGTGGGACCTGGTGTTCGTGTTCGCGGTCACGCAGGTCACGACGCTCTTGTCGAGCGACCTGACGTGGCCGGGGTTCGCCCGGGCGATGCTCGTGCTGGCGCTGGTGTGGTGGGCGTGGTCCGCGTTCGTGTGGGCGGCCAACGCGCAGGCCAGCAGCTCGGGCGCGTTGCGCGTGATCCTGCTCGCCGCCACGGTGTTCGTCTTCCTCACCGGTCTCGCCGTGCCGCGAGCGTTCAAGAACGAGGCGACGCTGTTCGCGGCCGGCTACGCCGTCGTCCGACTGCTCCACCTGGCCCTCTACGCCGACGCCTCCCGCAAGGGCGACGCGGCGTGGTCGGCGATCGCCGGCTTCGCCGTCACCGTCACGATCGGCATGGTGCTGCTGCTCGCGGGGTCGTTCGCCTCGGGAGCGCTTCGCTACGCGATGTGGTCGGCCGCGGTGGCGATCGACTATGCCGGGCCGGCGTGGTTGACCCGGGAGCGACTGCGCGGGCTCCAGCAGGTGGCGGTGGCGCATTTCGCCGAGCGCTACGGCCTGTTCGTGATCATCTGCCTGGGGGAGTCGATCGTCGCGGTTGGGGTCGCGGCCGGCAACGGCTACCGGCCGCTGAGCGCGACGCTGGTCCTGGCGGTCGGGCTCGGCGTGCTGATCACGATCGGTATGTGGTGGACGTACTTCGGCCGCTTCGCGGGTGAGGCGGAGGAGCGGCTGCGCCGGCACCGGGACCCGGTGCTGGCCGCGGCCGACGCCTACAGCTACCTGCACCTGGTGATCATCGCCGGGATCATCATCTTCGACGCCGGGATCAAGCTGCTCGCGCGCGGTGCGGTCGACGCGCCACTGCCCGGTCCCGAGCGACTGGCGCTGTGCGGGGGGATAGCGCTCTACCTGCTCGGGCAGTTCGCCTCTCGCCTGCGGTTGACCGGCAGCGCCCGATACGTGACTGCGTCTGCGGCGGCGGCGCTGATCGCGCTGTACGTGGCCGGCGGCGGGATGCCGGCGTGGGCGGTGGCCGCGGTGGCGAGCGGGCTGGTCGGCGCGCTGTGCTGCGTCGAGAGCGCCGGCGAAGGCCGGAGCCGCCGGCGCCGGGGCCGGCGGCGGCGTTTCGTCCCGACGGGCGGGGGAAGGATCGATTGAGCTGCCGCGTGCCCTGACCGAGGAGCGCACGGCACCGGTCATCGGCTGAGAGGTTCGAACAATGGCTACACGCACCAACCTGGAGCTGCGCGGCCCGATCCACAGCGGCTTCGACGAGGTCCTCACCCCCGACGCGCTCGAGTTCGTGGCCGAGCTGCAGCGCCGCTTCGGTCCCCGCCGCCGGGAGCTGCTGGAGGCGCGCGCCGAGCGGCGGGCTCGGCTGGCCGCGGGTCAGTTGCTCGACTTCCTCCCCGACACCGCCGAGATCCGCGAGGGCGACTGGCAGGTGGCGCCCGCGCCCGCGGACCTGCAGCAGCGCTGGGTGGAGATCACCGGTCCGACCGAACGCAAGATGACGATCAACGCGCTGAACTCGGGCGCCGACGGATTCATGGCCGACTTCGAGGACGCGAACTCACCGACGTGGCGGAACATGGTCGAGGGTCACATCAACCTCCGGGACGCGATCGACGAGACGATCGCCTACGACGGCTCCGACGGGCGCCATTACGAGCTCGCGGAGAATCCGGCGACGCTGCTCGTGCGCCCCCGCGGCTGGCATCTGCCCGAGCGCCACCTGCTCGTCGATGGCGAGCCGGTCGGCGGCGGGCTGTTCGACTTCGGGCTCTACGTGTTCCACTGCGCCCCCCGCCTGCTGGCGGCCGGCTCGGGCCCATACTTCTACCTGCCGAAGATGGAGTCGCATCTCGAGGCGCGGTTGTGGAACGACGTGTTCACGTTCTCGCAGGAGGCGCTTGGGATACCGCACGGCACGATCAAGGCCACGGTGCTGATCGAGACGCTGCCGGCGGCGTTCGAGATGGACGAGATCCTGTTCGAGCTCCGCGAACACTCGGCCGGGCTGAACGCCGGCCGCTGGGACTACATCTTCTCGGCCATCAAATGCTTCCCCGACCGGGCCGAGATGGTGCTGCCCGACCGCAGCGACGTCACCATGACCGTGCCGTTCATGCGCGCTTACACGGACTTGCTCGCTGCCACCTGTCACCGGCGCGGCGCCCATGCGATGGGCGGCATGGCGGCGCTGATCCCGTCCCGCAAAGGCGACGAGGAGGCCAACCGCAAGGCGCTCGACGGCGTCCGGCGGGACAAGGAGCGTGAGGTCGGTCAGGGCTACGACGGCACCTGGGTGGCCCATCCCGACCTCGTCCCCGTGGCCCGGGAGGTGTTCGAGCAGGGCCTCGAAGGCCGGCCGAACCAGCTCGAGCGCCGGCGCGACGACGTCCACGTCAGCGCGCAGGAGCTGCTCTCGCTCTCCGACACCCCGGGCAAGATCACCGAGGCGGGCCTGCGCACCGACGTCAACGTCGGCTTCCAGTACGTCTCGTTCTGGCTCGGCGGCCGCGGCGCCGCGGCGATCAACTCGCTGATGGAGGACGCCGCCACGGCGGAGATCTCCCGCACCCAGATCTGGCAGTGGCTGCGCCACCGCGCCCACCTCGACGATGGCCGCGAGGTCAGCCGTGAGCTGGTGCGCCAGGTCCTCGACGAGGAGACGGCGAAGATCCGCGAGAGCGTGGGGGCGGAGACCTGGCGCGCCGGGCGCCCCCTCGAGACGCGCGAGATCTTCGAGCGCGTGTGCCTGTCGCCCGAGCTGATCGAGTTCCTCACGATCCCCGCGTACGAATATCTGGATTAGGGCGGCCTTCGGCCGCCCGCGGCGTGGCTGGCGCGACTCCGCGCCGCGCCCGGGCCGCGACTCCGCGCCCCGGGCGGCCCTACGGAACCATGAACGACAGCGGCCCGGACTGCAGCAGCACGAGCACGGCCATCAGCAGCACGAGCGCCACGCTCCAGCCGATCACCCGCCGGAAGATGTCGCCCTCGCGCCCGGCCAGCCCCACGGCGGCGGCTCCGATGGCTAGGTTCTGGGGCGAGACCATCTTCGCCAGCACCCCGCCGGAGCTGTTGGCGCCGGCGAGTAGGGTGGGTGACAACCCCGCCTTGTGGGCGGCGGCGACCTGGAGCCCCCCGAACAGCGAGTTCGTCGAGGTGTCCGAGCCGGTGACCGCGGTGCCGAACCAGCCGATCAGCGGCGAGAGGAAGGCGAAGAAGCTGCCGGCGCCCGCCGCCCAGGTCCCGAGCGTGACCGTCTGGCCGGACAGGTTCATCACGTAGGCGACCGCGAGGACGGCGCACACCGTAATCAGCGCCCACTTGATCTGATCGAGCGTGCGCACGTAGGTCCGCAGGGCCAGCGCCGGACGGACGCGCAGGACGATCGCCGTCAGCACGCCCGAGACGAGCAGCCAGGTTCCCGCCGCGGTCAACCAGTTGAACTTGAACGTCGCACTGGTGGGCGCCTTGCCCTTGCTGTTGAGGACGTGCAGGCCGGGCCACGTGAACTCGCTGGTCAGCTTGTCGAGCTGGACGGTGACCGCGTGCAGGCTGGTGATGCCGAGGACGACGATGATGATCATGTACGGCGCGAAGGCCAGCAGCATGTCGCGCCGCGAGATCGGCCCTCCGCTTTCGGCGAGCTGCCGGCGCTCGAGCGCCGGATCGGCCGCGGCGCCGCCGGCGATCGCCGGCCGCCCGCGAGCCGGTGCGGCGCTCGGCGCGCCGGGGGCCCGCGGCGACCACACCCGCAGCAGCGCGACCAGCGCCCCGGCCGAGGCCAGCGACGCCAGGATGTCGGTCAGCTGCACCGAGACGTAGTTGGAGACCGCAAACTGGACCACCGCAAACACCCCCCCAGCGGTCAACGCGGCCGGCCACGCCTCGCGCAGTCCCCGCCGCCCGTCGGTCATGAACACCAGCACGAACGGCACGAGCAGAGCCAGGAACGGCGTCTGGCGGCCGACCATCGCGCCGAGGTTGCCGACCGGAAGACCGGTGACCTGCGCGAGCGTGGTGATCGGGATCGCGATCGCGCCGAAGGCCACCGGCGCCGTGTCGGCGACCAGGGCCACGGAGGCGGCCTGCACCGGGGTCAGGCCGAGGCCCACCAGCATGATCCCGCAGATCGCCACCGGGGTGCCGAAGCCGGCCAGCGCCTCGAGCAGCGCGCCGAAGCAGAACGCGATGACGACGACCTGCACCCGGTGATCGTCCGAGACGCTGCTGAACGCCCGCCGCAGCACGGCGAAATACCCCGTGACGTCCGACATGTTGAAGATCCACAGGGCGTTGATGACGATCCACATGATCGGCCAGAAGCCGAACACGGCGCCCTCGAGGGCCGAGTCGCCGGCCTGTCCGATCGGCATCGAGTACACCACGACCGCGACCGCGATCGCCACCACGAGCGTGATCACCGACGCCAGCCACGCCTTCATCCGCATCACGCCGAGCAATACGAACAGCACCAGCAGCGGCAGGACGGCGAAGATCGACGTCAGGCCCAGCGAGTGGGACACCGGATCCAGCACCTGCTTGTACACGGCCACCTCCCTAGGTTGACGCCCTCGTTCCCGGTTCTTACCACCTCACGGCGATAATCCCTTTTCGGGTTCTATATCAACTTCGTGGCCGCGGAGCGCCATTTGCAGGACTTGAGCGCTGTGCAGCGCCCGCCGGCCGGTGCCGGCGGCGATCTGGGTCCGGCACGAGAAGCCGTCCGCGACAACCAGCGTCTCCGGGCTCTCGGCGCGCACCGCGGGCAGGAGCACCCGCTCGCCGGCGGCCATCGAAACCCGATAGGGGTCGCCTTCCAGGTAGCCGAACGAGCCGGCCATGCCGCAGCCTCCGGAGGCCAGGAGCTCGACGTCGAGCCCGGCGCCGGCGAGCAGCTGCCGCTCGCCGTGCAGCCCCATCAGGGCTTCTTGGTGGCAGTGGCCGTGGATCAGCGCGCGCCGTCCCTCGAGCCCCGCCGGTCGCCATCCGCCCCCCGCTCGCTCGAGCAGCTCGTCGAGGATCACGACCTGCCCGGCCAGCCGCCGCGCGTGTTCGTCGTGGGGCAGCAGCTTGCGCAGCTCGTCCCGGAACACCGAGGCGCAGCTCGGCTCGAGCACGAGGATCGGAGTGCCCGCCTCGAGCGCCCCCGACATCGTGTCGAGCACCCGCCGCAGCGCGCGCCGCGCCACCGGCAGCATCCCGAAGTCGTAGAGCGGCCTCCCGCAGCAGAGCCCGGGCGGCGAAAGCTCGACGGAGAACCCGGCCGCCTCGAGCACGGCGAGCGCCGCCTTGCCGACGTCCGGCTCGAACAGGTTGGTGAACGTGTCGACCCAGAGCACCACCGGTGGCGAAGCGCTGTCCGTCCGCCCGGGCTGCCGCCGCGCGTACCAGCCGCGGAAGCTCCGACGGGCGAACCGCGGCGCCGAGCGCTCCTGGGCGAGGCCCAGCATCCGCTTGCCCGCCGGCGCGAGCGCCGCCGAATGGCTGAGCGCGTTGATCAGCTGCGGCGCCCGGGCCGCCGCCCGGCCCCACCACGGCATCAGGCCGAGGGCGTAGTGGTGCAGCGGTCGCCGGCGCCGCCCGTAGTAGTGGGCGAGGAACTCGGCCTTGTAGGTCGGCATGTCGACGTGCACCGGGCATCCGCCGGTGCACCCCTTGCAGGACAGGCAGAGGTCGAGCGACTCCTTGACCGCGTCGGCGCGCCAACCCTCGGTGATCGGATCGCCCTCGAGCATCTCGAACAGAAGCCGGGCCCGGCCGCGGGTCGAGTGCATCTCCTCGCGGGTGACCTGGAAGCTCGGGCACATGGTCAGCGTGCCGAGGTTGCGGCATTTCGCCATCCCGAAGCATCGCTCGATCGCGGTGGCGAAGGAGCCGCCGTCGTCGGGATAGGCGAAATGCGTCGCGAGCGCCGGCGGCCGGTAGCCCGGTCCGAGTCGCAGCCCCTCGTCCAGCTTGACCTCGCCGATCAGCCGGTTCGGGTTCATCTTCGCGTCGGGGTCCCAGATCCGCTTGAACGCCCGGAATGCGTCCATCAGCTCGGGCCCGAACATCTTCGGCAACAGCTCGGCGCGCCCATGACCTTCCCCGTACTCCCCGGCCAGCGAGCCGCCGTGCGCGACCACGAGGTCGGCGGCCTTCTCCATGAACGAGCGGAACGTCCGCAGCCCGCTGGCGCTCTTGAGGTCGAAGTCCATCCGGGTGTGCACGCAGCCCTGCCCGAAGTGGCCGTAGTAGACGCAGCGGTAGCCGTGCTCGTCGAGCAGGCGCTGGAAGTCCCGCAGGTAGGCGCCGAGCCGGTCGGGATGCACCGCGGCGTCCTCCCAGTTGCCCTCGGCGTCCATGTACCCGGGTGCGCGGCTGTCGCCGACCGCGCTCTCGCGCACCTTCCAGACGCTCACCTGCTCGGCCTGGTCGATCACCACCCGGGCGTCGAGCTGCGGTCCGGCGCCGACCGTCGCTAGCGCTTGCCGGGCCAGCGCGGTGGCCGCCTCCGGATCGTCGTGGCCGTACTCGGCGAACAGCCACGCACGGCCTTCGGGCAGGAGCGCCCGCTCACGTGCGAGGCGCCCCTTGGCGACCATGTTCAGGATCAGCTGGTGGTCGAAGCCCTCGAGCCCGATCGGCTGCGTCCTGACCAGCTCGGGGACGTGGTCGGCGGCGGTGAAGACGTCGGGATAGGCGAGGACCACCGTCCGGCGGTGCTGGGGGCTCCGGACGAGGCGGACCGTCGCCTCGAGGATGTTCACGCACGTTCCCTCGGAGCCGACCAGGGCCCGGGCCACGTGGAAGCCGTTCTCGGGCAGGAGCTCGTCCAGGTTGTAGCCCGAGACGCGCCGCGGGATGTCCGGGAACTCGGCTCGGACCCGATCCGCGCAGCGGTCGCGCAGGTCACGGAGCGCCGCATAGATCTCGCCCGCGCGGCCGCCCGCCGCGATCCGGCGGGCGAGCTCCTCGTCGCTCGTGGCCCCCACGGTCATCCGCGTGCCGTCGTAGAGCAGGACGTCGAGCTCGTGCACGTTGTCGCTCGTCTTGCCGGCCATGATCGAGTGAGTGCCGCACGAGTTGTTACCGAGCATCCCGCCGAACGTGCAGTACTCGTGCGTGGCCGGATCGGGGCCATAGGTCAGGTGGTGACGCTCGGCGGCGTCGCGGAGCTGGTCGCAGATCACCCCCGGCTGTACCCGCGCGCGCCGGCCCGACGGGTCGAGTTCGAGGATCTGGTTGAAGTACTTCGAGTAGTCGAAGACCACGGCGACGTTGGTGGTCTGCCCGCTGGGTGCGGTCCCGCAGCCGCGCGCCAGCACCGGCGCCCCGAACTCGCGGCAGATCCGCACTCCGGCGACCACGTCGTCCGCGCCGCGCGGGACGACCACGCCGATCGGGACCGAGCGGTAGATCGAGAAGTCGTTGGCGTACATCGCGCGCGAGCCCGCGTCGAAGCGGACTTCGCCGGCGATTGCCCCGCGCAGCGCGCGCTTCAGCCCCGAGACGTCTACGTCGGGGGAGACGGGGAGGGTGGTGGCGATCGGAGCCTTTCGCGTCGAGTCGTCCCGGTCCCCGCGCAACCCTACCGGTCAGCCGCGGCCCGTGTGAAGGCGGACGTGGTTTTCCGCCCGCGTGACTGCGGGCCGCGCAGTTCGCGCCCGGCGGCCTAAGCGCGGGGCTGTGCCCGTTGTCGCGGAGCGCGCGCGGCGGCCTAAGCGCGGGGCTGTGCGCGTTGGCGGGCGGAGCGCGCGCGCGCCCTGGGCAGCTCGACCAGCGCGCTCGGGTCGAGCTCGAAGAACGCCTCGACTACGGCCGGGTCGAACTGGGTGCCCGCGAGCCGTCGCAGCTCGCCGAGCGCCCGCTCGACCGGCCATGCCCGCTTGTAGGGGCGCGTGTGAGTCAGCGCGTCGAAGACGTCGGCCAGGGCCACGAGGCGGCCGCCCAGGGGGATCTCCTGGCCGGCCAGCCCGGCCGGATAACCACTTCCGTCCCACCATTCGTGGTGCGTGAGCGCGATCTGCTCGGCCATCCTCATCACCTGCGAGGCGCTGCCGCTGAGGACCGCCGCCCCTGCGGCGGGGTGCTGCTTGACCCGCTCGTACTCGGGCACGGTGAGCCGCGCGCGCTTGAGCAGGATGGCGTCGGGGAGCGCGAGCTTGCCGAGGTCGTGCAGCGGCGCCGCCTGCCGGATCAGCGAGGCCTCGGCCGGCGTCATGCCGAGTTCGCGCGCGAGTAGGAACGCGGTCCGAGCCACCCGCCGGGTGTGCTCGTGGGTGCCGTCGTCGCGGAATTCCGCCGCCAGGGCGAGCCGATTGAGGGTGTCCAGCCGCGAGTCCTCGAGCTGCTGGTAGGTGTGCACGGTCTCCAGCGCCACGGCGGTCGAGTCGGCCAGCGCCTGGAGGGTCTGAAGCTCCTGGTCGCTGGCGATGTGGCGAGAGGCCCAGTAGTTGCCGATCGCGCCGACCGGGTCCGACTGGCGGATCGGGACGACCGCGAGGCCGTGCACGAACGTGGGACGGTAGACGTCGTGACGAATGCGGGCGTCCTCGTAGACGTCGGCGATCACCGCGGGTCGCCGGTTGTGAATCACCCAGCCGCTGATGCACGTCTGGGCCGAGAAGCGCTGGCCCTTCCACAGCGGGGCGATCGCGTCCTCGTCCGCGTACAGGCAGTCGTCCCCGTCGCGCAGCACGAACGTGGCGCCGTCGGCGCCGGTCAGGTGCCGGGCCGCATGGCGCACGACGCTCTGGATCTCCGGAAGCGAGCGGGCGAGCGACAGCTGCTGGATCGCCGCCAGCAGCTCGCCGGCGCGGTCGAGCGGCAGAGCTCGCGTGAACGCGAACAGATCACGCGCGCGTGGCTCGGCGCCGCCCGGCGGCTCGGAGGCTTCTGGTGAGCCGCTCCCGCTCGCGCGTCCCGGCAGGTCAGGCACGATCTCCAAAGCACACGTCTCGATATGCCGTTAAACGCGCGGGAGCCGGAGAACTCGCGCTGTTCGGGGAAAATCGAGGGGGCAGCGTCGCGGCCGGCGGGGCGATGGACCCACGCTACTGAGATCGCCGGCTCCGGTGTGCCTTCGAGCGCAGCCGGGCGGATTCGGCGATCGATTGCCGGCCGCTCCGCGGCTGGGCGGACGCGCGGCGGGCGACGGCCACCCCGCACAGGCAAAGCAGGCCGCCGGGCAGCGCCAGCGCCGGCGGCACCTCGCCGAGCAGCAGCCAGCCGAGCAGCACGGCGAGCGGCGGGACGAGGTAGGTGGTGGAGCCCATCCGCCCCGCGGTCGTCTGGGCGAGCGCGTAGGCCCACGCGGCGAACCCGATGGCGGTCGGCGCTACTCCGAGATACACCGTCCAGGCGATCGCCGACCCGCTGGCGTGAGCGAGTTGATGCACCAGCGCGGGGGCGTAGAAGAGGCAGCTGATGGCCCCCACCGTGCAGGCCAGCCACGTCACGCGCAGAGCGGAGAGGTCTCGCAGCGCGGGCTTCTGCGCGACCACGCCGCCGGCGTAGGCGAGCGCGGCCAGGAGGCACAGAAGCGCGCCCCAGCTCTCGCGCACGCCCTGTCGCGAGCTGGCCAGGCCGATCACCGCCGCCCCGGCGAACGAGATCAGGCAGCCGACCACGAGCCGTGGCGGGAAGCCCTCGCGCAGCACGGCGCCGGCCAGCACCGCGATCAGGATCGGGCCGACGTTCACCAGCATCGCCGCCGTGCCGGCGTCGACCCGGCGCTCGGCGGCGTTCAGCGCGACGTTGTAGACCCCGAACCAGAGAACTCCGCAAAGCGCGATCTGCGCGGCCGTGCGGCGGTCGAGCGATCCGCGGCCTCCGTTCCGCTCGCGGCGCAGCAGGACCACGATCGCGAGCGCCGCGCTGCCCACGAGCAGCCGCCCGAGCGCGAGCGCGCCGGGCGACAGGTGGCGGTCGGCCGAGCGGATGCCGACGAACGCCGATGCCCACAGCGTCACGGCGATCAGCGCGGCGCCGAGGGCGCCGGCGCGCTCGCTCAGCGCGCCGTGGCCCGAGACCACTCGGCCTTGTGCGCGCGCTTGGCCGCCTGGTAATCGGCCAGCGCCTGCGGCGAGTCGACGTCGCCGAGCGTCGGGTGCGAGGGCACCAGATCACGAGCCGCGGCGACTCCGAAGCGCTTGGCCAGGACGGCGCCGAGCGCCTTGATCTTCATCTCGCCGAACCCGGGCAGGGCGGCCAGGTTGGCGCGTAGCTCGCCGGCGTCGGCGGCGCCGGTCCAGACGCGCGCGGCATCGCCGTCGTAGCGGTCGCGCACGTGCTCGGCGAGCTCCTGCACGCGACGGGCCATCGAGCCCGGAAACCGGTGGATGGCCGGACGCTCGCGGAACACGGGCTCGAGGTCGCTCGCCGCGAGCCTGGCGGCGTCGAGCGTCCCCAGCCGCTCGCGCAAAACGAGCGGTCCGGTGAACGCCTTCTGCACGCTGACCTGCTGGTCGAGGGCAAAGCCGATCAGTAGAGCCAGCGGATCGGTGGCGATCAGCGCGTTGGCCTCGTCCGATTCGGTGAAGTAGAGCCGTTCGGGCAGGACCCGATCATAACCCGCACTCGCCGCGCCCGCGATCGCGCGGCGCATGCCGATTCAGCTACCGCTCGGCCGGCGCCAGGGCCGGCGTGCTCACCGCGCGCCAGACCCGCTCGGGGGTCATCGGCAGCCGGGTCACGCGAACGCCGGCGGCCGCGGCGAGCGCGTTGGCCACCGCCGCCGGCGCCCCGGTCACCGGCGCCTCGCCGACGCCCTTGGCGCCGTACGGGCCGTCCGGCGCGGGCACCTCGACGATCTCGGTCTCGATCCGGGGGCTGGTGGCCGCGGTCGGCATCGCGTAGTCGACGAGGGTGCCGGTGACCAGTTGGCCGTGCTCGTCGTGGGCGAGCTCCTCGAGCAGCGCCCAGCCGAGCCCCTGCACCGTCCCGCCGAGCATCTGGCCCTCGACCAGGGCCGGGTTCAGCGCCCGCCCGACGTCCTGGGCGACGACGTGGTGCAACGGCGTTATCGCTCCGGTGTCGCGATCGACGCGCACGTGCGAGAGGTGGGCCGCCGCCTGCGGGGCCTGTGGCGGCGCGGCCCGGCCGTGTCCCTCGACCGGCATGTGGCGGCTGCCGAAGCTGAGGATCTTCGGCGCCAGCTCGTCGATCGCGAGTGCCTTGGCCGGCACGCCGGCGGGCTGCACCTTGCCGTCGGCGATCTCGAGGTCCTCCGGCGCGATCTCGAGCTCGCCGGCCGCGACCTCGAGCAGGCGCTCGCGCGCCTCGATCGCCGCTCGCTCCACCGCGCGGCCGACCGTGTAGGTGACCTTGCTGCCGCCGCTCGCGCCGGCGTACGGCGCGCTCGAGGTATCTGCGCTGACGATCCGCACGCGGTCGAGCTCGACGCCGAACGCCTCGGCGGCGATCGCCGCGAAGCTGGTCTCGACCCCGGTCATGTCCGCCGCGCCGGTGATCACCGTGAGACGGCCGTCGCTGTCGAGCCGGCAGACCGCCGCGGCGGGCTCTACTCCGCCCGGCCACCAGCCGATCGCCGCCCCGATGCCCTCGCCGGCGGGAAGCTCGGTCCTCCGGGCCCACAGCGGGTGCGCGCGAATCCGCTCTAGGCACTCGCGCGCGCCGAACACCGGAAGGGGCTGACCGGAGACGGTGAGGTCGCCCTCGTCGGCGACGTTGCGCAGGCGGAGGTCGATCGGATCGGATCGGAGCCGACCGGCCAGCTCGTCGAGCAGCGACTCGACCGCGAACGCGCCCGGGGCGGCGGCCGGCGCGCGGTAGGCGCCGAAGGTCATGCGGTTGGTCGCCACACCCAGGGCCGAGAGGTCGTGCGCCTTCCATCGGTACGGGCCGGCGGCGAGCATCGCCGCGATCGACTCGACGCCGAAGTCATCGGTCGCACCGCGGTCGACGAACACCCGGCCGCGGATCGCGGTCAGGTTCCCCTCGGCGTCCGCCCCGAGTTCCAGGTGGATCACCTCGGCCCCGGCGGGATTGGTGGCTGCCATGTCCTCGCTGCGGGTCATCACCAGCCGGACCGGGCGGCGCAGCACGAGCACCGCCGCGCAGACCAACGGCTCGACGATCATCATCTTGCCCCCGAACGCCCCGCCGAGCGGAGCGCTGCGGACCCGCACCTGCTCGACCGGGAGCCCGAACAGTCGGGCCAGCGAGTCTCGGGTGGCGAATGCCGCCTGGGTCGAGCTCGTTATCACGAGCTCGCCGTCGGGCTCGAGCGTCGCGGTGGCGGTCTGCGGCTCGAGATATCCCTGGTACATCCACGGCGTGGTGAATCGGCCGCTGACCACGACCTCGCTCGCCGCCAGCGCCGCGTCGACGTCACCGTCCCCGAGCTTCGCGGTCCCGAGCACGTTCTCCGACAGCGCCTCGTCCTCGAGCCCGCCGGCGGAGACGGTCGCGTGGGCGTCGCCGATGTCAGAGCCCTCGCCGTGGCTGGCGGCGTGCACGCGTGCCCGCGGAGCGCCCGGCCGCGCCGCCGCCTCGATGTCGAGCACCGGCTCCAGCGGCTCGAGCTCGACCTCGACCAGGGCGACCGCGTCCTCGGCCAGCGCCTCGGCCTCGGCGACGACGATTGCAACCGGCTGCCCGGCGTAGACGACCTCGCCGCGGGCCAGCGGCTCGTACAGGCGGCCCTTCCCGCCGGCCACGATCGGGAGATCGGCCGCGGTCAGCACGGCCACCACGCCAGGCAGCTCCAGCGCCGCCTCAGTTCGGATCGCCGAGATCATCGCGTGGGCCTCGTGGGCAAGCACGAGGCGGGCGTGAAGCAGCCCCGGCAGCGCCGTGTCGGCGGCGAAGCGCGTCGCCCCGCGAACCTTCGGCTCGGAGTCGCGGCGAGGCACGGAGACGCCGATCGCGGGCACAGCGGCAAGCTAGCACGTGCCCGCGCGGGCGCGCAGGCCCCGGTCAGGGCACCGCCGGCTCGGGCGCCGGGAGGCCGGCCAGCAGCTCCTCGGTCGGGGCGTCCATCAGCGCTCCGTGGTCGGTCTCGCCGGCTTCCGAGGCCCTGACGATGTCGATGGCGAGTGAGCGCACCAGGCCGGCGATCTCGTTCAAGGCGATGTCCGGGTGTCGCTGCGCGGTCTCAGTCGCCCGTCCGGCCGCCTGCAGCGCCATGCGCAGCACGTCACCGCTGCGCCACGGCTCGGGGAACTGCGCCGGCAGCTCCCAGGCCGCGAGCCCGAGCTCGCGGATCGCGTCGGCCAGCTCGGGCGGTGCCGGGCGGCCGCTGCGCACCTGAGTGAGCACGCCTCGCGCGAGCACCCGCGCGGTGTGGGTCGCGAGCTCGGCGTGCTCGACGGTCCGCGCGTAGCGGTCGAGCTCGACCCGAGTCCGGCGCCGCACCGGCGCCCAGCGGGCGGTGTCGGTGCCGCTGGCGAGTGCGTGCCGGAGCTCGTCGAGCTGATGCTCGAGATCTTGCGCGGCCCGCGTGGCCGCCTCGCCGTGGCGCAGGTCCCCCGTGTCGAGCGCGGTGGCCGCGTCCCGCAGGGCCACCCCGAGCCCACCGAACACCGCCGCGGTGCCGCGGGCGACGCCGAGCACCGGGTCAGGCGGGAACACCAGCGTGTGCACGGCCAGGGCCACCCCGCCTCCGATGAGAACGTCGAGCAGCCGGGCGGCCGGCGTCGAGGACAGCGTCGCCACCAGCAGCGCCGACACCGCCGCTTCGCCGACCAGCAGCTCGCCGCCCCCGAGGACGACCGCCGCCAGCATGGCAAGGACGATGAGCAGGCCGATCTGAGGCACCCCGTGGCCGATCGCCCGCACGAGCAGGTCGGCGACGACGATGCCGAGCATGACGCCCCCGATCAGCTGCACGGCCCGCTGGCGGCGCTCCCCGAACGCCGCGCCGAGCGAGGCCACGGCGGCGATCGAGGCGAACGTGGGTTGCCTCTCGACCCCGAGGAGCCGGGCCAGGTACCACGCGGCGACGGCGGCCAGGGCGGTTTGGAGGATCGGCCAAACGTGGGCGTGCACGCGGACCCGGCCGATCTGGACAAAGCGCGAGCTCACCCTACATACACCCCCTGTCCGAGCCGCCGTTACACGGCGGCGAGCGCGACGAGCTCACCGGCCAGCGACGGCGCGAGGTCACCGCGGCGAGCGACGCTCACCTGCTCGAGACCTAGCCACCCGGCGACCGCGCGCAGCTCGGCGGCGAGCTCGCGGGCGACGCGCGCTCGGTCGGTCCCCGGCTCGGCGAACGCGCCCTGGACGACCAGGGCGCCGCGCCGTCGATCGGACTTGAGGTCGGCGCGCGCGACGAGCGTCTCGCCGAGCAGTAACGGCAACACGTAATAGCCGTGCACGCGCCTGGCCGCCGGCGTGTAGATCTCGATGCGGTAACGGAAGTCGAACAGCCGCTGGGTGCGCGGGCGAAACCAGATCAGCGAGTCGAACGGCGACAGCAGCGCCCGGGCGTGCACCCGGCCCGGCCGGCGCGCGGACGGCCACAGGTAGGCCGGCTCGGACCAGCCCTCGACCTCGACCGGGCGCAGCTCGCCCGCCGTCGCCAGCTCCGCCACCCGGGCCTTCGAGGCGGCCCTGGGCAGGCGGAAGTAGTCGCCCAGGTCGGGCTCGGTGGCCACGCCGAGCGCCTGCGCGGCGACCCGCACCAGCTGGCGCTGGGCGGCGGGCGCGCTCGGGGTCGGCTGCTCGCGGATCTCCGCCGGCACGACGCGCTCGATCGTGTCGTAGACGCGCTCGAAGTTGACCCGCCGGGCGGCGCCGAGCCGACCGGTGAAGAACAGGTGCTCGAGCGCCACCTTGCCCTCGTGCCAGTTCCACATGTGACCGGCGCGCGGCGGAGGGCGCACGGCGCCGGTGTCGCGGGCGCGGATCGGGCCCCGCTCGGCGACCAGCCGCAGCGTCTGCGCCACCAGCTCAGGCTGCTCGCGGGCGATCCTGGCGATCGATCCCCACGCCTCGCGGTCGACGTCGGCCATCCGCCAGCGCAGCAGCGGGTGGAGCTCGGCCGGGATCAGCGAGGCCTCGTGGGCCCAGTACTCGACCAGCCTCCGGTCGACTCTCGCGGTGCCGTGGCCGGCAAGGCGATCGAGGCGAGCGCGGTCGTACGGGCCAAGCCTGGAGAAGACCGGCATGTAATGCGAGCGCACGAACACGTTGACGGAATCGAGCTGGAGCACGCCCAGCCGCTTGACGAGCGCCTCGATCCGGCCGGCGCTGGGCGGCCGCGCCGGCCGTGCCCGGTCAAAGCCCTGGGCCGCGAGCGCGATCCGCCGCGCTTCGGCCACACTCAACCGGCGGTCCGCTGGCGGCGTGCTCACGGGATGGGGGAGGAGGCTGTCCGGGCCGCGATCAGCGGCAAACTACCGGGATGACCAATATCGCCAAGCCCACGGACACCGGCTCGTGGTTCCCGGTGCCCGAGGAGCCGGACCTGCCCGACGATCTGCGCGGGCTGTTCGCCAAGGCCCGAGAGCGCCTGGGCTTCGTGCCGAACGTGTTCCGCGTCTACGCGTTCCGCCCCGAGCGCCTGAGCGCCTGGTTTTCTCACTACCGCCAGCTGCATCAGCCGAGCGAAGGGCTCAGCGCCGCCGACCGGGAGATGATCGCCGTCGTGGTCAGCGCGGCCAACGGCTGCCTCTACTGCCTCGTCGCGCACGGCGCCGCCCTGCGCGAGGAGCTGGGCGACGGAGTGCTCGGCGAGCGCGTGTCCTACGACTGGCGCCGGGCCGAGCTCGGCCCGCGACAGAGGGTGGTATGCGCGTATGCCGAAAAGCTGACGCTGCGCCCGCGGGAGGTCACGCAGGCCGACCAGCAGACGCTGCTCGACGCCGGCCTGACGCTCGAGGAGGCGTGGGACGTGGCCGAGATCGCCGCCATGTACAACTTCACCAACCGCATGGCGATGGCCACGAACATGCTTCCGAACCCCGAGTACAGCGCCCAGGCGCGCCCCGGCTGATCGGCCGCGCGGACATGGCCGGCACCGTACGACGCGAGGAGGTGACGCCCGAGACGTGGGCGATCGTGGCCGGGCGCCCGGGCTCCGCGCCGGGCGCCACCCTCAACACCGCGATCGTGGCCGCCTCGACCTACGTGCTGGGCGGCGAGCGGGTCTACAGCCGTACCGAGGCCACCGAAGGCTGGGATTCCTTCGAGGAGATGCTCGGCGGGCTCGAGCGCGGGGACGCAGTGGCGTTCGCCTCGGGGATGGCCGCCTGCGCCGCGGTGCTCGGGCAGCTGCGCACCGGCGCGCACCTCGTGCTGGGCGAGGACTGCTACCAGGGCGTGGCCGGAATCGCCGCTTCCGGCGTCCGGGCCCACGGCTGGCGCGTGGAGCGGCTGGCGGCGAGCGATCCCCGCTGGGTCGAGCGGGCCGGCGCGGCGGATCTGCTGTGGCTCGAGTCGCCGTCGAACCCGCTGCTCGAGGTCGCCGACCTGGCGGCGATCTGCGCGGCGCCGCGCGGGCCCCGGACTCGCGTGGTGGTCGACAACACGTTCGCGACGCCGCTGCTGCAACGCCCGCTGGAGCTCGGGGCCGACATCGTCGTGCATTCGGCCACCAAGCTGATCGGCGGCCACTCGGACCTGCTGCTCGGGGCGGCGGTCACCGCCGACGCCGGCGAGCTCGAGCGGCTGCGCGCGGCGCGCTCGCTGAACGGCGCTACGCCGGGAATGCTCGAGTGCTTTCTCGCGCTCCGGGGCGCGCGGACGCTCGCGCTGCGGCTGCGCCAGGCCCAGGCCTCGGCCGAGCAGCTCGCCGCCCGCCTGGGCGGGCATGCCGCGGTCGCCCGGGTGCGCTACCCCGGCTTCGGCACGATCGTGAGCTTCGAGCTCGCCGACGCGGCGACGGCCGACCGGGCCTGCCGCGCCACCAGGATCATCCGCCACGCCACGAGCCTCGGCGGGGTGGAGACCTGCATGGAGCGGCGCAGCGCGCAACCCGGTCAGGAGCACATCCCCCCGGGACTGATCCGCCTCAGCACCGGCTGTGAGGACCTCGAGGACCTATGGCGCGACCTCGACGCCGCGCTGTCCGCGGCTGACCGCGCCGGCCCCCGCGTGAGTTCCCGCTCAGGCGGTGAGAGCGCTCGCCTCAGGCGCTGAGCGCATCGCGCAACGCCAGCTCGGTCGACCAGAACGCGAGCTCGCCCCACGGGATCTCGCTGGGCGCGAAGGACCGCACCTCGACCGCCTCGGGCGTCGTCCGAGGCTCCTCGACGGCGAGCCCGCGGTAGACGATCAGCACGACGCGCTCGTCGGCGCGCGAGTACACGCCGACGAGCGGGCCGAGCTCGATCGCGATCCCGAGCTCCTCGTCGGTCTCCCGACGCGCCGCCGCCTCGACCGACTCGCCGAGATCGACGAAGCCGCCCGGAAACGTCCACAGTCCCCGGCCGGGGTCGAAGCCGCGGCGCAGCAGGATGACCCTCCCCCCGCCGTCGAGTGGGATCGCGGCGGCCACCGGCTTCGGGTTGAAGTAGGCCGCGTAGCCGCAGTGCCGGCAGGCGATACGCTGCGGAAAGCTCACCTCGGCCGAGCGGCCGCAGCGCGGGCAGAAGCGCGCCTCGGCCAAGGCCGGATTCAGGGATGCATCCACGCCCTAGCGCCAGCTCGCCCTCGCCACCTCGGCGATCAGCTGCAGCTTGCGCTCCTGCGCCGCCTCGCCGATCGGATTGCCCAAGGCGACCGAGGCGAAGCCGCATTGGGTCGAGAGGGCGAGCTGTTCGCGCGGGAAGAAGCGAGCGGCCTCGTCGATGCGTCCGGCGAGCTCCTCGCGAGTCTCCTCGCGCCCGCTCTTGGTCGACACCAGGCCGAGTACGACCTGCTTGTCGTCGGGCGCCTGTCCGAGCGGCTCGAAGGAGCCCGAGCGCGCGTCGTCGTACTCGAGGAGAAAGGCGTCGAAGGCGGTGGCGCGCTGAAACAGCGCCCCGGCGATGTAGTCATAGCCCCCGCTGGCCATCCACATCCCCACGTTGTTGCCGCGGCACAGGTGGATGGCCAGGCGCACCCCGGAGATGTCCTTCACCATCCCGTTGATCAGCTCGATGCCCTCGGTCAGCATCCGCTCGGCCGGCATCCCGAGCGACTCGGTCCATGCGCGGATGCGCGGATCGACCAGCGTGGCGAGCTCCGGGGCATCGACCTGGATGTAGGTGCAGCCAAGCGAGACCAGCTCGCGGATCTCCGAGCGCCCGACCTCGGCCGCGTCGGCGAACATCGCAAACGCATCGGAGTACGCGCCGCGCGAGTAGCTCGGGTTCCAGAGCCCGTAGAGGACGAGGGGACTGGGCACGGTGACCTTGAGCGGAACGCGGGCCCGAGCGCGGGCGTAGCTGTACTCCTCGCTGACCAGCGAGCGCTGGCGGCGAAGCTTCGAGGTCACCGCGGCGGGGAAAACCCATTCCGTCTCGCCCTCGGGGGTGGCCCACGGCATCGCGTTGCCGTGCTCGACCGGCTCGATCCCGGACACCGTCTCGGTGATCGGGCCCATGAATAGGAATCGGCGCATCTCGCCATCCGTGACCACATCGAGGCCGGCGCCCTCCTGGAGGGCGACAGCTTGGTCGACCGCGCGGTCCTCCACGCGCTTGAACTCGCTGAGCGGCATGCGGCCGGCCTCGAGCGCGGCGCGAGCCTCTTTCAGATACGACGGACGGAGCAGCGAGCCCACTACCTCGGCACGAAACATGATCACTCTCCTCTCTGGCGACGCGAGCAACGTACCATCCGCGGCAGGCCCGGCCTTTACGGTCACAGCGGTTGCGGTTATGCTCGCGCACGGCCCAGGTGGGGCCGATGGGCACACCGCATCAAGGGAGGGGATCTCATGAATCGCGGTAGAGCCGTCGCGCCGCGATCGCCGCATCCAGCCTGTTCTTCGCTGCCGCGGCGGCGCCGGCCGGCGCCAAGACCGTCACCCTGCATTTCTTCGCCGAGCAGGTTTACGCGAGCATGACCGGCCCGACCGGCAAGCCACTGCCCGCGAACGCGCAGCCGGCGATCGGCGACCGCTTCAGCTTCGCCAACGACGACTACGTGGGCAACCACACCAAGCATGCCGCGAAGGCAACCGCCTCCGACCACATCCTGTGCATGGTCATCGCGCGGTCGACCGCCATGTGCGACGGCCAGCTCGCCCTCGGCGGCTCGATGCTGTTCGCGCCCGACTTCGAGATCGACCTCGGCTCGAACAGCAGCATCTCGGAGGTCAAGGTGAACGGCGGCACCAACCGGTACCGCCACGCTTGCGGCACGGTCGTCACCAACAACATCGGCAACTCCAACAACAGCGACACGACGGTCACCTTCACCTACTAAGCGCGTGGACGTCTCTCGGCCGGGGGTCTCGCTCCCGGCCGAGGGGTCTCGCTCCCCGGCCGAGCGGTCCCGCTCCCCGGCCGAGGGGTCCCGCTACTTGGCCGAGGGGTCCCGCTACTTGGCCGAGCGGTCCCGCTCCCCGGCCGGGGGGTCCGACTGAATGCTCAGAACCGGAGGACCGGCTTGATCACCCTGCCCTCCTCGGCGTCATGGGCCGCGCGCTCGATCTCGTCGAAGTCGTAGTGGCTGATGATCCGCTCGACCGGGAAGCGGCCCTGCTGCCACAGCTCGATCAGCCGCGGCACGAACACGTCGGGCACCGATTCGCCCTCCACGATCCCGCGCAGGCCGCGCCCCAGCGCCAGCATCTGATTGATGTCGAGTGACACCTCGGCGCCGAACGGCGGCGCGCCGATCAGGCCGCAGCTGCCGCCGGGGCCCGTGGCGTAGACGGCCTGCGCGAGAACCTGCGGCGAGCCCGTCGTCTCGACGCTGAAGTCGGCCCCGAGGCCGCCCGTCGCCGACCTGACCGCCTCCACGGCGTCGGTCGCGCTGGCGTCGATCACTGCCGTCGCGCCGAGCTCCTGTGCGACCTGCAGGCGCGCGGGGCGGACGTCGACGCCGATGATCGTGGTGCAGCCGCTCACGTGTGCGGCCATCACCGCGGCGAGTCCGACTGTGCCGGTTCCGAACACCGCGATGCTGCTGCCGGCCGGCGGTCGCAGCGCGTTCAGCACGCCCCCGGCTCCGGTCTGGATCCCGCAGCCGAACGGCGCGACGACGTCGAGCGCCACCGACGGGTCGAGCTTGGTGACATTACGCTCGGTCGCCACCGCGTGGGTGGCGAAACTTGACTGACTGAAGAAGTGAGAGTGGACGTCGCGGCCTTCGCTGCGCAGCGCGGTCGTGCCGTCGGCGCGCGTGGCGCCGAAATTGCGTCCCCAGAAGTCATGACATACCCATGGCCGGCCGAGCTGACAGCTCGAACACGCGCCGCATGAGCCGTAGCTCATCGCGACGTGATCGCCGGGCGACACCTTCGTCACCGCGGCGCCGACGGCCTCGACCACGCCCGCGCCCTCGTGCCCTAGCACCGCCGGTAACGGCACGGGATACCACTGGTCACGGATGATGAGGTCGGTG
>Ga0213874_10000008_pt1 | contig 24522 bp, 18 predicted proteins | sample BarmaccomBMRX_R7_FD_160098 | JGI IMG/M metagenome (GOLD analysis project Ga0213874, IMG submission 160098) | Root-associated microbial communities from Barbacenia macrantha in rupestrian grasslands, the National Park of Serra do Cipo, Brazil - RX_R7 | ecosystem: Host-associated > Plants > Roots...
TCCTAGCCCAGGACATCAGGTGGAGTTGTTATGTAACTTGCTTGCACGCCTGATCCTCAAACATCGTCTATCTGAGACCTACCTTGCCGACCGACAACTGCCGACGCTGAGGAGCGCACTGAAGCATGTCCTCGGGGAGATTGCTGCCAAAGGGACATCTGAAGTCATTTATCTGGATGGATTAGACCAAATTAAGAGCGAACTGGACGGAAAGCGTGATCTCTCATTCCTTCCAGAAGATGTCCCACCAGGCATTGTCTTTGTGTTAGCAACCCGCCCGAACGATGCGCTTCAGCCGCTCAGAGTCCTCAAATTTCTAGATGAGTATGAATTACCTCTCCTCAAGCGCTCCGATTTTGATCTGCTCTTAGAGCAGTGTGCAACACCGCTTCTGCCCAGTGTCGCTGATCGCCTCTATGATGCCACTGGGGGAAATGCGCTGTATCTCGATTTGGTTGTCGAGGAACTCCAGAAGCAGAGAACAGTCGGTCCCGAGGCGGTCCTCCAGGGGATCAAACAGGCACCACACCATCTCTTTTCATTTGCTCTTGAACGTCTCAAAGAGCCATGGAATGAATGGCGAGAGGTAATCAAGCCCGTATTGGGCGTCCTTCTCATTGCAAAAGAACCGCTCGGGCTCAGGCAGATGCACCACATCCTTGGGATCGAAGAAGAGCTCCTTCAAAACGGGGTAAAACGGCTTGGTGGATTGATAACAAGAGAAAAAATGCCACTTCGCTATTCGCTGTATCACCAAGAACTCCAGGATTACTTGCGTGAAGATCCACAGGACTCCGACAAGGAGCCGACGTTTCCTGTGTATGAGGAACGAAAACTGCACGAGAAAATCGCACAATGGTGTGAACAAGGAGAACTGAGCACTATCTGGGTCAATGTGCATGACAGATGGGAACAGAGAAGACGGGACTATGCCAGACGGTATTATGTGGTTCATCTCTACGAAGCACAGCAGTGGCAAAAAGTTCTTCAGGTATTGAACGAGGGAATTTACGGGCGCAAGAAGGTTGCATATGATGCCAGCAAACGGTTATATATCCAAGATTTAGACTATGGCCGTCAAGCGGCTATACGAGAAGAACTGACATTTGATGAAAAAGTGTCATTGCTCCCGCATTACTGGTACTACACCCTTTTGAGATGTAGCCTCTCTAGCCAGGCAGATCACTATCCACTCGAGACCTTTCAATTCCTCCTTTTGCTTGGTCGAGAGGCAACGGTCACCGGATTACTTGAGCTATTGACGGAGGCGGAGAAAAAGGTGCAGGTGTCGTTGCTGCTTGCTAATGCACTCAAAAACAACCCAGCACGCAAAGCCGAACAGACCCAGTGGGTACTGAGAGCAGTGACCTTGGCAACACCGCTCTTCGATCCTACACCAGGGCTTACGGTTCAGAGGGAAGAGGCATTATCTGCCCTTATGAGAGCACTGATTGAGGAAGAGCAGTGGGAACGAGCGCAAGAAATGGTCCATGCCATGAAGTGTAAAGACCGAAGCTGGCCTGTACGTATCCTTGCCAGCGCTTTGATTGAGAGAGAACGCTGGGAGCAAGTACAAGAGATAACACACTTTATGGATCATGATTACTCAAAAGGGAAGACGTTCTGTGATCTTGTTGAAGCACTCGTGAGCAAAGAACAATGGGAACAAGCGGTGGGTGTGGTCCGTTCCATTGAAGATGGGTATGCAAAAATGAGAGCACTCAGTACGCTTGCCACAGCGCTCGTTAGGTCCAACCACCGGGACCAGGCCGAGGAATTTTGGCGGGAAGCAGAAGTGGTGGCACGTTCTGCCCCGGGGAGAGGAAACCTGGGCAATCTCGCATGTGCCCTGGCTAAGGTCCAGCACCACGACCAGGCTGAGCGTCTTTGGAGAGAGGCAGAGGATGCTGCGTATGCCAACAAGAATGGTTATAGCGTAGCTGTCAACTTATCTGATCTGGCACATGCATTTATGAGCGCCAAGCGATGGAAACGGGCTGAAATGATCGTCCAATCCATAGAAAGCAAGATTTGGAAAGCGACGACGCTCACTGGATTAGCAGCCTCTCTTATGCAAGATAAACAGTATGAACAGGCAATGCGGCTTTGGAGGCAGGTAAAAGATTTTCATCCCCTTGATTTCCTTTTTCTCGCTCAAGTGGGAAATGGGTCTGTACATAATCTGGTTGTTTCTCTGGGCAAGGAGCGTCACTGGGAAAGCGCTCAAGAGGTGATTGATGCATTTTCTGATGAGATGTGGAGAGCAAAGTTATCCAATGAGCTTATCGAGGAGGTCTTAGCTAAAGAAGAGCAATGGGATCATGCTGAAGCAATAGCACATGCAGTGAAAGGAAACTATTATCAAGCGCAAGCGCTCAGAAAACTGGCGGGGATTTTCAGCAAGCATAATCAACAGGAACGAGCGGCAAGACTTTGGGATGAAGCAGAAGAGGTGGCTCACGCTATTGAAAATCTCTCCGCAAAAGTCGAAGTCTTCGGGATGCTGGCAAGGGATCTAGCTCAGATTTACCAGCCGGAGCGTGCCTGGCGACTCTGGAGTGAGGCAGAAAAGCTGGCTCGTTCTCTTGAGGATTCCATCTTAAAAATCAAAGCAGTAAGCACTATAGCTCAGGCTTTGGAGCAAGCTCATTAAAAACAACAAGCTGAAAGGCTCTGGAGGAGGGCGATGGATGATGCTCGTTCTCTTGAGAACAGGGGTCGCAGAGCGGAAGCGCTCATCGTGCTGGCAAAGGCTTTGAGCGAAGTCCAGCAGCAGCAAGCCGGAGGACTTTGGGTTGAGCTGGAAGAGATGGTTCCTTCCCTTCTTGGGTACGATGAACGGAATAGATGCAGTGAGGAGGCCGAAGCGTTAAGGACATTGGCTGGTGCCCTGGCTGATGTACAAGAGTGGGATCGAGCTGAAAAAGTGGCTTGTTCTGTGTGCAGGGTCGATCCTAGAGGAGGAATCAGAATGTGTGTGCAATTAGCCACCGCTTTGCTTCGCGCTCACCAACATGAACGTGCTGAGAAGCTCTGGAAAGAAACTGAGGAACGAGTACGCTCCATCAAGGATACTGACGATAGAGTGAGTGGGTTAAGTGCTCTCGTACCAGTACTTATTGAGGCTCAACAACAAGAGCGTGCTGAGAGACTCTGGACTGAGGTAGAAGGACTAGCATATTCCATCACGTATGATCTTGGGAGAGACCTAGCTTTGGGTGAAGTGGTTGACGCACTCATTGAGGGAGAACAGTGGGAGCATGCTGAAAAAGTGGCAAACTCTATTCAGGATAATGAGTATAAGGACAACTATCGTAAAAATACCATGTTGCGAAGACTGGCATTAGCAAAGGTATTGGCACAGATGAAGCAACGACCACAAGATGAAGGACTCTGGGCTGAAATGGCAGTGGTGCTAGACACTCTTCATACGGTCGCTGATTTTGAAAAAGCCCACATGTTGTATCAGTCGGCTCTTACATTTATCGAGCGAGAACAGTGGGGCTATGCAGAAAAAATTGTCTTCTCTCTTTTCACTATTCCCTCTAGATATCACTGGTCTTGGCACCAAATTTCTCTCTATAAATACGAAGCTGCGAAAAAGATGATAGAAGGCTTACTGACCTCTGGGGAGAAAGAAAAAGCACTGCACCTACTACATGTTTTCTGGCGAAGGCAAGAAGATAGAGACAATGCTCTCCTCCAATTTTGCCTCGTTCAACCCTTTATTGTATTGAAACCTGAGCTAGGAATTGCTTTTGATGAGATGTTTGGGCAGGCAGATGCATTTTTAAGGATGTAAATGGTCTTTTGATCCTCTTATAAGAAACTTCTAGCAATATTGCTATCCTGCCTCTAGTGTCATGAATGTATGTATTGACCCTAATAGGCAGGCAATGAAAAAGAAAGAGGCCATGAGCCAATGAGACAGGTGTGAGACATGCCTACTCTCCAGATAAGGTGCATGAAGGGGCGTACATCCTGGACATGTTTGAAAAAGAACAAGCCTCCATTCGGCCAGAAACGGTGCATGGTGACACCCACGCACAGAGTACCACGATCTTTGGGTTGGCTCATTTGTTGGGCATCTCGCTCATGCCAAGAATTAAGAATTGGAAAGACCTGACACTCTTTCGTCCTGACCCGGATATCCATTACACACACCTCGACAGTCTCTTCTCCGACGCCATTGATTGGGACCTCATTACCACGCATTTGCCCGATATGATTCGGGTCGCGCTGTCCATCAAAGCTGGGAAGATTGCTCCCTCCACGATCTTACGCAAATTGGGAGCATATAGCCGAAAAAATAAACTCTATCAAGCGTTCCAGGAATTGGGACGAGTGATCCGTACGCACTTTCTGATGCACTATCTCGCTGATCCCGAATTGCGCTCAACTATTCAGTCCGCTACGAACAAGAGTGAGGCGTTTAATGGATTCGCCAAGTGGGCGTTTTTCGGAGGAGAGGGTGTGATCACACACAATCGCCGAATAGAGCAAAGAAAGTGCGTGAAGTTCAATCACCTGGTCGCCAATTGCCTGATCTTCTACAATGTTCATGTCATCAGCGAGGCATTGCAGAAACTGAATCAAGAGGGAGCCGAACTCGGCGGACGGGTGGTCGCGGCTCTTTCTCCCTATATTCGTCAGCACATTAATCGTTTTGGTCGCTATCAACTCGACCTGACACAACCACCACCGCCTCTCAATTACGATATCCGGGTCGTTACCTCGAAAAAGAAGTCGGCTGGTTTTGTGGCTTCCGAAACCCAGAAAAAGGCGAAGGCTAGGTCGAAAAAGAAAAAATCGGCTCGTCAAATGAAGCTCTTCTCGTAGGTAACAGCAAAGATAACATGTAAAAGCAGCTTCTACGGATTGAACGGCTCATATGGCTGTTCTGGGAACGAATCCTTGCCATATCCCAATACCAGCAGCGTTGATGATAACAAGCTTCGGATAGCGCTCTACAAGGTCTCTACAGATGATCGCGGTCTTCAACTCCGACGTGCAAAGTCTCATGCTGGCGGCTGACCAGGGCAAGATCACCTTGACACATTGGAGAAGATTATATCTTTCGACATTGTTCTTCCAGCGCGTTACCCACCTATCCATCATGTCCCCATTCTTCCGCCGAACAACAATCAATTCCAGTCCCAGGCGTGAAGCGAGGCACTCACAGGCCGGAAGTGAGTCTTTGTGCTCAACTCGCCCCAGATCGCCATGGATAAGAATAAACGGCCCCTGGTGCCCTGTTGCTTCAAGGTACGCTTTCGCCTCAAAAGCTGCCACGTCGCTGTCCTTGCCACCCGATACTCCTACGGCGACAGGAGCATTTTTTGCTATCAGACCTTCAATCAGTGGCGTTGTCTCGATGGAAGGGAAGCTTTGCATAGCTCTCTCGTCTTCGCGGAAACGGACGTTTTCCGAAACACAGTTATGTAAACGTAAACACTACGGAAACATGAAAGTCTGCATACCTGCTCTTCCTCTGGAATGAGGACGTAGCAGGGGATAGCCTCTTGCCCGTCCTGGGCGGCACGGTACAGCCGATGGAACCCGTCGATCAGCAGCAGGGTCGCTCGCACGCTTCCTGGAAACTGCACGAGGGCAAGGATCACGGGCCGCTCTCGATCAATCCGGTCGCTCATAGCGAACACCGGGTCAATGGCGACTGCTGCGCTGTCGTGGAGGATAACAGTTCCATCCTCCCGTGTTTCTGGCAACTCGATAGGCTTATCAAGGCCACAGACGCGGGCTGCACCTGAGACCTTCAGCCGTCCAGCGGGCCGTGGGTACTTTTGGAGGAGATCCAACGCCTTCACGATACCCCATTGCCACACGAGAAAGCGGAACGGTTCATGTTGGTGATACTCTGGCAAGGTCATGCGAAACGTCTCTAACTCCTGCCAGTCAACCACGGGAACGGCTTGGCCCTGGTTACTCTTTGTAGTGCGGTCTTTGCGTGTGTATGGCATAACCCTTACTCCTGATTACGTAGCGTTTCCGTAAACGTTTCGGCCTCTTCAACAAGTATATAGGACGCCTCAAAGATCGCCCGGTCAACGGGCCATGTGCGCGTGCCCTTCCTCAAGAGATAGTCGCCGGGCTTGCCCTGGACGCCGCCCGCTGCAAACACCTCTTGCATTTGCGCGGCCTCCCGGATATCAAGGGGACGATAGCAAGCGTAGCCCTCGGCGTCTTCCTCGCTGACTTTCTGATAATTCTGCTCCAGCGTCGCACGTCCAATGGGGTATTCGTCTAGAGCATCACGCCCCAAGTAGTCGCCGGGCTGGAAGCTGGCCGCACCGTGGATGGTCTCGATCTTGCCTCCGCGCTCGTGATAGTCAGCCTCGGTAAGCCTGCGTGCGCGGGTTGCGTTACCTTGCGGTAGCGTTTAAACTGTATCATCTTCTGCTCACTTTCGGAAAACGTAGTGTTTCCGTAAACGCCCCCGTATGTGTTTCTGCCTGGGGCTTTGCCCTGCTCCTGTACTGGAGGGGCCGCCGTAGTCTGCCCAGCTGGCTCAGTCCAGTCTGCGGTATGGGCCTCATCCTGGAACCGCTGGCTGGCATTCACTGTGTACGCTCGGAGAAACGGGGCCGTGTCCATCTGATGGCGGATACACCGCAGAATACGGGGAGCGAACTTCCCAGCCGACATACAAGAGAAACACGAGAAGAAGAAGGCGAGTCAACGGGTCGCCGTGGGTGTACAAGCTGATCACCGTTTGTACGATCTCTATCAGGGCATCCAGAAGGGTATGCAACAGCACAACAGCGAATAGCACGGCGGCTAGTGCCAGAACTGTAAGCATCGCGGTACCAAGTATCATGGGGTATCGCTACGTAAGCTGTCACCAGCCGCAAGGTAGCGGGCAAAAGGAGAATAGGGAGTAACAAGATATAGAAGATGTGATATCGAGTACTTCTCGTTCCACCCTACTGGATAGGAAAGCGTTCCATCGCTTGATTGTAAGAGGATTGAGCATCAGCCAGAGATAGTCTGGAATAGATCTCTAGCGACTGCCGTGTAGCATGTCCAGAGTACGGCTGGATCAGTGCGTCATCAATGCCCTCTTTTTTGAGCCAAGTAAAGAGAAAATGCCGCCATTTGTGTGGAGACATGGAGCGCGTAATCCCAGCGGCGCGTGCATAGCGTGCTAACATTTCGCGCACCCCTCGATCTGTATATTTGTGCTTGCGTTTTGACTCAAATAGAGGTTCTTACACGGCTTTGGTGAAACGGCGTTTGCTTGTTTTTACTAAATAGAGAGGCAATGATATACTCTTCGCGAAAAATCTCTAGCATTCACGAGGAGATGACGATGGAAGGGACGCCCCTTTTGCCTCTGCCCCAGGGATTGCAGATGACCCATATTGAAAAGCAGGAGACTGGCTTAATAATCTATAGACTTTCTGCACAACCAACGTGCTTGTGCCCGCTCTGCTATACAGAGTCAGATACCGTTCATAGTCACTATCAGCGCTCTCTCAAAGACCTGCCTTGTTGCGGGCAACAGATCTGTCTCCTGCTTACCGTTCGCAAGTTCTTTTGCCACAATCAGCGGTGTCAACGGAAGATCTTCACAGAAAGGCTGCCCGACTTTGTGGAACCGTGGGCGCAGATGACGCTTCGTTTGAGCCAGGCCCTCCAGGCTATTGGCCTCTCGACCTCTGGGAGCCAGGGGGCGAGGCTTGCCTCACGCCTGGGGGTTGCTACGTCGTGGATGACCATTCTCAGGCGTATCATGCAACTGCCCGACCCCTCGGATATCACCGTCTCAATCTTGGGGGTGGACGATTTTTCGTTCAAACGCGGGCGCAAGTTCGGCACAATTTTGGTGGATTTGAGCACCCATCAGGTAATCGATCTGCTGCCAGAGCGCAAAGCCGAAAGTACGGCCACCTGGATGCGCAATCACCCAGAAATTCAGTATGTGAACCGAGATCGCGGCAAGGATTACGCACAAGCAGCGCGTGAAGGAGCCCCTCAAGCCATTGCCATTGGAGATCGCTTTCACATTATGAAAAATTTTGTAGAGGCTATCGAACCTGTTGTAGCACGATGTTACAAAGAACTTCGTAAGGCTCTGGTTCTTCTGACCAAACAAGCGCTCTCTCCTGAAGTCGAATGGCGACAAGCAGGCGGTCCTTCCAGAGAGCAACAGCGTCTCTCGCGCTTGGCAAACAATCAAGTCCGGTTTGAGCAAATGACGGAATTGCAGAAGCAGGGAATTAAGAAGGATGAGATTGCCCGACGTCTGGGAGTCACGACACGAACCATCCAGAACTGGAGTAAACGTGGAGCTTGTCCTGCACACCAGCGCCGCCGCAAACGACGAAGCCTCTTCGATCCCTATGCGCCCTCCGTGCTTTCCCAATGGGAGCAAGACTGTCCTGATATCACGCTCATCTTCCACACCATACAGGCTCAGGGCTTTACGGGGAACATACGAACAGTCTATCGATACATCCAAACGCTCAAGCAGGGAGCTGTTACGCTTCCGGCCCCTTGCGTCCTAGATCGCGTCTCGGTGCAAGAGGCTATCTGGCTCATTGTTCGCCCTGTTGATGACTTAAAACCAGAAGAACGCGTTGAGCTAGATCAACTGACTCACATGAGCGCTACTCTTTCAACTCTGCACCGTCTTGTCTAGTCGTTTGGGCAAATGGTGCGGAAGCGGCAAGGCCATCTTTTCTCAGACTGGAAGCAGGCCCAGAGCTACGCTAGCTGTCATGAGGCGCAAAGTAGGAAGCCCGAAAAACCGTTTTCTCTCAAAAAACAGGTTTTCTCGTGTCTTTGATCCACCTTTTCTCTCCGGAAGGTGTCCATTACTGGGAGAAACAGTGCAGAGGAAAAGGAAGGGGATTCAATGGGAACTCACTCAAGCTTTTTTTACCTGCTATGCATCTTTTGCATTTTCCTACTTTGCGCCTCATGACAGCCAGCGTAGCTCTGGGCCATGTAGGATCTAATCCAATTTCAGCCATGCGATTTCCTACTCGCCGAATAAACTCGAAGTGTCTCGTGCCTATCGCTTGCTCCTCTTTTTCTTTCTCAGGCTGCTCTCTCTTTAAGAGTGTAGCAGAGGTGTGGTCATTTTAATGGCCGCTAGCGGCCATTAGCCTAGCTATCTGGAACAAGGGCTGTGGCCAATAGGCACAAGAATGAGCGTGAGATGGCTCTAGAGGCTCGTTTGTGGCTAGTACCATTGCTCTCCGCAAGTTTTGCGCTAGACCCTGCTGTTCGGTATAGTATTGGGAAGCCTGTGGCTTGGAGGCACGGGCAGTGAAGAAGTTGGTGAGGGTGTCTGTTGATAGTAAGCAGTCTAGAACACCCATATCGTATTATTAGAAGGAGACAAAACATGTTGAATGGAGTCATATCTTCCATGGTAGATGTCCATGTTCCCAAACCGTCGTATCCCACAGTCAGCGAAAGAGACTGGTTTAAAATCGCTCGTTGGTATGTCCAGGAAGGAAATATTCTTCAGCCCGGCGACAACATCGTCGAAATCGAATGTCCTCCTGGCTTCTATGATGTACCCACGCCGCCCCAGGTGACCAGCCCCCACCGTGTCGCCAAGATCCATCTTCCTGCTGGATCGTCCACCCATCTCGGCGAACTTATGGTTAGCCTGGAACCTGCTGTGTAACTTGTGCCATTCTCTGAACACAAAGCACTTTTGCACAGGAGCGAGAAGCAAGCCTCTCAGTACAAAGCTGAGAGGCTCCTTTACTACTGCGGTTTGCTCTACAAAATACTCTTAGCGGCGAGTAACTTACTCCTCGTCATCCTCGTCAATGATCGGATCGGCACAGTCGTAGAACTGCATAAAAAAAGACCTCCTAGTGAATTACGCACGACTCATCTGCTGTTCTCAGTATACACCATCTTGTCCCCTTGCTCAAGGGTATAGCCTCCAACCTTACCTAGCTTTCTTGTGACATGCTACTTTTCGTACTGGCAAACACGACTCAGAAGGTCTGGAGCGAAAGCAAGATGCCGACGTGGATAGAATGGTACAAGGATATTCAGTTCACTCATCGCATCTAGATCATCAACGCCAATCTTACCGACGAAAAGTCTTTGTTCTTCTATCTGTTCAAGCTTCTGTTTCACCGTAAGATAGCCACGTAGGTAAATGGTATCTTTGAGCGAACAGCACCCTGCTTCTCCTAAGTGTGGTACGCCACGGAAGGTTCGTGCAGCATATGCCCATGCCCGTTGTTGTGCGAATGTTACTGCTTCATCCCAGGCAAGTGACTTGCTTGAAAGCAGTTTCTCAATGAGAAACCTTTTCTCTAGGAAGTTTGCCAGTTCGTAGAAGGACAAAGTGGGAGTCAGCACGCCAGAGGCAAGTCCCGTTGCAAGCGTACCAATCCACGTCTTACTTCTCTCTTCGCCGTGCGCAGCCAGAGAAACCTGCTGGACAGCGTACTTTGCCAAGCCCTCTTCAGTCGCACTGTATCGAGCAAGACCTGAGCCGAGTAATGCCAGAGGCGACCGTTGTCCTGACATGGAACGATAGGCATGAACCTCAATCTCTTCGGCAAGCAGTTCGCGGATCTTATCCAGTGAGAAGGGCTTGCCAGGCAAAGATAGTGTTTTCAAATTCACATCGACACAGGCACCAGTACGTGTCGGATCAATTTCCACGTTCCACTCATCTGCATGGTACTCCGAGCCGAACACGTCCTGAAAGAATCGCTGGACGACAGTGGGAGAGAATTCTCTTTCATCATCGACAAGTTTCTCCTTAAATGATGGCAGAGGCTCTTCCTTCGACGAAAAAAACGTCATTGACAGAATCTCACGTGGTGTAAGCTCCCAGGCTTTCAATTGACATATGACGTCCTGAGCAACTGACCTAGCCTTCTCATGATGTTGAGCTTTAAGTACCATCTCACAGAGTGATTGCAAAGCGATGTACACCTCATGAGTGCTCGGCTTTCCATAATGAGAGAGATTACATTGCCAGACCGCATCCTGATTCCCTAAGACCGTAGCCTCATACTGACACAATATCATTGAATTTAGTTCATAAGATGACTCCAGAAACTTTTCTTCAGATGGTCGAACAGATGAGCGGATTGCTCCTAGAACGAGAACAGGGCATCTATAGTTTCGCTCATTTGACCATTCAGGAATATCTAGCATCAGTTCATATCCGTGAGCAAGGGTTAGAAGCGACCTTGCTGCTTCATCTTGGGGAGAGTTGGTGGGAAGAGACAACGCGACTCTATTGTGCACAGACTGATGCGACAAGAATTATTGAAGCCTGTCTCAAGTATGAGACACATTCTGTTGTTCATTTGAATCTTGCCATAGAATGCCAAGAGGAGTCGCTAAAGATCCAGCCAAAGACCAAATTACGGTTAGATCAAGTACTGGCACAGGGAGCAGAAGATGCCAACCCAACGCGCAGAAGCATAGTCGCAGAAGCTCTACTTAGACGGCGATTGAAAGAGATAGTACTAATAAAGGAAGGAGTCTATTACGATATCTCTCCGATTACCTGCATAGAGTATCAACTCTTCCTTGAGGAAAAAAAGAGAGACTGTCAGCCAGACCATTGGAAAAGTAAGTCTTTTCACAAAGGTGATGCTCATACACCTATTCTTGGAATACGCTCATCAGATGCTTCCGCCTTTTGTCGATGGTTAACCGAGCGGTATGGAAGTACTTGGCAATATCAGCTACCTATAACAGAAGATATAGAGGAATTAGATAAATTGATGATGTCAAATGATGAAAGAATCGGATATTGGGTTGATAATGAGAAGCCATTTGTCAGATTACAAAGAGAGCCCATAGCGCTCTTTCAAAGAAACGAGTACTTTTTCCCTAACTACATGCTAGATGTTGATCAAGCTACTCAACTTGCCAATTCCCCGGTACTCACGAGAATCGGATACATTGAACTATTTTTATCCTCTATCCTCAATCGAAGTGCTCCGATTGGAGAACGCCTTAACAAGATTGCAGAGATGAAAGTTAAACTTCTTGAGAGCATTCGTACTCATGCTTATATACTTGATCCGAAGCATAGTCTTGCAGATGCCCTTGAAAAGCTGCTCGGTAGTAATCAGAATATCAATACAGATAAAATACTTGAGCTTACTCATGACCTTGAGCAAAAACGCAAATATGCATTTCTTGACTTTTTACGTATCTTTGAAGTTTCATTTGAAGTCATTGATACTGCAGCAAACAAGGAATATATCCTGGTAAGGATGTTTTTACCTCTGCTTAGACGTTTGTCTAGATGGAGACAAAAACGACAGGATGCCACAAGTGTGCTTTCCAAGCTAGTGAAAATATATCTCACTCTTTATTTTCTACAAGGAAGGCTTGAAAACACTTTACCACCATGCGAAGGGATAGTTGTCACGAAAAAAAAGTACTGATCAGAAGTTTCAAAATCGACCAATTGTTGAAACAGTCCTGGTAGGAAGGAGATTGCTGTTATGCAAACAACGCCTCTCAAGGAGCAAGGCCAGCAAGCCTTGCTCGAAAACTATCTCCAAGGTCTCGACCTGGAAGCGTTCCAGGAAAACTATCAAGCCTACGCCAAGGATGCCATGCGTTCTGGGTTGCCGTATGAGCGTTTTTTACTGGCGCTGTGTGAAGCAGAAGTCAGCCATCGCAAAGCGGTGAGAATCGAACGAGCCATTGGCGCAGCCAAGTTCCCTTTCGTGAAAGAGTTAAGCTCCTACGATTTTTCAGCGGTGACCAGTATTCAAAAAACGCATGTGATGGAACTGGCCCAAGGGGGCTACATGCAGCGGGCAGAAAACCTGCTGCTTGTGGGCACACCAGGACTGGGGAAAACGCATCTGGCCATCGGCCTGGCTGCTTGTCGGCAAAACCAACGCGTGCGCTTCTACCGCACCGCAAAACTGGTGGATGAACTGATGGTGATGCAGCACAACCTGCGTCTCTCTCGCTTCGTAGCGAAATTTGAAAAGCTTAATCTCTTGATTCTGGATGAACTGGGCTTCTTTCCGGTGCCAAAAGAGGGAAGCCAATTACTCTTTCAGTTGGTTTCCGATCTCTATGAACGTGTGTCTATCATCATTACCAGTAATTTGCGCTTTAAGGAGTGGAACCAAATCTTTGCGGATGAAACGATGACAGCCGCCTTTATTGATCGACTGACGCACAAAGGCTATATTTTGGAGTTTATCGGAGAATCATACCGCTATCGCCATCGGTTATCGCAGCCCTTTGGAGACAATGGCGATACTCCCTCAGATCCCAACTAGCTCTTCCTCTCCCCCCTCTGGCCACCAGGTTCTCCTCCATTTTGGGGAATCTGGTGGTCTATTTTGACATTGTCAAAATAGACCAATTTCGCCTTGCTAGTCTATTTCGTCAGTGTCAAAGGGAGCACAATTACAATATCAAAAACACAGCGTTGCTTGGGTTTCGTTTTGCCCCGCGTCTGCGAGATGCGCTCTCGCGCCATCTCTACCTCGTGGATGAGGTGGGAGCGCCTGAGTCACTCAACAGTTTGCTCTTCGGCCAGGTCAAAAGCAAGCTGATCATCGAACAATGGGATGAGATGCGTCGCGTCGCCTCATCGATCCGGCATGGAACCGTGTCAGCGAGCCTGATTATGCGCAAACTGGCGGCCTATCCTCGCCAGAACCAGGTTGCCAGAGCACTCACCGAGATGGGCAAGCTGGAGCGAACGGCGTACTTGCTGGAGTATTTCCGCGACGAGGCACTCAGGCGGCGGGTGTTGATCGGATTGAACAAAGGAGAAGCATTGCATGCCCTCGCGCGCCAACTCTTCTTTGGCAGACTCGGCGAATTACGCGACTGGGCGTTTGAGGATCAGATGCATCGGGCCAGTTGCCTCCATTTACTGATGGCTGCTATTGCTGCCTGGAATACCGTCTATCTCACCAAAGCGATTGAAACGCTCCGTAAGCGAGGTGAAGACATCCCAGAAGCGACGGTGGCCCATATTGCGCCGCTAGGGTGGGAGCATATTCGCTTGATTGGCGACTACCATTTCGCACCGCAGTCCGGGCGTTCCCTGGAAAATCTGCGCCCGTTACGTTTACAAGAAGAGGAGAGTGCCCACAAGGAGCCATCAGTACAGTAGATCATTGTTTGTTGGACTGAGCTATACAGATCTGAAAAAGATGAGTCGTCTCTTCTTGCGTAAAGAGACGAAATCCTCTATACTAACTCTCGGTTCATCGCTTTCTAATGGAAAAGCATTCTTGGGAGACCATGTAAGATGAGTCAGGATAGCCTATCAGAACAACAGGAACGCCGCGATTTCTTCATTAGCTATGCTGGTCAGGATAAGCCATGGGCTGAGTGGATCGCTGCGCAGTTAGATACAGCAGGGTACACCTTCTTCTTTCAAGCTTGGGATTTTCGGCCCGGCTCCAACTTTGTGGTCGAGATGGACCAAGCGACTAAGCTAGCGGATCGTACGCTCCTGGTACTCTCGGCAGCGTACTTGGCGTCTGGCTTTGCATTCTCCGAGTGGGCAGCAGCTTTTCGTCAGGACCCCACCGGCGTGTACCGCCAGATCCTGCCGGTGCGTATCGAGTCCTGCAAGGTCGAGGGACTGCTCAGAGCAGTGGTATATATTGACCTGGTCGATCTGGAAGAGCCAGAAGCCCGCGAGCGCCTGCTGGCAGGTGTGCATACCGGACGAGCGAAACCTGTAAGCGTAGTCTTCCCTGGCAAGCATCTCTCCCGTGCCCTTTTTCCCGGTGACTTGCCCACGACTTGAAGTGTTCCGGAGATCACATCCTCTCTCCCGAATAGCAAGCAACAGTAAGGAGACCAGACGATGAGGCAACATGATCAGCCTGAACCCCAAGATTTCCTCATCAGCTACGCTGGCCATGATATCGCCTGGGCCGAATGGATCGGTGCTCAGTTGGAGCAAGCAGGCTACTCCACCTTTTTACAAGCTTGGGATGTCCGACCCGGCAACAACCTGATTCGTTCTCTCGATCAGGCACTGCGCTCCTGCACACGCTGCCTGTTGGTCCTTTCCAATGCCTACCTACAGGATGGGCTGACCCACGTGCAATGGGCTGCCGTCTTCAAGCAAGATCCTACCAACGAACATCGGACGCTGCTCCCTGTAAAGGTTGAGGACTGCCGCCCCACTGGATTTCTGGCCACGCATAACCCCATCGACCTGTTTGGTCTGGAGGAAACTGAGGCCAGCGAGCGGCTCCTGGCCTTTCTTGCCGCCGAACAACTCCAGCGTGGCCAGAGGCTTGCTCAAGATCACCCACGCCAGGTCTCCTATCCTGGCTCACCAGTCACCTGGAACTTGCCCTATCGGCGCAACCCTCACTTCACTGGTCAGGAGGAGTACCTGAACGCTTTGCGCCAGCGTCTGTGGGAAAATCAGAGAGCCGCCGTCAACCAGACCGAAGCAATTAGCGGCCTAGGTGGCATCGGCAAAACGCAGGTCGCTGTGGAATATGCCTATCGCCATCGCTCCGACTATACTCACATCTTCTGGGTACGCGCCGCCACTCGCGAGAGCATCATAGTCTCTTATAGGGAGATCGCTGAATGGCTCCTGTTGCCAGAACATCAGGAACAGGATCAGAGCCACATGCTTGCTGCCGTCAAACGCTGGCTCCAGAAGCACCACCGCTATCTCCTGATCCTGGACAACGCTGATACCCCTGACTTGCTGGCTGAGTACCTTCCCTCTGATCCCACTGGTCATCTACTGATTACCACTCGCTCAGCTCACCTGAGTGAATATGGCCTGGGCTTGGATGCCCCACTGACCATGGCCACCTTCACTCCTGACGTCGGTGCCCAGTTTTTGTTGCGCCGAGCCTCGTTGCTAGCAGTAGCGCAGGCTGATGATTGGCAACAGGCCCGACAAATCTCCCTTGAGCTAGGGGGTCTCCCCCTGGCACTCGACCAAGCCGGGGCCTATATTGCTCTCAAGCAGATCCATCTGGCTCGCTATCAGGAATTGTATGAAAAGTACCGACTACGGCTCCTCAAAGATCGCTATAATAAGCTTGACCATCCCGAACCCGTTGTAACCACCTGGAACATCTCTTTTCAGGCGGTAGAAGAACAAGATCCTGCCGCCGCTGCATTCTTGCGCTTCTGTGCCTGCCTTGCTCCCGATGCTATCCCAGAGTGCATTTTGACTGAAGGGCTCGCCCCCCTGGGGAATGTTCCCGATGATGTGCTCAGTGACGCCCTTGTCCCCATAGCTACCGATGAACTCCGTCTAGACGAAGCTATCAGTGTGCTACGCAGCTATTCACTGATTGAGCGAGATTCTGCGAATAGAACAATGACGGTGCATCGCCTTGTTCAAGAAGTGACGCGCAATGCTCTCAGTGCGAATGAGCAATTGAAGTGGAAAATACGTGCAATTGTGGCAATTGTGCTGGCATTTCCTGGCCCCGATTCAGCGCAATGGTCAATCCAGGAACAATTTCTCCCTCATGCCATGCAATGTTCGATCTGGAGTGAGATACCTGAGATGGAGAACTCGATCACAGCAAGGTTACTTCATCAGATAGGTTATTATCTCAAAGATCGAGGGCGCTACATGGAAGCGGAACCATTGCTGAAGCGAGCATTAGCCATCCACGAACAAGAACTAGGGGCGAACCATCCTGATACGGCAAAGAGCCTGAGCAGCTTGGCATCTCTCTATAAAAGCCAGAAAAGATATGGGGAAGCGGAGCCATTCTATGCGCGAGCATTAGCCATCCACGAACAAGAACTGGGGGCGAACCATCCTGATACGGCAAAGTGTTTGAACAATCTGGCCGTGCTTTATGAAAACCAGGGAAGATATGAGGAAGCAGAGCCATTCTATGCGCGAGCGTTAGCCATCAATGAACGAACACAAGGGGTGGACCATCTTGATACGGCAACGTGTTTGAACAATCTGGCGCAAATCTACGGACACCAGGGGAGATTTGAGGAGGCAAAGGCATTCTATGGGCGAGCATGGACCATTCAACGGCAAAAACTGGGAGACAGCCATCCTTATACGATAAGGAGCCTGCACAATCTGGCCAGGTTGTATGTGAGTCAGGGGAAACCTGAGGAAGCAGAGCTATTGTATAAACAGATAATGGCGATCCGCGAGCGAGAGCAGGGGGCCAATCACCCGGACATAGCAACCAGCCTGGATAGTCTCGCCAAACTCTACGTAGACCAGAAAAGATGTGAAGAAGCAGAACACATCTATAAACAAGCACTGGCTATTTGGGAGGGAGATTTGAAGGCGAGCCATCCAAGCATGGCAACGAGCTTATGCAGCCTCGCCGAACTCTACGTAGACCAGAAAAGATACGAAGAAGCCGAGCCATTATTGAAGAGAGCCCTGGCCATTCACGAGAGAGAGCTGGGACCCAATCATCCCGATACGGCAGCATGTTTGAACAATCTGGCCGTGCTTTATGAAAACCAGGGAAGGTATGAGGAAGCGGAGCCATTATGTGAGCGAGCGTTAGCCATCAATGAACGAACACATGGGGTAGACCATCTTGATACGGCAACAAGCTTGAACAATCTTGCAGAGCTGTACAAAAGTCAGAGGAGGTATGAGCAGGCGGAACCACTGCTGAATCGATCCCTGGCCATCTATGAGCAGAATTTGGGGATGGACTATCGCGACACAGCGACTCTCCTAAGCAATCTAGAAGAGCTCTATCGTGAGCAGGGGAGATATAGAGAGGCAGAGCCGTTGTCCAGGCGTGCGCTGGCCATCCGTGAGAAAGAACTGGGACCTGACCATCTTGACACCGCTAAGAGCTTGAACAACCTAGGGGAGCTCTATCGTGAGCAGGGGAGATATAGAGAGGCAGAACCGTTGTCCAGGCGTGCGTTGGCCATCCGTGAGAAGGAACTAGGACCTGACCATCTTGACACTGCTGAGAGCTTGAATAATCTTGCAGGGCTCTATATGAGCCAGGGAAGATATGGAGAAGCAGAACCATTGTTTAGGCAGGCACTGGCTATCTATAAGAGCAAAGTAGGAGACAGCCATCCTCGTACTGCAAGATGCCTGAATAACCTTGCGGGATATCACTTACTTCAGAGAAGGTATAGAGAAGCCGAGCCATTATTCAAGCAAGCCCTGGAGATCCGGGAGAGGACACTGGGAACCAATCATCCCGATACAGTGAGAACCTTGAACAATCTAGCGGCGCTTTACTTATCTCAAAAGAAGTATAGAGAAGCCGAGCCCTTGTTCAAACGGGCGCTGGCCATCCGTGAGAAGGAACTGGGAGCCAACCACCCTGACACCGCTGAGAGTCTGGCCGGCTTGGCAGGGTGGTACTTCATCCAGATGAAGTATAGGGAAGCAAGGTCGCTGCTGGAGCGAGCACAAGCCATATATAAAGTGGCTCTAGGGCCAAAGCACCCGGAGACTCTCGCTGTAGCTCAGATGCTGCTAATGTGTAGCGCAAGCTTGAATGTCATGGAACAAGACAGTAAGGCGGCAAAACCCTCTCAGGATTCTTCTCGAAGCTCTCATCAACACGAAGCTACGCGCCAGAAAACCAGAAAGAAGATGGCTAAAAAGTCGCGTAAGGACAATCGAAACCGGTGAGCTTCCGGCAAAGCTTATGAAGTTTTTCCTGAAGCATAGAGTCTTTGAAACGGCCGTTCAATGAACTCAGCAACAGCCTTCCTGGTCACTCTTGTTTTCAGGCTCAACTGTTTCTCAAAGAAGCACAACAAGGTGTCCGTTTTGCCATCTGTTTATCAACGTTCATTTTCTTGCCTCTGACGATGAGTTGTTGTACGATTATATCAACAACAAAAGGCAAGGAGACCATCCAGATGAAGCTGGGCTATATTCGCGTCAGTAGAGATAAACAAACCACCGCGCTCCAGGAAGATGCCATGCGTCAGGAGCAATGTGCTCGAACCTTTACAGACAAAATGACAGGGAAGCGCTTTGATCGCCCCGAATTCTTGCGAATGCTGGATGTCGCACGAGAGGGTGATGTGATTGTGGTCTGGCGACTTGATCGTCTTGGTCGCTCGCTCAAAGACCTGATTGAAACGGTGCAGGCCCTGGAGCAGCGCGGAATCGAGTTAAAGAGCCTCAAGGAAAATATCGACACATCTACTCCCACAGGCAAGTTGATGTTCCATCTGATGGCCGCCCTGGCCGAGTTCGAGCGGGATGTGATTCGTGAGCGTACCCTGGCCGGACTGGACGCTGCACGCGCCCGTGGACGCACAGGAGGACGGCGCAAAGCCACCGAGACACTGCGCCCCGAGCAACTCGCTCGCGCAAAAGAACTGTACGCTGCTCGGCAAAACAGCGTCGCTGAGATTATGGCTCTCACCGGCTTCAAGAGCCGAGCCACTTTCTATAAATATGTCGTCAACCCAGAGAGGTAAGAGTAAAGTGAGCCATTGTCCTCCGGGCAACACTTAGCGGGGAGAAAACAAATCAGAATCACCCCTCCAAATCCTTAGCGGGGATTTTGGGGGGGAAAAATGTCGGGACCCCATTAAGGAAGGTTTTTCCTGTGAGCAACAAGAAGCAACAGAAGACGAACCCAGCGCGGATCGGCGCGCTGATGAATGCCCGACGATGCCATTATGCCATACTGGCTCTTGGCTTGCAGCCATACGACAATACGCTTGCATCGTTTGAGAAACTTCTGCAAGCTCTTCGTTAGACGTTTGTGGAGATCTGAGCGTGTTCCCTGTGATGCAACCAAGAACATTGACGAAACGTTGGACCAACGTTTCAGAACTTGAGCAATCGTTACGCTAATGGGCCAGCGCCAAGACGTTATGATTGCATCTTACACCAGGGACGGGCATGGGGAATGAACCTTCACAGGTAGCAGACGCATGCGGACAGAAACAACGCGAAGCGAAAGGAGCCGATCATATGGGGGCTATACGCATTTTCAGAGACGCCAATAATCATGAGTATGCTCTTCAAGAGGATCAGACCGCCCTGCGTCGGGTCGGGCACAAGGCACTCTGGGAATATGGTCCTGAAGGAAGCAAGGGATGGCTCGCGACCTGGGATAGCTATGTCATTCTGGCCCAGCCATCCGGGAACATGGATGCTATCCTGGCACAATTCGACCAGATCAACTACGTCGGCGAGGCAATGCGGGCCTATAGCAGTTTCCAGGGATTTCAATGCCCGCTCTGTGGGCATCCCTTTTTCGCCGAACATGTCTGCTCTTGAGTGTAAATTTGATAATTGTCGCTCGCTAGAACGAAACCGGGGCCACGTCATCAATCGGCCCCCTCGATTTTTCAAGGAGACTTCTCATGCTCATTCGGACACAAAAAGATTTCCAGGCGCAACACTTGCAGGAGAGTGATCAGTGAGACCATTCCAATCTGGGGGCAAACCGAACGCTTGCTATGAAAGTACCATCCTGCTTTCCTTCCTCAACCAATACCGATATACTCTGCTGAGAGATAATTTCAGCGCTTCTGCCGCCGCTAGGTTCGTATCTCTGCATCAGCAGTTTCATCCAATTGCTCGGCATAACGGAGTGTGGTTTGGAGATTCTTATGTCCCAGCCGCTTCCGAATGGTTGGCAAACTTACTCCACCGTTGATGAGTTCGGTCGCGTGCGAATGCCGAAGTTGGTGGAGCGTACAGGCAATACCCGCTTGCGAGCAGTAGCGATCCCAGCGCTCCTGCATTGACTGGTAGCGTAATGGTCCCCCGCGCCCGTTTTTCTCTGCTCGGAACAGCGGCCCGTGTTTGTAGCCCATCCGTTTAAGATACGCCCGGAGCTGGTGCACTAAAGGCGGATCGTCGAGTAGGATTGTTCGTCGTTTGCCACCCTTCCCGGTGACGGTCAGATGCTCATTATCAAGCGAAAGGTCGAGATCCTCTACATAAAGGGAGAGACCTTCACTGACCCGCAGACCTGTTTCCAAAAGCAGACGGGAGAAGAGACGGTCGCGCAGGCACTTAGCGGGAATAACTTCGAGAATGCGCTCAATCTTGCCTCGTTCCATACCCCGTGGCTGTGGCGGATCGAGTTTGACTCGCTCAATCTTGCGCATCGGGTTCGCTTCAAGCAGATCCTGTTGCTCGGTCCAGGCTAAAAAGCGTGCGACGGCTGCTTGCTTGCGTGCCTTGGTTGCCGGAAGAAGAGTGGCATGCCTTCCAAAGAAAGCTCGCAATACCTCTGCTGTGATCGTTCGCACTGGCCCTTGATGAAACACACAAAGCTGTGCAAGATCAGTTGCGTAGGCGCGAAGGGTTTGAGACGAATGATTGGCATGAGCCAGATCAGCAAGAAATAAAGCGACCAGAGATCGCAGTGATTGTTCTTCAGAGGCCATGTGTTCGATCCCGTTTTTGGTATTCCTGTGATAATGATAAAGAAACATTCCTCAATGACAAAATTCTTGCGCTCACTTCCCCCCGATTTCAGCGATATTCCTGAGATAATAGTTATTCTAGCAGGATTCCGTGCCAAAAGATAGAGCGCAATGCTTCCTTGTGAGGAATAGCTACGCATCCCTTTGGCTATCCCACAAGCGGTAACGCCTGACAGCAAAAACTCAGGATTTCTCTATGGTCAGTGCGCCAAACATTTCTTCTAGTTGTCTCTCACACTTTTCGCAGAGACTGCCGAGCAAATTGCTTTCCTGTGCCAGAGCATTTTCACGGTTATTGGCAGTAAATTGAATATTACCATTGCGCAGCGTATTAAGGATGATGGCAGTTCTTGACAGATCTAGGAGATTTTCTAGAAGATGAGTTTGAGAAGGGATAAGATCGCATATATCAGCAATAAAAGCTTCAAACTCACTCGTTTCATACTGCAAACGCTGAGCAAGTTCCCTTTCCCAGTCATGCAAGCTTACCCCTCCTAACTGCATTTCCCTGAGCATTTTGATTTGAGCAATTTTTAGGCGCAAGAGCCTCACTTTTTGCAGACGCCCCTCAGTGTAAAGCATCTGGTCTCTTACCTCATGCCAGTTCATTTTCTCGGTGCTCCCCGTGCTGATTCGTATGTAAAATGTCCCTTCAAGCATGTGTGGCCTTAATGGGCTGAGAGGGATACGGACCACAAAGATACCATCTGTGTCCTTGCCAGGAATAGTAATGAGCTTATCAGGATAGATACAAGGGACATTTCTCTGAATGCTTGCGATCTTATTCCCGAATTCCTTGAGATATTCACTCGATTTAGGAACCCCGACAATTCTTTGCTCTACTGTGAGGTTGGAGTGCTTTTTCGCATCTTTTACACCAAAAATGAGGTACCCGCCGTCGGCGTTTGCCATAGAGCATACAGTTTTACGGATACTATCATTGTGGTCTTTCTTGCTTTGCTCAGTACCACGTGTTGGGTGAAGCAATTCTTTGAAATCATAAAAACCAGGCTCAGCATCACATTGAGTCACCAACATGTAAATCGTATTGTAATCCCATTGATGAACATCAGCGGAGAAATTCATTTTTGACTGCCCTCTCTGACAAGATCTGACAATGCTTCTCAACTAGCTTCCAGGACCGATTCTTGTGAAAAATCCTGTGCTCCCAAGCCCGGATACCAGCGCTGGAAGGTGGTCGTTAAGGTGTCATCGAGCACCCGCGCCCGTACCTGTAACAGTAGGTGGGCACCGCGCTTGGTCCACCGCATTTGTTGCTTTTTCACAAAGCGCTTGCTGATCATCTGATTGACTGAGGATTCGGCAAGAGCCGAAGAGATCGGCTCACCATTGCGGTAGCGATCGCCATAGTTTGGGATAGATGATTGATTGGTACGAATATAGTGGTCAAGCTCGTGCAAAGTTCTGGCGAGCTTCCTAGCTTCTGGGCTGGCTTCGGCATCGATGTCCAGTTCTAGCCACTCCAACACTTGCAGCGCTTTATACACATTGCTGTGCCAGAGAAACCATTTGACCCGCTCTAGTTCTTGCTCAAACTCTTCTCCCTTGTGCTCAACTGGAACCCCTTTAGCCATCTGACCCAGCACCGTCAAGCGCATGGTAATATGGAACCAGTCCAAGATATGTTCTGCAAGAGGGTTGAGACCGTCGGTTAAATCACGTACGGTGTCTCCCCCATCCGTGAGGAAGGTGACAGCCTGATTCATCTGCATTCCTTGAGACTGCAAGACCTCAAAGAGTCGCCGCCTTGGCTTGGTATCGTAACCGAAGACCAGCCCAAAACTGGTCATGTTTCCTTCTCCTGTCGTGCTTTTCCCGACAATCACTTCAAACGAGCCATCTTTGCGGCGATCCTTCGAGCGCCCATGAACATAGCCACCATCAAGGCTAACGGTCAGAGGCGCATCTGGTTCGGGCAGCGCGTACCACTGGGTAGGGCACCCCTTGATAAAGGAAGGTTGTTCGTTACCCAGTTCCTCTTCGAGACGCTCGGCCACTTGATGAACGTGACGAGAGACCGTGGAGGTGCTCAGTTGATGCTCCATCGGCAAGAGGTCCGAGAGGAGTCCGACAGTCAAGCCATACGACATGAGTGAGGCCCATCTGACTTCCAGGCAGAGCAGTTCCGGTGTGCTCCGTTCGGAGAACAGTGCAGCGACAGGACTCCAACTCTGTTTCTTGAGAGAGCGGCAAGCGCAGGTATACAGTCTCGGACTCTCGATAGTCAGTTTGCCGAAGAGCGTGCGCATGCCGATCTGATGGTGGCCCTTGCAGGTGAGTGGTTGCTGACAGTGTAGACACTGGCGCTGCTGCTCCACGTAGTCTTCGACTTGGTGCGCCGTCATGATCTGCTGGACAGTAGCTAGCATCTGTTTCGCTTCACAGAGTCGCAAACCCAGCGTCTCCGGCGAGAGCGGGCCGCGCTCAAAACAGGCCACCTCTTCAACATACGCAGGAGCGGTCTCTTGATCCGATTCAATGATGACCTGCACTCGGATACGCATCAGGGCCTCCCTTTCTTCTCTCATGGACATCTCGTGGCATATGCAGCCAAGCGACGATTGACAGCTTGCCGATCAAAGTCCTCGCAGACGATCCAGTAGCCCAAGCGCCGAAGCTCCTCTTGATACTCATCTAGCTCGTCTCTGTGCTCAAGCAGCAGCTGCGCAAACTGTGTTGTGACTTCAAAGAGAGGATGCTCGTCTCGCAACGCCATGAACGCCCAGGGGCCACCGCAATCCTCAAGCGGGGCCCGTCGTTTCCCCGCTACACAGATGGGGTAACGCTTGGTAGGATCAAGAGGAAGAAGCTGCTCCAGGCGAATCTCATGCTGCCAGCTATCGGTCAAATCATATTCATACATCCAACGTTCTTTACAGCGGAAATGAAAATCGCGGAGTTGCACCCGATGCGGGTTGTCGCAGAAGCTGATTCCTCCAGGTTTCCATATCCCGTACGGCTTCCCTCGAATGAGAAACTGGTGCAAGTGCTCATCCGTCCAGCCAAAAGCAATTTGAAGCGTGTCATGAAGCTGGGCAATGGTGCTGTCGCTGCGCACGAACAAGCGACGCCAAATCTGGGGACTTATCTTCCATATCCAGATGCGCAGTTGATACACCCGTACTGTCT
>Ga0213874_10000009_pt1 | contig 24402 bp, 20 predicted proteins | sample BarmaccomBMRX_R7_FD_160098 | JGI IMG/M metagenome (GOLD analysis project Ga0213874, IMG submission 160098) | Root-associated microbial communities from Barbacenia macrantha in rupestrian grasslands, the National Park of Serra do Cipo, Brazil - RX_R7 | ecosystem: Host-associated > Plants > Roots...
CCCCACGGGGTCGTAAAAGTGCCCTCGATCCTCCACGCCGAATGCCTCGGCCATCGTGATCTCCACCGCCGCGATGTGGTTGCGGTTCCACACAGGCTCGAGCGTGCTGTTCGCGAAGCGCAGGTATAGGAACTCGCCGGTACCCATCTTCCCCAGGAAGTGATCGATGCGGTACAGCTGCGACTCGTCGATGTACTGATGGATGTCCGCCGCGAGCTGGCGCGCCGACTCGAGGTCGTGACCGAACGGCTTCTCGACGACGACGCGGGCGTGCTTGGTCAAGCCGGCTTCCGACAGCCCCTTGATCACCGTGGCGAACAGAAACGGCGGGATCTCGAGATAGAAGACGGGCTGTTGCGCTCCCCCCATCGCATCGCCGACGCGCTTGAACGTCGCCGCGTCGCCGAAGTCGCCCTGCACGTAGGAAAGACGACCCGCAAACCGCGCGAACACGCGCTCGTCGATCTGCTCGCCGGTATTCTCGATCGCCGAGCGAGCGTGGTTGCGCAGGTCCTCGTGCGACCAGTCGCTCACGGCCACCCCGATGATCGGGCAGTTGATAAGGCCACGGGCCTCCAGGCGATATAGCGAGCGAAATGTCATCACCTTCGCCAGGTCTCCGGTTATCCCGAACACCACGAGCACATCGGCCGCGACCGTCGCGCCGGCCGGGCCGGCTTTCGCCTGCTGCTGAGTGGCGACTGCCATCTATCTGTCTCCTTGTCGTGACCGAAGGGCTGATGCCTCGGCAAGTGCATCCCGGTCTCGGGGCGTTGTACGCTACTACGGTTCCGAGGGTCGATCACTACCGGTTCGGATGAACCAGGCGCGTTGGCGTCCGGCTATGGTGCCGCGCGATGGCGAAGTCCCGCGTGGTGTGGCTGTGATGCTGCCCTCGGCAGGACCCGACCCGCTGCGCGAGCGCTTCGTGGTTGACCCGGGCGGCAACGGAGCCAAGAACGGCGCGCTGCTCGCGCGCGTGCCGGGCGCACCGCGATCGTGGCCCATCTCGCGCTTCCAATCGATAGGGGGATGCTCACGGCGGCCGGCCGGTCGCTCGCCGGCGTGGCGAACTTCGGCGTGGCCGCGACAAGATCGACCTGGACACCGCGCGGTGGTCTGAGTGCCCGACGCAAACGTCAGCGCGCCGGAGTTCGCCGCGCTGTTCAATGAGCTCCGCAACTGGGGCCGCTGGGGGCCCAACGACCAGCGTGGCACGCTGCACCTGCTTACCCCTGAGCGCGTCGTCGCCGCCACCCGACTGGTCCACGATGGCTGCACCGTCACGCTGAGCCTTCCGGTGAACACAGATCGGGCCATCAACAACCCGGTGCCGGCCGACCACCACATGACGCTGGTCGGCGGCCCCGCCAGCGCGCCACTGCACTTCAACAAGGACTACGTCGGCCTGGACTACCACAACGACGGGCACACCCACATCGATGCGCTGTCCCACGTGGCCTACGAGGGCTCGCTATACAACGACCGGCCCGAAGATGCCGTGGCCGGGGAGGGAGCGACAATCTACTCGATCGAGGTCCTGCGTAACGGCCTGGTCGGGCGCGGAGTGCTGCTCGATGTCCCGCGGCGGCGCGGCGTGCCGTGGCTCGAGCCTGGAGAGCACATATTCGCCGAGGACCTCGAGGGTGCGGAGCGCGAACAGGCTGTGGCGGTCAGCCACGGCGACATCCTCCTCGTGCGCACCGGTCACGCGCGCCGGCTGGCCGAGCTCGGTCCGTGGGACACGCCCGGAGCCAAGGCCGGCCTACACCCGCGCGCGATGCGATTCGTGGCCGACCGGGGGGTTGCGGCTTTGGGCTCCGACGGCAACAGCGACACCGCTCCCAGCAGCACCGCGGGGGTTGACTTTCCGATCCACGTGCTCGCGATCACCGCGATGGGACTTCACCTGCTGGACTACCTCCAGTTCGAGGACCTCCGCGCCGCCTGCGAGCGGGCCGGACGCTGGGAATTCCTGTTCATGGCGGCGCCACTGCGCATTACCGGCGGCACCGGCTCACCGGTCAATCCGGTGGCCGTGTTCTGATCGAGCGCGGCTACCGATCAACACCTGATACCGACCGGTGCCGCCGAGCCGGTGGAATCACTCGAGGGTCAGGCCGGCGATGGCACTTGGGACGACGGCTTTGACCGCCTCGGCCCCCCGGGCCAGTTCGAGCTTCGCGGCCGCGGGCCGACCATCGGCGTCGAGTACGCCAGAGGGTTTCCGTCGCTCAGATCTTCGCCGACCGGCGAGGAACACGTGTGCATCGAGCCGATGACCGCGCCGGCCCCGGGACGAGGGTGTCGTCATCGTCGAGTCGTCCGGGTAGCTGGGGCCCGAGGCGGCGTTCGGCGGCGTCGGCCACGGTCAAGGCAGTGGTCCCGCGGTACCGGGGAGGCGCGATTGTGTCGGCGAGGACCACTGGATGGGCGCCTCCTGGTTTTGGACGTGGATGTAGCAATGACCCGAGACCGACGTCGGGATCCTCTGTGATCTTCGCGATGCACGTGTTCTCGACACCATGCGAGCGAACTCGGCGCCGCGGCGTCGCCTGGTCGGGCGTGTTGGCTCACGGGAGCGCCGATCCCGCGCCGCGTCATGACTGGCATCGCATCGTCGCCGTGGACAACTCGGGAAGGGCCAGGGCGGCGGCCGCGGCCCGGTAGACCTTGCGGTTGAAGATCAAGCCGACGTGGCTGCCGGTCACCTCGACGCAATCGGCGTGCGGGATCACCTGGCTTTGCCAGTGAACTACGCCGTCGCCCTTCGAGTAGATGCTGGTGAGCCGCACCCGGTCAAAGGGGAAGAGCCGCGCGTAATCGTGGCTGAACCGACAGCCGCAGTGGCCAGAGAGGCACGTGTCTCGGCGCGCCCGGCCGCTGGCATGGACGGCGCGTCGGGCGATGCTGACGGCGAACAGGGTGGGTGTGCTGGCGCCGAACATGCCCTGTAGGTCGGCTCCCATCGAGATGGCGTGAGAGATCCGGTCGGGGCGGCGGGCGGCGAGCGCGCGGGCGAAGTGGCCCCCGCGGCTGTGTCCGATCAGCGCGACGCGGCGCCCACATGAGTGCCAAAGGCCCTCGACCGTGCGCTCGACGCGGTCAAGCGCGCGGTCCGAGCAATCGGTGTTGGTGACAAAGCCGGCAAACCGAGGCCGATACCCGAGGCGCCGCAACCAGGCCGCCATCACGGCGAGCGTCTTATCGCCGGCCAGAAAGCCGGGCATCAAGACGACTGGCCGGCCGTCGCCTCGCGGGACGCCCACGCCGCGCCAAACCGGGTCGGCGAGCAGGCGCCCCAACTCGAGGCACCATCGGGTTTCGGCCAGCGGCCGGCCCCACCAGCGCTCGCGGAGCGGATCGGCGCCGAACACGAACCGTTCACGGTCGGCGTCTGCGGCGTCGGCGCCCTCGCTCGGCGGCACCGGCGTGACCGGGCGGTCAGCTGGCATGTACGTAGCTGCCCGGGGCCTTGGCCGTCGCCCTGTGTTTCCGGCTCCCCAGCGTCTTCGGCGCGGGCCGCAGCTCGCCGGCGCGCTGGGTCAGCCAGTCGCGATAGTCCGGCCACCAGCTGCCGGGCTTCATATCGGCCGCCTGCATCCAGGCGTCAGCCTCCGTCTCGAGGTCGTCGCCGACGCGGTAGGTGGCCCGGCTCTCTGCGCTGGGCGGATTGACGAGCGCCGCGATGTGGCCGCTGGTCGACAGCACGAACCGCTTCGAGCCGCCGAGGAGCTGCGCGCTTCGATACGCGTTTTCCCACGGCACGATGTGATCGGCCACCCCGGCGATGGTGTAGCTGTCCTGCGTGATCGACCCGAAGTCGATCGGCGTATCGAGGACCTCGACCGCGCCCGGAACGATGAGCGCGTTGCCGAGCCCGACGCGGACGAAGTCGCGGTGCAGCCCGGCCGCCATCCGCACGGTGTCCTGATTCCAGTACAGGATGTCGAACGCGGGTGGATCCTTGCCCAGCAGGTAATTGTTGACGAAGTAGTTCCAGATAAGGTCATTGGGTCTCAGCCAGGCGAACACGCCCTCCAGCGCACGCCCGTCGACGTACCCCTTGCGCGCCGACTCGGCGACCGCCGCAGCGGCAGCTTCGCGGCTGGCGAAGGCTCCGGCCGTACCCATCCGCGCCTGGTCGATTGCACAAACCATCATCGTCAACGCCCCGATCTTGTCCTGCTCGCCGATCGCGGCGAGATGACCGAGCGCGCAGGCGGTGATGACCCCGCCCGAACAGGCCGCGTTCACGTTCACCGCGGGTTGCGCGGTGATCTCGGCCACCGCATCTCGCGCCTCCAGCACCGCTTGCGCGTAGGTGTCGAGGTCGAAATGCCCCTGGGCAGCGTCAGGATTGCGCCAGGAGATCGTGAACACCTGCTGCTGTTGGCCGAGTAGCCACTCGACCATGCTCCGCCCGGGCGAGATGTCGAGGATGTAGAACTTGTTGATCGTCGGGGGGACGAACAGCAGCGGCACCTCATAGACCTGATCGGTGACCGGCCGGTACTGGATCAGCTCGAACACCTCAGTCCGTAGCACTACCGAACCCGGCGTGACCGCGAGGTTGCCCCCGACCTCGAACTTCGTCACGTCGACGCTGGCTGGCAGGTGCGGGGAGTGGGTCAAGTCATACAGTAGGCGCCGAGCGCCGCGCACCAGGTTGGTGCCCCCCGCGTCGATCGTCTCCTTCAGCACGGCGGGGTTGGACCACGGAAAGTTCGTCGGCGCCAGCGCATCGACGAGGTTACTCGCCGCAAACCGAGCCTGGCGTTCGCTCCGCCAGTCGAGATCGGCATCTGAGATCAACTGGTCAACCGTGTCGCACGTGGCGATATAACCCTGCATCACCCGGTGAAAGAGCCAGTTCTCCTGCCACGCTCGATCCCCGAACCGGCGATCGCCCTTAGCCGGCCTGACCTCAGACTGCCCGGCCGCGACCCGCGCCAGCTCCACGCCCAGCCCAGTGGCGTCTCGGGCCGTACGCCGAGGATGGCGGCCCAGGCCCGCGACCGTGCGCGCGGCCGTCCGCGGCTTGAGGAACCGCCCGACCCCACCGTCTTCGAGCACGGCATCGGTGAGCATCACGTCGAGCCCTGAGCGGGCGGCGAGCCGCAGACTGGGATCCGGCTGTGGGTCTCGCGGCGTCGTTTTCGCTGCCATGATGGTCACGCTCCGATTGGCTCATCAGCGGCTCTGACTAGGCGGCCGCGGACGATCAGCTCGCTGGGCGTGCGGATCATGCCGAGGGCGCCGTGGCTCATGCCTAGTTGGAGGTGATTGGCGTAGGCGGTGGCGTCAACCTCCAGCTCGTCTTCGACCCGTCGCAGTCTGGCGTCCAGGTCAACCGGCGTGCTTGTTCCCGCCACGTAGAGGCGGCCGCTGACCGTCAGCCGCTCGCCGTCCAATGTGGCGCGGTCGGAGACGAAGCGGACCTGGGGTTGGTTAGCGACGTCGAAGAAGTCCGGCGAGCGCAGGTGCTTGTCGCGCATCTTGTTGTTCGTGTTGAGGCTGGCTGCCTCGATCGTCAAGTCGATTTGCGGGTCCTGCTGCAGATCTAGCGTCCCGTCGTAGCGCTCGAAGTGACCTCTCACCGTGAGGAGCCCCCAGAAGGTCGGAGTCCGGAACTCCACGCTCGAACGTGCTGGATCGATCCGCCAGCGTGTGCTCTCGATATTTTGGAGGTCGGTTGCCTGGGGGGTGGTGGTGGTGCTCATCGTTGTCCTTTCGGGTTTGTCAGTTTCCATGTCCAGGCGTATTGCGAAAGCGTCTCTGCGACCTCCTCGTCGTGCTCGGAGTGCGGGACGTGAATCTCAAGTGAGCCGTGAATCAGAATGGCGTGCACCTGACCGCTTAGGCCTGTCTCGGCGATGGCGGCGCGGGCCGCCTGCTCGGCTGCCCGGCGGCGCAGCTCGGGCTTGTAGGGCTTGCCGACCGTGGTGAGCGGGATCTCGTCTATGATCTCGACGTGCTTGGGCGCGGCCGCGCGCTCCGGTGCATGTTCGGCCGTCCACGCCTCGAGCTCGTCGGGCGTGAGTCGACTACCGGCGGTCAGCGTGACGAACGCCATGGGGACCTCGCCAGAGTGTGGGTCGGGTCGTCCCACGGCGGCCGCCGCGGTGACCGCTGGGTGCTCGAGCAGCGCGTCCTCGATGGTGGCGGGATCGATGTTGTGGCCGCCGCGGATGATCAGGTCCTTCGCGCGGCCGGCGAGCCGGATGAACCCGTCCGCGTCGACCGAGGCCAGGTCGCCGGTGTCGAGCCAGCCGTCCTTGACCTTGTCGTCGGCGCGCAACTCCGGCCCCGAGTCGCCTTGGACCAGGTAGCCGTCGAAGATGTTGGGGCCGCGCAGCACGAGCGTCCCGATCTGCCCTTCTGGCAGGAACGTCCAGTCGCCGGTGGCCTCGTCGATCGCGACCGTGCGCGCCTCTTGGTAGGGGAGGCGTTGCCCGACGGTCGCGGGACGACGGGCGTCGGGCCAGCTGCGTGCGCTGGCGCAGGTGCCCTCGGTGAGGCCGTACCCCTCGCACAGCGCGACGCCGGTACGGGCCTCGAAGCCGGCCGCCACGGCGGGCGGGAGCGGCGCGGCACCGACGATCGGCATCTTCAGGCTCGAGATGTCGGCATCGACCGGGACTTGCGCGAGCGCCGCGTAGACCGTCGGTACGCCGGACATCGCGGCGATCCGGTAATGCTCGACGATCTTCCAGAAGCTCGGGAAAAGGGGAAGGTCGCGATAGCCGAGCGGCCCGCCCCAGACGACCTGCTGGCCTTTCAGCAGGGGCGCCAGTACCGTCACCACCAGCGCGTTGGTGTGGAACAGCGGCAGCGCCGCGAAGATGACGCTGTCGCGGTCGAGGATCTCGCTGGCGTCGATCATCCAGGCGTTGGCGACCTCGTTCGCGTGGGTGCGTGCGGCGAGCTTCGGGGTGCCGGTGGTGCCGCCGGTGTGCAGGTAACTCGCGACGTCACTCGCCGTCGGGGGTGCCGTCGGCAGGCCGGCGTGCTCAGCCTGGGCCGCCCGGTCTTCCAGGTATGCGACCTGGATCCCATCGAGCGGTTCGAGGGCGGGGGGGTCCTCGGTTGCCGCCGTGGGGGGCAGCGCGAGCAGCGCCCGAGCGCCGGTTTGCGTGGCGATCGCGCGTGCGTGGGCCCAGACGCGCGGCTCGAGCTCGGGTCCGGAGGCGACGAGGACCGCGGCGCCGGACAGGCGCACCAGTTCGGTGGCGTGCTCGGAGGTCAGGCCGGGATTGATCGGGGCGTAGATCCCGACCGCCTCGGCGGCGAGCAGCAGCGGCAGCATCTCGGCGCAGTTGACCGAGATGACCGCTACGGCCTCGCCGCGCCTCACCCCCAACTCGGACAGGACTGCCGCCGCTCGGTGGACGTCGTGCGCGAGCTGGGCGAATGTCCGCTCGAACGGCGTGTGGTAGGACTCGGCGTTCGGCAGCACCGACAGGGCCGTGCGGTCGGGCCACAGGTCGGCCGCCCGCCTGACGAGCTCGTAGGTGCTCGCGGGCAGGCCGCGGTCGCTGAGGGGCACACGCTCGATCTCGGCGAGGTCGCCCGGCGCGCGGAAGGAAGGCCACAGCAGCTCGTTCTTGACCGTTAACCCGCCCATGCCGCCTCGACCTCCGTCTCGGGGGCGAGATAGCCCTCAGGCTCCTCGACCACGGTGTTGCGCAGCTCGCCGATCCCGTCGATCTGGACGCGTACCACGTCGCCGATCTTCAGCAGGCCTTCCGGGAACGGCTGGCGCACGGCGCCGATCCCGGCGGGGGTGCCGGTGGCGATCACGTCGCCCGGCTCGAGCGTGAACGCCGCGGAGAGGTGGGCGATCTGCTGAAAGCAGTCGTAGAGCATCTCGCGCGTGTTGCCGTCCTGGCGCAGCTCGTCGTTGACGTATGTCCGGATTGGGAGGTCGTGCGGGTCTCTGAGCTCGTCGGGCGTGACGAGCCATGGCCCGAGCGGGCCGTGGGTGTCGAACGACTTGCCCATCGTCATCGTCGGCGTGCGCACCTGCCAGTCGCGCACGGAGACGTCGTTGGTGATGGTGTAGCCGGCGATCACTTCGCGCGCGCGCTCGACCGGGACGTGGCGGCAGCGAGTGCCGATGACGATCGCGAGCTCGCCCTCGTAGTCGAGCAGGCTGGAGACCCGGGGCATGTGGATGTCATCGTGCGGGCCGACGACACAGGTGATCTGCTTGTTGAAGAACACCGGGTACTGAGGCGCCTCCATGCCGGACTCGGCGATGTGATCGGCGTAGTTGAGCCCGATGGCCAGGTACTTCCGCGGCCGGACAGGGGCCAGCAACCGGATCTCGTCGACCCGATGGTGCTCCCGGTTATCGCGATCGGCGACATACCCGTCTTCTAGGACTCCGTGGCGCGGCCCGGCGCCGGCGTCGAAGCGACACAGTCTCATGACGACGTCTCCGGGACCTCGACGGGCGGCTGCTGCGGGGCGTAGCCGCCGGTCATCGCCTTGGCATGAATCTCGGAGAAGTTCATTCCGTGCGCGTGGTCGGCCGCGATCCGCTCCGGGTCGACGAACACGCCGATCGGGTTGGCCTTGAACTCGTCCGAGCTGCGCATCCATTCCTTCGAGTTGGTCCAGTCGCCGAAACAGTCGACCTGCAGCTCGACATGGTTGCCGTCCGGGTCGGCGTAGTAGTAGGACAGTGTCATCCCGTGGTCCAGGCACAGCGCCGGCGTGATTTGCTCCTCTTTGAGCCGCAGGTAGCTGGAGTTGAGCTCCTCGAAGCTCGCGTACTCGAACGCGGAGTGGTGCATGCCGGTGCGAGTGTCCTTCTCGGGGTCATCGACGAAGTTCGGGAAGGCGAGCAGCGCGATCCGGTGGTTGGCCGCATCGTTCGTCAGCCACGCGCCGCCCTCGAACTGGTAGGTGACCTGTGCGCCGACGAGTGTGCGGTAGAAGTCGATCATCTCCTGCAGCCGCGTCGTCTTGAGGTTGACGTGATGGAACCTGGGGTGGATTACGGAGGGGGTGTCAATCATGGAAGGGCTCCTGCAGTCGTGGAGGTGACAGTCAGCTGAAGCTGGGATCGAAGGGCGTCGAGAAGCTCTGGCAACTCCCCGGCCGAGGGGCAACTGCCAAACACGTAGAAGTCAGGTCGCACGAGCACGGCATAGACGTTGTGCTCGGTCAGCCACGCCGTGAGCCGGCCGTCCACGTCCCCGACGCCGCCTGGCGCGGCCGGGTCAAGCGAGGCGACGCTCATGTCGAGCGCGCCGATCAGCGCACGCTGCTCGCTCGACAGCAGGGCGAGCGGGTCGCCACCGGCGACGATAAGCTGGAAGCCGCGCCCGACGACGTCGTCGAACCGGCCCTCCCGCCCCGCGCTGCGCACCAGGCCCTGAACGCTCAGGGCGCCCGCGAGCGGGTCCGAGCCGCCATCGACCGGGCGGTGCAGGACGCCAGCGCTCAGCGCCGGGAGGTCGAGTGGCGGCGGCGCGTCGACCTGGCGCAGCATCGCGTCGCGCTCGGCGGCCGCCTGCGGGTCCAGCTGGCACAGCACCTTCCCGAGCTCGATAGCCAGGCGGATGATCGCTTCGTTCTGGGGCTGGCGCTCGGCATCGATCGTGTCCAACAGCTCCGCCGCCGCGAGGCCACGCAGCACAAGGTCGAGCTTCCACGCCAAGTTTGCCGCGTCGCGCAGGCCCGAGCACAACCCCTGCCCGAGAAACGGCGGGGTGAGGTGGGCCGCATCGCCCACCAACAGCGCGCGCCCCTTGCGCATCTGGTCGGCCAGCATCGAGCGAAACTCGTAGACCGCGCTGCGGGTCAGCGGCCCGTCCTGCGGCCGGTACCACGGCTCGAGCAGCGCCCACACCCGCTCTGGGTCCTCGAAATCGGAGGCTTGCTCGTCCGGCAGCACCATGAACTCCCACCGCCGGTGGCGAGGACCGCTCTGCACGACCGTAGTCGGGCGCGCTGGATCGCACAGCTGGCTTGCGATCGGCAGATGGGCGAGCGCCGCCAGGTCGTGCGGCTCGGCGTCGACGACAAGCCAGCGCTCCTGAAAGCCCAGGTCCCGGCGCGTGATCCCGCTCGCCTCGCGCACTAACGAGTTGGCGCCATCAGCGCCCACCACCCACCGCGCGCTCACCCTCCGCGTCTCACCGGTCAAAGCCAGCCTCCCCGGCTCCTCCTCGTTGACCCGCCGGAGCGTGAGCTCGACCCGCTCATCAAACTGCTCAAGCCCCTCGGCCGCCCATCCGCGCCCGACTGTTACCCCCGCCGGGACACACGCGTGGTCGTCGATCGCCCGCTCTAGCTCCGGTTGAAAGAACATGTAGTCGCCCTCCCACCCGGACGGCGCCGGGCTGCGCGGCTCGAACCTCAGCAGCAGCTCGCCATCGGCGCCGAACCAGCGGTAATCATCAACCGGAACCATCTCCTCGGCCAGCACCTCGGAGAGCCCGAGCGACTGCAGCAGCCGCATAATCTCGTGATCGATATGAACCGCCCGCGGGAGACGGTAGATCGCACTGAAGCGCTCGAACACGGCCACCCGATGACCGGCACGGCCGAGCAGTGCCGCGAGCGCCTGCCCGACCGGGCCATAGCCAACGATCACCACGTCGAAATCCGGCTCGTGAGCGTTATCGCTTGTCATGTTGATCTCCAAGTCCTCATTCGAGACTGATGAGCCGCTCAGATATGACTTAGTCGTCATCAAGGGCTCGCCGGTGAGTCTCGGAGACGAGTGGGTGAGCCGTCGTCACGCACTTTGCGTGATCTCAGCGGCCGCGACAAGCCTGATTGTGTTTACGCGACGCCCGTCTGACATGACCATCTTGGCGGCGCGCGGGATAGTCCGGCGGCACCCGTGACCGCGTCCGTTGCCCGCCCGCATGGGCGGCAGAAAGATTCTCGTCTTCTCGCCCGGTGTGCCAAAGATGAACAAGTCCCGCGGCCAGCGGCTACGCGGCCGCGTTGACTAGCGCTCGCCGTCAGTCTTGCTCCACCACCAGGAGCGGGCAACGCGGTTCGTCGGCCAGCCGCTGCGTGGTGCCCTGTCCAAGCAAACGACCGATCGGGCTGTGCTTGCGCGCGCCGAGCACGAGCAGGTCCACCGTGAGCCCATAGCGTCTCAGCTCGCTGGCCGGCTCGCCGTACTCGGCGTGGGCGTCAACGCCGCCGAGCGTGTCGATCGTTTCAAGTGCCTGCGCTACTTGATCGTCGATCGTGTCTCCGACCTGCCCAGGCACGAACACCGCCTTGAACGCGGACAGCTCGGCGTGCTGGTCGGCGGCGAGCTTCCTGGCCGTAGCGAGGGCGCACACGCTTTCTGGAGAGCCGTCATAGGCGACGCCGATCCTGCGCAATGGACCACGACCATCGGCATACCCGACCGGCGCCACGGCGACCGCGCACGGTGCGTCCTCGAGGAGCGCCTGGGTGTCATCACCGACCAGATCGCGATAGATCACGTCGTAGCGGCTGGCGCCGATGACCAACAGGTCGGCGTGCCGAGCACGTGCCGTGTCGTGCAGCCCCTGCCGCACGTCCCGCGCGGCGGCGTATACCAGCTCGGCATCGAGTTGCGACTCGTCGCGCAGCGCCGCGAGGCGCTCAAGTTCACTTCGGCGCTTGGCCATGGCCCCCGCCGCGCCCGAGTCGGGCGCGGGCTTGGGGGCCGAGACCTGCACGTGAGCAAGCGTCAGATTGCCAGTGGCTGAGGCGAGGGCTCGAGCCAGGACCAGCGCGTCTCTGCCGGCCTCGAGCTCCTTCACACCTACGACGACGTTGCTGAACATGACCGCAGGCTGGCGGCCGCGCGGGTGAGCCGTCGTCACGCATTGTGGGTGATTTGCGGCTCCGCCGTCAGATCGCTCACAACAGTGACGCCTTTCATCCGGTTCGTGCTCAGGCTATCCCGATTACATGATGCGCAGTCCGCGACGGAACACACTAGACATTCGACATCCCAGAGAGGAGCGCCGAGCTGGTGCCGGTGCTCGGGGCCAGCGGCGCGATCGACGCGTCCTCGGCGCCTAATTCGTGCTCTACCCGGACTCGCGCGGGCTGACGCTGGTGCTCGTCTTCCACGATCAGGATCCCCGCCTGGGTGTTCCTCGGCCTCTGGTTCATCTATCAATGGTCGAAGCGAACTACGGTCTCACCTCGGCCCACGCCAACGGGTGGTGGTAGCCGAGAACGAGCACGGCGCCAGGCGGCGAATCGCCGAACGCGCGTTAGCATGCCACAGCGCAGCGATGTCAAGGCCCCAGTCCGCCAAAGCGCCGAGGAGCGACGGGTCCCGCCGCCTGATCATGGCCACGGCATCGATCAATCCCGCGTGGACTGGGTGCGGTGCAGCGGCGGCGCGATGCCACCACTTGCTCGCGCGTCATCTCGGACGCTCGGCCCGTCGCTCGAGAACTCCGTGACCGGCACGAACGGCATCGACAGGGCGACGAGGATGACCGCGCCAGTCAGAACGGCGGAGGGGAGCGTGAGCCGACCTGAGCGGGACCGCTGAACAACCCAAACCAGAGGCCGAACCCCGCGACCGCCACGGCAGCGACGTAGACGCCGTACTCAGGGAATCCCGAAGCAGACCATCCCGTCCGCCACCTCAGCGTCGGATAGCCTTAAGGCGCGGAGCCCCACCCGGTCACGGCAACCCGCCGGCCCTCGCCGCGGCGACGAGCTTCGTGGCCGCGGCCCCGTCGAGCGCGATCTCGCGGCGACGGCTCGTCTTGAGGCTACCTACCGGATCTGGATCCGATTGGTGACGCCAACCACGCCATCCAGGCTGGCGACGTCCTCTGCGGCCGCGGCGCTCTCCGGTTGCTCTCGGACGTAGCCCGTCAGCGTCACGTGGCCGTGGGAAACCTTGACGTGGATGTGGGTCGATCGAATTCGGGCGTCGCCGACGAACCGTTGGAGCGCCGCTGCGCGGATCTCATCGTCCGTCCGCCGGTAGCCGATCGGCGGGTGCACCTTCAAGTCGTCGACGATCACCTCGAAGACACCCTCCACCTCTCGTGCATCGTGCGCCGCTGCGAGACGCTGCCGAGGCGTCGCGACCGCCCCGCGGAGGACGACCGTGCCGATCTCGTCGACCGTCACGGCGATCAGCTCGGGATGTTTGACGCGGGGGTCGCGGTGCAGCCCGGCTCGGACACGTTCTTCAATGGCGCTGTTGGTGAACATGATGGGTGTAGTGGAGTCGTAGTGGTGAAGGTGCTCCTAGAGTCTCCGTCCCGCCCGGATGAGGGATCATCATCCGGTTTGCGTGATTCAGCGGACCGGCGACCGAATCACGCAAACCGCGTGATGACAAGTCATCGCGCGCCCGCGGATGCTTCGCCAGAGTCAACTAGCAACCAGCTTGAGGAGGACCGTATGTCCATTGGATTGAGCTTGTTCGCAATCATGGCCTGCGCGATCCTGAAGTTCGCCGTTACGGCGCAGCTGGCCGGCATCAGCCTCTCGACGGTCGGCGTGATCCTGATGGTGGTCGGCGCGGTCGGCCTGCTCGTGAGCGTCTGGCTCATCCTGGCCGGCCGTGCTGCTCCAGAGTTCTGATCGTGAGGCCGGCGTGCGTGTCAGCACGCCGGCCCTTCGTCAGCGCCGCGCCTGGCGCTTCGCCGGCCCGTGCCGACCACCATTCGCGGAGGATGATCTTGGATCGCCGCGGCGCTGGGGATCGCGAGCAGGACGCTCTCACCAGCACCGTGGCGAGCCGCATCCCCTACGCCGTCAACCCGGACGCCGTCACCCAGGCCGAGCAAGTCATCCGCGACGGCCGCCTCGATCGCACCGACCGGTGGGGCGACGCCGAGCCGAGGGCCGAGGACGAGAACGCGTTCATCGACCGGCGCGGCTTCGGCGCGTTCGCACGCTGGCACCTCGCTGTCGGTCCGGACGCTTCGGCTGACACCAAGGGCTTTCTCCACTTCCCCTACGGCGATCTCGAGCAGGTGTACCGCGGCGCCGTCATCACCGCCAGACAGCGCGCCGCCCAATACGACCACGCCGAGGCCGAGCCGGCTGCCGATCGCCTCCTCTCGCTCATCGACGAGCACGCAGGCTGATCGGGGTGGCGGTCGAGTACCCGCAGCTTGAGATAACCAGCCGCCAGCAGTGGCGAGGTTGGCTCGCCGCCCACCACGCAATCTCCAAGGGCGTCTGGGTGATCACCCACAAGAAGACTGGCGGCGCCGATCACGTCGCCTATCACGACATCGCCGAAGAAGCCGTCGCCTTCGGCTGGGTCGACTCCCAACCCCGCAAGCTCGACGAGCACCGCTCCCAGCTCCTGCTCACCCCGCGCAACCCCAAGAGCAACTGGTCGCGCGTCAACAAGACCCGAGTTGAGAAGCTCGAGAAGACCGGACAGATGACCGACGCCGGCCGCGCCGCCCTCACGCTCGCCAAAGAGACCGGCACCTGGACCGCGCTCGACACGGTCGAGAACCTCGAGGAGCCCGACGACTGGCCATCCGCGGGTTCGCGGATCCGAGCGTGCCCCGTCTGCGGCAGGCTGCCGGCCGCTGGCCGCGAGCGGCACGATGACCACGTTTGCGCAGCCTGTCGAGGACTACCTGCGTCTGCGCCACGCACTCGGCCACAAGCTGCACGACCACGCCGGTTGCGGCGGCGCTTCGCAGCTCGTCTTGACACGATCGCGCCGAGTTCGTCACGATCGAGTTAGCGCTCGGGTGGCGCTTGAGCCCGAGGTACCCGAAGGCAGTGCTGTGCCGTGGATGCGGGTGCTGGTCGTCCGTGGCTACGCGCGCTACGTGTCGGGGGTCGATCGCCGGACCGAGGTCCCGCCCACCCGGGCTGATCCGATTTGGCCAGCGCCGCCGGGCGCCGTTTATCTACGGAAACGCGAGATCGAGGCGTTGATGCAGCGAGCCGCACAGCGATACGTATGCGCTGTGGCGGCGACCTACGACACGCTACGTGCCCCTACATGAAAGCGCTCTGCAGGTGCTGCCTTGCTACGCCCGCCGGCGCGACGAGCTGAGCCCATCTCCGCGCGATCTGAGCTTCTGCGTGTCGCTACGCCGAACGCGGCTCTACCCATCTGCCGACACAGGTGGCCCCCAACGGCGCCAGAAGCCGCCGCCACCGCGCCGCTAGGCACAGCCCGCCATCGCGTCGGCATAAGTACAGAGTCGGCCCAGTTTCTCCTAGCCCGATGTCGGCCCAGGACAAAAAACAGGCTGATGACGAGGAGCTGTATGACGCCGCGGAGCCTCACACGAGGTACGGCGCCGGGGCGGCCGCGACGATGAGGACCACGATCCGCAGCACCGCGCTCAAGGGCCGCGCTGCCAATCGAACGTGCACCGGTTCCGTACCGTTTTCCGGACCCCGGTGCGTGATGTCGGGGTGTTCGCGTGTGAGTCATGGCCTCGGCACCGAAGAAGGCCGGGATCCCAGACGCGCTGGGATCCCGGCCTGGTTAGAAGCCGATCATCGACGGGAATGACGGCCCAGCTCTCGGCCGACCTCGCGGATCTGGAAGGCGCGAACGATGTCGATGATCCCGGTGGTCATCGCCCAAATCCCGGTGAAGATCAACAGCGTGTACGCGCGGACGACGAAGAACTGCCCGCTCACCCAGAAGCCGAGCACGATCAACATGATGCCGCTGATCAGCGTCAGCCACCATAGGTCGTTGATCGGTCGCTCGTTGAACGCCTGCACCATCCACATCGTGCCGATGAGCACGAACACGAACCCGAGGATGTCGGCGAAACCGGCGAACGTGGCGGTGGGCTGGATCAGCGCCACGATCCCCGACGCTGCGAGGAGCACCGAGAAGATCGCCCAGATCCAGCGGCCGCGACGATCAACCGCAGCGAGCACGGCCTGCTGGGCGGCGAACACCAGGAACATGAGCCCGGTGAGGATTCCCACCGTGGTGACCGACGCGTGGTTGAACTTCAGCACCACGAGGGCGATCACGACCCAGAACACGCCGAGCAGTAGCTCGACCCACCAGTAGGAGGCGACCTTCTCGACCAGCGGCCCGAGGCCGAGGCCGGGGGGAGCCGGCAGCGGGCCGTTAGGCGGCTCGCCCAGGCCGGAGCTTCCTTGCGCCGGCACGTCGGCGTTCGCGAACCGCTCCCGTGCCCGATCGCGCAGGGAACGTGACGAGGTCTTGTTGGGTGTGTAGGACATTGCCTTGCCTTTCTGTTGGTTATTTGTGATTGATACGTCTAGGCCGACTCGGCCACTGGTTGCTCGGTCACGGGCCCCCGGTTGATGCCAGCCACCGCGTAGGCGTCGGCTTCGTCGAGCGTTTCCCGCTCGAGAAGTGCCTGGGCGAGTTGGTCGAGCTGCTCACGGTGCTCGGCCAGCGTGCGCTGAGCCCGCTCGGCGCATTCGCTGAGGATGCGCCTGACCTCCTCGTCGATCAGCTCGAGCGTGCGCTGTGAAGCCGCGCCGCTCCCGTAGCTCTCTTCACCGGAGCGTGGGAGCGCGGAGACCGCACCGAGTTCTTCGGACATGCCCCAGCGCCCGACCATCTGCCGCGCCAGCGAGGTCGCCTGCTCGAGATCCGACTCGGGGCCTGTCGTCGTCTCGCCATAGATCAGGTCCTCGGCGGCGCGCCCGCCCAGGATCCCGCTGATGCGTCCATACAGATAGCTCTCGCCGTAGCCATAGCGGTCGGACTCGGGGCTCTGGAAAGTGACCCCGAGCGCCTGGCCCCGCGGGATGATTGAGATCTTGCGCACCGGGTCGGCGCCGGGCTGCAGCATGCCAAGGAGGGCGTGACCGGACTCGTGATAGGCAGTGCGCCGACGCTCTTCCTGTGAAATCACGATCCGCCGCGCGGCACCGATCGTGATGCGCTCGAGCGCGTCCGTGAAGTCCGCCCGTGAGACGGACGTTTCATCACGCCGCGCGGCGCTGAGCGCCGCCTCGTTGACCAGGTTCTTCAGATCGGCTCCGACCATCCCCGGCGTGCTCGCGGCGATCGCCTCCAGATCCGCGGGGTCTTGAAGCGGAACGTTGCGCGTGTGCACCTGGAGGATCTTCAGCCTGCCCTCCTGGTCCGGCGGGTTGACCGTGATCCGGCGATCGAACCGGCCGGCGCGCAGCAGCGCCGAATCGAGGATCTCCGGACGGTTGGTCGCCGCCAGCACGATCACCCCCTCGCTGCCGGTGAACCCGTCCATCTCGGTGAGGAGCTGGTTCAGCGTCTGCTCGCGCTCGTCGTTGGAGCCGCTCATCGCGCCTGAGGTGCGCGAGCGCCCGATCGCGTCGAGCTCGTCGATGAAGATGATCGACGGCGCATCGTTCTTGGCCTGCTCGAACAGGTCACGGACGCGGCTGGCACCCACTCCAACGACCATCTCCACGAACTCCGAGGCCGAGACCGAGTAGAAGGGGACGTTTGCCTCCCCGGCGACGGCGCGCGCCAGCAACGTCTTGCCCGTCCCGGGCTGGCCGCTGAGCAGCACGCCGTGCGGGATCTGAGCGCCCAGGCGCCGGTAGCGATCCGGGTGCTTGAGAAAGTCGACCACCTCGGCCAGCTCGTCCGTCGCCTCGTCGATGCCGGCGACGTCGGCGAATGTCGTCCGTTGCGCGGTGGCCTCGTACTTGTGAGCCTTCGATCGCCCCATGCCGAACATTGCGCCGCCCTGGGTCGTCTGGCCCCAGGTGCGCCGGATGATCAACGCCCAGAACCCGAGCAGCAGCAGGGTCGGGAGCACACCGCCGAGGAGCGTTAGCCACAGCCCCGAACCGGAGCTGACCGGCTTGGCGCTCACTACCGCGCCGTCGCTCAGGAGTTGTCCGAACAGATTGTCGTCGGCGAACGCCGGGCGCTCGGTCTTGACCAAGGTCGTCCTCGTTCCGTTCTGCGCCGGGTAGGTGATCGAATGGCGCAGCGTCCCCTGGATGGTCGAACCCTGTGCACTAACCGCCGCGACGTTGGTCGCGTCGATCTGCGAAACGAAGTAGCTATAGGGGACGGTTACGCGCACCGGAGTCGTCGGCTGGTACGCGAGCACCAGGATCCAGTCAAGCGCCAACAGAACGGCGAGGAGCACCCACGCGCTCGGCCGCTTGGCTGGCGGACGTCGACCCGTCGTACCCGGCGGCCGCGCGCCTTCGACACGCCACGGCGGACGAGAGTCGCTGCCGGTCGTCTGGGTGGACGCGGGCGACTCGCGCTGATCGGGCTGGTTGGGCTGGCTATTCAATTGCGACATTGCTCACTCCTCCAGTGCTGAGTAGATGCCCGACACAGTGCTCGTCAGTGCAGTGAGGCGTCGTCACGCATTTCGAGTGATTGTGGGCAAACGGACGCTGGGCCGGCAACGCGCGTTCGCGGACCCGAACGTGAGTCACGCAAATCGCGTGATGACCCGTCATCGCCCCGCCCGCCTGCTCAGGCTTCGCGAAGTCCGATCGACACGACGAAGAGATCCGCGTCACGCGCGAGCAGGACGATCGCCCCCCGCGGAGGTGGCGTCTCCGAACGACATGGCATGGTCCCTGCGCGGCAGCGTTGGAAGCTTCCACCAGCGTCGAGCGGCAGTAAGGGTCCGAGGTAAAGCACGAGGACGAGAGCAACGCCCACGTCGAGGCGGTCTCCCAACTCCCGCCGGCGTCGGCGGAATCACCAACGAAACCACGGTCATCACAGCCCCCTCGATTAGTGACCCGCCACTGGCTCGAAAGGACCGGGCTTCGGCGCAGGCCCCGTCGCGCACGCGTCGGGGTCGACTCGTTAGGACCGGCGGGGCACGATCACCCGAAGGGCACCGGCGACCACTTCGAACTGCCCGGGGATGCTTCCGTCGAGCTCGCCGTCCAGGGACAAGCCCAGCGGACGCGGGGTGTCGACCGCGATTCGCTCGACTTGCAGCGCGCGGACGCCAGCAACCGGGCGGTTGATGCCCATCAGCAGAAACAGCCCCGCGCGAAGCATCTTCGGAGGCGGGACGTCCTCGACGGCGAGCACGTCGAGCCGATGCTTGGCGCGGCGAGGGTTTTTCACGGTCAGCCCGAGCGCGCCGCCGATAACGGGGGCGCTGATCAGTGAGAGCTGCAACAGGTCCATTTCGTGGGCGACGCCGTCATGCTGCAGAGTGCATGTGAAGGTGGTCCTCTCGCGTACGGCATAGACCGCTGCCGCCAGGTAGGTGAGACGCCCGAGCCGTCCGCGCACCGATGCGCGGGTGGCCAGCTTCGCGAAGTCGACGTTGAGGCCGACGGTCGCGGCATGCGCGAAGTACTTTGGCGGCACGGCGGGGCGGGTGAGGCGGCCGAGGTCGACACGCGAGATTTCGCCGGCGCTCAGTAAGCTTGCGGCCCGGCGCGGGGTCAGCGGAATGTCAAGCGACCGCGCGAAGTCGTTTCCGGTCCCAAGCGGCAAGATGCCGAGCGGGTTGTCGGCGCCGGCCAGGTGACCGGCGACTGACCCGACGGTACCGTCACCCCCCGCCGCGATTACCAGTCGTGGCTCCGCGTCCGCGGTCCGCAGGAGCTCCGGAAGTCGATCGAGGTGCTCGATCTCGAGCTCCTCCGCCACATGGATTCGGTGCTTTTCGAGGGCCCGTCGGGCACGCGCGAGCTTGCGGCTGCGGCCCGCGTGAGGGCTCGTCACCAGGACCGCCTCCGAGGGCAGCGGCGACCTGGCGCAGGATCCCGGAACGGTGCTCAGGTCGAGGCGGAGGTTTCGCACCGCCGCGCGCGCCGCCGTTCCCACCGCGGCGCCAAATGCGCCACCTGCGATGACATCGCCCGGGTAGTGCACGCCGAGGTAGACCCTCGAGTAGGCGACGCCGGCAGCGAGCGGGAATAGCACAACCCCAGCCTCAGGCAGCTCCCGGGTGGCGGCAACGGCGAACGCGAAAGCAGACGCCGAATGCCCCGATGGAAAGGACGAAGTACGCGGCATGCGGCGAAGCCGACGCGGCGAGTCCGGCCGCCGGCGAGCGAACAACAGCTTCATTGGCCCGTTCACGGTCGCGGACGCGACAGCGATCGCGAGGAGCCCGTGGCCGGCCGAGCGCCTGCCGCGTGTGCCCCCGAACGACGCCGCCCCGGCCGCAAGCACACCCCAAAGCGCCGAGCGATCGGCGGCTCGGCTGAGCATTACCAGCAGCTGGTCGGCTGGCCGCGGCAATGGGTGCGTCCAGCGTCGCGTCAGCCGACGCTCGGTGGCGCGGACAAGCTGCCATCTCGATCTGCGGGCGCTGCCCCTGGTCACGGTCCCGCCTCCTCCGCCAGGCTCTCGGCGACGATGATCCGCGCGGCGGCCTCCACCAGCGCGAGGTGCGAGAAGGCCTGAGGGAAGTTGCCGAGATGTCTGCCGGTCTCGACGTCGAATTCCTCGGCGTACAGGCCGAGCGGAGACGCCACCCGGACGAGGCGCTCCATCAGTGCCCTGGCCCGCTGCATCTCGCCGATGATGGCCAGCGCCGACACGAGCCAGAAGGAGCAGATGACGAAGGTGCCTTCCTTACCTGCCAGGCCATCGTCGGTCTGCTCGGTGCGGTAGCGAAGCACGAAGCCATCCTCGCTCAGTTCGTCGGCGACGGCCAGCACGGTGGCGCGAAGCCTGGCGTCGTCGCGCGGCAGGAATCCGAAGATCGCTGCCAAGAGCGTCGAGGCGTCGAGCGCGTCGGTCTCGTAGTGCTGGCGCAGAGCGCCGCGCTCATCCACTCCGTGCTCCAGGATGTCCGCCTTGATCTCGGAGGCGGTCTGCGTCCAGCGCGCGGCAAGTTCGTTATCGCCGCGAATCTTCGCGAGTCGGGCTGCGCGGTCGAGCGCGACCCAGCACATCAGCTTCGAAGATACGTAGTGCTGCGGCTTGCCGCGCGCCTCCCAGATGCCCTGGTCGGGGTCTTGCCAGATCCGCGTGGCGCACTCAGCCTGCGCCTCCACGAGCGGCCACAGGCGCCGCGGGATCCGCTGGCTGCGACGGCTGTGCAGCAGGACCGTGTCGAGCGCAGCGCCGTAGACGTCGTTCTGCCGCTGGTCGAACGCGCCGTTACCGACGCGGACGGGATACGCGCCGTCGTATCCGGAGAGGTCGTCGCGAACCGATTCGGTCAGCTCTCGGCGACCGTCGATCCCGTACATGATCTGCAGTCCGCCATCGTCGTCGCGTTCGACATCGGCCATGAACTGCATGAACTCGTCAGCCTCCCAATCGAGGAGCAAGTAGTGCAGCGCCCGCAGCAGGAAGGTCGAGTCGCGGATCCACGTGTAGCGGTAGTCCCAGTTGCGCTCGCCGCCAGGTGTCTCGGGCAGCGAGGTGGTCAGCGCCGCGACGGCCGCGCCCGTGGGCATGTAGGTGAGGCCCTTGATCGTCAGCGCCGAGCGCTGGATGAGCGGCCCAAACTCATGATCGGGGATGAAAGCGCGCGCGAGCCAGTCTCGCCAGAAACCCGTCGTCGCGTCGAGCTGCTCAACCGCCTCGTCGACGGTGCCGGGCACACGGGCTTCATCACTCCAGGCGAGCGCGCAGAACACTGTCTCGCCGGCCCGCAGCACATGGCGGGCCCGAGCCCGGCCGCCTTCGATGCCGAGCAGCATGTCAGTCTCGAGCCGGAGCGCCTGATCGGCCCCCTCGACCTCGGCGCGATGGCCGTCGTCGCTTAGCGTCCAGGCGCCCGGCACGCGACCGTAATCGAACGCCGGCTCGCACACGAGATCGATCTCGACCGTCCCCCCGATGCAGCTGGCGGTCCGCACGAGCGTGTGGTCGGCGTCCTCGTCCGCGGGCGGTCGGGTGTGAGGTGTGACAGTGTCCGCTCCGCGGCGGCGTCCCATCGTCAGCGAGTCGCGCACAACCACCCACCCCGTGCCCGTCTTCCACGACGTGACGAGCGAATTCGTGCCGGGCTCATAGATCCGGTCGCTCGGGACGTTGATCCCGAACGGTGCGAACCGGAAGCCGCCAGCGCCACGATCGAGCAGCGCCCCGAACACGCTCGATGAGTCGAAGCGTGGGACGCACAGCCAGTCCACCGTGCCGTCCGGAGCCACGAGCGCGCCAGTATGGCAGTTGGACAGGAAGCCGTAGTTCGCGATCGGAGTGAACGGCGATCGGTCCGGCATGCTCCCTGGAGCGCCGGCGCCCTTCGGCACGGTACGTCCGCGGTATTCAACGTTCTCCACAGGGGCCACCGGTTCTCCTCTTGGTCGACGGGCCGAGTGCCGTACCTCACTCGCGGGACGGGTGAGCAGTCATCACGCGTTTTGGATGATCCGCCGCTCGCGTGCTCACAGCCGTCGCGGTCATCCCGCCGGGCGACGCCGATCATCGGAAATGCGTGACGCCCGATCACCCACCCGTCCGCCACTCTGCGTCTCATGAGCAATCAACCCCTCACATCCAACGAGCCGACCACCAGTATGTGGGACGGCCACAACGTGATCGCCGTCTCCTTCGACAACGATCACGAGGCATACCACGCCCTCACGCTGCTCAAGGAGCTCGACTCCCAGCAGCGAGTCGGCGTCCAGGAGGCCGTCGTCGTCGTCCGCGGCGAGGACGGACAGCTGGTCGAGAAGGACGCCACCGAGTCGGGGTACCCGCTCGGCACCGCGAGCGGAGGCCTCATGGGCCTGTTGCTCGGGATCATCGGCGGCCCACTTGGCGTGCTCATCGGCGGGGCGACCGGCCTGATGGTCGGCTCCCTGTTCGACCTGGACGAGTACGAGGAAACCGACTCGGCCCTGGCGGCGATCTCCAGCTCGGTCCAGGCCGGTCGCACCGCGCTCCTGGCCGTGATCGCCGAGCAGAGCCCCGAAGTCGTCGACGCGGCCATGTCCGAAGTCGGCGGCACGGTTCTGCGCCGGCCGGTAGCCGAGGTCGAGGCCGAGATCGCGGCGGCGGAAGAGGCCCAACGCAAAGCCAAACACGAAGCCCGCAAGGAGCTCATCCGCGCGCGCCACGAGCACAACAAAGCGACCGTCAACGCAAAGGTCGACGAGCTCAAGGCCAAGGTTCACCACGGCGAGGGCGACTCCGCGGCCAGTGTCTGAAGCGCAACCCCATTCAGAGGATCACATGAGCGCCCACACGGCACACGAACGGTCCCGCGAGCTCCGCGACCCGAGCCAAGACGAGTACCTGGACTAGGAGCAGAGGCTCGGGGCGCCGAATATGAGCTCGCTGCGGAAATCGCCGCCAACAAGGTAGCCGGCGACCGCGATCGAGCCGCCTGAGTGCGCGTGGGCGCGGGCCAGCGTCCACGCGCAATCAGTTAACGCAACCCCCCGACGAAGACGTCAAAGGCGGCCCGCGTCAGCCGCCGTCCTTGCGCCGACCCTTCAACCGTCTTCTCGAGCCGACCTCCTCTCGGTCTGCTCCCAAGTGAGCACAACAGCTCCGGGGGATCGCGGACGCTTACACGCGCGTACCACACATCCAGCGTATTCATGCCGGCGAAGCGGCGTATCGCCTGGCGGTAGTAGCCGACTGAGCGCGGGCGCCCTGGCGGGCCGGTGCCCAGCCTCGCAGTCGCTCGCGCGGCAGCCACAGCGGCTCTCGTGCATGCAAGCCCGCGGCGCAAACACCGCCCTTCGAATCATCCGTTCCGCGTGACGACAACTCACCTGGCGCGACGCGATCCTGCTGAAGCGTAAGGCAGAACCCGTTCAGGCAAGGAGAGATCAGATGCCCATCACCCAGTCACAACCGTCGCGCATTCCGCTCAAGGCGCTGGAGAGGTGGCGTGCGGCGGCGCAACTCGTCGCGGCTCGCTGGGAAAGATTCCTTCATACCGAGCCGGAGATGCGGATCTTCGCCTACGCGTCATATGTGGCGGCGCTCGACTCCGAGGAGGCGGCTGCCGCCGACCTGGCGGCGCTTGCGCGGCCGGCGGCGGCGTAGCTTCGCGTGGACGAACATCCTCGTAACAGGCGCTTGGGTGGATGAACGCGAGCGGACAGGGGCGTTCGCTTCACGCGTCCAGCCGCAAGTGCGCAGACGTCACCTCTGCTGCAGCTCGCGGCGAGGTAAGGTCACTCAGCCGGCGCGGTCAGCGCCTCCGCCCGTGTTCCGGTCCGGCTCGCCGCCCCGAGGGCCCGGGGGTTGAGCGCGTTCGAGGTAGCAGATGACACGTGCCTGCGCGGGGTCGAACGTTCGGAAGTACGTAGTGAGCGCCCGACGCGTCAGCTCGGCGGTCACCTCGCGTGCGTCCAGGTCCACGTCGACCACGTCGCCGAGTCGCCACCGCCAGCAGACACGCGGTTCGCAGATCACTCAAAGCGCGTGACGCGGAGGAGCCCGAGCAACGGCCAAGTGGGAAGCCCGTAAAGCGCTGCTCCGGGCACCCCACGAGCACGACGCGCAGCCATCACTGCGAAGGTCGGTGACCTGAAGGCAAAGCTTCACCGCGGGGAGACGCCCGCCGCCGCGAGCGACGAGGCCGT
>Ga0213874_10000010_pt1 | contig 23822 bp, 27 predicted proteins | sample BarmaccomBMRX_R7_FD_160098 | JGI IMG/M metagenome (GOLD analysis project Ga0213874, IMG submission 160098) | Root-associated microbial communities from Barbacenia macrantha in rupestrian grasslands, the National Park of Serra do Cipo, Brazil - RX_R7 | ecosystem: Host-associated > Plants > Roots...
GCCCGTAAACGAAAGGCCCAGCCGCAGCATGTGCGCGGGCTGGAAGCCTTGGCCGCCGGCAAATCCGTGATAGACCATCGAACCGAGCCCCAGCGCGATCACGGCGTACGAGATCCACGAAATGATCCGGAACCAGCCGACGATGTTCCAGTTCAGGCGACGAAACAGCATGCGCTACGCCTCCGCCGCCGCCGTTTTCGCAAAAATTCCGACGTCGTCGCGCTTGACGCCGTAGAACTCCGGCGCGGTCAGAATCTCGTTGTCCACCAGCTCGTCGACGAAGAAGCGCGTGATGAAGACGGCGGTGACGAGCGACACGACGGTGCCCCAGAAGAGCGTGAAGGCGAAGCCTTTCACCGTTCCGGTGCCCAGCATATACAGCACGCCGGCGCCCACGATCGTCGTGAAGTGACTGTCGAAGACCGCAGAGAACGCGCGCTGGAATCCGACGCGCACCGAGGCGCGCATCGTCTTGCCGTTCCAGAGCTCTTCCTTGATGCGCTCGAAGATCAGGACGTTCGCGTCCACGGCCATGCCGATCGAGAGGACGAAACCGGCGATGCCCGGCAGCGTGAGGGTCGCGTGCGAGAGAGCGAGGATCGCCATCATCACGAGCACGTAGATCGCGAGCGCGAGGTCGGCCAGAAAGCCGGGCAGCCGATAGACGACGATCATGAAGATCAGCACGAGCGCCAGACCTAACCCCGCGGCGCGCATGGACTGCACGAGGTCGACCTTGCCGAGCGTCGGACCGATCGTCTCTTTCTCGACGATCTTCACGCTCACGGGCAACGCACCGGCGTTGAGCTCGTTGGCGAGCGTCACGGTGTCCTCTTCGGTGAACGCGCCGGTGATCTGCCCGTTATCGTAGATCGGACTCTGAATGATCGGTGCCGAGAGGTAGTGATGATCCAAGAAGATACCAAGCGGCTTTTGTAAATTCGAGGCCGTCAACTTGCCGAACTTCGCCGGGTCCTTCGTTTGAAAGAGGATGTTCGGGCGGCCGCCCTGATCGTAACTCGCCTGCGCCGACTTGAGGTCCTTGCCCGAATAGACGACGTTGCCGCTGAGCGCATAGGCCGTCTCGGCGACGTATTTCTCCGCGGCGGCCTTCTCTTTCGCGGGAAGGTTCGGGTTCTTGAGCGTCGCGACTGCGGCGTCGGCTTTCTGCATCACGTCGAACGGCACGATCTTGTACTGCAGGACGGCGACCTGCTTGAGCACCTGCTCGGCCTGATCCGGATTCTTCACGGCGGGCAGCTCGACCAAGATCCGATCCGTTCCGACGTTGCTGATCGACGGCTCCGCGACGCCTAGGCCGTTGATTCGGCGGTCGATCACTTCGCGGGTCTGCGCCTGCACCTGCGAGGTGATCTGGGGCACCTCTTCCGTTGGGTAGAGCTGGAGCAACAGCCGCGCGCCGCCCTGCAGGTCGAGACCGAGGTGGATCTTCGTTTGCACGGGCAAAATCGCCCAGATCGAGACCGCGCAAATCGCGACGATGACCAGCGCTTTAAAGGGCGCCCGCAGAATTTTCCAGTTCATTGGAGTCGAGCCAGCTTAGCTTTTGACGGGGGCCGGGCCTGCCGTCGGGCGCCACGCCCGCCGCCCGATCGCCAGCAAGCCATAGCATGCCGCCAAGCTCACGGCGCTCCAGATAACGCCTTGAGCGACGCGGCCGTAGACGAATCCGCCTGCGCCGAAGAGCGCGCCGTAGACGGCCGCGAGCCCCAGGATCCAACCGGCGAAGGCCAGCGTCAGCGAATCCTCCGACGCCGGTAATCCGCTCGCGCGAGCGACGCGGCGCCAGCCCGGGCCGGCCGGACGCACCTTCGCGTAAAACGCGCGCAACGTAACGGCATCGACGGGAGGCGTCGCAAACGTGACGGCGATCCACACGACCGTCGTTACGCCGATCGTCACGAGCAGCGTCGTGACGCTGTCGGCGGCGTGGCCGCTCTTCGCGGCGATGAGAAAGCCCAGCGACACCGCGAACGATGCGCACATCGCGCTCACCTCGCTCCACGCGTTGATGCGCCACCAGAACCAGCGCAAAAGGTAGATGAGCCCGGTTCCCGCGCCGATCGAGAGCAGCAGGTTGAAGGCGTTTTTCGCGTTGTCGAGCAGCAGAGTCAGCACGATTCCCAACGCCATCAACAGCGCGGTGACAACCCGCCCCATCAACACGAGCTCGCGCTGGCTCGACTGCGGTCGAATGAATCGCTGGTAGAGGTCGTGCACGAGGTACGACGTGCCCCAGTTCAGATGCGTCTCGATCGTCGAGCGATACGCCGCGAAGATGCCGGCTACCATGAAGCCCGCAAAACCCGCGGGCAGAAAGACGAGCATCGCCGGATACGCGATGTCGTTGCCGAGCAGGCTCGGCGAGAGATGCGGAAAGCGCAGCTGGATGTCATGCAGCGACGGATAGACGATCGTGGAGGCCAGCGCCACGACGATCCACGGCCACGGCCGTAGCGCGTAGTGCATCACTTGAAAGGCGAACGTGCCGAAGAGCGCGTCCGATTCGGTGCGCGCCGCGAGCATCCGTTGCGCGACGTAGCTGCCGCCGCCGGGCTCGGCTCCCGGATACCAGACCGACCACCACAACACCGTGAGCGGAATCACGAAGATTCCGAGCGCCGTCTTCGGGTCGGCGAAGTTCGGCAGGATCGAGAGGATCGTCGCGTCGTGTGCCCGCACGTGCGCCACGAGCCCGTGCAGGCCGCCGACGCCGGGCGCGTGGACCGCGAAATAGGCGGCGGCGAACGCAGACGTCATCGTGATGCAAAACTGGATCATGTCGGTCACCATCACGCCCCACAGCCCGGCGGTGGCGGCGAAAATGATCGGCACGGCGACGCAGATCGCGAGCGTCTCGGCGCGCGGCCACCCGAAGAGAATGCCGGCGATCTTCACCAGTGCCAAGTTGACCGTCGCGATGATCCAACAGTTGAAGAACAGCCCGAGGTAGATCGCGCGAAAGCCTCGCACGAACGACGCGGCACGGCCGCTATAGCGCAGCTCGTAAAACTCCAGATCGGTCAGCACGCCGCTGCGCCGCCATAAGCGCGCGAAGAAAAAGACCGTCGCCATGCCCGTGAGCAGAAACGACCACCACACCCAGTTCTCCGCGACGCCGCCGTCGCGCACGAGATTGGTGACGAGGTTCGGCGTGTCGGTGGAAAACGTTGTGGCGACGAGCGAGATGCCGATCAGCCACCATGGCGCCTGACGCCCTGCCGCGAAGAACTCCGCGATGTTGCGCCCGGCGCGGCGCGCGAGAACGATCGCCGGAACGAAGCTGATGCCCAATGAAACGACGACGATGACCCAATCGAGCGCCGTCAATTTCATGCAGGCAGCGCGTTCGGTTTGACTTCCTCGATGACCTCGGCGGGCGTGAACGCGACAGCTTTATGCGGTGGAGACGGCATCGGCGTCAACTGCCAGGATACGACTTGCACTGCAAACGACACGCACCTAACGTAATAGTTGTTGTAGCTAATGGCAGCGCACGCATGAAGGTGGTAGAGACCCGGAGCCGTCTGAGGTTGCACAGTGAACCATTCCGTTGCGATGCCTCGACCGTGGGTAACCGTCGGCGCAAAGCCGCCTTGGAAGCCACTTGGAACCGGCCCCGTCGTCCAGTTGGTCGTAGCACTAGGCGGGCACGTTGCTTGCGGGTGCGACTGATGGTATGTCTCGCAAGTCCAATCTAAATACATGGTAGCGCTCTGCGAGAGCAGCAGATGTCTGTCGCCGCTGAATCGAAATGTAGGACTCATCCCCGAACCAGGGTCTGCGTCGGGACTCATAGGTCCGTACGTCGATTGCGTTTGAGCTTCGTGTTCCGCGAGACCCGTTGAGTAACCGCTCGAGAACGCGATAGCGACGAACAATACCGCCGCCCCCAAACAGCGCATCATGCAGGCAGCGCGTTCGGTTTGACCTCCTCGATGACCTCGGCGGGCGAGAGCGCGATCTCGCTCGGCAACTCGCCGAACGCAAAGACGTTGACCCGCAGTCCCGAACGCAGCAAGAAATCCGACAGCACGGGGCGCAACGCCGCCGTGCAGACGACCGCCGCTCGATCGCGGGGCGTGCGCGACGCATATGCGGCAATTTGCGCGCGCAACGCGACAGCCGTCGCCGGCTCCGGCCCCGCGGCGCCGTACGGACACCACGCGGCGACGAGCTCGCGTTCGAAGGCGGCGTCGAAGACTATCGGCTCGAGCGATGGAGTGCCGCGCCGGCGCAACAGGTCGGCGATGACGGCGCGGCGGGCCGCTTCCGCCAGCTCGCGCGGGTCGGTCGTGTTCGCTTCGAGCATCGCTTCCAGAACGGCTATCGGATCGCGCGGCCACGCGCCTTCGCGCAAGAGCAATGCGAACGCGCGGTGCAGCGCGGCAAAGGGCAGTCCCTCGCCGCCGACCTCCTTCACCAGCGCCGGAACGCTCGCGCGCAAGTGTTCCAGTAGAGTTTGCAACTCTTGCCGTCCCACGAGTTGCGCCGCGTGCGCGCGCGCGACCTCGGCGAGGTGCGACCCTAGAACCGAGATCGGATCGAAGACGAGCGCGCCGGCGTTGCCGGCGTTCTCGCGCATCTCGGTAGGGATCCACGCCGCGGGCAGACCGTAAACGGGTTCTGCCTCAATCGTAACGTGCAACCGCTCGAGCACCGCGGCATCCGCCACGGCCAGAAAACGCTCCAGCTGCAGTCGTCCCGTGCCGACTAAACGATCGCGCACGCGGATTCCGTAGCTTCGCGGATCGCGCGTGAGATCGTCGCGCAAGCGCACGCCGGGCAACACGACGCCGATGTCGGCGGCCAGCGCGCGCCGCACCTCGCCGATTCGGTCGAGCAGCGCATCGCAGAGCGGCGACGCGAGCAGCGGCGCCAAGTCGGCGCCGATCTCGATGGCCACCGCGTCTACGCCGACCAGACTCAGTGCGAGCTCGGGGCGGCGCATCGCATTGCGCTTCGCGCGCTCGCGCGTCGCCAGCGCATCGCTCTCGCCGCGCGCGCGGTTGCGGTGCGCGAGCTGGGCGAGCGCAAATGCGCTGCCGGCCAGCACGAGAAAGAGCGGGCGCGGCAGCGCCGGTACGAACGCGAGCACTGCCAGCAAGCCGCCGGCGCTGCGCAAGACGTCGGGTCGCGCAAACAGCTGCGCCGCGAGGTCGGCGCCGAGCGCGCCATCCGAGGCGACGCGCGTCACCATCATTCCCATCGCCGTCGAGATCAGAAACGCGGGCAGCGTCGTGACCAACGCGTTGCCGATCGAGAGCAGCGCGAACGTATTGAGCGCGTCCAGCGGCGACATGCCGCGATAGCCCATGCCAACGACGATGCCGCCCATCAGGTTGAGCGCGACGATCACCAACGCGGCAATGGCGTCGCCTTTGATGAACTTGCCGGCGCCGTCCATCGCGCCGTAGAAGTCGGCTTCGCGCTGAACCGCCTCGCGCTTGCGACGCGCGCCCTCGGCGTCGAGCGCTCCGGCGTGAACGTCGGCATCGATCGCCATCTGCTTGCCCGGCATCGCGTCGAGTGTGAAGCGCGCCGCCACTTCGGCGACGCGCTGCGAACCGCTCGCAATCACGACGAACTGTATCGTAATCAAAATCGCAAAGACGATCAGGCCGACGACCAGATTCCCGTGGACGACGAACGCGCCGAACGCGGGAATGATGCTCCCGACGGCGCCGGGCGTTGCGCCGTCGGTGAGGATCAGCCGCGTCGCCGATACGTCGAGCGCGAGGCGAAAGAGCGTCGCAACCAAGAGCGCCGGAGCGAAGGCGGAGAACTCCAGCGGGTCCTCGACGGTCACCGACAGCAGCAATACCAACGCCGAGCCGAAGACGTTGATACCGAGCAATAGATCGAGCAACGGCGGCGGCAACGGCACGATCAAGATCGCGACGATCGCCAGCAACAGACCGGCGAAGGCGTAGACCGCGCGGCGGTGGCCGTTCACGCGCGCGTCCCGATGCGGCCGAGAGCGACCACGACTTCCGCGACCGCGACGTAGTGTGCCACGGGAATCGGTTGTCCCGCGCGAACGTCACGATAGAGCGCGCGCGCCAGCGCAGCGCTTTCGACCACTGGGATCCCGTGGCGCGCGGCCGCGGCGCGGACTTCGAGCGCGAATGCGTCGAGCGCACGGATCAGTACGCGTGGAACGGGAACGTCCGGCGGTCGATACTCCAGCGCGACCGCGACGTGGCGCGGATTGGCGACGACGAAGGCCGCCGCTTTGATCCGTTGCAGCCCGCCGCGCAGCAACGCTCGGTGCAGCGCGCGACGCCGTCCGCGCGTCGCGGCATCGCCCTCTTCCTCTTTAACCTCGCGGCGGCGTTCGTCGAAGCTCATGCGCAGCTTGCGCAACCACGCGCCGCGCGAGGCCGCGTATTCCGCCGCCGAGAAGAGCAGGCCGACCCCGACGCAGACGCCGGCGATCGCCTGCGACGACTTCCACGCATGCGCCGCGACCGCGGCGACGGACTGCGCGTTCATCATGGCCGCGGCGCCCATTGCGGCGACGGGCAGAATCGCAGCCGTCGCGCAGCCGAACGCGATCACCGCCCGCAGGCCGCCGTCGAGCGTCTCGCGCGAGCAGAGCCGACGCAATCCTTGCGCGGGATCCAGCCGCTCGAACTTCGCCGTAACGGCGATCAGTGCAAAGCCGCCGCTCTGCGCCGCAGCGGCGAACACGCTGCCGGCCGCGGCGCACCCGATGCACGCGATCGTCAAGACGACGACCAGCCACATCGAGGAGGGCGCGCTGAGGTGCGCGGCGGCAGCGGCGACGTCGCGGTGCGCGAGGCCAGCGACCTGCGGCGAGACCGCGGCGACCGCCAGCACCGCCAGTGCGAACGACAGATTGGCCGTCAGCTGACTCGAACGCGCGACGTCGCCCTCGCGTCGCGCCTTGCGAATGCGATGCGGCGTCGCCTCGAGCGGTTTCTCTTCCGGCACGCGCGCGTCGCTTTAGGGCACGAGGTCGAGCGCGACCGGCGCGCGCATGCGCACTGCGATCGCCGGCACCGTCAGCGCGGTAACGATCAAGGCCGCCGCAAACGCGAGCGGAAATGCCAGCGTCACGCTACCGAAGCGAGGCACGACGCGCGCAAGCGCTCCGACCGCCACCTGTACGACGAAGGCGACACCGATTGCAGGAGCCGCTATCTCTGCCGCAATCGCGACGAACGATGAAAAGAAGGTCGCGGCAAACGTCCCCCACTGTGCGGGAGTCACGATCGCGCCGGATGGAATGCGCGCGAAACTTTGGGCGAAGTTCAGCAGCACGATGCGATACGCGCCCGACAGAAAGAATGCGCCGGTGAATGCCAGCGACCACACCCGGCCAAAGCCGCTCGGCGCGACGAGCACGACGCTCGGCGCGATCGCCCTGACGCCGACGTAATCGTCCACCGCTCGTCCGCCCGCATACGCGGCGTCGTACAGGAGCGCGGCCGCCATGCCGAGCGCGCTGCCGATCGAAAACTCGAACGCCATAGCGGCGATCGCCGCCGCACCGTCAACTGTAGTACTGGCAACTCCCGAGTGCGTCAGGGCCATCGCCAACGCGGCCGCGAACCCCGCGCGCAGCGGCACGGGGATGCTCGGATGCGAAAATCCCGGCGCGCGAAACACGAATCCGGCGCAGCGCGCGAAGACGAGCAACCATGCTACCATCGCGCCGTCAACGGCGCGATGGCGGTCAACGCGCGATCGAAGAGCGTGGCCAGCAAATGCATCGCCGTCCTACCTAACAGCGCGACCATGGCCCCGACGGTGATGACCTTGGGCAGCAGCGTCAGCGTCTGCTCCTGCACCTGTGTTGCGGCTTGCACGACGGCGACGACCGTACCGACCAGCGCCGCCGCCGCGAGCACCGGCAACGCTACGATCGCCGTCGTGACCAACGCGTCGTGAAGCAGAGCATCGAGCGCATCCACGCGTCGAGCGTACGCGTTCGCCGTTACGGCGATGTTAGCGGGATGTTGTTGAGAAGGCGGGGCGCCAGGCGCTGGCGGCGAGCAGCGCCGACACGATGGCGCGCGTGGCCGGCGACCGGTTCAGCGTGTAAAAGTGGATTCCCGGAACGCCGGCGTGGAGCAGTTCCAACGCCTGCATCGAGGCAAACGCCACGCCGAGGTCCTCCACCGATTTCGTGTCGTCTTTGCGCGCCTCCATTTCGACGCGCAGCTTCGGCGGAATCGTCGCGCCGCACATCGCGACGAAGCGCTGGATTTGCCCGAAGTTGGTGATCGGCATCAGGCCGGGAAGGATCGGCAAATCGATGCCGGCCGCCTGCGCGCGTCGCGTGAACCGGAGAAAGCGTTCGTTATCGAAGAACAGCTGTGAAACGAGGAAGTCGGCGCCGGCGTCGGCCTTCATTTTCAAATAAGCGAGATCGTCGTCGAACGTCGCGGCCTCCGGATGCTTCTCCGGATAACACGCCGCTCCGATGCAAAAATCGTAGTTGCGGCGCAACATGGCGATTAGCTCGTTCGCGTGCGCGTAGCCGCCGGGCGACGCAACGAAAGGAGCCCCCGCGGGGGGATCGCCGCGCAGCGCCAGGACGTTTTCGATTCCGCTGCGCGCCAGGTCGTCGAAGAGCCCTCGCAACTCGGAGCGATCCGAGCCGATGCAGGTGACGTGCGCCACGACGGTCAGGCCGATCTCTTGCTGAATCTGCTTAGCGAGGGCGACGGTACGCGTACGCGTCGATCCTCCCGCTCCGTACGTGATCGACACGAAGGAGGGGCGCAGCGGCGCGAGCGCCGCGATGGCCGCAAAGAGTTGACGGGAGCCCGCGTCATCCCTCGGTGGAAAGAATTCGAACGAAAAAAATGGGCGCTGCGTGGCCAGCGCCGTGCTGATGCGCATGCTACATTCGTGCCTTCATGTCGGCTGCTGCCTTATCGAAAGCTGGCCGCGACGCCTCCGCAGAGCATCGCCCAGCCGTCGACCATGACGAAGAGCAGCAACTTGACCGGCAGCGACACGACGGGCGGGCTGAGCATCATCATCCCGAGCCCCATCAGCATCGCGGCGACCGCCAAGTCGATCGCGACGAACGGCAGATAGAGCGCAAAGCCGATTGCGAACGCGTTGCGCAACTCCCCGACGACGAACGCGGGCACCAGGACGCTCAAGGCGACGGCGGCCGCAGGCTGGGAGCGCCGGCGCGCAATGCGTTCGAACAGCGCCAGATCGCTGCTGCGGGTTTGGCGCTGCATGAAGCCGCGCAGCGGTCCGAGCGCCTTGGACAGGGCTTGCGAGGCGCTCATCGTTCCACGCGAATACGGCTCGAACGCCTCGCGCCGGATCTGTTGCGTCGTCGGCCCCATGACGACCAACGTGAGCACGAACGCCAAGCCGGTCAGGACGGCGTTGGGTGGAAGCGCCGACGCGCCGATTGCCGATCGCACGAGCGAGAGCACGACCACGATGCGGACAAACGACGTGCACATGATGAGAACGAGCGGTACGAGCGAGAGCAGCGTGAGGCTCGCGAGGACGTCGAGAGGGGCCGTCGCGTGCCGATTCGCGACACCCACCAGCTCGTTCAGCGGCACGATTGGACTCGACCGGCGATCACACGACCAGCTCGGTAATGCGCAGTCCGAAGTTTTCGTCCACGGCCACGATCTCACCGCGCGCGATCGGTCGATCGTTCGCGAGCAACGTCACGGGGCGCTCGATCGGACGATCGAGCTCGATCACGGAGCCGGCGCCGACCTTAAGGATGTCGGCAATTGACATCGTCGTCGTTCCCAGCTCGACGGAGAGCCGCAGCGGCACGTGCATCAGCAGACCGACCGTTTCCGACGAGCGGTCGCTCTTCGAATCAGGCACGAGGGGTGGCTTCGCACAGCGACCGTAGCGCGAATGCAAAGCGGCCGTTGCGCGCTCCGCAGGTTCCCGATGCGAGCGCACGACCGTGGATCGCTAAACGGCAACGCGAGAAGTCCGCGGAACGAATCCGTACGAAGGCGCCCGGCTTCAACTCCAAAATTTGGGCTGCAGTGAGACTTTCTAACGGGAGCGCGGCGGTCGCGCGTAGGCCGACGGCGGCCAAGTGGCTCGTCGAGAACATTGCGCGGGCCTCGATCGCGGGGTCGCGCGATATTGCGACGCCGATCCGCGCCTGCACCGGATTGTCGACTATCAGTTCGAAGAAGGTTTCAAAGCCCTCGAGGCGGTCGATGCGCCGTGCTCGATGGCGTTCCGCAACGCCGCAGATCGGCCCCAGGTTCACGGCGATCTCGTCCACCATGCGATCGAGCACGTCGTGCTCGACCGTTGACAGCGTTCGCGACGTGGAAGCGCCCGCAGGCGCCTCGCCGAAGGCGGCGCCCACGAGCGCCACGGCATCGCTGCGCGCGAACACGAGCGCGGCGTCTGCGACACTGCCGGCAACGCGGTAGATCAGCGCATCGCCGAGCACCACCTGCCAACCCTCGGACGTAGGAATCAGCGGCTCGATCAACCGGAGCGTTACCGTCGTGCCCAGCAAAGAGGCGAGCATCTCGCGCACGCCGTTTGCGACGACGCACGCCGCATTGATCGGCAACGCCGACCGCGTGGCGAAACGCACCCGTCGGATCGCGCGTCCGTCGGCGCATCGAGCCCGCGTTTCGAAGCTCAGCGCCATCACTTGACGAGGTCCACCGCGGTCTTGCCGAGATGCGCCTTCGCCGTTTCCGCAGCGCGCAGCGCGTCGAAGGCAAGGTACGCGTCTTTCAGGCGGGTCAAGCTTCGTTCGATGTCAATCCGGCTACGGTCGCGCTGCATCGGCGCAATCGCTCCAAACGTGCCGTCCTTGGCCGTTCCCACGTGCGGCGGCACGTCCCGAGGCGCCGAAGCCTCGATCGCGTCGCTGCTGTCGATCTTCGAGCCTGGGGGGAATAGCGCCAGCGCAATTCGGCCGACGACGATCCGCTGGGCGTCGGTCGCACCGGTGCGCGGGTCGATCGTCAGCCGGCTGTACACCAGCGATCCATCGGGCTCGATGCGCGGATCGCCGATGCGCCCGAGCGCCGCGTCAACGGGGTCGGCATGCAGCGCGCTCGGCACATCGCTTGCGGTTCGAAACCCACAGACCTCATTGCCTCGTTGATCGAGCAGCCGTCCATCCGAGAGGCTGAACGCGCCGTCGCGCGTGTAGCTCACTTCGCTTCGCTCGTTGCGCGTGATGAAGTACGCGCGCGCCGGAGCGCTGACAACCAACGGATCGAGCGTGAAATCCGACGCTGCAGACGCGGTGGCAACGTCATCGTGCAGCGGAAGAGCTCCGGGAGTGAACGCGCGACGAGCGTCGGCGGCGCGCTCCGCGATGCGGTCGAGCGCAGCGCTCATTGCAGCGTTGAGAAACATTGCTTCTCCTCTCGTAGGTGCAGGTCGGCGACGACGCCGCGCGCGGCGAGGGACCGGCGCGCCTGCGCCAGCGCTCGCGAAACTTGAGCCGAATAGGCGGTCGGGCAGAGCGCAACCAGCGCCGCTGCGCTTCCGTTGCTGTGCAGGAGCACGTGCACGCGCGCGCTGCCGCGCCCCATCGAAAACGTCGCGCGGCGCGGGCGAACCGCCGGATTGCAAAACGCCTCTTCGATGGCCTTGGCCAGCGGTCGCGGAGCGGCGTTCGAACGCCGCAGCGGCGATTCGGAATCGGCAACGCTCGCTCCGCGGCGTTCGAAGAACCCGCAGGCTGTTGCGGACTGGTTCGTCGTTCCGAGCGGCGCGATACACGGGCCGCGCCTCGTCGTGACGGCAGCACCCTCACGTCGCAGGTCAACGCCGCGCGCTGCCGGCGTCCGCGCCGACCTCTGCCCGCAACGAAGCGCCGTGTACCAGGCTTGCGAGAGCGTTCGGCGATCGATCGCCGCCAACGGCGCCGCCAAGATGCTCACTTGCAGTTGCTGCGTCATCATCGGACGATCTTTGCAGCGAAGTGTGATCTCGCGGCGACGCTTTAGTTGCCGAGTTGAGAACGGTAGGCCGACATGACGTTCTGCACGTAGGCTTGCGTCTCTCGATACGGCGGCACGCCACCGTACCGCAGCACCGCCGCCGGCCCCGCGTTGTATGCGGCAACCGCGAGCTCCACGTTTCCGAACCGGTCGAGCAGCCCGCGTAAGTACTGCGTGCCGGCGCGAACGTTCTCCGCGGGATCGTAGGCATTGGTAACGCCGAGAGCGGCAGCCGTCTGGGGCATCAGCTGCATCAAGCCCTCCGCGCCGGCTGCCGACGTCGCATTCGGATCGAACGCCGATTCGTTCGCGATAATGGCGGAGATCAACGCCCGATCCACTCCGGATCGAGCCGCGTTGGCGTCAACGAGCCGGTCGATGTCGGCACGCGCGACCGGCTGCGGGAGCGGCGGGACGCTTTCGAAGCGTTCGACGGCGTCGGCGAAAGTAATACCGGGCGCTTGGGGTCCGGCTGCGAGCTCGGCGATTCGCCGCTGCAGCGCGCCGAGCTCGCGATCAATCTCCAACGCGTTCCTCCCACTCCTCGGCGATGCGCTCGAGATGTGACAGCGTTTCACTCGGCGGCGCGCTTTCGCGCCCCTGGCGCAGAAAGGCGCGCAGCGCAGCCTCGAGCGCCACCGCGGCCTTCTCGTCGCATTGCGTCGGAAGGATCCCTAAGGAGCGCGCGTCTTCGATACGATCGAGCGCTGCGAGGGCGCGGCGAACGCGCACCGCCGCACGCTGGTGAGCGGCGGTCGTCACGGCCTCCATCGTGCGGCTCGTGCTGCTCAAGACGCCGATCGCCGGATACCGGCCGGCATGCGCCAGCGCGCTCGATAGCACGAGGTGCCCGTCTAAGAACGAACGCGCCGCTTCGCTCACTGGATCGCGCTCGTCGCCGTCGCTCAGAACCGTCGCGAACAACGTGATGGAACCCGCCGGCGTCGTGCCGGCGACTTCGATGAGCCGCGCAAGACGCGCAAATACGCTCGGCGGATATCCGCCGCGTCCGGTGCTCTCGCCGGCCGCCGACGCCAGTTCGCGCGCCGCGAGCGCGACGCGCGCTAAACTGTCCAGAACGAGCACGATGTGTAAGCCGCGCTCGCGCAGTGCGCTTGCATGCGCTAGGGCGACGTGCGCCGCGCCCACGCGTTCGGCTGCGGGCCGGTCCCCGGTGGCGCACACGATCGTAACGCGTTCGTCGCGCCGCGCGAGCCAGCGCTCCGCTTCGCGACCGCGCTCGCCGATGAGAGCGACCACCACGGCATCCGCCGCACAGTTCCGCACGATCGTTTCCACGATCGAGCTCTTGCCGTTCCCCGGCGCCCCGAAGATTCCGACGCGCGCCCCACGGCCGACGGTCAACAGTCCGTCAATCACACGAAGTCCCGTCCACATCGGCGCGACGATAGGCGCGCGTTCGTTCGGACGCGGCGCGCGCGCGTCAATCGGGACGCGTCGTCCGCGCAGCGCCGGTCCGCCGTCGAGTGGAGAACCGTTGGCGTCGATCGCGCGGCCGAGCGCACAGGCGCCCAAGTGCATCGTGGCCGTCATGACGCGGTACGGTCGGCTAGGACGGCGTCGAGGCGGCTGCTCATCTGCAAGTCGATCGTTCCGCTGCGCAAGCGGAGGATGACGTCGCCACGCTGCAGCGAGTCGTCGCCGACGCACGCGATGCGCGCCGCTTCCAACTCGGGGCAATCGTCGCGATGTGCGTGAATCGTAACGACGTCATCGCCGGCGTGACGCGCCAGCGACGCGCGTACGATACTCGCCACGTCGCACGGCGCGAGACGAAGTTCCCTCCCTAGCACGTCCCGCGCGAGCTCGGGCAGGATTGTCCCAACCGCAGCCTCCAACGCGTCGCACAAGCCCGCCCGAAAACGCCGTGCGCGCGCTGCGACATCGGCGCATTCCGGCGGCAAAGGCGGAGGCTGCGCCGGCGCCGCTTCGATACCGCCCGTCGCGGGCGTCGCAGCGGGCCGCAACAGCTCCCAAAGCGGGATGAAATCGTCATCCACAGCGTCGCAGCAGTTCCTCCGGGTCATCAACCAGCGGAGAGGTGCGCCGCTGCATGCGGCCCACGATCGCGTCGCGCTCTGCGGGCGGATAGAGATCGAGCACCGCCGTCGCCGTCGCGGCCGGGAGTGCGCTAATGATTGCCGCGGCCGCGTGCGGCGGCTCGCGTTCCAGGAGCGAACGCACTCGTGCCGGCGCGAAGCCGGCAACGCTCTTTGAGGCGCGCTCGAGCGTCGCGCGCTCCAGCATGGATTGTACGAGTGCGGCCATCGGTGGAAAGGCGAAGCGCGCGGCCACAATGATCGCGATCGCCAGCACTACGACGGGCGCCGCCGGGACGACCGTCCCGTAGAGCAGCCACCAGATATCCTTGCGAACGACGAGTCCCCGGTGAAAGTCGACCGCTTCCACCGCCAGCGTATCTCCTCGGCTGCGATCGTACCCGATCGCTGCGGCGGCGAGCTCGCGCATCTTCGCCAAATCGAGCGCCCGCGATTCATCGACGAAGACCGCGGCGGATAGGCGCTTCAGAACGCCGGGCGCTGCGTACGCCGTGGAATCCCGCGTGTCGCTGCCGCGATCTTGGCCTTCGTCGAGATGACGATAGCGTTTGCCGCCACCATCGTAACTCTCGCTGCGCCGCGTTTGCTCGATCGCCTGCGTCCCCAGCGCCGTGCGCCGCGTCTCATGCTCGGACACTTGACGCGGATCGTATTCGGCTCGCACGCGGACGAGCGCCGCGCCCTCGCCGAACGTGCTGTCGAACGCCGACTGCAACGACCGCGTGAGATCGGCCGCATCGCCGTCGCCGGCGCTCGAGTCGAGGGCGATCCCGCGATCATCCACGATCGTCACCCGTTCGCGGCGCAGTTGGGGTACGCTCGCGGCGACGAACGCTCGGATTCCGGCGACGGCTTGCGCGGAGAGTGCCGCGCCGTCGCGCATTCGCAGACGTACGCCCGCGCTCGCCTCCCGGTCGGATCCGTCTGCGAACTCGCCGCGTTGCGCCGGCGCTAAGATGACCCGCGCATCTTCGATGCCTTCGATGCCGCGCAGACTCCCCTCGATGTCTCCCGCCAATCCGATTCGGGCCTGCGCGTCGGCGACCGGCTCCGGCGTCAGCACACCGATGTTGCCGAGGGCTTCCGCCGTGCTGGCCAAGTGCTGATGCGGAATGCCTGCCAGGGAAAGGCGGAGCAGAAGATCGTTACGGCGTCCGGCGTCGACGATGATGTTCTCGGAGGTTGGGGTGAACGCAATGTTCCAGTCCGCGAGACGCTCCTCGACTTCCGCGAGCTGGTCGGCGTGAAGCGACTGGGCAAAAAGCGGCGTGCGAGCGGGATGCGCGAGCAGGATGGCGACGATTCCCGCGACGGCGATCAATGCGGCGCCCGCACTCATTCCAAAGCGAGCGACTTTCGACAGGGTTTTCCAACGCGTCAGGAGTTGCGCGAGCGCGCCCACAGTACGCCGCTCGGCTAGACTTGCATGTTGAGAATCGCCTGCACCGACGCGACGATTCGCGAAGCGCTCGACGTGGCGATGGCCAGCGCGACGTCGGCTTGCGCGCGTTCGTAGACCGCCTGTTGGAGCGTTCCCGCGCCGGCAGCGAACGCGTCTTCGGCTCGCGCCGCGCCGCCGAGCGTTTGCGAGAGCGCGTCGAGCGCGCGTGCAAACTGGCCGGCATCGCCGCCCGCCGGACGCCGCTCCTGCGCGACGTCCGGAATCGGCGCAACGTCGGGAACGGGCGCAACGTCGGGGCTCACCGGTGCAACGTTCACAGCCGCTCCAGGTCGATCGTCTTTTCCGCCAGCGTCTTACCGACGTCGAAGATTGCAGCATCCGACTCATAGGCGCGGGACGCGTTCATGACCGCGATCATTTCCGTGAGCATATCGACGTTGGTGCCCGATTCTGTGCGCGTTCCGCTAAATGCGACGGAAACGTCGCCGTCGGGCGATTCGACGACGCGAAACTCCGGAATCATGCGCGCGTACTGGGCGTTGGGTCCGGCGGCCTGTGCCGCGGCGACGTTGCGCGCGGCGACTTCGAGCGCGGCCCGCTGCGCATCCATGCTGTCCGCGGCAGCGTCGAGTAGCTCGAATCTCATTTCGCTACCGCCTTGAGCTCTTCAAATCGAGCGTGCGCGGCATTGATCAACGCCTCCGTAAAGATCGCGGCTTGCGCGGTCTTCGCCATCGCGGAAGCGGCAAAACCGCTGCCTCGAGCGTTGGCGCCCGCAACGGCGCGTTGTGCGTCCTGAATTTCTCCGGCGGCCCTGTCGAGGGCGCCACGCAGCGAGTCGGCGACGTCAAACATCGCTGCAATCGTAGCCCTCCGGAGTGTCCCGGCGGGATACGGCGCGTGGCCGGAATGTTGCGTGAAAGATGGATGAAGATTAAGTTGGAACCGGCTGACGGAGGGGTAAGAATCATGTGAAACCGTTCCGGGCGCGCCCGAAACGGCGGAAGCGTCGTGCCTTGCCGGCTATAATTGGCGCTATAATGTTCTCCGCCAAAGGAGGAAACGTGTTACTCAAAAGATCCATTCCCGCAATCATCGCGGCATTACTCATCACCGCAGTCCCGCTGCCCTCGCCGGCGCAGTTCACCGTCGGTATCGGCTTCACGGTGGGCTCTCCGCCGCCACCGCTGCCCGTCTACAGCGTCCCCCCGGCGCCCTATCCGAACTACCAGTGGACCCCGGGCTACTGGGGCTGGGGACCGGCCGGTTACTACTGGGTGCCAGGAACCTGGGTCGCGCCTCCGTCGGTCGGCCTCTACTGGACGCCCGGTTACTGGGGTTACGGGGGAGGCGGCTACGGCTGGAACGCCGGCTACTGGGGCCCGACCGTCGGCTTCTACGGCGGCGTGAACTACGGCTTCGGCTACTACGGTAGCGGCTTCGTCGGCGGCATCTGGCAGGGCGGAAACTTCGCCTACAACACCGCAGTCCTGCCCGTCAATCGAACGGTCATCAATCACGTCTACGTGAACAAGACCGTCATCAACAAGAACGTGTACTACAACAACAGCCGCGTCAGCTATAACGGCGGACGCGGAGGCATCTCGGCTCGCCCGACCTCCGCACAGCTCGCAGCGCGGCGCGGCGGAATCGCGCCCACGACCGAGCAACGGCGGCAAGCCACCGTTGCCTCGCAGAACCGCAGCCTCTACGCCAACGTCAACCACGGCCGGCCGCCGACAACGGCGACGGCCCGACCGGTGAGCGATCCCAAACAAATGGCACACTACGCTCCGGTGACGTCGGCCGATAAGGCCGCGGCGCAACGGCAAGCCCATCCGACCGCCGGCAGTTCGGCGAACAAGATGAGCTCAGCCAATAAGGCGCCGACCACGGCCACGCATCACGAAGCGCCGATGACCGGCACGGTCCATCATCCCGCGCAGCCGCAGGCCGGACGGCATCCGGAGAATGCGATGTCCGGTCAGCCGGCGCACCACCATCCGCCAACCAACTCCGGCGCGATGAACGCTGCACCGCATCACCCCCAAGGCACGGGCCAAGGACATCCGCCCAGCGGTGCGCCGAAACAACAAAACCAAAACGGCGGGAAGCAGAAGCCCCCGCCGGCCTAACCAAACAAAACCACAACTCGCTGCAGGGACCTCAATCGAGGTCCCTGTTCTTTCTTATCGCGCGAGCGGCAGCAGCCGGCGGTCGAGCGCGACGCCCAGCATCAGGCGCGTCACCTGATCGTAGTTTGCGATCCCCGCCGCGACACGATTCGTCTTGAGGTACGCGTTGTACGTGCGCCACGACCAGTGCGCGACCAGCACGTTGATGTGGCGCGCGTTACGTTCCCGCAAGGCGGCAAAATCGCGCCACACCAGCGGAACGAACTCGCGTCGCGCGTAATGGCGCGCTTGCGGGAGATACAAGAACAATTCGAACCAGCCCGAATACTGCACGGCCGGATCCGGCGAGCGCAGGCACGCAAGGATCGCGAGGTAGTTCGCCTCGTCCTCACGCGCGTACGCCGCGTCGTGACTCCACTCGTGCGCGAGGTCGAAGGGTCGCTCGAACCACAGAAGGTCTGACGCGAGCGCCACGTTGAGCGTGAGCGGATTGATGAAGCCGCTCGTTCCCGAGGCGACCATGAAGGGATCGGCCAGCGTCGGCTTCGGCAGGCTCACCAGCGCCGTCCAGTCGTTGCCGGCGCGCATGACGGCGGGCAGCCACGCGGAGTACAGCGCCGCCGTATCCAGCGGCACGGACGCGCGCGAATGTGCCGCAGCGGCGAGCGCATTCAGCTGCGCGATCGCCCGAGCGCGCAGCTTCACGGCAGCGTCCGGCGTGATGCGGCGCGCGTCGAAGCTCACGCGGCTCTCTAACGGCGCGCGCGCGTAGTTCCAGCCCCAGCTCAACGTGAACCACACCGCGTAGAGCGCCACGATCGCGACGCAGGTGAGCGCCGCGTTCACCATGCTGCGGCGGCGTCGCGGCGCGCGCACGAAGGCGACGATCCGCCAAACGAGCGCCACCGAGCCGGCGAGGAATGCGACGTCGCCGAGCGACCAGGGCAGCGGCGCGGTCACTGAAACGGCGAAGTGCTCCCACGCGGGGTATGCGCCGTTGACGTAGGCGCGCTCGATCCAGGTTGGGTTCGGGGGAAGCGCGACGGCGAGTATGCCGAGCGCGATGACGAGAAGCTTGGCGCCGTTCTTTAGCGTTTGCTGTATTGGAAACGCTTGCGGGCGCGTTTACGGCCGTACTTCTTCGACTCTTTTTCGCGCGGGTCGCGCGTCAGGAAGCCGTTCTTGCGCAACGTGTCCTTGAGCGCTTCGTCCACTTGCAGCAACGCGCGCGCGATGCCGTGGCGAATCGCTCCGGCCTGTCCCGTGATGCCGCCGCCCTCGGCCTTCACCACGACGTCGAAGCGCGACGAACTCTGCGTCGCCTCGAGCGGCTGACGGACGATTTGATGCAGCTGGGGCCGCGGAAGATACTCTTCGAGGTTCTTACCGTTGACCGTGATCACGCCTTGCCCGAGCGTGAGCTTGACGCGCGCGACGGCGCGCTTGCGCCGTCCCGTGGACTGCACGGCCTCGGACTGCTCGTACACTTAGAAGCGGCCCTCGGGCAGGCTCATCGGCTTCTGCGCATCGTGCGGATGCGCCGCGCCGGCATACACGTTTAGGCGGCGCAGCTGCGCGTCGCGCATCCGGTTGGGTGCCAGCATCCCGCGCACCGCCTTCTCGATCAGCCGCTCCGGATGCCGGTCGGCGATCTCGCGGGCCGTCTGCACTTTGAGGCCGCCGGGATAGTTGCTGTGGCGATAGTAGAACTTCTGCGTCCACTTCTTGCCGCCGAGCTCTATCTTTTCGGCGTTGACGACGATCACGTGGTCGCCGTCGTCGATGTGTGGAGTCCAGGTCGGCTTGTGCTTGCCGGAGAGGGCGCGCGCCACGCGGACCGCTAGCGTCCCGAGGCGCTGGCCGGAGGCATCAACGATGTACCATTGATGCTCGGTCTGCGCCGTCGTCTGCTGATAGGTCCGCACAACCCCCGTAGTCTACGGGAAAGCCCGGTGGGCGTCAAGGCGAAAACGCTAGGGCGCAAGCGAGTTGGCCTGCCAGAGCGGGTGGGGGGCGTACGAGTCGTAGCCGTTGCGATAGCGTACTCCGGCCAGGCAGAGCCCGGCGGCGGGCGCGGTCGGGCCGGCCGCAGTGCGGTCTCGCCCCGCCAGAATCGCGGAAATCGCGTCGCTTGGGCGCGCGGCCGACGCGCACTGGAGCAGCGTGCCGACGATCGTGCGCACCATGTGGTGCAAGAAGCCGTCCGCGGCGAGCTGGATTCGGATCAGGTCGCCGCGCCGCTCCACGGTCAGCGCGCGAAGGACGCGAACCGTGCTGCCTCCGTCGCCGGCCGACGCGAACGAGCGAAAGTCGTGCTCGCCGAGCAGCCGCGCGCCGGCGTCGCGCAGCGCGTCTGCGTCCAGCGGCCGGGCAACGTGGCACGCGTACCGCGACGTGAGGGCGCTGCGCTGCGGGCGATTGAGAATCGCGTACTCGTAGGTCCGTTCGATCGCGGAGAAGCGCGCGGAAAAATCGTTCTCCATGCGGGCGGCGTCGCGCACGGAGCAGTCCGGCGGCAGCAACGCGTTGAGCGCCACCGCCAGACGCTCCACCGGAAAGTCGTTCCGCGTTGAAAACGATACGACTTGGCCGGTTGCGTGAACGCCGCTGTCGGTGCGTCCCGCGCCGGTGATCTTCGCCGGCTCGCGCAGCAGCGTCGCCAGCGCGGCCTCGAGAGTGCCTGCCACGGTACGCACCGCCGGCTGCCACTGAAATCCCGCGAACTCCGTGCCGTCGTACTCAACGGCGAGACGCAGCTCGACCGAGTTATCCGTGTTGCCGCTGCATCGGGAAGAGCAGTACGTCGCGCACCGAGCGTTGATCGGTCAGCAGCATCATCAGCCGGTCCACCCCGATTCCGATGCCGGCGGTCGGCGGCATACCGTACTCGAGCGCGCGCACGAAGTCCCAATCCGGCTCGGGAATCTCTTCGTCACCGGCGATGCGATCGGCGACTTGCGCCTCGAAGCGTGCGCGCTGATCGTCGGGATCGTTCAACTCGGTGAAGGCATTCGAGATCTCCATGTTCGCGCAAAACAGCTCGTACCGGTCGACGACCTCGCCGTCTTTCGACCGCCGTTTCGCGAGCGGAGAGATTACGGCGGGATACCCGGTGACGAACGTCGGAGCAACGAGGTGCGGCTCCGCGATCCGCTCGAAGATCTTGTCGAGGGCGTGGCCGTGCGTCGGCGATGCCGGCAGCCCCAGCTCCCCGAGAACCTCCGCAGCCTGCCGGGCATCGAGCAACCGCGCTCGCGTATACTTACCACCGCTAAAGCGCGCGAGCGCGTCGAAGTACTCGATGCGCGCGAACGGGCGCGCGAACGAAATCGTGGTGTCGCCGTGGCGCAAATCGGTCGCGCCCGCCGTCACGAAATCGACGAGATGCGCGACCAGGGCCTCGTTGAACTCGAGCATGTCCGACACGTCCCAATAGGCGGCATAGAGCTCGAGCATCGTAAACTCGGGGTTGTGCGTCGTGTCGATCCCTTCGTTGCGAAAGATTCGCCCGATCTCGTAGACGCGCTCCATCCCGGCGACGATCAGGCGCTTGAGGTTGAGCTCCGTCGCGATGCGCAGCTGTAACTGCCGGTCGAGTGCGTTGCAGTGCGTCACGAAGGGACGCGCCGCGGCGCCTCCCGCGACGTGCAACAGCGTCGGCGTCTCCGCCTCGTAAAATCCGCGCGCGTCGATGAAGCGGCGCATCTCCGCGATCAGCCGGCTGCGCAGCATCAGCGCCTCGCGCGCGTCGGGGTTGACGACGAAGTCCACGTAGCGCTGACGGTAACGCTTTTCGATATCTTGCAGACCGTGCCACTTGTCGGGGAGCGGGCGCAAGGCTTTCGCGATCGGCGAAAATGCCGTCACATGCAGCGTCAGCTCGCCGACCTTGGAGCGAAACATGTAGCCGCGCACCGCGATGAAATCCCCGCGGTCGAGGTCGTGCCAGTCGGCAAACGCGTCGTCGCCGACGTCTTGGCGGCGGACGTAGACCTGGATGCGCCCCGTACGGTCGGCCAGATCGGCAAAGACCGTCTTGCCCATCGTGCGTTTGCTCAAGACTCGGCCTGCCAGGCTCCAGGCTTCCGCGGCCGCGTCTTGCCCCGGCTCGAGAAACGCGTAGCGCTCGAGCAGCTCTTGCGCGGTTGCGTCCACGTCGCAACGGCGCTGCGCAAACGGATCCCTGCCCCGCGAACGCAACGCGGCCAGATTCTCTCGTCTGGCCGCGATGAGGGCTGCCTCAGTCTTGCCGAGTTCGTCCAACGAGACCCTCGCTATGAAGCTTTCCGGGCCGCCTTCTTCGGTGCGCTGCTCTTGATTGACTCGATCTTGTACTTTGCCAAGCCCCGCGGCGTGGCGACGTCTACGGTCACGCCCTTCTTGTGCCCCATCAGCGCACTGCCGAGCGGCGACTCGTTGGAAATACGGCGGTTCGGCGGGTCCGCTTCAGCCGAACCGACGATCGAGAACTCGTAGGTGTCGTTATTTTTCAAGTCGCGCACCTTGACCACTGCGCCGAGGTGCACCTCATCGGCCGCGTACTCCGACTCGTCGATCAGCCGGGCGTTGCGAATCATCGCCTCGAGCTTGAGGATCCGGCCTTCGATGAAGGCCTGCTCTTGCTTGGCATCTTCGTATTCAGCGTTTTCGCTGAGATCGCCGTACTCTTTGGCTTGGCGAATGCGGTCGTTGACCTCTCGGCGATGGACGCTCTTGAGCTCGTCGAGCTCCCGCTCCAACTTCGATAGGCCCTCGGCCGTCAGGACGATCTCTTTCTCGTTCAACCTGTAGATCCTCACCGGGGCTAGATGAAAGCCGGCCCCGCCTTTATAGCGCCGGCTCAACGCTGGCGCGGGGTGTTCTGAGGGCTCCGCTCCAACGCCTTCCCGGACGATTCCGGCGCAGGCGCGGCTAGCAGTATACCCAGCGTGCCCGTCGTTGAAGCACTATGCCGCGCCCCTCAAACGCACCACGCGCGGCCGCAGCTGCAGCGCGTCCAGCAGCCGATCGTACTCCTCGGGCGCCACGTCTTCCCAGCGCTTGCGCAGCAGCGCGACCAGCGCCGCTTCGAGCACGTTCGTGCCGAACGATCGGCCTTCGATGTCCGGAGTCGTCGTAATCAGCAGCGTGACTCCCCGCGCCGCCAGCTCCTCGACGTTGCCGGGCGTCACCGTGTTGGTCAAGACGATCTTGCCGTCGAGCCGCGGCGGCATGAACTGGCGCATGAAGTGGAAGTCTCCGGCGATGATCTCCGCGTCGTCGTAGTACTGCGGATATTTCGGCTCGGGCGGCTTCTCTTGTTTCTTCCCCGTCGGGTAGAAGAACTGAAACGGCAGCTTGCATGCGTCGGGGAGATATTTTTCGGCGAGCTCTTCGAAGCGGTGCAGGTCGCGCACCGGCATGTCTTTGTCCAGCGCGAAGATGAAGTCGCCGAACAGCACGTCGGCGCCGGCGTCCACCAGCGCCTGCGCCATCCCGAAACGGTCGAGTGCGCTGACCATCAGAACGCGCTTCCCACGCAGATTCATGCCGAGGTCGTCCTGCATGAACTTCACGGCCTTCCGCTCGAGCGTGTTCTTCAGGCCGCTGCCGTCCACGACGGGAGTGAGCGTCGCCGCTTCGAGTAAGCGCAACCCGTCGCGCAACGCGTAGCGATGGCGTCCTGCATAGAGATAGACGTCGATTCCACCGAGGCCGATCGCATCGACGTTTCCGTCGAGCTCGCGCACCATCGCGATCGCGGCATCGAGCTTACCGTCGGTTCCGACGCGCGAGATATCGAACTCCTCGCCCAAGAATTGCGCGCGCGCGCGATGATCGCGGCTGCTCGATCCGAGCGAAACGGAAACGACCCGCTTCACGAGTTCACCATCTTGGCTGCGGCTCGGAGTATGCCAGCCTCGCTAATTTTCAGGTCAATCGCTCGGCTGGCATACTCACTCGCCGCAGCTTGCATATGGTGAATCCCTCCGCTCATGGCTGCCGCGGTTCACGAGCGGGTATGGCACCCGAGCGATTAACCTGAGAATTAGCGAGGGTGCCATACCCCGGGGCAACTGCGGCATGCTCAGAGTCACCGCGGCGCGCGGCGGCGGCGCTGCGAGTTGATGCGAGTTTTTCCGGCGTGATCGCGGCGTCGAACGCCCGCATGTCGGCTAGCTCGAAGCCGCAGCGAGCCGCCATCTCGGAGATCTCGACGACCTTCTCGAGGGCGATGCTGCGTCCG